>Ga0126370_10000331_pt1 | contig 18802 bp, 16 predicted proteins | sample PanSoiMetaPlot_3_FD_92586 | JGI IMG/M metagenome (GOLD analysis project Ga0126370, IMG submission 92586) | Tropical forest soil microbial communities from Panama - MetaG Plot_3 | ecosystem: Environmental > Terrestrial > Soil > Tropical forest > Bulk soil | place: Panama | collected 2016-02-17 | reverse complement strand
AGTGCCTAAGGTGTCGCAAAGCAGTAGGGAAACTCCTGATGTTACCCGCATTTTCGCCCCACGATCAGCGTCCAAATGAAGCCTGGCTCTGTCAAACATAGTAGGAGGTATTGAACTATGCAATCGGCTAGCAAGCTTGTCAGCCGCTGGAATTTTTTTTCTTGGCACATTCGGACTCAACACTGCCTACGCTGCAGCTGGCAGCCACGCACCCGCCAAAGCCACCGAGGTCACCGGCTGCTTGCAGCCCACTCTGGATGCCCGTGAATACACCATAAAATCCAGCGATGGCTCGACGTGGCAAATCTCCACCCCGCGCGACCTGTACTTGAATAATTACGCGGGAGAAACCGTGACAGTGGCTGGCGATCTGTCTCACTCAGGGGCGAAGACTCATAAATCAATTCACCACCTGCGTGCCTACGATGTGGTGGTAGACAGCCAGAACTGCCAGCAGTAGTCACTTAATATGCGTCAAAAAACGTAAGAGCTGGGGGCTGCTCCCAGTTCTTGGCGTCGAAATTTTGCCTGCCTCACCAGTGCTGGTGTTTGCGTTGTGGCAAGCGCGGCGTTGTTCGTTCTTGTCCCCTGACATAAGCTGAATCTCGTGCCTGAACTCCCTGACATCATGGTTTATCTCGATGCGTTGCAGACGCGCATCGGCGGACGAAAGCTGGAAAAGGTCCGCATCGTGGCGCCGTCGTTGGTTCGGACCGCGATTCCTCCCATCCAACAAGCAGAAGGCAAGCAGGTGCTCGGCCTCCGGCGAATGGGCAAGCGTATTTGCATTGGTTTGGAGCACGATCTCTGGCTTGTTTTGCACCTGATGATCGCCGGCCGCCTTCACTGGCGCCCCCTCGGCGCAAAGCTCGTCCGTCCACGTGGCCTTGCGGCTTTTGACTTTCCCAACGGAACCCTCCTCTGGACCGAAGCGGGTTCGCAGAAGCGCGCGTCACTGCATTTCGTCGCCGGAGAAGACGCTCTTCAGGCGCTCGATCCGAAAGGTCTCGAAGTTCTCGACGCCGAGCTAACTACCTTTACTCGTGTTTTACAGTCGGAGAACCACACGCTCAAGCGCGCCCTTACCGATCCACGCCTCTTCAGCGGAATTGGCAATGCGTACTCCGACGAGATCCTTTTCCAAGCGAAGCTCTCGCCTATGCTGCTTACCCAGAAGCTCACACCCGAGCAGATCGCGCAGCTCTTCCTGGCTACACGCACCACTTTGCAGAACTGGATCGACCGCCTTCGCACCGAGGCTGGCAAAAAGTTTCCAGAGAACGTCACCGCCTTCCGCGAAGAGATGGCCGTGCACGGCAAGTACAAGCAAAAGTGTCCGCGCTGCGGCAATATCATTCAACGCATCCGTTACGGCGCGAACGAAGCCAATTACTGTCCTTATTGCCAGACCGGCAACAAGCTACTGGCTGACCGCTCTCTATCGCGACTTCTCCGCGACGACTGGCCCAAAACTCCCGACGCGCTGGAACAATTCATCAACCTGCGCCGGAAGCCATGAGTCGGAGCGTTCCGCCCCCACCAACTAATCCCTTAGTTACCTTTTGCTCCCAGCCTCGTCCAATCTCCGTGCCGCCGAAACCTTCATCGACGCTCACCGAGGCCGAACTCCGGCTCATGGAAGTCTTCTGGCAGCGCGGGCCCTCTTCCGTACAGCAGGTCTTGGAAACCCTTCCGGGCGATAAGCCCTTGGCCTACAACTCCGTACTGACCACCATTCGAATCCTGGAGAAGAAGGGCTACGTAGCCCACGCCAAGTCTCAGGACGGTCGCGCCTTCGTTTACGCTCCCTTGGTCGAGCGCTCCGAGGCCACCCGTTCCGAAGTGCGCCACCTGGTACGGCGCCTGTTTCAGAATTCGCACGAGTTACTCGTGCTCAACATCCTCGAAGATTCGGGTCTCAGCGCCGAAGAGATGCAGCGTTTAAAGCAATACTTGAAGGAGCGGGAGTAAATGCTAGATTTTGCTCGCATCGCCGCCAGTAGCATGCTGAACAGCGTGCTCCCTGGGCTGTGGCTCTTCGGGCTGGCCTGGCTGCTTACCAGAATAATCGGACGCGGTAGTTCCGCCGCCCTTCGTTTTTCGATTTGGTTGATTGCGCTTTGCGCGATCGCCATTCTGCCGTGGGTCGGCCCCGTTGGTGCTTCCTCCTACGCCCCGGGGCTGGCCCACTCGACAGTTGCATTCACTTTGCCGCAAGACGTCGCTAAGTATGTCTTCGTTGCCTGGATATTGGGTGCCGCTCTCGGCCTGGCCCATCTTATTCACGGTCTGTATCGCCTGATGCGGCTCCGCGCAACTTGTCGGCCGATGGAGCTCGATACGCTTGATCCTCTGCTCCGCAATACTCTGGCCGACGTTCCAGCACGCCGAAGCGTCAGGCTCTGCGTCTCAGACGCTATCCGCGTCCCCGCAGCCTTGGGATACTTGCGTCCGATGGTCGTTTTTCCGGCTTGGGCACTTACAGAAACTCCTCCGCAGCAGCTCAATGCCATTCTTCTGCATGAGCTCGCCCATCTGCGCCGCTATGATGACTGGACCAACCTCGCGCAGAAATTCGCGAAGGCGGTGTTCTTCTTTCATCCGGCAGTTTGGTTTATCGAGTCGCGACTCACGCTGGAGCGCGAAATGGCTTGCGACGAAGCGGTTCTGGCCGCCAATTTCAGCCCGCGCGATTACGCTGAGTCGCTCGTCAGCCTGGCAGAGAGGAGTTTCCTCCACCGCGGCATCGAGCTCGCGCAGGCTGCTGTCGGACACGTCAAACAGCTTCGGCTCCGCCTCGTGGAGATCCTTCGCAGAGATCGGCAGGGAAGCGTCCGCACTCGCAAATCAGCGGTCGCGATTCTCGCTGTTGCCGCTGTGGTCTCGACTTTTGCAGTTTCTCGGGCACCGCTGTTGGTCAGGTTTTCCGCGGACAATACCGCGACTCGGACCGCGCGAATCTCTTCACCGCAGTCGGCTATCGAGCCGCATTTGCAGCCGGTAAGCCTGAAATATACCGATCATCCGCAGCCCGTAACGCCTTTGCATGCTCTTGCGCCAGCCCGTGTTCAGCCGCGTCACCACAAGACGCCGAAGGGTGGTCCGGCCTTCATTAAGCGCGTAGCCGTAAATTCGATTCCCGCCGAGCAGCCGATACCCGCGCTGCTTTTGGCAAATTTCCCGATCGAGCTGACGCCCGCACCAGTTGTTATGGTGTTTCAGGGCAGAGAGCTTGGCCCCGACGGACCGGTCCTCTGGCGAGTCACATTGTTCCGTCTTTCGCCGGTGCAGCGGCGCGTTCTTGCCGGAGGTATTCCAAAACAAACTTAAGAAGTTTTCTTGCTAACGAAACCCAGACCATTCACGTCAACTAAACGTTTAGTTGTTAGCCCGCAGCTGATCAACAAAGTTTCAAAGTCTGCAACAGGAGCCACAAATCGCATGAAGAGCACCACTCAATACACCAAGCGTCGCATCGGAGCCGCTGTCCTGGCGCTTGCCCTGATCTTCGGTGTTGGTCACCATTTCCTCCAGCCGACCGCTCGTGCGGCCGCTACTTCTAACGCCGCACCTCTCGACGACAGCAAAATCGCCCCTCTGCTCTCGCTCGACGAGGCGATGGAGACCGTTGCCGCGCGGGTCACACCGGCGATCGTGAACGTCGCCGTGACCGCCAAGGTCAATCAGAAGGCAATGATGCAAGGCATGCCCGAAGGAACGGAGGGCCAGCCTGACGACATGCAGCAGTTCTTCCAACGCCAGTTCGGCTTCGGAGGCGGACGCGGCCAGCAAATGGTCCCGCAGCAGCCGCAGCTCCAGCACGGCATCGGCAGCGGCGTCATCATCTCGCCCGACGGTTACATCATCACCAACAACCACGTCGTAGATGGCGCCACCGACATCAAGGTCACGCTCAGCGACCGCCGTATTCTGCCGGCGAAGCTCATCGGCAACGATCCACTAACCGATCTGGCCGTCATCAAGATCGAAGGCAGCAGCTTCCCCAACATTCCTCTGGGCGACTCCAGCAAGCTTCAACCCGGCCAGACCGTTCTGGCCTTCGGCAACCCGTTCGGGTTCCGTTTCACAGTGACGCGCGGAATCGTGAGCGCGCTCAATCGTCCCAATCCGTCTAACGATGATCCTCGGAAGCCCGGCCAGTACATCCAGACTGACGCGGCCATCAATCCAGGCAACTCCGGAGGCCCACTAGTCAATGCTTACGGCGAAGTGGTTGGCATCAACACCTTTCTCATCTCGCCGTCTGGCAGCTTCTCCGGAATGGGCTTTGCGATCCCCACCTCCATCGTGCAGCCGGTAACGGACTCTCTGGTGCGCTACGGAAAAGTCAGCCACTCTTACATTGGGGTAGGTATTACTGACGTCACGCCCGAGAACTCAAAGTTCTTCAATGTGAACGACGCCAACGGCGCAGTCATCAGCGAAGTACAAACTGATTCGCCCGGTGCGCGCGCCGGCCTCAACGTAGGCGATGTGATCGTCGGACTCGACGGGAAGAAAGTCTCCGACGCCGGACAGCTCCAGGCTGAAATCAGTTCGAAGCGTCCCGGAACCAAGGTGAGTCTTGACGTCCTCCGCAACGGCAAGAGTGTCAATGTGCCGGTCACACTCGAAGAACTCGGCTCTAAGGAGAAGCAGGAAGAGCTCAGCGCCAGCGCCGAGAATGGTAAGCCACGCTGGGGGATCGGCATCAGCGATCTCACCTCTGATGTGCGCGAGCAGTTGCAGGCCCCCTCGAGCCTGAAGGGTGCAGTGATTCAGCGCGTGCAGCCTGGCAGCCCCGCTGACGAAGCTGGTTTGCAGCCCGGTCAGATCATTCAGAGCGTGAACCGTCAGCAGACGCCGACCGCAGCCGAGGTGCAGAAGGCCCTCGCCAACGTTCCCCAAGGACAGGATGCGATGGTCCTGATCTGGGGCAACGGCGGCAGTACTTTCCGCGTACTTCATGGAACTTCTAGCGGAGCGTAATACGGGCTCATAACTCCGCTGGAAACACCAGGGCACGGAAGCCATTCCGTGCCCTTTGTGCTGGTGGGCACTCAGGGGAAAATTAACAATCTCAAACGTCCTCGTACAGCAAACCCCTATATACTTTCTCGCTATTAGCCCAGGCCACGGTGGGGTCCTTTCGAATCCAAGCTTCGCCTAAGGAGGAACTCCTATGACTTTCTCGTGCCTGCTCCTCTTCAAGAACTCACAAGCTTTCTCACGACTGTGCGGAGTCGTTGCGCTGCTTGCGGCTTTGGTTATTCCCTTGCGCGCCTCCGAACTCTCCGGCAATTTCGACGGCACAGGCACCCTGACTCCCACAGGTACGCCAGGCATCTTCACCCAGAACTTTACCGGCGATGGAACGGACGCTTCTTTTGGCGCATTCACCATTGTTGGACAGTCGACCGTCGACTTCAGCAACCCGCCGCACTTCGTCATCAAGAATGGCATGATTACTCTGACTTTTTTGAACGGCACGCTCTTCGGGACGAACTCCGGAGAGGGCACCGGCAACGGCCAGGGAATGGGAACTTTCAAGGGTGACTTTGTGATCAGCGGCGGTACGAGAGCGTTCACCGGGGCTACAGGTGAAGCCGCCCTGAACGGTACCATCACCCGTACCTCGCCCACGACAGAAACCATCAGCGCGTCGTATCTCGGGTCGATCACACCCGAGCCTTCAACTCTGGCGCTGTTGGCTACTGGTCTTCTGGGATTCGGACTGCGCCGACGCAGAAAGATGTGATCGTCTCGAATACGGCTGTCCCGCACAATCCGCTGGTGGACTGTGTAGGATTCTCCCCGTTTGTCATCCTGAGCGCAGGCGTCGTCCGTGGCTGCCGACAACGCCGAAGTCGAAAAGCCCCTAGCGACAAAACCCAGGATGCCGCACGACTTTCCCCTCGTCTAGCTCTAGCACGAGCGCAGTGCGCAAGCGCATTCCCGTCGTGCCTTGCACAGATATCGGGAACCGCCGAGCGAGCAGCGATTCACCCCATCAAAGTGGCGAGTGACAAGTGAACGGCATGTGGACGAATGGATTGTACGTGCACTTGCTCGTCCCGTTGGCACCTGGATTCTGGAACGAAACCGCTGCGACGCGTCGTTTGTCTCCATGCCCCGCATGATGGCGTATGCCACCGGTACCGACCTGACGTCTGAATGTCCTGAAGTAAATTCGTCAGTTCGCAGGTTGTATAACTTGCCGTTATACAGCCTGAAGGTGTCTAGTCGTGGCGGGAACCGTTTCCACGGCGCTTCTTCACGGGCAGTTCAGCACGTCTCTAGTTGCAGCGAGATATCTGGCAAAGTAAGGACGATTCTTTTTGCGGCTCGACGGCGGGCGCAAGCCGCCCTCCGCCGATCGAGCCCTTCTGACAATCGTCACTCGTAGCGCAAGGCCGCCATGGGGTCGAGTTGAGACGCCTTTCGCGATGGGTAGTATCCGAAGAAGATGCCGATGCCTGCGGCGAAAAGCCCGGAGAAGAGCAGAAGCTGCGGAGTCAGCTTGATTTCCCACTGCAGCGTTGTTTCAAACAGCGAAGAAGCTCCGATCCCGGCAAGTACGCCTAACGCGCCACCCAGGATGCTGATTGCCACCGCCTCGCTCAGGAATTGAAACTGAATGTCGCCTTCGGTCGCCCCAATCGCCAGGCGAATTCCAATTTCCCGCGTGCGCTCGGTCACTGACACCAGCATGATGTTCATGATCCCAATGCCGCCCACGAGCAAGGCCAGCGAAGCCGTCGTTCCCAACAGCCAGGTGAAGAGTTGGCTGGCCTGTAACTGCGCGCGGATCACATCCTCCGGGCTGCGAATATTGAAGTCGTCAGGTTCGTCGGGGTGCAGATGATGCCGCTCGCGCAGCAGCCCAACTGCTTGCTTGGTTGCCGTGGGAATGGCCGCGCGCGAGGTCGCGGAGAAGAATATGTCATCCAGCCAGTACGTTCCGCTGATGCGCTTCATCGCCGTAGTGTAGGGCATGGCAACGAAGTCATCTTGGTCGGCACCACTGGCCGACGCACCTTTGGGTTGAAAGACTCCAATCACGCGGCACGGCATCGCCTGTACGCGGATGCTCTTGCCCACCGGATTCTCGCTCGGAAAGAGGTTCTCCACCACGGTCTGGCCAAGTATGCAGACTGGTACGTCCTTCTCTACGTCCTCGTGAGTAAAGATCGTTCCGCTCTGTATTTCCCACTTGCGAATGTCGAAATATTCCGGGGCCACCCCGCGATAAGTCGTATTCCAATTCAGCGTTCCATAGACCACCTGCACGCGGCCGTCAACATTCGGACTCATGCGCTTCAATCCGGGAACCTCGGCGAAAATCGCGGTGGCATCCTCCACTTTGAGGCTGTTGGTTTCGCGCGTGCCGAAGCGCACACCGTTGGTCGCGCGGCTGCCCGCCTCGATCCAAATCATGTTGTCGCCCAGTTTCGTTAACTGCTCTTCGACCTTCGCCGAGCCTGCTTTGCCAACACCTACGACGCAAATGAACGCCGCGATTCCGACCACCAGGCCAAGAATAGTCAGCACCGTCCGGATCAGGTTGCGCCGTAGCGATTTCATCGCCTCGGTCCAAATCGAGTTGGCATAGGTCAACATGACTAAGAAACCCTGGCCTTATTCCTCTGCGCCCCAGCCGCCAACGCCAACCATGCTACCCGCGTCGCTAACTTCTCATCCTGTCGCCAGGGTGACCCAACCGTCTCGCCCGTGCTTGCGAGGTGCTGTTGAATGTCTTTTTCCGAAATTCCAAGCACTGATGAACTCCGAAGCAGTACTTCACTCTCTTTCACGGAAAAGACCGAAAGCCCGCAATCCCTGCAGGCGGTCATAATGGCTTGTCGGAAGAGCTCTCCTTCCGCGGCGTGGAGTAGCGGATGCGAGGAAAGAATGCTTTCCAAGGTCGGAAGTGGTCTGGCAGAACCGGTTAGAACTCCACTCGTGGAAACCTTGTAACCCTTCGCCATTGCATCATCAACTGCTGCCTTCAGCTCTTTTTTCGCCAGCCGTAAGGAGGCTTCAACACACGACGCAATTAGTTTCTCCGCCCGACTCAACTCCAATCCCTGCGCGGCATGATATGGCTGTTTAGACCCGACTATTTCAGCATCAGCGATTTCGATATGCTTGCGAACTAAAATGGTTGGCTTTTTCACCGGTTCTGCGAGAGCTACCAATACAGCCCATCCGGAATGGACGCGAAATCCCACTGCCGCCCGCTGGATCGAAGGTTGCTTCATGTCGCACCAGTCACGTTGCCTTCATTCGTATCGCAGTGCCTCAATCGGGTTGAGCTGCGATGCTTTTCTCGCCGGATAAAATCCGAAAAACACGGCTATTGTGATGGCAAATAGGGTCGATGCGACAACGGCATACGGCGGAATCAAAATTGGCCACTCCAACAAGTTCGAAACGGCGAACGAGCTGGCGATACCAAACAGAATTCCGACTACTCCTCCAATCAGTCCCAGCACAATCGCTTCCAGTAGAAATTGCCGCCGCACATCTTCTTCGGTCGCGCCGACCGCCATACGCACACCAATCTCGCGAGTGCGCTCGGTCACCGACACCAGCATGATGTTCATAATTCCTATGCCGCCAACCAGCAGTGCCACGCCGGCAACAATGGTGAGTAAAGTTGTCATAACCGATCCCTGTTCCGCTTCGGCATCGGCAATGTCGGCCAGATTGCGCACTACAAAGTCATCAGCGCCCCCAGGTTTGATTTTGTGTCGGTCGCGCAAAAGGCTCTGGACTTGATGTTGCGCCACATAGCTCGCTGGCCGCGAGTTCGCAGACACCATAATCCAGCGCAACCACTCTTGCCCCAGCAGTTTCTTTTGGACGGTGGTCAGGGGAGCAAAAATCACATCATCTTGGTCCTGTCCGCTGCCCGCGCTGATGCCCTTGGGAGCGAGTACTCCCACCACTTTGAACGGCAAAGTACCGATACGAATGGTTTGTCCGACAGCATTGCTGGAGCCGAACAGGTATTTGCGTACGGTGTCGCCCAGCACCGCGACGGTGGCTGACTGGGTTACGTCGTCTTCGCTGAACGAAGCTCCGCTGGCGAATGGCCAGTTTCGCACCTCAAAGTACTGTGGTTCGGTGCCCATCACCTGGGTGGCCCAGTTCTGGTCGCCGAATACCACCTGCTGGCCGGTCTGGGTTCCCGGAGCGGCTAACCAAACGGATGGGCATTCCCGAGCAATCGCTCTGGCATCGGCCAGTACAAGTGTCTTTGTCTGACTGTTCCCCACGTGCAGTCCGTAACGATTGAGCGATCCAGATCCAACGAACAGCATGTTCGACCCCAGGGCCGCTAACTGTTCCTGGGCTTTCGCGGCCGCTCCTTTACCGATGCCTATGACAGCAATCACCGCGCCCACGCCGATGATCATGCCGAGCATGGTCAGGATGGAGCGCAACTTGTTGCGCCCCAGAGCGCGAAGAGCCAGCAGGAATGCGTCGGCCAATTCCATACTCTCAGTCCTCGATGGTGGGCATGGTCTTCAGCACTTCACTCGCCACCAGTGGTCGCGCAACAACCTCATCACGCTTGATGTGGCCGTCGCGAAACACGATCTGTCGCTGCGTAAAGTTCGCGATATCGGGTTCATGTGTCACCAGCACAATCGTCAGCCCATCGCGATTCAGCTTCTGGAAAATCTCCATCACCTCAACCGACGTGCGACTATCGAGGTTGCCGGTAGGTTCATCGGCCAGCAGGATTCGCGGCTTGTTGACCAGCGCCCTGGCGATCGCCACCCTCTGTTGCTGACCGCCTGACATCTGCGCAGGAAAATGGTCCAGCCGGTCACCCAAACCCACCAAAGTTAGGGCTTCACGGGCGCGGCTCTCGCGCTCTTTTTTGCTAACCCGGGAATACAGCATGGGAAGTTCAGTATTCTCCAAAGCGGTTGTCCGTCCGAGCAGGTTGAAACCCTGAAAGACGAACCCGATCTTCTGGTTTCTAATCCGCGCCAGCTCTTTCTTATTCAACTGCGAAACGTCGGTGCCTTCCAGCCGGTACTCACCCGACGTCGGCCGGTCCAAGCAGCCAAGAATATTCATGAAGGTGGATTTGCCGCTGCCGCTGGCGCCCATGATGGCCACAAAGTCTCCGCCCTCGATGCTCACCGTGATTCCGCGCAGTGCGTGGACCTCAGTCTCGCCTAAGGGATAGTTCTTCCGCACATCGCGAACGCTCACCACCGGCAGGCTGACGCGACTGGTTTCAGGTTTCGCTTCGGTAATTGGATTTGTAGTCGACACTAGCGTCTCTGTCCGCCCATCGACGGGGCTGCCGCCGCCTTCGCCGTGGTCGCCCCAGTCACCAACTCGTCTCCCGGCCGGATGTCGCCGGCGGTCAGCGCCGTGAACGTGTGGTCCGTGAGCCCTGTGCGAACTTGAACAGGTTGCAGTGACTTGTCAGGCAGCAACTTCCATACCAGCGCCATATCCGACGTCACGCCGCCGCTGGGCGGCGCATGCTCACGCGTACCACCGCCCGGCTGTTGGTTCGGCGTCTCTGTGCGCGACGGTTGCTGAGCTTGCGGAGCCGTGACTCCGTACTTGCTATAGAGCTCGCGCACTTTGTCGGCGGGCAGATCGGGCTTGTAGCGCAGCGCGGCGTTCGGAATCTTGACTACGTTGCTGACCGAAGCAACGGGTATCGACACATACGCCGTCATACCGGGAAACAGCTTCATATCAGGGTTGTGGAAGTCCACAATCGTGTCGTAGGTGACGACGTTCTGCACCGCGGTTGCGTTCATACGCACCTGGCTGACGACGCCGTGGAAAACCTCTTTCGGAAATGCGTCCACCTGGAAATCCGCAGTGTGGCCGGGACGAATGTGTCCCACATCGCCTTCGTCTGTTTTGGCGTACACGTACATCTTGGTGAGGTCCTGTGCAATGGTAAAGAGCGTGGGCGCTTGGAGAGACGCGGCTACCGTCTGCCCGATGTCGATACTGCGGTTCACCACCGTACCGTTGATCGGTGCGCGAATGATCGTGTAATCGAGATTGGTCTGCGCCACCTTCAGGCTGGCAGCTTTCTGCGCGACTTGTGCCTCGGCCTGCTGAATCGCTGCGCGGTCCGATCCCACCTGCGCAGAGATCGCATCGTAAGTCGCCTTCGCCTGATCAAGTTGCTGCTGGCTCATGACGCCCTGCGGAACCAGACTCGCAGCGCGTCCATAATCGAGCTTGTTTTGTTTCAGAGTGGCCTCGTCTTTAGCAAGGTTCGCCTTGGCTGCCGCCAGAATCGCCTGAGCATTTTGCAGGTCTGCCTGTGCCTGGAGCACCGCTCCCTGAAACAGCTTCGGGTCGATTTCCGCGATGACCTGACCCTGCGTGACCCTGGAGTTGAAATCGACATACAGCTTCGAGATCATCCCCGAAACCTGCGAGCCGACTTGCACCAGCGTGACCGGGTTAATGGTTCCCGTCGCTTCGATGACCTGCCTGATGTCGCCCTGCTCAACTTTGGCAGTAAAGTACTCCGCCTCCGGTTTCTGGTTCAGCCGGAACGCTACAAACAATCCGACTGCCACCAGTATCACGAAAATCAAAATCCAGTTACGCTTGATCAGTCCCAAGTGTCCTCAATAACCTCGTCCGCCCCGATCGTGTGCGATAGATCATCCGTTTTGATCGCGGTCAGCCTAATCATGCCGGTGAGTGCTCAGGAACCTACCGCATGCGAGCCCACCGCCGTTTAAGCCACGTAACCACCGCATCTGCGGGGAATGCTCAACCCACTAGTCTAATACCGGACCCTGAAGGCAACCTGAGTCGAGGCAATGCCAGGCGCCAATTTAGGGATCCCCAGCAAGACGCCTCCTTGGCACTTGATGGGTAGATGTGAGCCAAGCGCCCAAACCCTGAGCGAAACCGAAGGGGATAACTGCGACAAGCGTCGCTGACCTAGCCTACTTGAGGTAGGCTCGCACTAATCCGATCAAGTCTTCTCCCAATTCTTCGGGTGAATCCATTTTCTGCTGCGGGTTCATCATGTGGAGGCGGATGTGGTCTTCCAGGATCTCCGCCATCAAGGCGTTTACCCCACCGCGGATCGCGGCCAGCAGCATCAGGATATCGGCACATTCGTCGCCGGCCGTGAGGGAGCGCTCCACAGCCGCAAACTGTCCACGCAAACGATTCAGACGATAGAGAAGCTTTTGCTTCTCGCGGGAGATTTCAGGAATTTTGTCCTTCATTTTTTTCTCGTCCTTATGAACTTCTTACTTGCCAATACCATAGGGGGGTATGCTATAAGAAGGGTGGCGGAAAAATCCAGAGGTTCCGCCGGGATTGATTTAAGGACGTATGAGCATCGAATTAGGAACAGAGCCTCCGAGTAGTATCGGCGGCATTTCGGTGTAGACGAAGCTGTAAGGTGTCCCGATAAGACGTTTCCGCCTATCGCCTCACCTCCTGCTTCTTCTGCCTGACAACTGAAGAGCCTGAGGGACCGAGGCCCAAGCCTTTCCGGCAAGAGTTCTCCCTCCTTCCAAGACCATGGCAACGTTTCGCGGACGAACCATAGTTTGCCGCGAATGCGTAGTGATGGGCGCGAATTTTCGTGCCGATAGACGGCTCAGTGTCCGTCGGGCCGCCGCGGAGGTAAGAGATGCAAGAAAAGGTGATGCCCGTTGCGATGGCCACCGACGTCGAAATCCCCACTCGGCCTGGTGTTCTATCACCTGCTCGATCGGGCGGGACTGTTCGGGCACCACAATTAACCAGAGAGGAAACCATGAAACCGCGAGAACCACATCGAACCATCCCTCGCGGCTGAGGGCAGCCTGCCTCCTTTTGTGGCGGCATCGCCCCCGGCCGTGAAGGCAGCGGTAAGGAATTTAGGCTACGGAGGTGAACATGTCAGCCATCAACACATTCGCTTTTCAGAACGTAATCGGCTTTCCCCGAACTCGCAGGGCATGTGCCTGCGTGTTTGCGGAGCAGACCCTCCAGCCAACGCAGGAGCCCGTGGTGACCGCGCGCTGGACGGTGGAGACGGATCAGAACGGAGCTAGACGGCTTGTGCGGCATTGGTTCAGCAACGAAGCAGCACGCGAATCTGTCGCGGACAACAGGAGCGCGCGATGAACTTGACACAGTTCGCCGTCAATTTAGCAGCGGCTTTCGCGTTGGGATCGCTCATTGGCGCTGAGCGACAGTGGCGCCAGCGCATGGCAGGCTTGCGTACCAATGCTTTAGTCGCAACCGGGGCTGCCATGTTTGTGATGCTCGCCATGCCCACGCCGGACAATACCATGCGCGTCGCAGCCCAGGTGGTTTCAGGAATTGGCTTCCTGGGCGCGGGCGTGATCATGCGCGAAGGATTGACCGTGCGCGGCCTTAACACGGCTGCAACCCTGTGGTGCTCGGCGGCCGTCGGCACACTCAGCGGGTCAGGACAGGTCCATTTGGCGGCAGTTGGGACGTTCGGCGTGCTGCTGGCGAACTTCGGGCTGCGCCCGCTGGCTCGCCTGATTGATCGCCAGCCAACCGAGCCCGATTCCGCAGCGACCGACGTGCTCTACCTGCTTCGCGTGGTGTGCCGCAGCGAGGGTGAGAGCCATGCCCGCGCGTTGCTACTGCAGATGACACAAACCCTGCCCATTACTTTGCAGTCCCTGCACAGCGAGGACCTGAACAGCACGGGCAAGGTCGAAGTGCGCGCCAACTTCCACAGTCACGGCCGCCAGGACGCCATGCTGGAGAACGTAGTAGGACGCATGAGCCTGGAGCCGGAGATCTCCGCTGTTAGTTGGCAGGTGGTCACCAACGAGGAGCAGTAACGGCCACTCAAAGCGGCAAATCACGTACAGCAATAGCCTATCGAGTGATCATCGTCTTTATCTTGCGTTGGGTGGGACTGGATTCATCATCGGGGACGGAGCTCTGAATTACGACCGCGAGAACATCCTCGAGGCTTACTACACGGTGCATGTGGCGCGGACTCTATGTCGCCCCGGACGTTCAATACGCCGTGAATCCGGCCTACAGCCGCGACCGTGGTCCCGTTGTTGTGCCAGGATTTCGGCTTCACATCGAGCTCCGACGCCAATGTCGTTCGGATCTCTATTTCGCAACGATGATTCCCGGCGGGTCCCACGTGCCTTTCGTGGGAGGCAAAATCGAGGGAGGTGGGTTCTTCCGTGGCCAGTACAGCCGCATCACCAGCATGATGGGGCCGTTCGGAGCGGGTAGCCAATTCGCTCGCTTGTCCGGTCCGGGGTCGTCTTTCTGGAGGTAAAGGGTCAAAGACCCGTCGGCGTTTTTCTTCAGGCTCGGCAGCATCGGCGAATTGATGAGATATCGATTGATGGGATTTTCGATCAGCAATTGCGTTTTGCCGTCATACATCGTGACCGACCAGAAGGCATTCACCGGCGGATAGAGGTTGGGCGCGAAGGTCAGGGTGTACTGATGCTTGCTGCCATCCAGAGGCGCGCCGATACCGTCGGTCTTGGCCATCGGATACATGGCTTCTTCGGCATCATTGCCATAGATCCCAGCCATGGCCGCCGCCGCGCGGCGCAGGTTATCGCCATTATAGAAGTCCCGGTTGCCGAAGGGCGAGCCCACCCTCCAGCCGTTAATGTTCTTGCCAATGTCGTTGCGCTGGTTCTGAATCTGGGCGTACCCGTCCTTTACCGCCGCCGCCAACTCAGCCTTCTGTCCATCCGACAGCTTGGAAAAGTCGAATGGTTTGCCCGGAGCAATGCCAATGGTGGCGAACTGCAGCCGGATGGCGGTCTCCTCTGGCACCTCCGGGCAGAACTGGAGCAAGAAGTTCAAAAGCTTGGGGAAGTCGGTTTTGAAGTCGTCCTCGGTGTATTTGGGGAAGTTGACAGCCGGAGGCGGCGGTGGTGGTGGATGGTGGGTGTATTGCGACAAGGTGGTTACGGTGTAGCCCTCCTGAACTTTCTTGACGTTGGCGATATCGTTGGGACCGAAGAGTTGGGTGCGAAAGATGAGGAGACTGAACTGGGTCTCTGACTGAAAGGCTTTCAGAACTCCCGGCGGCGTTATCCCTCTCCACCCCGGCCCGGAAACCAGGTAGCACCCTCCTACGTTGCCGGTGCTACGCGAGCCGACATAGCCGTAATTGAAGGTGTACATGTCGATAAGTTGGACCGAGTAATAGCGGCTCTTTTCGATATCGGGCACGCAGAAAACAATGGGCTCAGCACGGAGGTCGGCCTGCAACATCGAATAGGGTGTATCGGCGTTGGGCGTTACTACGGCCGTATCTTTGGGAGTGAATACATGCGAATCGCTGATGACGGTGTTGAACGGCCCCTTGTACTGCGAACTCGATTTGTCGATGAAGAATTCATACATTGCCTTGTAGTTCGCAATCATGGGAAAGGCGTAAATGTATGCCTTCTGGTAATCGTCCTTGTGGGTGATGCCTTCCTCCAGATTTCGATGACAACCAACGGCTCCCAGAAAAGGTAGAAAGGTAACAAAGGACAGGACGGTTGCAGCAGTGCGGCGTGCCCGAGAGTGCATGATTCCTCGCTCTCGCAGTTGCGAGACCACAATTCAAAAAATCTCTACTGCTGAAACAATAGAACATGATACGGGAAAGGCGACACAGGAAGGAGGTTTCAAACACCGTGCGTGCCTACTCAGGTCACTCGTAAATAGGTGCTGTAATTTTCGTCTACTATTTCGGTGAACGGAAGAAATCGCAGCCCACCGGTGCTCGTCGTCACTTGCCAAGTCGTTCCCGTCCGCTTTGCGCCGAGCAGCTGTTCTCTTGTGAGTTGCAGCGTATTGTGGGTGAGGGGAAACAGCACGAGCGGCCCATACATCAGCGCCGCAATATCAGAATGCTGGGAATCGATCGCCTCGAGTCGCGTGGTCATGGGAAGACGCAGCTCGATATGATCGCCGGTCCGCCACTGACGATATAAACCTGCATACACTTCACGATTCGGATCTTTGAGTGCCAGCTTTCCGTTCACCGAGAGCGAAGCGTCACTCGCCCATGCAGGAATGCGGAATCGCAATGCAAACTCTTCAGGTCTAGACACGGCAATTTCGAATTGCACGATCTCTTCGTAGGGATATTGCGAGGACTGCTTTAGCTCGATTTTGTTCCCGCCGCGTTTCCACCGAACTGTGGACGGAGTATAGAGGTTGACGTAAAGATCTTGCCTGTCGTGGAAGTAGGCACTAATGCGGTAATCGGCTGCGATTTGCGGAAGCGTTCCCGAACAACACGGCCAGCGATGTCTGGAATAGCCTTTGTGACCCTTATAGCTGTAATCGGAGTAGTAGAAAGCTGTGCCGTCGGCTAATAACGGCTTTGCACCTAAGACCGTGTTGTACATCACCCGCTCCATGCTGTCGCCGTATTCGGGCCGGCGAGTGATCTGGATTAGCGAACGAGTGAGCTTGAAGTGCGCATAAGCGCCGCAGGGCGTTTCGAAGCTCTGGTGCTGATCGGTCAGACTGGCAGCCAGAGCAGCAGAGTTGGGCGGACGCAACTGCTCGTCGGGTCCCCAACCTCCGGTTGCGAAGCTCTGAGTTGTTATCAACATCTCGAATGCATTACGTGCGGCGCGCAAGTGCTTCTCACTGCCCAGAACCAGATAGGCCTGAATGGCGGAATTCAATGCATTCACATAGCTATAAGCATGTTTGCCCGGAAAGACATTGACTCCTGCGGCCAGCGGATCGAAATAGGTTTGATCGTCGAGGAAGCGGATTGCGAGCTGCTTGTAGCGCTCGCCCGCGCCGCGGCGGTACGCAAGGAACAGGTTTTCGGGGAGCGTGTAGGACTCGTCCCAGTTGTAGGAGACGTCGTTTTCCTTGCCGGCACGCCAGCTTAGCTCGCGATCTACCGCATGTGGCGGAAGATACGGCAACACAGTGTCTGTGGTCTCCGCCAGAATGGTCCACGCATTTGGATCGTTCGCAAACTCGTGGGAGTCGATTAGACCGCATACCAGCTTGTCGTAGCAATAAGCGGGAAAGCGGTTCTTGTCGAAATACCCGGCTCCGACCGACTGCGCATAGAGTCGATTCAGCCGCTGAACTCGCTCCCTGGTGGCCTGATCGCCGGTTATTGCGTGATAGCGCGAGAGAGCCGAGACCCACTGCCCAAAAGTCCCTCCTGGACACAGACCAGCGCTGTCCTGGCGGTAATCGTAGTCCGGCTTATACATATACCAGCCGCCGAGATCGTCGCCGGCGGCGGGCTTGCCGGACATCGTGCGGAATGGCTTCATCAAGCCATCTTCGTCAAGACCCATGAGAACGGAGTGCGTGTTCATGAGTTGCTGATGGTGTAATCCGGCCTCAAAAGTAACGTCAGAGTAGGCGAAGCGTTCCAGGGGCGCGGAATTAGATGGCGTACTGCCGATAAGATCGTGCCCGGCGAAGCCGAGTGTTGCATTAAGCAACGCGGCCCGCTTAAGGAACTCGCGGCGGGTACTCAAAGCCCGAAACATGGATCAACATTATGCCGAAACATGCAACCTCAATAAACCGATCGACCTGCTATCCTGAAAAAGTACGTTCCATAGTAGCGCAACTAGGCAATAAGCCTTTGCAACAACTAGTTAAGGTGTAGATAATGTACGCACGTTGCGCCGACTTCCTTGCCTTTTGATAACGTGCTCCTGCTGAGTTTCCCGCCGAACGATCAGCGGAGATACGCTTGGTGCAAGCAAGAATATCAATTTGGGTAATGCCATGCAGACCGGGAAGCCTGAACAGTAATTCTGCGGTGCGAATTCAATGAATCCGGAGAGACCGATCCTGACAGCCGCGGCGTGGATTCCTGCGACATTTCGAGCCATGCTGGAGGCAGCGCCCGATGCCATGGTCATCGTAGATCACGAAGGCCGCATCGTGCTTGCCAACAAACAAGCCGCACTACTTTTTGGCTACTTGGACAATGAGCTGATCGGTCAGAAAGTCGAGGTCTTGGTGCCGGCGCGCTTTCGCGCGAAACATCCGGGACACCGGGCGGGGTTCTTCGCTGAACCGCGAACTCGCGGTATGGGAGTCGGCTTGGACCTATGCGGCTTGCGAAAGGAGGGCAGTGAGTTTCCTGTCGAGATCAGCTTGAGTCCGGCGGACACCCCGGATGGAACGGTTGTGATCAGCGCCATTCGAGACGTGACCGCCAGAAAAGCAGCAGAAGACAAATTTCGAGCGCTGCTGGAATCGGCGCCTGATGCCATGGTGATCGTCGATGCAAGGGGCAAGATCGTTCTGGTGAACTCGCGAACAGAAGAGCTCTTCGGCTATCAGCGACAGGAATTGCTGGGGTACTCCGTCGAAATCCTTCTGCCTGAGCGTTTCCACGGCCGCCATATGCTGCACCGAAAACTGTACGCAAAGGACCCGCGAAAACGTCCCATGGGCGCAGACCTCGAGCTGTTCGGTCTCCGTAAAGACGGAGGCGAATTCCCGGTTGAAGTCAGCCTCAGCCCTATTCAGACCGCCGACGGACTGCTAGTGAGCAGCGCAATCCGAGATCTCACGCAGCGAAAGAAGGCGGACGATAAGTTTCGCGCTCTGCTGGAGGCCGCCCCTGATGCGATGGTTATGGTCGACCAAACTGGAAGAATCACATTGGTCAACGCGCAGACCGAGCGTTTATTTCAGTATGAGCGGTCGGAACTGATTGGGCGCTCGATTGAGATCTTGATCCCCGAGCGATATCGGGAGCAGCATCCGCGACATCGCGCAGGCTTTTTTGGCGAGCCGCGCATCCGGCCGATGGGTGTCGGACTGGAGT
>Ga0126370_10000329_pt1 | contig 18881 bp, 19 predicted proteins | sample PanSoiMetaPlot_3_FD_92586 | JGI IMG/M metagenome (GOLD analysis project Ga0126370, IMG submission 92586) | Tropical forest soil microbial communities from Panama - MetaG Plot_3 | ecosystem: Environmental > Terrestrial > Soil > Tropical forest > Bulk soil | place: Panama | collected 2016-02-17 | reverse complement strand
TGTCAGGCCTCACATCGATACGAAATATGTACTAATTGTGGTGAGATTATTAACTCTGCAGTCTTGCCTTGTCAAGTATGCAATAACTCTGCTATAAGAGTAGAATCAATTCCTTGCAGTAACTGCTTCCTCAATTTGAGGAAGGAGGTGAACAAACTCGTAGCGATACTTACTGAGGAAATTGGAATCAAGAATGACAACATTTCTATATACTTTTCTGGTAATAGTGGATTTCATTTGTATGTTAATGATTTTTCTTTTCATAGTCTCGACTCTCGTGCAAGATCTGATTTGGCAGGATATATTCTTGGTAACGGAATTGGCCCGCAGGTACTGGGGGTGCGAAATGGGCCAAACAACGCTGCTAGCATCAAGTTTCCCAAGACAGGTTTCAAATACGGCTGGAGTAAGCGTTTGGCAAAAAAATTCCGAATTGAACAAACCTCGTCCTTAAAGCTTACTAGATTTATCAATAAGTTGGGAGGATTCGATGCCTTCAGTAAATATCTCACAGATTATGCAAAGGAAGTGGGAATAAAAATAGATCCACACGTCACTATCGATATCCATAGGATATTTAGACATGCAGGTACCTTAAATGGGAAGAGTGGTCTATGCAAGCTTCGCTGCGTCGACCTTGAACATTTTGACCCATTGAACGAAGCATGCTTGTTAAATGACAGTGATGTACAAGTTCGTGTAAAGCCTACCACTCTTAAATTCCAACTTAAGGGCCATAAATTTAATGTAAGCCATAATAAAATAAGTCTTCCAACATATGCTGCGATATATCTTATCTGCAAAGGACTAGCTACGACAGTAATCCCGCAGAGTTATTAATTAGCACATGATTCAGATTCAACAGACTCAATGGAATACTTACGGTTTCCCCAAATGATGGATATTGAAATTATGAAGCGTGCATTACTGATACATTCTATATTAGCGATCGGCTCTATCTATTGGCACCGAATGGTCTGGTCTATGTTAGACTAGACTTAGAAAGGTCCAATGTAACTATTCGAATTCTATCAGAGTCGGCACCAAATTTATCTAGATAAATACTCGAATAGCCGATAGGCGGACCTTCTTTCTTATTGATCAACTTGAAGCCCAAGTCAGAGAATGCTTTGATAAGCCAATTGACCTGTTCCGAATAAATCTCATCTGAGACGGGTTCTAAAAGATCATCGATTATTTCAGTTACTATTTTGAGATTACCGTACCTCTTTAATTTTGAATAAACTAGTTGCCCGTAAAACTCACTCCATTTATCGTAATGAATCGGATCGATATAATTCGGATCCGGCAATACCATGATTATCAAATCTATAGACTCGTCATAAAAGAGAATCAATGTCTTCTCAAACATAGAGTTTATCACTATCGCGTTTTGTGAATTCAAGCGCAGTCTAGCACGATTAACTAAACTTTTGTCTTTTTCGATCCCTACATATGCTATTGTTCCTTCACCTTTGTATTCTTTAGCTAAATCCGCCAAAAGTCTCCCATCCCCAATACCAAGCTCGACGACGATTTTTTCTGCTTGCAAAAACTTTCGTAAATACTGCTTCAATCAGTTGTCACTTCTGACTGCGCAAGCGTCACAAAGCCTAAGGTTTTAGTAATTCTGATTCCAAAAGCTGTTGGATTAGTTGTACAACTTCCTGTTCAACTTGTTGCCTAGGCATGCCTAATTTTGAAGCAAATTGGTCTGTTAGCTGATTTACGGTTTTCGTTCCATCACAAGATTTCCAGAATTCTACAATAGCTTGATTAACCATGAATCCTTGGTTCTTCTCATTTAAGAGAATTAGTGATCCGTCTTGTTCCGAATTAAAATTTCCGATTTTGAGTGGCATGTATGTCTCATAATTGACTTGGAAACGCAATTTCGGTTTGCCAAAACCCATTTTTTCTCGTATATTCGGATCCATCTTGTTAATGTCCCATGGGGGATCCCATACGATTTCCACATCGACATTTTGTACTCCACTAACTTTACCAACATATCTCTTTACATCACCAACCAGAGTATCATGTAATGGGCAACCTCTAGTAGTCATCGTCATTTTGATATCTACCGAATTTTCGGGCTTGACTTTAACATCATAAATAAGACCAAGATCAACCACATTCACCGGAATCTCTGGATCCATGCATTTCCTAAGCGCGGCATACACTTGATCCTTTGAGACCATCTGAGACGACATACCTAGACTAGGTCAGCAAGTAGATGATAAATACTTATTGCCAACCATTGCTTCGCGTATATTCCGTGATTTCGATCCTTATGTTCAAGTCCGTCAAACATTAGAATAAACTCATCTAAACCATCGTCAATATTGAAATATGGAAATATACCAGTCAAAGCTTATGTCGATATAGGCTACCAGATTAATCTCAAAACAACAATATTTATTTAGCATAACAAGACTTGAAAAGATATATATGGTGGTCGACAACACGGGAACGATTTCGTATATTCGAGTTCTTAAGGAAGACCTGACAATTTTCAGAATTACTCCTACTGAAGCCTCTATCCCAGATTTTAAAGCAGGCCAATTCGTAACCATCGGACTTCATATCCCAAAGGAAGGAAAGATAATCAGAAGGGCGTACTCCATAGCTTCCCCTCCTGAACAGAAAAAGTATTTTGAATTGATAATCAGATGGGTCAGAAAACCTCTTCCAGGTCGCTTAACAACTGAGCTATTTAATATTACTGAAGGTGACGAAATTCTATGGGTTAAACCAACTGGTATATTTACAATAAATCATAAGAAGCATGACGGAACTGATGATAATAGGAGGATGGTGCTTATTGGAGGAGGAACTGGGCTTGCTCCATTTATTGCATATTCACTACATCTCAAATCAATCGGAAGCAAACGTGAGATCGTCGTTCTACATGGTGCCAGCTATGTTGATGAGCTTAGCTATAGAGAGCTCTTGACTGATTTGGAAAGAGAAAGTCTTGATGGCCGTTCTAACGATTGGAATTTTAGATATAGAGCAAGCATAAGTAGGCCGCAAGAATGGTTCAACAGAACTTGGAGCGGACAGAAAGGTAGAGTCGAATCATTCCTTAGGCCCAAAGCTGGTACAGATAGATCTCCGCTTGAGGAATTAGTTGGAGAAAAGATTACACCAGAGAACACTTCATTTTATGTATGTGGCTGGCAAGGAACCGTAGATGGTGCATTGGACTACTTAATACCCAAAGGATTTGTAACTGAACGCCAGAAAAGAAAGGATGGTAGCTATGATGTGAAATTCGAATCTTATGGCTAGGTGGTTCTGTTAACTTAAGCGTTTAACACCTCCTTATTATGTATACTTAGAAAAATGATCAATTACTTTTGTATATTATTTAGTTTACAACTTTCTTTACTACAGGGGAAATAGTTATCAAAACTCTCGATACTAATCTTAATATACTGTATCGGTCTTTTAATGATACTTTTTCATATGAAGAATGGATATGATGACCTAGTTTTAAGAACTGACAGGCTTTTGGATACTAGGTGCCATCCATCTGTAGATATTATTGAATGCTTACCACCACCTTCACCACCACATCCTCTTGTCAATGAGTAAATAAGTGCTCCACAATGAGCATATTTCGTTCTTCTTATACACTATTTCCAAGAATTTCCTTAGATTCTGACTCTATTGCAACCCAAATCCAGATTTAATTAAAAACCGGTCGATCTTTTTCATGGTTTTATCAATGATAAATTCCATTGTCTGTTTTCTCTTTCTCATGATACTTTTAGGCCAGTACTTTTAAATCCATTTCCAGATGTATACATGACTTCATTTGAAGAAACGAGATATTGCCTTAAGTATTCCTATACGACAAACCTAGAAAGTACAAGTACAATCCGTAGCCAACATACTTGAAGGTATACTGTATCTTTTAACAACCATATTAAAGAATTAGGATGCCTTGAGCTATATGAATTTCTTCACGTTCACACGGCTTGCTGGGTTGTCCTAAGCCTTATATCACAGAAGTAAGAGAAAACGTATATGAAATTTGAATTTGAGGAGTTCTCGAGTATAGAAGATGTGTTTCTGTATCTCGTATCTGTTGCACCTTACATGAAACAGATAATGCCAGTTAGTTCCTACAAGGGATATGTGTTCTCTATTATTCCACTAAGCCCATTGGCAGGAGATGTCTTAATGATGGTGTACACTAAAGGATTGCTAGAACCAGGTATGATTGAATTTGACGTAGCTAGTAAAAAATACAAGCCAGTAAATTCGCTGGAAAGAGCCGATAAGAACTACTTCATTATTCTTAGGCCAAAGACTGCTACAGTAGCTGATGAAGCAATAGCATATCTAGAAGCAAATAAATAAATACAAAAGATGCCTCTGAACTAAATCTATCCTTTATCTAGATTTTTAAAGTTTACGAGGTACAGGAGTGGTGACCGATCTCTTTCTTGCATATCTGCTTACTATGTCATCGGGGAGTTGTCCGTGGAAAAGATTTTTGCACAGTCCTCGAAGATATCTCATTATTGCCCATGTTCCTGCCTTAATTAGGACTGCCATAAATAACTTCATCATGGGTCCATATGTCTTGTTCCTGATTATAATGGGAATAATATCATTGATGACCCATAAATTGTGTTGCCAGCACTTCCAGAACAAAGTAAATTGAGCTTCATTCAAATTTCCAAAGTGCATCGAATTTCTCTCAGAAAAGTCCTGATACAGCAGGGGAGCTAATAATCCTCGCATGTTTGTCTGTCGGAAGTCTTCTATCAAATCTATTGTATATTGAGTTTCATCGGGTGTTTCATCTGGCCAGCCAATAATCAGTGTCAATGCTGGGAACCAATGGTTGTCATTAAGAATTTTGGTACCTTCTCTCACAACCATGCCCCATTCTTCTGGTTGGTACGGTTTGGTTTTCACCCCGAGATGACGCTTCACCATCCTTGGGGCTACTGTTTCAACTCCCAAATTAGTGGCAAGCCATCTGCCATTGTGTTGCATATCATTAACTTCCGATATTTTTCTAATAAGGTCAGGTGATGAAGCTACAGCAGATAACGTCATGTGGGTAGTACCAACGAAATTTGCTCCGATTGACTTTAGTCCTTTCCATAAATCCAAGATTGCATCAGCGTTCGGGATGAAATCTTTGTTTTCACATCCATAAAGTAACATCTCGTCAGATTGAAGCCAGATCGAATCAAAACCGTAATCAAGATTTAATTTAGCCTCTTTCTGGAGCCGCTCAAGAGGGATATCTTTCTTAGATCGCTTATTTACATCGCAGAAATCACAACCCCTTCCACAACCTCGCATTGCTTCTACCAATGAATTTATCGTAGGACCAGTTATCATAGGGATATTTTCGATATTCCTTACAAAGGTGTGAAGAAGCTCAGGTGCGTCTCCATTTTCTAAATCATGAAATAGATCTAAGGCCAACTCATCTGCCTCACCGATTACAACTGTGTCGATCCCATGAATCTTCATACGGTCAGGGCGCGCGAGCTCCCAAGCCCCATTTCCGCCCACCACAACCTTAAAGTTGTATTTCTTCTTGAGCTGGATAATTGAGGCACACATCTTCTTAAATTTCATTGCAACATAAGAAAGCTTCTCTGGTGACATAGTTGTAGTAACAGGTGCCATTCCTAATGGATCCATCACGTTTATCCCTAACACTTTGGTATTAGGTCCAACGGATTTGGCTAACATTTCAGGGTGGGCTATAAATATCTCATCCCGTTGATACTCCTTCAATAATGCGCCCTCTACTCTTCTCAATCCGCATTGTGCAACCTTGACTTGCCCTGTATTTTTGTCTGTCTCTACGCTAGGACAAAATAGCTTATCAAAGACGAATTCAGGAACTAACTCGTAGGGTCCACAAGCAATAAATCCATAAAGAAAATTTCCCCTATAATTTGTCATTAAACTCCTATCTGCGGTCAAAACAATCCTTTTACCATCTGCCATTTCGTAATTGCTACCCCACGGATATTCGTTTATTGTTTGCTATAAATCTATTACGATAGTGTTACGAGTAGGTAAAGTGGGAAGTACAGTGATTTTCTTAATACAAGCCCTTTCTATGCCCTTTCAACAAGATTGACCTGAGCTGTCTATGATCTAGCATCCAGAGCGCGTCAGAGTATGAAACCCACCTGTAACTCTCATGCTCAATAGAGATTCTCACAAGCTGAGTCGAGCTAGTTGCAAAGTAAAAAGTGACCTCTTTTTCAGATTTCATGCCGTCTGACTTGAAAAATGTGTACCGAATTTTACCAATATACGACTGAATGTCTAAAGATGTTATTCCGGTTTCTTCAATGACTTCTCTTACCAGTGTTTGTATTTCGGTTTCTCCTTTTTCCTTATGTCCCTGGGGAAAACCCCAATACCCTCTCCTATTCTTGAGAAGGAGAAATTCCGGAGATACAGTATCCTCTCGAGAAGGTCGATATGTGACAATTGCACCTATAGACTGCTCTGGAGACACCCTATACCAATGGGTTTCAAGTGTAGATATGATTATAATATTGTTACTTATTGTACAAGGTATTAATATCCACATCAAGGCATAGAGATACTGCGGGCCGGTCGTCTAGTCTGGTAGGATACGGCATTGGCATTGCTGAGGCCGTGGGTTCAAATCCCACCCGGTCCATCACTTCAAAACAACTACGCCACTTAACTCATCGTCTGTGACAAGTATAACTTCTTTAACCTTAATTATCGGCCGTCGCTTGTTGTAAATTATGTAGGACCTGAACAGTTTGTCATTCCGAGGATCATAACCAAGTGTCAGAATTTCCTTATGGATTTCCATATGAGATTCCAACATGATTCTTCCTAGGCCCAGCTTTTTACATTTAATCTGGTCGATAATTTTAAGTGGAAGATAGCTAGCGCGGATATATGAATGAGCATAAACTAGTTTTTTATTTGAGTTGGTATCAACCAAGTAAATTTGCCGGGAAATTAGTTGGCCAGATTCTGTTTGCTTTATAACCTGCACAAACGGAACGGAATTCAAGATAATATGCAATTTGTCTTCTAATATTCCTGTATCGGTTAGCAGGATCTTTGATAGTAGGGGTATTCTCTTACCCATTTTAGCCTCTAGGGATATCATACTCTCAACTATTCTTCGATTTTCAGTTACCCTGACTCGTGTAGATAACATCTAAGCATCACTTTGAGAAAATTCAATATTCAAAGGATCATAATAAAATCCAGCTCTAATGATTTTGAATACTATAAAGGTACGTAATAATAAAACACACAAATGTGATTGATATAGTTCCTAAACTTATAGACTTTAAGTAAGTCTCTAATTTATCCTGCTGAACCAAATTGCCTCCCGTCTTTTTAAGTTCTTTGTATTCTCGTGAAAGTCTAATCTCTATATAGCTTATAAACCCAGTTACAAATGAAAATAGAATAGACAACATTGTGATCGAATTTGTCTGCATAACAAATCCCGCGATGAATGGCAATGCCCCCCATGAAACGGAAAACCATGTATTATTGTGGAAAAAACCATCAAATAATTCAAAGTTATAGGCAAATAAGAAAAAACCTTCAGCTATGGCAATAATTGCGAGAAATGGCACATAGGTAGTAATATAAAAAGCTCCTATTGAATATGCGAGGACTAAACTAGATATTAACAACAGCTTAAATTCGTGCTCAGAAATATAATTTGCCCAAGGTTTGGTCTGTCTATTCCCAATCCCGTCTGCTGCGTGGGCTGAAATACCTAGTGCTAGAAAATAGATTACTGCCAAGGCTATCAGCCTGTCAATGTGAATAACCGGAGACAATAGACTGCCAAGTAATGTAAAGCATATACACATTGCAGTGTAAGGTAAGAATAAAAACCCAATAAAGACTCGAAATTTTATTGGTCCAAATTTTGGAACGAACCACTCATTTATTCGTGAGTTATCGCTTTTCATCTTTTGTGCGCAACAATTATAGCAGCAGTACCAAGTGTATGGTGGGTGCATTTGACTGATTTCATGTCTTTTGACTCAAGTACTCTCATACAATCATTGAGCCAACTGCTTTCCACAATAACCTGATCCAACTCCATAAAAACATCCTTCCATGATCGTACGATATTCGATATTATCTTCAAAAGTGCAAAATATGATTTCCAAGTAATTTGCATTAGTTTGTTATTGGGGTAAGTGAAATCATGTATTACTAGAGTTCCGTTATTTTTAAGAACCCGTAAACACTCTTCGATCATCCATTCAACTCGCGTGTATTTCGGTACATATGAAGTTACAACAGAGTCAAATACTTTGTCGATGAACGGTAGTTTTTCAACTGTACCATTTAACAATGGCATATCATTACGCTTTGTCGAAGCAACTTTTAGATATTCGAATTTCAAGTCGAGACCGATTACTTCAGCCAAACAATTGACATTTCTTATGGTAGTCGTGAGAATGCCTGTTCCACACCCCAGATCAAGTATCATTCTAGACCCCTTCACACTTCTTACGATTTGTTTTTTCCATTCATCATCTTGGCCAAATGTCGCTGTATACACCAGCCAATCATAGGAACTGGCATTTTGAGCAGTGAAAAATTTAAGGGCATTTTTATTTCCTTTATGGAGTGGCATTACTGATTCTGTATAGATTTTGTTATGTTATCAATGTATATACCCAACGGTATTCATAATTAGTAAGAGATTGCATTTTGTTAATTGGCAGAGAGATATTTCCGTTGAAACTGTCAATGGCGAGAAGGTAATTGTCAAAAAGAATAAAGCTAGCAAAGAATTCCATGAATGCATTTTAGTTGTAGCTTATGGCTTGATTTCTATTCTAATGATGCATCCATCTAGTCCCCCCTCTTTAGGACAACTAGCTCGCAAAAACGAAGGCTTTTCGATGAGATCGCTTCTACGAGATATAGGAGTGCCGACACCCAATTTATTGTCCATCTCTGATACAATTATTATTGAGGAGTATATTTCAGGCGGGAATCTCTATCGGTCATTCTCACAAGGAGGGGGCATAAATTTAAGTTACAATGTAGGGGTCTTGACAGGAAAGTTGCATAATGCCGGTTATTCGTTTGTTGATAACAAATGCCAAAATTACTTGATAGGCCATTCACAATCAATTGTGAGGACTGATCTAGGGTTTACCCAAAAAAACACATCTGCATTCTCCAGAGGTATGGACATTGCAACATTTCTAGCTAGTGTAATCGATCTAGAACAAAGTGTCTATCTAAAGGTAGAGAAGTTGTTCATTCAGGGTTATGAGTCAGAGTCGAAGAAACCTATACCATTCTTCTGGTTGATCTTGCGTAACCTTTTGTCATTCGGATTTGCATCCAATCGTGTATTAATGGTAAGAAATATGTTACAATAATCAGTCTAATCGAAAAATTACTAGTTAGATTGGTGGAAGTTCTGTCTTCTTGTCAAAACCGCCTGAACCGAATCTACAGTAAAAACACTGATCTGACATCATATACGATATTTGTTGAATAACAACAGCCCCCAGCTTAATTGCGACCTTGGTCATAAGTTTGTATTTTAACGGCATGGAAGGAATAACCTCTTTGAAGTATACGTTATAATGATCAGGACATAATTTCAATGTGATCTGCGCCTTAGGAGAATGCTTCGAGTCCTGGATGCTGCTACTATTCAGATTTTTTGAGATATTTACTTGTTCTCTGATAAACTCGTGTTTTGGGCATGGACAATCTTTTCCCTTAGGATGTTTATAAGCAGGTATATTTTTCCAATCAAAATCAGGGAAATCCTTTTCAAAATCCTCCATTAGTTATCTTTTATAACTACGATATCATATGATATAAATATGTAGTATTAGTCTAGGGCAGGTGTTGCTAAGCAGAAAAGATATATTTTTGGTTATCCAACAACAGTCGAGCGACGAGGGACGAGATGTATACTAATGGAATTGGCAGCACGGCAAAGGTAGAATCATCCTCTGCTTCTGCGGAAAAAAATAGAAGTGGCAATATATCCTCACATGGTGAGGATTCCAACCTTAAGACTTTATTGGAATTCAAGAAAGCACTTTTGGAAGAACAAAAGAGTGGGGAGAAGATCATCGAAGGATTAAATAAGAAAATAGAGGACACGAAAAAGGAGATAGATGAAGGAAGGATTCAACTTGAGGACTTGCGTGTCAAGCTTAAAGAAATTAATGATCAAAAGGATTCACACTTATCAAAATTTACAGAACTAAAGAGCTCTCTTGTAGATGCCAGGAATCAAATGAGATCACTTGACGAAAAAACTTCCCCAGCAGGTGCAAAACTTCGTAAGGAGCGACTAAGTGCTACCCATCTCACACGGGCTCTTGATCAAATAGAACGGGATTTACAGACTAGGAAGTTATCAAAGGATGAAGAACGCAAGTTAGTATTGAAGTCAAAGCAGATTGCAACTAAATTACATACTATGAAAATTATGAATAAGAAGGAAGACAAATACAGACAGATTTCGTCAGAGTATGAAATATTGAAAACGACTATGAATAAGATATTCGATGGCAAAGCCGAATTGGGTGAAAAAATAGGCAAGTTAAAAACTGATTTGGACGCTCTATTGAACTTGCGCGAGAGTCTATATGAGGACAGAAGGAAGAACATACGAGTTGTCCGTGAGGCTGAGGCCAAATTAGAAATGGTAGACACTCAGCTAAATGCTATAGAATTTAAAAAGTCTCGTGCACATGCTGCTGAATATCGCTACAGAAGACAGAGAAGTCACGGTAGACACGATGAGAGATACGAGGCAATTCAAGAACGAAATAAGAGAAATAAGGAAAATCAAGAAAGATGGAATATACTAAAGGAGGCTGCAGTTAAAAAAATGTCCAGTGGGGAAAAGTTAAGTTTCGAGGAGATGAAGTTGATATTCGGCGACGATTCACAAGATTAGAATTGGATTATTCATAACTCTTGGTAGACATGTAAACAAGGAAATGGTTGCAACCGGTACAATGATGTGTCTACGTAATGCATAATTTCTATTGTTATGATAGAGTCTATTATAACCGACTATGAGGGAAGGAAATTAGTAAAATTCGCAAGGCAGACGGTTGATAGCTATCTGTCAAAGAGGGATTTTAAGAATTATGCAAATTTGACTGATATAAAGGCGGGAGCATTTGTAAGTCTTTTCCGATATAATAACTTCGGACCTCTTGAGTTACGAGGCTGCATTGGCTTTCCTTACCACATAGGGCCTTTGAGTGACAACATAAAGGAAGCCTCAATTGCTGCAGCCACACGCGATCCTAGATTCGCTGAACTAACTGTAAGCGAATTATCGGAGATAATATTTGAAGTTAGTATATTGACATATCCATCTGAAATCGTTGTCAAAAATCCTGAAGAATACTTGTTCAGAATAAAGATAGGAAGTGACGGCTTGATCTTACATTGGGAGTATGGATCAGGACTATTACTACCTCAGGTACCATTAGAGTACAATTGGAATGTCGAACAATTCCTGATCCATCTAAGCAGCAAGGCGGGAGGTTCTCCTGATCTCTGGAGATCACCCAGTACAAGAATCTATAAATTTCAGGCACTCGTGTTTAAGGAAGTTAAACCTAATGGAGATATTGTTAAAGTTAATTTTGAATCGTAATCTCTGAATGGAGATGTAGTTTGTACTTGACATTTTATGATGCTACATCTACATCTAAATCAATTCTTTAAATTGGCTCGAATTTACTTTACCCCCTACGGCGTCGGTCTTGGGCATGCAAGTCGACTTTTGGCAGTTGCAGAGCGTTTAATGACCTCGGACATTGGAATAAAATTCTCCTCATTCGGGGAAGCAGTAAACTACCTCACAGTGCATGGATATGATTGCATGCGAGTTCCACCTATGGAGTTGGTATGGAGCTCACAAGGTAGCTTTTCGATAAAGGGCAGTATTGCGAATATTCCTCAACTCTTTACTAATTTTGCTTTTCAGCTAAATACAGAAATGAAATATGTTCTCCCTTATTCACCAGATATCATAGTATCAGATACAAGATTGTCTCCTCTTTTTATTGCAAAGATCCTTAGAATACCTTCAATATTGATACTTAACCAAGTGAAATTGCTTCTTTCTCCTAGACTAAGGGAATTCCGATTGGCCAGGCTATACGAGAAGATGAACGGAGAATTTCTAGGTTTGCTTTGGCGAATGGCGGATAGGATTCTAATCCCTGATTTACCGCCGCCTTATACAATAGCCGAACGGAATGTTTGGGATACAAGCACGGTTTCAAGTGGACTGTCTTATGTAGGTTTTACCTCTCCAAAAAGTGAGGTCGGTGAAGAACGGCTTGATAAGGTTTGTAAAAATATGAATCTTGAGCGAGATCGACCCATTGTGTTTTTCCATTTGAGTGGGCCAAAACGTACTAGATTCCGCATTTTGGAAAATGTATTTTTAGCTTGCAAGTTGCTTAGACAAGAGATTCAGTATGTTATCTCCGGAGGTACACCAGATGGTAGTTCAGATTTCAAGAAAATAGGACAAAATGGTTGGTATTTTGAATGGTGTCCCGTAAGGGATGAGATTTTTGTGCTTTGTAATCTTTTGGTTATAAGAGGGGGACATGCCGTAATCTCTCAAGCCATCCAATTTGGCAAGCCTATGCTTACGATTCCGATTGAAAACCACGGAGAACAGATAGGGAATGCTGAAAAGGTCGCTAAAATAGGGCTCGGAATAATGATGTCTTCAGCTGAATTAAGTCCAAAAAATATCGCAGATGCAGTCCATCGGCTTCTGGATGATCATTCTTTTCAAGAAAAAGCGAATGAGGTAATGAAGATTAGTAGCGATCTAGATGGTATCGATAATATCGTGAACATAATTAGGTCCTATCTCAAATGAAATTGTCTTGAGATTATCAAATATCTTTAGCGACAGCTTGTCTGCTCGCTCATAGCACTTTCGACATTCTTGTTTACTCGCAGCGTAACAGGACTTTGATTTTTTTGTTATATCTGTCATACCTGTAACTCCTAATGTGTTTAAAATAGTTGCCTTGTCGAGAAATAGAAGAGGACTTAGCACGAGCTTGTTGACTTTTCTCATCCTCTCCAATGTCTGTTCCACAAATGAAAATGAATGAATAAAAATATTGAGTGGTAACACAATATTACGTCCTGGTAAAAGTGCAAGAAGACATATGGCAATTGCCTCGCTAAGTAGGAAATTTCGGCCGGAAATACCTAGATCTGCAAACTCGATACGACCGATCATAATATTCATTCTTCTTTGGTTGACTCGATTTGCTACGAGTCCGAGAAGCTTAGCATTATTTTTTAAATCTCTTGTATCGTGATATAAAAGACAGATCTCTGGGACTAGCCCGCATTTCAGTGATGCCAGACAAGATGCCGCAGAAATCGAATTGTGAATAGTAGACAGTGCATTGCAATGCTGAGAGTTGTACGATAGGCCTCCTAGACCAATTTCAGATTGTATAAATACATAGCTCTCATTTTTGCCGATGTAGCTCATAAGTAAATGATCTGCCAAATCTTCATTCTCCGCGATTTTTATGTGTAAATTATTTTCTGCTGTTTCTGCCAACAATTCACTGGATGCGATAAATTGTAAATCTTTACTTTTAAAATCAATTATCGAATCATCGTCTTCCAAGATTTTAATGTAGAATGAGCTGTGAGGTACAACAATTTGACTTCCGATTTTTACAATCTGCTTTATCAAATCCTTGAATTCATTTCTCACCTTCTTAGCAATTGCAACTCTTTCAATCCCATAAATTTCTGATATAGATGACATGGCATCGACCAGATTGTTAACTTCGAAAACAATACATCCCTTTTCATATGTTACTCTTTGTGTGGATATGTTTTTTAATGCAAAACGCTTCATAACTACGCGCACAATTTCAGAGGATTTTACGTCATTACCGCATGTAGGAAAGATCACGAGGAGAGAATCTCTATTCACATTCCGAAAAAATGGCATATTATTCTATTGATATAAATTCTTTCAGAATTAAATCGTGGCTAGTTAGATTGTCAACGTCATTTTAAAGTTGTTTGATTGCTTCCTCGATTGACGCTCTATCATAGGCATTTGGAATCTGGGTTATGTATTCGATAAGATCTTCTTTGGCTTCCAAATTCTTTCCAATTTCGGTCCTAGCTAAAGCACGATTTTTATATATTGAGCCGTATCTCTTGGCATCGATAGTTATCGCCTTTGAGTAATGATCCTCAGCCTTATGATACTCTTTAGTTTTTAGATAATAATTACCTAATCCTCTATGGGCAAGAAAGCATTTAGGGTTAAGTGAAATGGCTTCTTTATAGCACTTAATACAGTCTGACTTATTCTTATCATTATATAGAGATCCTAGAATATACCAACCTTGAGCATTATCTGGCTCCTTATCTATAGCTAATTTTAAATTCTTGATCACTTCATCTATAGGGATCTGACGCTTCATTTTCTCAACTTCAAAACAAACCTTGTTAGAATCTCTAAACAGCAAGTGTTCTTTATCGAGCAACTCTCCGATGTCTTTAGGAACAATCACTAATGTGATAAAATCTTCCTCTTCCCAATCATTTTTGAACGTGGCTTCAGGAATTGCCCCTATAGTGTCAGGTTCTGGCACATAAGTAAAAATCCTTCGTTCATCATTACTATATCCACAGACAATCGATGCATGCTGAACGGTTTCTTGTATGCCAGGCATTATGACAATAGGAGGAATCCCTTGATCGATTCTTTTTTTTATATCCTTCAATGAGCCCTTATAAATATACGAAACTAAACCGTGTCTTTCTGCTAACTCTATCCCTTCTATCATTATCGTTCCTCTAATACCCGCGTATTTTCTTGAGAGCTGATCGGCTTCATTAGGATCAATTTCCTCGCCCCAATACTTTGAAATCACATTTACAACCAATGGTAAGCAAATGTGTTCTGACTCTTTAGACACTAGGGGCAACTGAATCATTTGATCTTCACTTTGAGCATGCATTATCTGACATTATATTTCAAGCAAATAAATATCTGCTGGCAGTCACTTAGAGATTGACGAATGAGCTGATTAGATCTAAACCATCAGGTCCGCTCCTTTCTGGATGGAACTGTACTCCGAATATCGATTTTGATTTATGGGAAATTATCTCATTTTGACACAAAACTGATGATCCAATTCTTTCGAAATCATCTGGTAGCCTAGAGACAAGATATCCATGGCTCTCAAAGACGGTTATGGTTCTTGAATTGTGTACAAGTGGATTTGGTATTAGAATATCCACAGTTGTCATTTGTCGAGCAGGTCTTTCCATTCTTTTTATTGTTCCTCCAAAGGTCAGAGCAATTATTTCGCATCCAAAGCAAATACCAAGGGTTGGAATGTTCTTTTGAAAACATAATTTCAAAAGTGAGGAATTAATCGCATTATTATGTCTATTATAAACCCGCCTTCCAGACAAGATAACCTTTGCATATGAATTGTCTATACCGCTTTTTGATACAGATAAATCATAGTACCTCTTATACTCGTAACTGGCGTTCATAGATTCTAAATAGGTTATAATGTCTTTAGTATAAGGGGAAATATTGTCAACTACTAGTATTCTGGACAATGAGTTGCTATCCACTACAAGAGAACGAATATCTTCACCTACTTAAACCGTGGTTGAAACTTCACGAATGCCGAGTCTAGAGTTGAGTTCGATTTCGGAGCGACTCAGAGTCACTCTCAACAGACTATAATATTGCTTGTTATCAGTTTAAGGTAGACTGATAGATTTCTTCCTTTCAAATCTGAAATTCGACAGGTTTCGTATTCATTCTTACCTTTAATCAAGTCGAAGTTAAGTGATTGAGTACCTATCAATAACTGTAATTTATACAGAAATCAAAATTGGTAAACTAAAGTATATCACTAACGCCTATAGTTATCCCACTTGAATTCAGGCAAATACGATACGGTTTCTGATCATTCCAAGTTTCTCTATCTCAATTTCTACTATATCGCCATTCTTCAGATATCTAGGCTCCTTCATAGACATTGCGACACCTGCAGGAGTACCTGTAGATATTATATCTCCCGCTTCAATAGTCATTACGGAGCTTAGACTAGCTATAATTTTCTTTATTGGAAGCACCATATTGCCACTAGAAGAATTCTGCCTCGTTTCCCCATTTACCCTTGTCATAATTTTCAGATTCTGTGGATCACTTATTTCGTCCTTAGTTGTGATCCATGGGCCACATGGAGCAAAAGTGTCGATACTTTTTCCTCGGGTAAATTGCTTATCCTTAAATTGAATGTCCCTTGCAGACACATCGTGTAGGATCATATATCCAAATACTGACTCCAGAGATTGTTCCTCGGACGCTTTCTTAATATTCTTTCCAATTACTGCAGCAATTTCTGCTTCATAATCAAGCCTCTTCACGAATTGAGGACAAATTATATCATTATATGGGGAGTTTAATGCAGTTCTTGGTTTTATAAAGATGACCGGTTCATCAGATGGAGTAAGCCCAGCATCCCTTGCATGATCGTAGTAATTAAAAGCTAAACAGATGATTTTTGGTGGATTTGGCAAAGGAGCTAGTAGCTCAATATCCTTAACGTATTTCTGATATTCAAAATTGTCCTTATATTCGATCAGCTCGTTAATCCAGCCATTGAACATAAATTCCTTTACGCTAGGAGGAATAGGTATTCCGGTTTGCTCTTGGATTTCAGCTCTAGTTAGAATCTTCGTTCCATCGTTTGATATTATGCCATAACTATCCCCTGAACTTTTGTCGTGCAGTCTTGCAATTTTCATGGGTTTTCTACCTGTGTGTAAATATAGCTTGTTGGCTATTGTCTATTCTGCAAAATCCATATCTTACAAATTGAACGCTTGAATGCAGTCGAAGGTTGGAAACAAATGATTCTGCATACCCTGATGCTATTTCGAGGCTATTGCTGTCGAATTTATCATTCGAAAAGAGCTTCTTAGGTATAATAATCTTGAACGGTATTTTATCGTCATACGCAACCCACTGGATTTTTTGGATACTATGGGTTAGGTTAGTGTCTATCATATCTGCATAGATTCTGTTTGTATCTTGGGTTAGTTCAACTTTCGTTATTTTCAAGTTATAAAGCTCCATTAACCTAATTATACTACCTTCAGATAATCTGTTAGCATCGGATTTGGCAATATACACAGTGTCATTTACAAGCACTGATCTCGAACCAAAATTAGATGATGGGTGATTTTTTAGGTCAACACATAAGGGAGTTGCATTTTTTATTCTCAATTCTATCGGATCACGCACGAAGAACAACCTCACAGAATGCTCATCCAAAATTCTTCTGTTGAAAGCTTCTAGGCTTTCAAATGGAGGCTTTGCTTCAGCCAATGTCCAACCCAGAGACAAAACAAATTTCCTGATGGCCTCAGGAAGAAATCCTCTGCGTTTAAGAGCTATCAGTGTAGGAAGCCGAGGATCATCCCAACCGCTAAGTGAGCCATTTTCAATCAATGGCTTTATCTTGCGTTTCGAAACCGGCACACCTTCAAATTCAAGTCTAGAAAACTCCGATACGATTGGCTTTCTGAGATGAAGTCTATCCAAAACAGCATTATATAACTCGTTTCTCAATTCATATTCTTTGGTCCTCATTGCATGAGTAACACCGTCAAGGCTATCCTCAAGTGGGGCGGCGAAATCGTACGTAGGATATACTCGTACTTTAGTACCCAAGATAGGATGAACTCCGTCAATAATTCGAAATAACGTTGGATCTCTCATTGCCGAATTTAGACTGGTCATGTCTCCCCTAAATCTAATTGTTGCCTCGTTTGGCTCAAACGACCCAGCAAACATTTCGACTAATGTCTGTTCATAACTATTATCATCCATTCTGCAAGCACATTCCAGACCTTTTGATCTTAGATCTTGAATAGTTTTTTGATCGCATCGACATACATAAGCGCCATGACTCGTAACTAGCTTCTTTCCATAATCCTGCAGAATAAAAATGTCATCAGAAGTATTTTTTATTATGGAGGGTTTAATGCCGAGCCATTCTACGCCTTCTTTTATCGCCCTGTAATATTCGACCCTTTCGTTTAGTGGGTTAGTATCATCAAAACGTAATATTAGTTTGCCATTGTACATTTTCGCGTATTCTTCATCAATTATCGCTGCTTTTGCATGTCCAATATGTGGATAACCATTTGGTTCTGGAGGAAATCTAGTTACCACCTTTCCTAACTCAGCGCCGTACAACTCTGGCAATCCAGAATATTTTTCAACTTGTTTTTTGATTTCTATTGTAGGTGAAATCTCCTGCAGAAGAGTCTTTTGTTCGCTGATTGGAAGGGAGTTCACCTGATCCAACAACCGTTTTATTTCTGGAATTATTGTCTTGATGTTAGTGCGTAGGTCTGGCCGGGATGCCACAGTTTTTGATATTACAGCTTCAAGTTTTGCCTTACCGTCATATTCTAGAGCATTTTTAAGTGTCACTAGTTTAATCGTTCGTTCGATCGAACTATCCAGGGACATTGAGCTCTCAAAGACTCCTTTCAACTACAAAATCTGCTGCTGACTGTAGTGCTCGTTTAGGAGCAGAATTTGGATAACCATCAATAGTACTCAGGGCCTTTTCGACATGCGACTTTGCAATATCCCTGATGTGGAAGTCAATGCCAGACGAGCAGATTGATTGTACTGCCTCATTTAATTCGTCATTGTTTATCTCTTTGGCCCCGAGTACTCGCAGAATCTTGCGTTTTTCTTCACCGTCAGTATTATTTAGAGCCAATTGAATTGGATATGTCTTTTT
>Ga0126370_10000328_pt1 | contig 18901 bp, 6 predicted proteins | sample PanSoiMetaPlot_3_FD_92586 | JGI IMG/M metagenome (GOLD analysis project Ga0126370, IMG submission 92586) | Tropical forest soil microbial communities from Panama - MetaG Plot_3 | ecosystem: Environmental > Terrestrial > Soil > Tropical forest > Bulk soil | place: Panama | collected 2016-02-17 | reverse complement strand
CGATTACGACTGCGACGGCTGGCTCGATATCGTTAAGACGAACTATTCAGATCAAACCGCGAGTCTGTACCACAACAACGGCGACGGCACGTTTTATGACGCGGTCTTTCAGGCGGGATTGGGGGCGAACACCAAGTATCTGGGGTGGGGGGTCGGCCTTTTCGATTTCGACAATGACGGCTGGCAAGACATCTTTATGTCGAACGGCCACGTGTTCCCTGAAGTGGACGACAAGAAGCTGCACGTCACCTTCAAGCAGAGAAAGCTCTTATATAAAAACCTGGGCCACGGGCGGTTCGCCGAGGCTACCTCGGCGAGTGGCCCGGCAGTAACGGAGCCTCGCCCTAGCCGCGGAACGGCTTTCGGGGACTTCGATAACGACGGAGATGTCGACATCGCCGTCATTAATATGAACGAGCCCCCGTCGCTGCTGCGCAATGATTCGCCCGCGAAAAACAACTGGCTCAAGATCAAATGCATCGGCACGAAATCCAATCGCAGCGCCATCGGCGCGCGCGTGCAAGTGGTCACCGGCAAGCATTCTCAAATGAATGAAGTCCTGAGCGGATCGAGCTTTCTCTCCCAAAATGATTTTCGCTTGCACTTTGGGCTTGGCCAAGCCAGGCAGGTGGACCTGGTAGAAGTGCGCTGGCCTCTGGGCCTGGTGGAATCCTTCAAGAATATTGAGTCGAAGCAACTCCTGGTGCTACAGGAAGGCCACGGCATCCTTCGTCGCGAGAAATTTGGCAAGGGATAAAAAATTGTGGATGGTCCGCGCTTGCGGACCATCCACAAAAGGCTTCATCCGGGCTATTCAGTCGGCCTAGAAGAAGATTTGCAGCCCGAGTTGGATGCGCCTGGGGATATTGCACTGGCTATGGGTCAGGCCGAAGTTGCTGTTGCCGTTATTCGGCAGCCAGAACGTGTCCACAGGGCAGAAGAAATGCCGGTTAAACATATTGCCTCCATCGGCTTGGAACCGCACGTACCGGCCCTCACCAAAGTAGGTGTCCTTCGAGAGCGAGAGGTCCTCGTTATAATACTTGAAGCCGCGGACGCTGCCATCCTCCCGGGGAGCGTTGCCAAAGGCAAGCGCTCCAGGGTCAGCCCATCCGGACTGATTGAGGTAGGGGACGGTGTTAGCGTGCTGGCCGTTTCCGCCAGCCAGCCCACTGCCGACCTTGTTCGGGAACTTGTTATAGTTAAACAGGAACCCGCCAAGAAGACCGTTGTCCGTAATGATCGAGAGAGGTCTCCCCGACTGGTACGTTTGCGTCGCCGAAAGATGCCAATCGCCGATGACCTTGTCCAAAGGCCCGGACGCGTTCCCTCCGAGCCACTTGCCCTTGCCGAAAGGCAACTGGTAGATCCAGCCGAACGTGAAGATGTGTGGCACGTCGTCGGAACTGACACTGTTAAGATTGCTCATATCGCTAGGATTTTGAACGGGAGGTCCGCCAGCGCCCAACCCGGTCTCGGAACCGTTATTCATCAGCTTAGAGTACGTGTAGGCGGCCCTGAGTTGCAGGCCATGACTCATACGCCGGTCAAAGCTAAACTGAAGCGCGTTGTAATGGCTACTGCCGTTGGGGAAATAGCGCCAGTTGATCTGGTGATACTGCGGCCACATCCTCAAGGATTGCGGCACTGTTCCTGTAAATCCCGCGTAAGGAGCTGTAAGCCCCGCTCCGGCTGCTATCGCGTTAGGAACACCGTTAGTGAAGAAGCCATTCTGGAGAACATTCTGTCCCAGGGACAGTATGCTGCCGGCGTTCATGTTGTCATAGACCCCGGCGGAGCTGCGGCCATCGATTAACCGAGTCCCGTGGTTGCCCACGTAGGCAATATCGATCATCATGTTCTCGCTCAACTGACGTTGGAACGAGACCGACCAGTTCTGATACCGTGGCATCGTGTACGTATTCGGGGCCACTCCCACAGGATTCCCGCCGTTCGACACGTCAGCTTTCAGTTGGGGCGGGAGAAGGATGGAGCCGGCTGGCCAGCCACAGCCAAAGCTTGCTTGCGAGTTTGCAGCTTGGGTTGCAACCTGGGCAGGGCACGCACCATTTCCGTTGAAATAGAACGCCGGGGTTAGCCCGTTCGTGATATTGGGCGCAATGGGATTGGTCTGATAACCATCGACCGGGTAAGGATCCCAGGAGTCAGCTTGGGCGCCGGCATAGTACATTCCATATCCGCCGCGGATCACGGTCCTGTTGTTCAGTGAATACGCAAACCCGAAGCGCGGACCTACGCTCCAACTGCTGTCGCCATTTGCCTTGCTGCTGCCGAATATTGTTGCTCCTAGATGGCCGACGGGGTTCTGGGCCGTGGGATCGAACGTGGAAAACCTCCCGTATTTCTCAGAAAGTCCCGATTGCCGGTCGAATCGCAAGCCAAAGGTCAGCGTCAGCTTAGGAGTCAGCTTGAAGTCGTCGTTGATCCAGGGAGACGTATAGTTCATCCTCGGCGTGTAGTGAAACGGTGCGGAGAAGTTGGCCGTATGCACCTGGCCCAAGATTAAGGAAGCGAACGCGTTCCCGGTCTGCGCGCTCAAGTTAGCACCCGCAGCGGAATATCCGGCCGTATCTTTAGCATCGAAATTGAAGTTGCCCCCGGTGTTAACAGCCCAGCCGGTTTGTGGGAAGTCCATATTCCGGTATTCGATGCCAGCCTTGATGGTGTGCTTGCCCGTAATCCAAGTGACGTCATCTAGGAATTGATAGCGATTGTTGATGTCGCTTCCGCCGCTCGCCCACGGCGTCCCGTAGGCAGTATAGCCAATCGGGCCACTGAAATTGATGGAAGGGAAGCCGGCATTGTTGAATACAGGTGAATTAGGCAGGCCAAGCCCGAGCTTCTGATTCCAGCCCACCCCACCAGACAACTGGCTCCCCTGCATGTGCCAGCGGTCGTAAGCCAGGGTAGTGTGGTTGAAGAGATTGGGCTTGATAACCCAGTTCATCTGCAGGTGCTCAAAATGGTTGGTGATACGTTGGAAGAATCCTTGGCCGATGTAGGTGTCGTTCTGAGCCGAATCCGTTATTCCGTTATGCAAGGTGTTGCATCCCTCCGGCCCGCCGCAGTGAGCGATGCGCGGCCGGTTGTTCTGATAGTACGTGTTGCTGATGGAGAACTTACTGTTGAAGGTGTGATCGACTCGGAAAAGCCAGGTTCGCACGTTGATCTTGTTGTTGTCGTCCGAGGTCCCGCCGTTGCCGTTCTGACGAACTCCGGGGCCATCAACATTGGGGATGTTGGGAATCATAAACGCTGCCAACGGGCTGAATAGGGGATCGTTGGCGGGAATGATGTTCGCCTGGCCAGCAATGGGCAGACCCGTGACAGGGTCAAATCCGTAGCCGTCACGAACGGGTACGCCACCGACCAGCCGTGTAGTAGCAGGATTGAAGATTTCACCCTGGTAAATAGGCCGGCCCAGCGCATCATGCGCGACAATCGTGTTTGTGTCCAAAATCCCCGCCTCGCTAAAGTTGCCCTGCTTCTGAGGCGCCGTCGGAAGTGTGTTGACAAGGCCCGTGTTGACCGTGCTGTGGTAGTCCAGCCCGTCGACGTTGAAGAACCAAAAAGTCTTGCCCCATTTGGTGATCTTGGGTACTGGACCACCTACGGCAGCTCCCCAGTTGTCTTGGTTAAGGGGGAGTTTTTTCGCTCCGGTTGCTGAAACCAGCGTAAAGAAGTTCCCTGCGTCCAGCTTGTCGCTGGTGTAAAAATTGTATACGTTGCCGTGCAGTTTATCGGTGCCGGACTTCGTGGCGTAAGTGATAAAGCCGCCGCTGGTATGCCCGTACTGCGCGGAAAAGGTGTTTTCGACCACGGTCATTTCTTGCACCGACGGAAACGGCACCGAACTCTCCTGCGTTCCCTGATGACCTTCCGCGTAGCCGAAGGCCGCGCCGTCAAACCAGTTTTCGGTGGCCATGGTCTGACCGCCGTTGATCCGGGACGTAAATTGGCTTCCTCGGAAGATAGCGTCTCCGTTCGGCTGCATAGGCACAAAGCCAGGCTGTAGTTGCAACAGGGATTCGGCCAAGCGAATGTCGGCCCCCATCACGTCCGGAAGGTCTCGATAATAGGTTTCGCCGATGGTGTGGGAAACCGTCGCGTTGTCTGCGTTAATCTGCTCTACTCCACCCTCGACTGTGACGGACTGGGTCACCGCACCCAGTTCGAGCTTTATGTCCTGCCGGTTTGTTTGCCCTCCGGACAGCACCACACCCTTCGTCGCGGAGAGCTTGAAACCCTCTTTTTCGACCTCCACGGTGTACGTGCCCAAAATGAGCGGCGGTGTACTGTAGTTGCCGGCGCTGTTCGTGCCAACGACGATTTTCGCGCCCGTATTCTCCTCTGTGATTGTGACTTTGGCGTCCGGAATAGCCGATCCGCTGGAGTCAGTGACGATTCCTGTGATTACTGCACGGTCCGCCGCCTGCCCAAACACGCTCGGGCAGCTGAATGTAACCAAAGCACACAACAACAATGCGCCGAAAGAAAGTACTCGCCTCATCTTTACCCCTCCTGCAGACTCTAGCGCCGAAACAGTCCGGTGTGAAAACTTGCCTTGGAGTGTTAGGAACAGCGGTTGGTCTTGGTTTTGCAGCAATGCCGGGCTTGCAGCAAAACGACGATTCGCAAAGGGTTCAAGCCAAGTCGCTCCACAGCCAAAGAATCTCAACCTGGCGTGTAGTGTTCCCCACTCCCTAGCCTAGCTTTCACGCAGGAGCGCTTCATCAGAGCGACTCCGCTTCGAGCCCCCAAACCTCTGAATTCCAGGAATTTTGATCTACTGGGCTTGCGCCAAGTAAACGTTTTCCTGAATATGTCGACAGCTTGTACACCTTGGCAAAATTGAAGTCAAGAAATTTCTGCGTCCAAAGAAAATCTTCTGTGCAATTCAGCGAAAAGAGCAGACGGGGAGGGCAACTGGCAGATGATAAGGGCTCGGGTTGGGCTAGGGCTAGGGCGCGTCCTTATGATTCGTATATAGTATACGTTTACAGTCGATAGCCTTCGCGCTGCCCCTTGCGCTATTCTTGGGGCGTTTCGGGAGGAAACGCTTACCGACCTTCCGAGATGCAGCGGCTGGATGCAAGTCCATGAATCGTTGGGGATCGAAAATTCGAACCGTAGGTCTCGTCGTATCCCTGGCGATGAAGCTGCGCCCTGCGTGGTCTCAGGAAACTGAGCACACTCAGAAACCTATCAGTCAGATTCAGGAAGAAATAAGGCAGCATCCGGAAAGCGCAAAACTCTATGTTGCTCTAGGGCTTGCGCTCTGGGACCGAAACGACTATCCGCAAGCTTTCGAAGCCTTTCAACACGCCGTGAAGCTCAGCCCTTCTTCGGCGGAGGCACACAACTGGCTGGGCGCGGCCATTATGCAGCAGGGCGACTTTCCGGGGGCCATCGCGGAATTCAGAAAGGCTGTCTCGTATAACCCAAGGTACGCTCGCGCGAATAACAACCTAGGATCGGCGTTGGCCAAGAATGGCGACTTGCCTGGCGCCATTGCCGCTTTTCAAAAGGCATTATTGCTTGAGCCCAACAATGTGGCCGCGCACCTCAATCTGGGCATTGCTCTTCGAGAAAAGGGCGATGCCAAGGCTGCGCTCGTCCATCTCCGGCTTGTAGCGAAACGCCAACCAAATAACATCAATGCGCAGTTTTTGCTCGGCCAGACTTTGCAGCAGAGCGGGAATCTTGCTGAGGCTATCGGAACTTTCGAGTCTTTGCTACATGCAGATCCGGAGTTTCGTCAGGGTTACTATGCGCTCGGCGTTGCCTTGAAGCAGCAAGCTGCGGCACTTCGCAAAACACCTCAGCCGCCCGCGAGTCCAGCCGAGGATTTGTACAAGCTTGGACAACAATCGGCTGCGCGCGGTGACCTGAAAGAGGCCGAACGGCTCCTTGCCGAGGCGGTCAGCAAAGACAGTAGCAATGCAGAAGCACAGAATTTGCTCGGATTTGTCCTGGGGCAGCAGGGTGATTTGCCTTCGGCATTGACACACTTGGAGCGTGCAGTAGCGCTGCGTCCCGGCCTAAGCGATGCACACTACAATTTTGGAGTGGCGCTTTGGTACAGCGGATCGAAAATCAAGAGCATTTCCCAACTCCGCGAGGCGGTTCGATTTGATCCAGCGGCAGGGCCCGGCTACTCCTTCCTGGGAACTGCGTTACGCGAAACGGGAGAACTGGAGGATGCTCGTCGAAACCTGCAGAGGGCGATTGCGCTTCAACCTTCTTTTTCCGCCACCTACATAGACCTCGGAGTTGTTTATCTTCGCGGCGGCGATATCGATAGAGCCATTGGGCAATTTGAAGCGGGCCTGAACGTCCCAGTCCCTTCCGGCCCGGCGCCAGATTGGGAGACCGCATCCGCAAGTCTGCACAAGGCGTTGGTTGCGAAGCCGGACTCAACCGAAGCGCACAACGTCCTGGGATTATTGCTGGGAAGGAAAGGATCGGACAGCAATGAAGTCTTGGCGGAATTCCGTGAAGCCGCGCGCCTGCAGCCCAATTTTGCGGAAGCGCACAACAACATCGGCCTTGTATTAGCGCAGAGCAATGACGAGAGAGCCGCAATCGCCGAGTTTCGAGAGGCTCTGCGCATCAGCCCGGATTACGCGGATGCTCACGCTAATTTAGGCGCAGTGCTAACAACCACAGACAGTGAGGAAGCGATCCGCGAACTTGAGAAGGCTGTGGCTATCGCGCCCGGATACTTGAAGGCGCAATTCAATCTGGCGACAGCTTACGGCGCAAATGCGAACTACGGTCCTGCCAAGGAAATCGAACAGTTACGCAGAGTGATCGCCGCCGAGCCGAATTTCCCAGGTGTACATCTCGCGCTCGGCCGGACGCTTCTCAGCGCGGGGGAAGTGGCGGAATCCATCGATGAACTGCGGGAGGCATTGCGCCTCGAGCCTCAGAATGCCCAGGCAATCTATCAGCTGGGACTGGCTCTGGGCCGGGCAGGGCAGAAGAACGAGGCCCTTGCTGAGTTGCAGAAGAGCCGTGAATTGGTTTCCGCGGAAGACCGCAAACAGAATGCCGATTTGGACGTTGCGGAAGGCCGCGTTGCGCTCGACAAAGGAGAGTTGGTCGAAGCCAGCGCAAAGTTCAACCACGCTCTCCAGTTACAACCAGATTCTGCGGACGCACAACATCTCGTTGGAACCGTTCTTGAAAAGCAAGGTGATGCTGAAGGTGCATTGGCGGCCTATCGAAAAGCGCTGGAACTGAACCCCGGCGACATCGAAGCAAGGGAAAAAATCGCTACTCTCTCCAGCAAGAATGGCGCTGCCGATGACCCTGCACGCGTGCGCGAATTCGAAGAATACATACGTCAGGGACGTTTTCAGGATGTTGAGCCGCTCCTAGGAGCATATGTTAAAGAGCACGCTAAATCTTCCTGGGGCTGGTATGCCTTGGGATACAGCCAGTTTGCGCAAAGGAAAATCGGAGAATCCATCCAGGCGCTGGCGAAGTCGCTTCAACTCGACGTTCGAAACGCTGAGGCCCACAAAATCCTTGGCCGCGACCTAATGATTGTGGGGAGGCTCGATGCGGCTCGAACAGAGTTCGAGCAGGGAATCCAATACAACCCGGAATCAGCCGAGATGTATTTCAATCTGGGCAAACTCTCCTCTATCCAGGACAATTGGGTCGCCGCGCGAAAAGAATTTGAGGCCGCTCTCCGCATAAACCCTTCCTACATGGAAGCTTGGGATGCATTGGGTTTTGCGAAAGAATCCCTGGGTGACGGAGCCGGAGCGGTTGAGAGCTACGAGAAAGCCATTGCCCTCAATGAAGCCCGGAAAGGGAAGTTCGTCTCGGCCCATGTGAACCTGAGCGCGTATTACAACCGCAAGGGCGATGCCGAAAAGGCGCTCGCCTATGCCAGAACTGCTCTTGAACTGGATCCGAAGGCTGATGGGGCTTGGTTCCAACAGGCCAAAGCAGATGAGGCACAAGGCCGGCTCGACGATGCTGCCGAAGCTTTGGACAAAGCCGTTTCCCTTAATCCGCGGGCGTCTTCCTACTACTACATTTTAGCGAACGTTGACCGGCGGCTTGGGAAGTTAGAGGACAGCAAGAAGGCGTTGGATACGTTTATGCGTCTCCAAAAGGAGACGAACGACCTGGAAGAGAAACGGCGAAGCCTCGCCGATCGGCCGGCTTCCTCCCCTCAAGGATCAAGCCAGCCTCACTAGCGCAATTGCAACCAAGCGCGTCTGCCTGTTCACATCACGTGCATTTTGCAATGCTGCGGTTCGGACAGCACTCCAATCAGTTCTTCTTTTGAAGCTCTATGACCGTGACGCTCTCATGACGGAATGAGTGATCCAACTTCGTACCCTGCACAGTCACGCGACTCTCCTGTGGGACCACGTTCTCGGGGCGAGCTTCGTCGTTCTTGTCGTAAACGCTGGAGGAAGAAAGAGTCTGCGCGCGGCCAACTTCTGCTGGTGCAAATCCAGTGATGGCAATGTGTGCGGTGATGTCTTGCGTGAGGTGCCGATTCACCACAAAAAGGCTCAGCTTATCGCTGGCGTCATTGAAGGCCGCTGCAACGTCGAGATAGGGAACATCGGGAATGGACGGCAGCCGTACCGAGCCTTGCTCAATGCTGTATTTCTCCACCTGCGGTTTCGTCTCCACCGGCCTGGTGGCGTCGGCGTTTGAATACATTCGAAATACCCAATACGATGGCGCTCCGAACACACGGCCACGCTTCTTCCAAATACCGCCAAATTCGATGATCCCAGTCATATCCGCTATCGGCACGATGTCAGCTACGCGGAGAAGCATATTGAAGAATCCAGCTGTGCACAGCGCTCCTCCCATATTGTCGTATCGCGGGACATCGTCCTGACGCGCCCAGAAGAGCCACTCGGTGAAAGCAATCTTCATCCTGTCGCGCGCCTTGGGATTAGCCCGGATTTGTTCGTCCATTTCGCGGAGTTTTCGTTCCAGGCCTATCGGAAGCGCGAAATCTGCTCCGCCAATGAAATCAGGCGACGGATGGTCCTGCACCAACTTGTCAGTGGTGACTACGAAATGCGTGGAGAGGTAATCGAAGGAGCCCGCGTTGGTGAGTTGCGCTGCATTCCAGTCTGAATAAGAGTCCTCGTCACCGCCGGTGGCAATCAATTTTGCATGGGGATCCACCTTGTACACCGCATCGCTGAAGGCTTTGGTACGCTCCGCCACACGCTGCCGTGTTGGATAACCGACTTGAAAATTCCCCCAGAGTTCATTCCCCAATTCCCATAACAACCCGCCGGAATGGTCGCCCCAATGTTCGTTGACATACTTCACCCATTCCCCCGCTTCTTCTGGCGTGCCGGTTCCCAAATTGAGCGCAATCTGTGGACGCGCGCCAATCAGTTCGCAGAAACGCAGGAATTCGTCCGTCCCAAACGTATTGTATTCGGGCATGCCCCAGGCGAGATTCAGCATGCTGATGCGTTTGTCGTGTGGGCCGACGCCGTCGCGCCAATGGTAGGCGGAAGTAAAATTCCCGCCAAAGCGAAGGATCGGTGACTTCATCATTTTGGCCATCGCGATCATGTCAGGGTCCATGCCGTCCACGTTGTCGCCCGGCATCAAAGATATTTGGTCCACGAGCACTCGGGTTTCATTTCCAACTGCAATGACGAAATCAGCCGGATCGAGCGCCGCGATCTTTCCTGGAGGGATGTCCAAGCGAAACTCGTATCGTTTCCAATCTCTGCCCGACAGCGGAATCACGCTGCGCACAATTACGTTGTCTGCGTGATTGCGCTGTCTAAGAGAAACTTCCACTTCAGGCTGGCCGTTTGTGTGCTTGGCGTACAAGCTCCCGGCATAATGAAGTGTCCGATCAACCGACAGATAGAGTTTTTGACGCACACCCACTTGCTCATGGGGAAGCCCCATAATGAGAAGCGAGCGATAGGAATTAACGGCGTCGTTCCAGCGCGGCTCGTAACGGTTGCCCTGTCTTTCATCGAGCGGCTCCCACGGAAGCGGAAGACCCAACTCCGACGCTCGTGCCAATTCGGGCTCGTCGCTGAGCATCTTCTGCATAGTGCTGGCACTCCAAAGGTTGTCTTCAAAGCTGGCGTTCTGCAAGACCTCCGCCCATAGTCCGCCGTAGATTGAATTGCCAATTGGCTCGAGGAAGCTGCCGAAGATGGTCCGCGGGATTTTGTAGCTAGAAGGCCTGGAAACGTCGATCTCAATTATCGCCTCGGTGGGTTCATGCTGCGTCGGTGTGTGCAAGTTAGAGGCCGAGACCAAGAGGAGGCAAGAGCACGATAGAAATGAAAGCCGACCTATTATTCTTCTCACTGGGAAACCTCCGCCGTGGTTGAACTGTTTAAATTACCGGGATCAGAGCGCTTAGAATCGCGTAATGCTTTTGCAGCATATCGAGTTTATTGGTTCTCCCGGTTAGAAGGTGAACGCTATTACGAAAGTGGAGAGTGTGGCCTAAACTTTGTGGCAGGAAAAGGATTCACCCCCCACGACTCAGGCACAACTTGGGAACAGAATCTGCTAAAAGCCGTCTAAAACCATGTACTGCGACACAAGAAAAGGTCAAACGAATCAACAACATGCTGAATTTTTGCCAGACTCTGGATCTGGCTCTCCTGGTTCGAGTCCAGGCCTCCAAGCCAACCTTTTCAATGAGTTAGCTCTACCCACGTCGTAGCAATACCTAAGGGAACGACATAAGCGCCACGTTCCTGCTTCCACGGTTTCCCTGGACGGTATGCTTTCCCTCCCTCAACTTTGCCCGGCTGCTCGATGCGAAGGCGTACGGCGTGCAGGAATTGTGTTTCTGGCACAAGGCCAACGCGAATCACTCCTGTCTTCTCGTTTAGGTCGAGAGCTTCAAACTGCCCGGCATCCAGCGTTAACCAAAGCCCTGCTGACGCCAGATACACACGCATGCGGAAGGAGTCGCGAGGCGTTACCCTCACGGTTTGGCCTTCCTCGCTGATATTACCGCCAAATGCGACCCAGCCAAATTCCGGGCGGTGGGCAACGTAGGTTGCCGTGTTCCAAGCGTGGCCAAAAAGGTTTGGCCCGTTGTCCCCTGTAATCCCGTCCGGCCTGAGCAGATCCGGAAATGCATGAAAAGCAGCAGTCAGGAAGCCTTCTTGATCGATGTCCGTCAGCGTGCCCATCGTTCCGCCGTAACCGACTCGCAAAAGGTAAAAGTCATCAGGATGCTCACGATATTCCGCCAGAAGCGGAATGGCGTTCAAACTTGAGCCGTAGTGGTGCAACTGGCGTTCCAGTTGGCGAGTTTTGCCCGCAAAGATGAAATCCCAGTAGCGCCGAGCGCTGCCGTTATAGCCCCAGTGCGGAATTGCGGGATCGTAACCGAGGATCGCGTTCAGAGTGACGTCCGCTTTTTCTTGAAAGCCAAAATGTTTCATCCAGGCATAAACTTCTTCCTGCCCGGTCGAGTCCCACGGCATTTCGCTTCCGTATGGATAGGCTTCTTCTTTCCAGCGGTTGGCGCGCACGCGCATTTTCGCTTCCAGGTCGTCGGCTTGCGTATTCCATCCCTCGCGGCGCAGATCCTCCAGAAGCTGAAGGAAGATGTCTCCTTCCATTTGTCCGAAAACGGCATACCCGGGCGCGAGGCTCACCATGGCCACGGAAGTCTCGTACGCGTTGGTGAGATACCAGGCCCAGGGATGATTTGTCACCAAGCCGTCGTAATTGCGCGCCAACCGGTACAAAACCCAATCTGCGGCGACGACGTGAGGATAATCATAAGAGCGGTCCACGCGTTCTGAATCCACTTTGTTCCAGCTCGTCCACGAGGTCCAATCGAAATCCTTTGGATAGTAACCCTGCGGCAACTGGTCCGGCTGATAGTAGAAAAGACTTTTGCGCACACCGAACTTCTTCGGGCCGTCGTTGTATTGCAGGCCGCCCCAAAGCACGCCGTCCACGAACTGCTGAAATTTATCGAGTTCGTCTTTGTTCGGGTCGCCCAGCTGCTTCATGATCGCCGAGATCCACGCGCCCCCGCCTCCTTCGTCGCCAAGCCCAGCGATCCACGCTCGACTGTCTTGCATGACAATCTTGTTTTCCTCGCGATCATAGGTCATGAAGGAAGGGCTGCGGTGAAACGGGTCCTGCGGATCCACAAACCACTGTTTGGTCGCGAGGAAATGGCCCAGGTCCGCAAGCGCCTGGCCTTCGGGCTTGGTCACAAAATAGTGAATGGTTTGGACCAGGCCGTCTTCGTAAGTTACGGTAAGCCGTGCCCTTCCCCAGGATTTTCCTCGCAACGAATATTGCCTCCACCTCCCAGCCGAGCGCGCACTTTGTTGAATCGAAATCGCTCCCGCAGGTTCGACGGCCAGCGACTTCACACCCTTGGGATAGTTCAAGAAGAGCTCCGCGTTCATGTCCATCGGCAAAACATAGCCGGGAATGCCTACAGCCACAGGGCGACGATTCTCCCCAAGAGTTTTCTCGATGTTGTGGATGGAATCAGCCGGAAGGAAAGTGACTCCATACGTTTTCGATTCGCCGGGCGCAAGGGTAGCTTGCGTGGGCGGGTTCCAGGGTTTTGCGTTTTTCCATTCGTTTTCCGCGAATGCGGCGCTGTGCACCATCCAGTCGTAGAAGCCTTCAAAGGTGATGCCGCGAGGGGTGAGGTCGCGGAAGAGCGAGGCGCCCGTCGAGCGGCGTGCGCCAAGAATCGGGTTGTACGCTTCGAAAGGAGTTTTGCCATCGGGAAGAACCAGCAAGGCAGGTCCATGTCCGCTCAAGCGTGTTACCTGCAGATACCCAGCATCCTCGCCGATGTACGGATCGTAAAAAGAGCAAATCGCGTGGGCTTGGTCGAGAGAGCGATCGTTCAACACGTTGTTGAAGATCATTGGAATACCCAATGCACCGATTTGCACGCTTTCTGGCGTTTTGTTTTTCAGCGTGAAACGCAGAGCCAGCTTGCCGTCCTCAAGCGCCCATGTCCTTGTGATTTGCAAAGGAATGTCCTCTGGCAACGTTGGCGCCAGGTCGGCCGCTGCCAGAGTCGGCGACATTGAGGGTAGATCCGTCACGGGTTTGCGAGCGAGCGCAGTAGAGTAACCCTTCCACTCGCCGGAAGTACCGCTCCGCAGGCGCAGGTCAATATCCCCGAGGTGGTAATACCCGTCTCTGGATCGCTCAATGAGTAGGTCTCCCGGTGTAAAGTCGAAATCTCCCGCGCCTTTAGGTTTTAGAGCGGCAACCGTTTGCGAAGAACGGACGAGGCGCAGGGAAAACGCCGGCGTGTCGAGGTCCAGGTAACCCTGCTCCAGCATCGGCCCAGGTGTTGGAGGCTCTTTCTGCTGCTGCTGCCGCGCCAGTACGGCCCAGATGGCCACGGAACCAAACATTAATGCAACCACAGCAAGCGCCAAGTATCTAGATCGCACCAAGAGCAGGTTGTGTGTCATTTCGTTGTCCTAAATTATCGCTGGTTTTCCGTATTAGGCTCTGTCATGTAAATTCCTGCAAGCGCTATCATTGTTGATAGTGACATCCTTCCCCATCCAAATGCGCCTTGATTTCGATTGCATAATACACGGGCTATGCTACATTGCAAGCGCTTGCTATACGTCCCCGGAGGATGTCCCGTGCGCTGGTTCCCCGCCTTGGCCTTTTCTGCTGCACTCTCTTTCGCCCCTTTGACGGCGGCGCAGTCTCTTCAGGATGCTCAGTTCCAGCTAGCCTATTCGCCCTCCGGGATCACCAGTCTCAAGCATGTCCACGACAAATACGATACTGACTATATCGCCGACGGCCGAAACTTTGGGGATGTGCTTATCCGCTACCGCGCGGTTGGCCAGAAAGACTGGAAAAAAGCCTCGGCCGCGGTTCTGAATACAGGCCAGCCCGCAAATCCGCAAGAAGTGTCGTTCACGATTGCTGAGCTTGTCCCTACGCTGGCTTCGCTTTCCCACGCCTCAGCCTCCACGCGCGGGCCGCTATTCGTCCTCAACGATCAGCTTCTTCCCCGCACTTCTCATGACCAGGCCATTCCGCGCTTCATTTGGTTTGGCAAGAAAGGTACCACCGAGTGGGTGCAATACGATTTTCCCGAGCCGAAAGAAGTTCATTCCGTGGAAGTCTACTGGGCCGTACATGAAGACGACAACAATCCCGACAAGCTGCCCAAGAGCTGGAGAGTCCTCTATCGCGAGGCGGAAAACTGGAAAGAAGTGAGTTCGCCGACGGCTTATCCAAGCGAGATCGATAAGATGAATCAAGCCTCTTTCGCTTCGATCACAACTTCCGCTTTGCGTCTCGAAGTTCAATTACAAGAGGGCGCTACTGCCGGCCTTTTCGAATGGGGCCTCAACGGCGAAGGCAGACGGGTTTCTCCCATTCACGATTTGCGGGCTCAGGAAAACTTCCGGCTTGAGAGCAATGCCCTAGTGTGGACGATTTCCCTGAAGAACATGAGGGAAACTGCGCTTGAAGTCGGCGACTTGGGTTTGCCTCTCCCGTTCAACACGCAGTATGTGTGGGACAAAACTGAAACGTACACGAAACGGCTCATCCCACATTGGCTGGTTGAGGGCAATGGGTCGTTTCTTTTTTGGATGCGCACGAATACGGAGGGGCCGTATCTGGTGATGACGCCCGCCGGCCATTCCAAGCTGGAGTACTTCGAGCCGCAAGGTTTTGGACGGGGCGTGGCGTATTACATCCACTCAGAAGCAAGCGCCGAGGACTTGCGGGGAAAGGGCGGCACGTGGAGGCTACCCAACACCAGGCTGGTGCTTGAACCGAGCGGTCAATCGGGAGGTTCGGCGACCTATCAGTTTCGTTTCCGGTGGGCTCAAGACTACAACGCCGTGCGTGATGTGCTCTACGACGAGGGCTCGTTCGACATCAACGTCGTTCCTGGTATGACCGTGCCCACGGACTTGGCTGCGATGTTTTCGCTGCGCACACGAAACGCGATCAAGGCGGTTGTGCCGGAGCATCCGGATGCGACGAAAATTGAATACCTCGGCGAACGGGGCAAGGATACGCATATTTACAAAGTACGTTTCTCCAAGTTGGGCGAGAATCTGCTGAAAGTGGAATACGGCGACGGGCAATATCTTTCGCTGGAATTCTTTGTCACCGAGCCGCTCGAAACACTGTTCAAGAAGCGCGCCGCTTTTCTCGTCACGCACGAGCAGGTCCACGATCCGTCGAAGTGGTACAAGACCGTTTTTTCCCAGTGGGACATGAAACACGAAATCCTGCGCAGCCCGGACGACCTGGACAATTTGCAATCTTACGCCGTCGCTTCGGACGATCCCGCCCTTGGCAAAGCTCCCTACGTGGCCGGCAAAAACATTCACTTCCCCGAGCAATCCGAAATCGCCGCCGTAGAAAATTACATTAAGGACTTCGTCTGGGGCGGTCTCCAGCAAACCGACAAGGAGCCGTATCCCTACGCGATTTACGGCATCCCCAACTGGAAAGTGAATCGCGAAAGTCCCAAAGACGACAACACGGGAAAGAAACACATCTGGCGCATCTACGACTACCCGCACGTCATTCTTCTTTACTACAACATGTACCGCCTCGCATCCCTTTACCCGGGCATGACCCATTACCTCGACAAGGACGGATATCTCGAGCGCGCCTTCGGCACCGCGAAAGCTTTCTTCACCGTTCCGTTCGAAATCGTGAAGTGGTCCGCGTATGAAACAGGAACCTACAACGAACTCGTCATTCCGAGCCTGATCGACGCCCTCGACGAAAATGGCCACAAAGATCAGGCCGCCTGGCTCAGAACCGCGTGGGAGAAAAAGGTCAAGCACTTCATCAACGACCATCCTTACCTTTTCGGGTCCGAGTATCCCTTCGACTCGACCGGCTTCGAGTCCACGCACGCCTTCGCCAAGTACGCCATGCGCCACGTCTTCCAGCCGGGAGAAAATCCGCCGGCGGATGCCGCAGCGGACGATTTCCGCCGCGCCGTGAAATACGACGATGCCTCCGCGTTTCTCGAAGAACAAATGAAACTGAATCTGGCGTGCCGAGGGTGGCTGGAGACGGCTTACTACGACCTCGGCAGCGACTATCGCGGCTCGGGGCCTTCGAGCTACACGCTGAGCTACATGGCGCAGATGGGCGGCTGGGCGGTGTCGGATTACGCATTGTACTTTGCGCAGGACCCGTTTCCGTATCTGCGCCTGGGCTACGCTTCCTACCTCAGTTCCTGGGCGCTGCTGAATACGGGAACGGCGGAGTCCAACTACGGCTACTGGTATCCCGGTAAGAACAACGACGGAGGCGCCGGCGGTGGCTTCGAGCCACGGCCCTGGGGGCGCGCCTGGCTCGGCAACAAGGAAATGGGGCGCGGTTCGTGGTGGTACTCCGGGGAAATTGATTTGGGCTATAGCGGCGCATTGCGTTCCGCCGCAACGATTGTGGCGGACGACCCGATTTTCGGGCTGATGGCTTACGGAGGTGATCTGCGCCGCACCGGAAGCACCACCGAAGTGATTCCGCGGGACGGTTTGCGCGCCCGCTTTCACCTGCTCCGCGGCCCCCAGCGCGTTCACATCCTGCTCGACCGCGACGGCTTCGCCAAAGACCAGCCCATTTTCTTCGACGACAGCCTCGGCTCGGTGAAGTTCACGCTGGAAAATCGTGCCGCCGCCGCGCACGAAACAGTCGTCCGAATTGTTGGCCTGCCAGCCGGGACGTACCAAGTGAAGGCGCAAGGACGTTCGTTCGGGAAACTGGCAGTTAAAAACAGCGACGAGCAACAGTTGCGAATTCCTGTCCGCGGTTCAGGCGCCAGCGTTTCCATCGAGCGCGTCCAGTAAGACTACGTGAACGCGAACCACATATGACGATGAAAGAAGGAGCGCCACCTGCAAACGGTAGAGCTCGATTATTCCCACCGAATGAGAATGAGCGAGATGGCTTGTCGGGGAAGCGTGAAACTCAAGTGCGCGCTGCCTTTTTCGATGCGTATCCACGCAGGGGGATCCATAAGCTGGAGTTGGCCAGCAGCTTCAAGTTTCTCGTATTGTTCGGGAGAGGGAGACTGTGGCGAGCCTATCTGCTTCCAGGCTGCAAACGAATTGCTGTGGGCGGAATCGACGCGAAAATGCTCGAGCAATCCGCGCGTGGCGGTAGAGGACAAACCGGTGATGGTCAAATCGATGAGAGAGGTGGGGACGAGTAGATCCTCATCAAGGTAATTCCAAAGCAGAATTTCTATCTCGCGATCGCCGCGCGTGGCGATGGCATTGATTTCCGGATTAGCACGCACTCCAGCGCGTACGACATCCTCGGTTGACAAAGCATGCGAAGACATAGCCTGCACGCGGTCCCTAGCCAGCAAACCAAATATTCGAAATGAATTCAGGACCGGCTTATCGAGCCCGTTAGTGGCGAGTTCGCGGAATCCCTCGAAATACGGCTGGTCTTCGAATTCGAACGCCCAGGTTACCGAACCCAGGAGGTTGGCATGTTCCGTGCGCACAAGCGCCAGGGTATGAAATAGGGTTTCCGCCTCGTAGACGGCATACAGCGGCCCGTTGCGATACGAATTTTGCGGATTGCTTCGCGCGGAACAGGCTGCGCAACCCTCCGGATCCGACTCTCCGAGAATGATGGGTGTATGTCGCCATTCGTTGAAGGACGAGACGATTTTGAATCCTGCCTCAATCGATGCAAGTTGGCGAGAGATTCCCATTTGAACGTGGTCGCCCATCCACTTTGGCGAACCTTTTGGGTGAAAACTGATGAAATCGACCCGAGAGCCAATCTTTCCCGTTGCGTAGTTTTTTCCGTGCGCGCAGTGCTCCAGAAACAAGCGTAAGAATTCCGCTGCTTTCGGGTAAGCGGGGCCGGTCGAGTCAGGCCCGCCAAGGCGAGCTTCGGGCAGCGCGCGCAGAATGGCGTCGACGCTAAAATCGTATAGCTTGAAGAATTCTTCCGGCGTGCCCTTCCAGTAGTCGATGTCCGGTTCGTTCCAAACTTCCCAGAGCCACGTTTTGACTTCGGCATCGCCGTACCGTGTCCGAAGATGATGGACGAATTGAAAAACAAGCTCCGCCCACTTTTGGTAGTCCTTCGGCGGATACGCCCAGCCGGTGTAAATGGAACCTTGCGGGAAGTTGTGCCGATAAGGATCGGGGTGAGTGGAAAGGGCTTTGGGCATGAAGCCGATTTCCACGAGTGGTTTGACGCCGACCGCATGAAAAGTGTCAAAAATGCGGTCCAGAATCGTCCAATCGTAGACGGCATTCCCGGCAGCGTCTTCCGTGTAAGCGTTGGTTGAGCCCCATTTGAGCGACGCCGAGCCGTCCCCGGAAGTCAGCAGATTGTGGGTGCGGATATATACCGGATCGCGGCTCAGAGCTCGCAGTTCGCGGAGGAGCTTTTGTCCATTGCGCGCATAAGTATAGTTAGGCTCGTCGTAGCCAAAATAAGTCCAGACGGGCGGGAGGGTTCCGTCGGGCCGATCAGCGGACACTTGGATCTGTACGGACGGAGCATCTTGCTGTGCCGGGAATGATGCTTCGGCTAAGAAAAACAACGCAACAGACAGAAATAGAGTGTGAAAAGCAGGTGGCCGAACGACTGACCTGACGCGGATGGTATGGGCCCACCGCGCGCAATTGCCGTTGCGTAGCACCAGATGATTTAGTACGACCACTGGATTACGCAGTACGAGCGAGGCGGCGCTTCGAAGCGCGTTAGCATGTTTGTCGTAGAAGGTTTCTCGAATGATTGAGGCTTCACTCGCTGTGGAGCTTCGAAGCTGTTCGATGCTTTCAAATCATCGCCCGTGAGAATTTGTGAATCGACAACGCGCGAGGGCGCATGATCTTCCCAGTGGAGTTCCACCTCT
>Ga0126370_10000327_pt1 | contig 18927 bp, 16 predicted proteins | sample PanSoiMetaPlot_3_FD_92586 | JGI IMG/M metagenome (GOLD analysis project Ga0126370, IMG submission 92586) | Tropical forest soil microbial communities from Panama - MetaG Plot_3 | ecosystem: Environmental > Terrestrial > Soil > Tropical forest > Bulk soil | place: Panama | collected 2016-02-17 | reverse complement strand
GGCTGGTGGCGGGAAAGGCTCAGACCTTCCTGCCGTGGGATTCCTGGGAACACCCTTACACCGACCGCGAGCCCGCGGTGTGGTTCCACGAGATCTTCCGAGGAAACGGCGAGCCGTACAAGAAAGACGAAACGGACCTGATTCAGCGGCTGACGAAAAACTAGGCCCTCCCGATCGAACCTGCGGCAGCGGCCGGGCGTTTATCTTTCGAGCCGCACCCCGCATCGAAATAGGAGTAAACTGGTCGGATATTTTCGGCCGCTTGGGACGTCCAATAGCGTCTAGAGGATTTTTTGATTGGCTCAGAGGCATCAAGTAAGCGCTGCGTTGTCTTTGCACACCGGAAACGAGGTCGGCCAGAGCCTGCTCGAACGCATTGGAAACACACCGCTTATTCGAATTGGGCGGGTGGCCTCGCACCTGCCCGGCGTAGCTATTTTTGCCAAGGCCGAGTGGTTCAATCCCGGCGGATCGGTCAAGGATCGGCCCGCTCTGGGTATGATTCGGGCAGGATTAGAAAGCGGATCGCTGCGGCCGGGCAAGACCATTCTCGATGCCACCAGCGGTAACACGGGCATCGCATACGCCATGATCGGAGCGGCTCTCGGTTATCCCGTGAAGCTGTTTTTGCCGCACAGCGCGTCCGAGGAGCGCAAACGAATTCTTGACGCCTATGGCGCGCGGCTGGTGATGACGCCCGGAGATGAAGGAACCGATGGCGCCATCAGGCGAGTGCGCGAACTGGCCGCCGCCGAGCCGGACAACTACTTCTATCCCGACCAGTACGGCAATCCGGCGAACTGGCAAGCGCATTATCATGGCACGGCCAAAGAGATCTGGGAGCAGACGGGCGGGCGCATTACCCATTTCGTCGCGGCGCTCGGCACCAGCGGGACATTCGTCGGCACTACGCGGCGACTGAAGGAACTCAAACCCGGGATGCGCTGTGTCAGCTTGCAGCCCGATGGTCCGTGGAACGGCCTGGAAGGCTGGAAACATATGCCGACGGCGCTGCGGCCCGCAATCTACGATGACACGCTGGCCGACTCTAATCTGCAGGTTTCGACCGAGGAATCCTACCGCATGGTAAAGCGTTTGGCGCGCGAAGAGGGCTTGCTCGTCAGTCCCAGCGCGGCCGCAGCGCTCGTAGGCACGCTTTCGGTCGCCGAGACCCTGCCCGCAGGGCAGCCAGCGGTGATGGTTACGGTTTTTGCCGATTCTGCGGCAAAATATTTGAGCGAACGCTTTTGGGATGAAGACGGGTTCTAAGGCCTCGGCGTGCAGAACCCGGGTTCGGGCAAAGAAATGGCCGACGCACTTCAATTGCACATCAGCCGCGATTTGGCGGAGCGCATCGGGCAACACGGTGCGGAGACGTTTCCGCACGAGTGCTGCGGGGCGCTGCTCGGTCGCGACGGGGCGATTGGCGAAAATGCCGCGGGAGCACCTTCGCGTGAGGTTCTGCAGCTTTTCCCTCTGGTGAACCGGCGCGACGATTCTCCGCGCAACCGCTTTGCGGTGACCGCCGAGGACGTGCTCGAAGCGGAAAAGGCGGCGCGGAGGGACGGTCTCGACGTGGTCGGCTGGTATCATTCGCATCCCGATCACCCAGCGCGGCCGAGCCAGTTCGATCGCGAGCACGCATGGCCTTGGTATAGCTACGTTATTGTGAGCGTAATGAGCGGCCAGCCTGCGGACATGACTTCCTGGCGGCTGAACGATGACCGGCAGGACTATTCGCCGGAACGGATCGAGATTCGGAACCGCGCCGCGGTTTAGATTTTGAGAACCAAGAGATGGAGAAAAACATGGCGGTGAAAGTCATTATCCCAACCCCGCTGCGTGTTTATGCAGCGAAGAAAGACTCCGCCGAGGTTTCTGCACAGACTGTCGGCGAAGCTTTAGGCGGCTTGACTGCGCAGTTTGCCGATTTGCGCAAGCATCTGTTTACCGACGATGGCAAGCTGCGCAGCTTCGTAAATGTCTACCTGAACGACGAAGACATCCGCTATATGGCGAAAGAAGCGACGCCGGTCAAAGACGGCGACGTGGTGAGCATTGTGCCTTCGATCGCCGGCGGCGACGCCTCGGCGTAACGCCAGCAGGCATGCGAGGATAAGGCGGAGATTATGGCTACCAAGACGCAAACGCTGAACGACAAGCCCGCGGTTACGGGGTTGTCCAAGGAAGAAATCCTTCGCTACAGTCGCCACCTGATCATGCCGGAAGTGGGCATGGAGGGTCAGCTCAAACTGAAAAACGCGAAGGTGCTGCTGATCGGAACCGGCGGATTGGGTGCGCCGCTCGGTTTGTATTTGGCTGCGGCCGGAGTCGGCAAGCTCGGCTTGGTCGATTTCGACGTGGTCGATTTCACCAACCTGCAGCGCCAGGTCACCTTCGGAACGAGCGACGTCGGGAAGCACAAGAGCGAAGCGGCCCGCGCCCGGCTCTCCAATCTGAATCCGGACATCGAAATTCAAAGCTTCGAAACGCAACTGACCAGCGCGAACGCCCTCGAGCTGTTCAAGGATTTCGACATCATCGTGGACGGCACGGATAACTTCCCGACCCGCTATCTGGTAAACGACGCGTGCATTCTGCTGGGCAAGCCCAATGTCTACGGCTCAATTTTCCGGTTCGAAGGACAAGTTACGGTCTTCGGCATGCCGCAGGGGCCCTGCTACCGCTGCTTGTATCCTGAGCCGCCTCCGCCGGGGCTGGTGCCGTCGTGCGCGGAAGGCGGAGTCTTGGGCGTATTGCCGGGAATCGTCGGCTCGATCCAGGCCATGGAGACCATCAAGCTGATTCTGGGCAGTGGAGACAGCCTGGTCGGGCGGCTGCTGCTGTTTGACGCCTTGCGCATGAAGTTCCGCGAGCTGAAGCTGCGTAAGAATCCGGACTGCCCGATGTGCGGGACTAACCCTACCATTCACCAGTTGATCGACTACTACGAATTCTGCGGTGTCCGCGGAGAGGAAGCGCCCGCGCCCGACCTGAACGTGCCTGAAATCACGCCGCGCGACCTGAAGGCGCGCCTCGATCGTGGCGACGAGCTGTACATCCTTGATGTTCGCGAACCGCACGAATATCAGATCTGCAACCTTAACGGACATTTGCTGCCGCTCGGCGAGCTGCCGCGTCGCGTGCATGAGCTCGACTCCTCACGCGAGATCGTCGCACACTGCCGCAGCGGAAAGCGTTCGGCAGAAGCCGTGGATTTCCTCCGCAAGGCCGGATTTCGTAAAATACACAATCTGAAGGGCGGCATTCTGGCCTGGTCCGATGAAGTGGACTCGAGCGTTCCCAAATACTGAGCAGGAGATTCGGGCTTATTCGACCGCAAAAAGCAATGAGTGTGTTCGATGAAATGCTCGCGCACAACGAAGGATACGCGCGGCGCTTTGACTTGGGCCACTTGCAGACGCCGCCCGTCAGGAAGCTGGTGATTCTCACCTGCATGGATTCCCGCATGGATTTGGAACAGCTGCTCGGCCTGCGCGTCGGCGACGCGCACATGATCCGCAATGCCGGCGGGCTTGCCACTGACGACGTCGTGCGCTCGTTGATTTTATCCACCCATTTGCTAGGTACGCGCTCGATTGCCATCATTCAACACACGGAATGCGGGCTGCTCTCGATTACAGACGACGAGTTCCGCTGGCGGCTTTCCACCTCCACCGGCAGGGACGCATCACACCTCAAGTTTCACGCATTTCGCGACCTGGACCAGAACGTGCGCGAACAGGTGGCGCGCGTGAAGCGCGATCCCTTCCTGCCTAAAGAGATTGAGGTGCGCGGCTTTGTATACGATGTGAAGCGCGGCAGCCTGCGCGAAGTCGAATCGCAGTAGTCCGCTCCGGAGAGGAAATGGCAGCCACCAAGATTACCGTCAACAGCAACGGATCGATTAAGATTGAAGGCGATTTTGAGATCTGCGACCCGCAGGGACAACCGTTCGGTTTGGCCGGTCGAACGGTGATCAGTCTCTGCCGTTGCGGCCATTCGGCGAATAAACCCTTCTGCGACGGCTCGCACAAGACAGCGGGCTTTAGCGACACGGTCGTCGCCCGCGACCTTCCCGCGCCCAAACCCAAGCTGTAAGAGGCCCTACGCCCGGCCTGAGACGGTCTCAGTTTGAGACAGTGGCCAAGGGCGCACCCAAAGGGCCCAGGCCCTACACAACTCCTTATAAATAAAAGCCTTACTCTAGGGCCGGGCCGAATCTCACTCGGTTCCCCTGTCTCGCAATGCGACCAAAGGGTACATACACAGCCCTCCCCACGGCAATAAGCCAAACAATTTCAGCGGGTTACTCTGCCGCCACGTTCCGCGCGCAAAAGGTCATACGCGTGCATTCTTCCGGGTTTGCCGGTTTTTGCCGGGTATCTGAGGGCTTTCTTGCGACTTTGGACCAGAATCGCCGAGTTTCTCCGCCGCTGGCCGTTGGCTGCCTGGGCGCTCGGATTTCTCATGGCCGCCGTGGCCTTCCTGCCCATGGTCGTTTACGTACGCGACAGAAACTTCACCGGAAGCTACCAAACCTATCTGTACCTGGAGGTTGGCGGTACGCTCCTGAGCTTCTGCTACGCCGCCAACGCTCTGGTGCGTTTCCGCGGCACGCACGACCGTATTGCTTTGATCCTTTCGTTCGGATTTGTGCTGTCTGGTCTGATCGAGACGGTCGGTTATTTCCATTTCGGTCAATACTTGCACGCCGGCAGCAATGCCTATTTGCATCTCCCTTTGGGCTGGATGGTGAGCCGCACGCTCTTGGCGGTTCTCCTTCTCGCGGCCCTCGCCGTCGAAACCTATACTCCCACCGCCCGCCAGCCGAGCCGGGAAATCGCGATTGCACTCCTGGTGGTGGCAATTTGCGCCTACGGAACCAGCGCCGCATTTCTGGCCGCTCCCTCCGCGCCAAGTTCCCATCCCGCGCGTCTGCTCTCGCGCTCTTGGGACCTGCTACCGGCCGCGCTGTTTTTTGCCGCAGCACTGGCCTTTCGCGCTAGGCTCAAGCGGGAAGCCAAGTCGGCTTCGGTATACGACTACTCGCTCTTCCTGGTGGCCTCACTGAACGTTGTTTGCCACCTCGCAGCCGCTTTTTCACGCCACCTTCTAGACGGTCCGTTTTTTCTGGCTGAATTGGCAAAAACCACCAGCTACCTGGTCATGCTCTTCGGCGCGCTGCTCGATCAAGCCCGGCTCTTTGATCAAGTGCGGACGCTCGCCGTCAGCGACCCGCTCACCGGCCTTGCCAACTATCGCCGTCTGCTGAGCGTCATCGAAGCGGAACTCGATCGTTCGCGCCGCACGCAGCGACCCTTCAGCGTGGTCCTGTTCGACATGGACGGTCTCAAACAGATCAACGACCGCTACGGGCACCTCACGGGCAGCCGGGCGCTGGTGCGCCTGGGAAAGATTCTCCGCAATCACTGCCGCGCCATTGACACAGCGGCGCGTTACGGCGGCGACGAATTCGCCATCGTCTTCCCGGAAGCGGGGTCGGACATCGCCAGCCGCATCGTCGGCCGCATCCACGAAAAAATGGCTTGCGAAGCGGAATCGCCGGCACTTTCCGCAAGCGCCGGCACGGCGACGTTTCCAGAAGACGGCGACACGCCCGAAAAGCTGCTGGCTGCCGCCGACCGCGCTCTTTACCGCATGAAGCATCGTGGCAGCAGTATCCAAAATCTCTCGCGTATCGCGGCGTGCCTGTGAGGAAGACCGGACCATGAACTCGCCACGTACCAGCGCCTTCCCCTTCCACCGCACCGAGCGCCGCATCCCCATGGAGATCGGCGTGTATCTCGAGGGCAACCGGCAGGTGCCGGGTGCCGAATCCACATTTACGGAAAACGTCAGCGAACGCGGCGCGCGCGTCATCAGTGTGCGCAGGTGGGAGCCCAATGACCGGCTCACCTTCACTTCGCGCTCCGGAGAATTTCGTTCCTCGGCCCGAGTGGCTTATTGCCAGCCCATGCAAGGCGACGGCTTTGCCATCGGCGTGGAGTTCCTCGAGCCGCGTGGACGATGGGTTGTTCAAAACGCTAGTTAGCTAGGCCGAACGGCAAGGCGGAAACGGAGGGGAACAGACGGAACTCGTGGAAGCAGATACTAAGCGCAACTGAAGCGCCGTGTGGACTGAGAAGGAGCCCATCCGGCGCTTCGGTCTTTTTAGGAAAGCGGCTTATTCCCCTCTACAAATCGCCGATCAGGAGGTTCCTCTCCGCATTCTTCCAGGCCTTTTCGAACTGCCGTTCTACCCACACGTTGTCCAGATGCTGTGCAGCGAGACTTTCCCCTAATCCAAACAGAGACCGCGGGTTGCGCGGATTCCTCCGCAGGTCGTCGCGAAAAACCTCTTCCGCTTGCTTGGCTTGGCCGCTTGAAAGCAGTGCCGCTCCGAGCGATTCGCGCACGGGATAGTACCAGTCGGGCGGTTCGGTATAGTTCAGCTTGTCCTGCGCCGCCGCAGCAACGCGCCAGTGTCTGATGGCGGATTCCGTGTCGCCCTTTTCGGAATCGAGCTTCGCTGTGGCAACCTCGTTCATTACCGCCAGCATGGCTTGGTTCGGATTCATCTGGCCAATGGGATTTAGATCCGGGAGTGCCGCCGCTTCCTTGAGGTAAAGCGAGTGTTCCGTGGCGGCCTTCGCGGCCTGCTTTTGGGCGGCGTAAGCCAGCGTGCGCGAGTAGCGCCACATCAGATGAGGCACTTTTCTGCTGGCAGGAGGCTCTGGCCGGGCAAGAATGTCTTGCCACTTGGCGAAGCGCAGATCCACCCAGATCGGCGTCCACAGGAAGGATTCGAGCATGGGCATCCCGTCCGCATGCGGCAGTAAGCGCTTTTCCATGGCATCGGCCGCCTTCCTGGCGTCCGTATAGCGACCTTCCATCGCCGCCGCGAAGGCCAAAAAGTGCTCGTTGTGGCTGTGATACATCAAGTCGTAGAGGCTTCCACTCTGTTCGGCTTCCTGTGCATAGCTTCGGTCGGCTGCAATCGCTTTGACGTTGCTTTCTGCCGCTTCGGAGAAATAGCCAACGCGAGAGTAAATGTGCGAAGGCATGTGCACCAGGTGTCCGGCCCTCGGAACCAGATCGCCCAGGCGCGCTGCGCTCGGCAGCGCGCGCTGCGGGGAAGGCGACGCCTCAACCGCGTGGATATAGTAGTGATTGGCCCCGGCGTGGGTCGGGTCACGTTCGAGAACGCTTTCCAGCACCTGCACGATTTCCGCAGTGTTTTCTGCAGGCGTACCGTCCAGGCTCCACAGCTTCCACGGATTCAAGTTCATCAGGCTTTCGGCGAAAAGCGTTGCCGCGTCCAGGTCGTCGGGGTATTTCTTCACCAGCTCGCGCATGTGCGCCGCATAATCTCGCGCCAGCTTTTTGTAGTCCGGACTGGTGTCGCTTGAATAACGGGTGGCTAGGGCCTGTACGTAGTCTTGCTCGATCGGCGGCGCACGCTCAGCCAGCTTGCGCGCCATTTCGACGGCATCGAACGCTTTCCTTTCACGTTCCGCGTCGACGTCCAGATTGTAGTTTGGCCCCACCGCCAACGCGATTCCCCACCATGGCATGGGCGAGGCCGGGTCGAGTTGCGCCGCCTTTTCAAACGCCCGAGCTGCTTCCTCGTGGTTGAAGCCGTATACCAGCGTTATTCCCTGATCGAAATATTCCTGAGCTTCCCTGCTCTTGGTGTGGAACGGGTGATGCTGCCGGCCGACGGCGGTCAAGCTGAGATCGGCGGTTTTCCCCGAGGAAGGGCTGCCGTGCTGCGCCCAAACCAACCCGCTAAACGCGAAACACAGGCATAGAAAACGGACGAGCTTCGCCATGAGTGGTCTCCGTCTTGAGGTGAGTTCGTCTAACTTTCCACGAGCGAGGACAGAGAGGCAAGCGCTTTCGTCTTCTCGGGATCGCGCCGGGCTCCAGGCTAAGCGCAGACTTCCCGATAAAGGCGCAGCGTCTCTTCCACCATCCGGTCGACTGAAAACATCGCTTCGATTCTCGACCGGCCTTGGGCGCCGATCGACGCGGAGAAAGCGGCGTCGCACAGTAACTTTCCGATCGCTTCGGCCAGGGCTTCCGTGTTTCGCGGCTCCACCTGCAAGCCGCTCTTGCCGTTTTCGACGATCTCACCCAGCGCACACCCGAAATAGGTCACCGACGGTACGGCGTAGGCCATGGCCGCGAGCAGGGAAGTGCCCAGACCTTCAAACAGGGCGGGAAACACAAACACGTCGATCGCGCGATAGAAAGCTTCCACATCCTTCACGAAGCCCGCGAAAATTACGACGTCCTCGAGCTTGAGCTTGCGCGCCAAGTCCTGCAGTCGCTCCCGGTCCGGCCCGTCTCCGGCAAGCAATAGCTTCAGGTTCGGAAAATCGGCGCGCAACCGTGCCAGGGCGCGCATCAGCCATTCTTGGCCCTTATCCCGCAGCAGAACGCCCGCGCATCCTAGCAAACGCTCTTGCTCGCCTATCCCCCAGCGTATCCGGTCGGCGCTTCGCACCACGGCGCCAGGCAGCGGCGGAATCTCCACGCCTTCATATATCACCGCCAGTTTCTTTTCTGGAGCGCCCGAAGCGGCCGCTTGTTCCGCCACCCAACGGGAATTGGCGATAATCCGCGCGGCGGCGCGAAATCGCGCGCGCGAAAAATAGCTCTTTCCGATGGGAAACCCCACTCGCCTGGCAATCAGCAATGGCGCCCGCTGGTGCGCTCTTCCGAGCCACGCCGCGCTCAACGCCTGCGATTCATTCACGTGCACAACGTCAAAGCGCCCGTCCTTCATCAATGCGCGCACCTTGCGCGCCGCCGTCAGCAAGGATCGCCGCGAAGTGTAGTGAACGTAAAATCCCGCCTTCTCGGCGCGATGCCCGAGCGAAGAACCTTTTGCCGCCAGCAACTCGGCGGCGCACCCGCGCTCGTATAGACCCTTGAGCAGCAACAGGAACTGGTTCTGACCGCCACGCCACTCGCGCTCGAGGTCTACCAGCAGCGGAATCATCTTGCGCGTCAACTCGGCTTTCTCTCCGCCGCCAACAGTTGACCTAGCTTCGCATACTTCAGCCGCACCGTCTTGGCCGCCATGCGGGCAATCAAGACTCCCCGGTAACCGTCCAAAAATCCCAGACGAATAATGTAGGTGTGAAAGAAACTCCAGGGTGTGGCGAACCACAGGGCCCCGCGCCAACTCCGCCGCCCGTGCTCGTACATCTGGCGAGCGGCCAGCGTCGAGTACTTCTCCACGTTGGCTTCATGCTCCGCGAACTCGTGAATCGTGTAGTGCAGCAAATCCCCCGCCAGCCTGCCGCACCTTCCTTCGTGCTGCAGCGACTCGTGCAGAGGCCCGGCGAAGCGCACCGTATCCTTGCGATACAGCCGCTTCTTGAAGTCGGGATACCATCCCGAATGCCGGATCCACTGGCCCAAATACCAGGTTCTCCGCGCCATTTCATAAACGGCGAACTGGGGCGCGCGTTTCTTCCAGTCGAGCAATGCCGTTTGCAGCTCGCTGGTCAATACTTCGTCCGCGTCTACCGACAAAATCCAGTCTGCACCGGCCAAGCTTGCAGCGTAGTTCCTTTGCTCCGCATACTGCGTCCACTTGCGAAACTCGAATCGCGCGCCTAATTCCCGCGCGATCTCCTCCGTGCGGTCCGTGCTGCCGGAATCCACCACCACCACTTCGTCGACCACGGCACGCAGCGACTCGAGCGATCGCCGCAAGTTGCGTTCTTCATTTAGGGTTATGATGCAGGCGGAAATGCGGTTCATGAGCGGGACGTGGCTTGAGCAGCCAGTATCTCACAGTCGGTGCGAACGAAACCCGGCCACCCCCGGACCAGCCCCGCCGCGGCGCTGTGCTACCATAAATAGTTCCGTAAACACATACAGGAGAGTGCAGTGCCGGAGCATCTTTCGCGCAAGGAACTGAAGCAGGATAAATTTCGCGAGTCCATCGAACACGGCGCCGAAGCCGTCTACTCGCACAGCCAAGTTTTAGCCGCAGCAGTGGCTGCAGTTCTCTTGGTTGTCCTCGTCTACGGCGGCTGGAAGTTTTATAACGATCGCCGAACCCTCGAAGCGTCGGCCGGCCTCGACGAAGCCATGAAAATCTATAACGCGCCTCTTCGCACCGGAAACCAGCCGGTGGAAGCGGGTGAGATTACCTACGCGGACACCCAGAAGCGCTCGCAGGATGCTTCGCAAAAATTCGCCGCGGTCGCCGAAAAGTATGCCAGCACCAATCCCGGGAGACTCGCGCGCTACTATTTGGCTTTGACCCTCCTCGACCTGGAAAAGCAGAATCAGTCCATTGAAGAATTGAAGAAATTGGTTGGCGGCAGCGACAAGGAACTTTCCGCGATGGCTCAGTATCAGTTGGCTACCGTTTACGCGCGCACCGGAAAAACCGACGACGCGGTCAAGGCTTATCGAGCCGTGGCGGACTCCAAGTCCGCGCTGGTGCCGCGGCCTCTGGTGTTGCTCGAATTGGCCGATCTGCTGCGCGCCAGCAATCCCACCGAAGCAGCTGCGCTCTACCAGCAGGTGAAAAAGGATTACCCGACCAATTCCGCCGTTTCCGACCGGGCCGACCGGGGCCTGGACTTGCTCGCGCCGAAGTCCTAAGGCTCCAGCCGGTCGGCAAAAAACGGAGCGGACTATCGCCAACTCCCCTGCACTCTCGGGCCTGGCCATGCGTGAAGAATTTTCGCGCGGGCGCCGCTACCCCGAACCGCGCCATCCGTATCGCACCGAATACGCACGCGACCGTGACCGTATCATCCACGCGCGCGCATTTCGCCGGCTCGAAGCAAAAACGCAGGTTTTCACCGCGCGCTATTCGGATCACTTCCGCAACCGGCTCACGCACACGCTGGAAGTCACGCAAATCGCCCGCACGGTTGCGACGGCTCTCGGCCTCAATAGCGAACTGGCCGAAGCGCTGGCGCTCGTTCACGACATCGGGCATCCCCCGTTCGGCCATGCGGGCGAGCGCAAGCTCGACGAGCTTATGCGCCGCCACGGTGGCGGTTTCAACCACAATCTCCACGCGCTGCGCATCGTCGAGCAGTTCGAACATCGCTACCTTGAATTCACCGGCCTCAATCTCACTTTCGAAGTGCGCGAGGGAATCATTAAGCATTCCCTCGATTACGCTGCCAGCTCGTTTCCGCAACTGGCCGAATATCTGCTTGACCTCCGTCCGCCCTTGGAATCCCAGCTCATCGACTGGGTAGATGAAATCGCCTACAACACCGCGGACCTGGATGACGCGCGCGAAGCCGAATTGCTCGACCTCGACCTGCTTTGCGCCGAGGTCCCCCTATTTGGCGACGCCTACGATCGCGTGGCTCGCGCTTATCCCCTCGCCAAGGAAAAACTCAAGTTCAGCGAGGCCCTCAAGAACGTGCTGAACGCGCTGGCCTCGGACCTGATCGAGAGCACGGCTGCCCGCGCCCGGGAGTCTGGCGTCAGAACCGTCGACGAGATTCGCCGCCTTAAGCAGCGTCTGGCCGGTTTGAGCGAACCAATCGCTTCCGCAAATGCCCGCCTCAAGCAGTTTCTGGTCGCGCACATCTACACTCATCCGGTCATCACCGCGGACCGGGATCTCTCCGTCGAATGCCTTGAGCGCCTTTTCCATCTGTTTTCGAATAAGCGCGACTCCATGCCGCCCGATCACGAAGAGCAGGCTCTTACCGTTCCGCGCCACGTCGTGGTGTGCGACTACATCGCCGGCATGACCGACCAGTTTCTGCTCAAACAGTACCGCGACCGCTTCGCCGCTCCGCCCGGAACCTTCCTCACGCCGGGCTGAGCTACTTGCACCGCAGCCGCTGTCAAATTCATCATGGGTGGGCACATCCGGAGACTGGTATGGTACTTCGCAGGTTTCTATTTCTGGCGCCTCTTGTTGGCTTGCTGGCCGCGGCGGCTTTGGCACAAATTCCGGGCATCACTCCGGCTGCGCCCGCTTCGGGCGCGGCCCCGCAATCCGCCGCCGATCCGCTCGGCCGGGAAACTCCCCGCGGCACCGTAATGGGCTTCCTGCGCGCAGCTCAGGACGAAAATTACCCCGTTGCAGTGCAATATTTTCAGCCCGCCTCCGCGCGCCGTCGCATCCGGGCCGATGAAGAGCAGGATCTCGCCGCCCAGCTTCTTACGGTCATCAATCAGAAAATTCTTGCTTCTTCCTTGGACTCTTTAAGCCGAGATGCACAGGGCCGCCTCGACGACGGTCTTCCTCCCAACCAGGAATTGCTGACCGGCGTGCGCGAAGGCTCCGGTTCCTTCTCGATCCAACTGATTCGCGTTGACGACGACCGCGGAGGCAAGATCTGGCTGATCGCGCGCAAGTCGCTCGACACCATTCCGGAGGTTTTCGACTCGCTGCAGTTTTTCGAGCTGGAAAAGAAGTTGCCCGCCACCCTGACCAGAAACCGCGTTCTCTATATGCCGCTTTGGCAATGGCTGGCCATTTTGCTCGCCGTACCGGTGGCCATCGCCATAGGCTGGGCTTTGTCTCTGATTCCTCGACTGCTTCTTCGCTACTACCGCAAGAGAAACGCGGCCACGGCTTTGCCGCCGATCCGGTTACTCTACATCGGGCCGGGCACCCTGCTGCTGTCCGCCTTTGTTCACTACATGTTGGTGTTTATGATCGGCGCCTCGATTGTCTATCGCCAATACTATCGCCGCGCCCTGTGGGTTTTCCTGGCCCTAGCAGCGTATTGGCTCATCACCCGCATTACCCGGGACGTTTCCGCGCGCATCATCAGCCGTCTTACCGCCAGCGGCAGGATGGGCGAACGTTCCGTCGTTTCCCTGGCTCGCCGCGTCCTGGAAGTCCTGGCTTTTATCATCATCGGCCTGATCGCGTTGAGCAGCCTGGGCATCAACGTGACGGCGGCTCTGGCAGGTCTAGGCATCGGCGGCCTGGCCATCGGTCTCGGCGCGCAAAAGACCTTCGAGAATCTCATCGGCGGAATCTCCATTCTCACCGACAAGGCGCTGCAGGTCGGCGACGCCTGCCGCATCGGCGACCAGCGCGGCACGGTCGAAGATATAGGGCTTCGTTCTACCAAGCTGCGCACCGAGGAACGCACTGTCGTCACCATTCCTAACGGCACGGTCGCCAACGCGGTCCTGGAAAACTTCCGCCAGCGCGACAAAATCCTCTTTCGGCAGACGGTCCACCTGCGCTACGACCTTGCGCCCGACCACGTCCGCTACGCGCTTCAGGAACTTCGCGCAACGCTCAAACAGAACAATCGGGTAGAGGACGCATCGTCGCGCGTCCGCCTTCTGCGCTTCATCGACGCCGGCATGGATGTGGAAATCTACGCTTATCTGCTGGTGCGCGACTATGCGGATTTTCTCGCGCTACAGGAGGATCTGCTGCTGGGCATCGCCGATACTCTCGAACGTACCGGCGCCCTACTCGCCTTTCCCGCGTCGACGACGATCCTGGCAAAGGAGGTGGCGGTCGATCCGGAGAAGGAGAAAGCGGCCAAGGCCGCGATCGAAAATGCCCGCAAAGCGGCCGGCGGACGAATGCCCCCCTCTTGAGGCGGGGACGGATTTACTGCCCGTTGTCGAAGGTATTGCAGGCGGCGATCGATCCGCTGTCGAATCCGCGCCGGAACCACTGCGTGCGCTGCGCCGACGACCCATGCGTGAAGGAATCGGGCGACACGTGCCCGGTCGACATCTTCTGCAGGCGATCGTCGCCTACCGCGGCCGCCGCTCCTAGCGCGGACTCAACGTCGCCTTGTTCCAGCAGGTTCCTCTGCTGCGTCGAATGCGCCCAAACGCCCGCCAGGCAATCCGCCTGCAATTCCACCTTCACCGAGATTTCATTCTGCATCCGCGGGTTGGCGGCTTGCAGCTGCCGCGCGCGGCCCTCCACGCCCACGATTTTCTGCACGTGATGTCCAATCTCATGCGCGAGGACGTAGGCCTGCGCAAACTGTCCCGGCGCGCCGAATCGTTGGCTCAACTCGTCGTAAAAACCCAGGTCGATATAGACCTTCTCGTCTCCCGGACAATAAAACGGCCCGGTCGCCGATTCCGCCCCTCCGCATCCGCCGGATTGCGTGTAGTTTCTGAACAAGACCAACTTGGCGTGCCGGTAGGGCTTGCCCGCCTGCTGCGGCAAGATCTGGTCCCAGGTCCTTTGCGTGTCGTCCAGAACGAAGGAAATGAACTGCACCAGCGGTTGTTCCTGCTGGTCGCGGGCCGAATCGGGCTGGCTCATCGCCGGCGACGCCGGTCCTCCTCCATTGCCGAGCAGTGCGAAGAAGTTCTGTTTGAAGACGATGCTCAGCACCAGCAGGATTAGTGCGCCGCCGATGCCGAGGTGCATTCCGCCGAACTGAAAGCCGCCGCCTCCGCCGCCCTCATCCCGCCGATCTTCAATGTCCTGGCTGGGTCCGCCCGGCGTCCATTTCATGGCAATCTCCCTGCGGCGCGAAATGTTACTACTTCCAGATGGCCAGGCCAGAAACTCGAACAGCAGCACTTTTTTGTTGGCGCCGAACCGATTGACTCCCGCTGCTCACGGCCGCACTTCCTCGCGCTCGTCCCCCGTCGTAATTTCGCCCGGTACCACGGCGCTTTCCTGACGCTCCGGCGGCTCGATCCGGATGTCGGTCAGGTCCGACAGCAGATTCGCCGCCCACCGGAAAACGTTGTGATCCTTCACCGTCGTGCGCATGCGCCGGATGCGGGCGGCTTGCTCGTCATCCGGCATCTCGAGCGCTCGCAGGATGGCTGCCGCCACCTGTTGCACGTCATAGGGATTCACTTGCAGCGCATCGGTAAGCTCGAGGGCAGCTCCGGCGAACGTGCTGAGGATCAGCACTCCATGTTCGTCTTCGCGCGCCGCGATGAATTCTTTCGCAACCAGGTTCATTCCATCATGCAGCGAACTCACCATGCAAACCGAGGCCGCGCGGTAAAACCGTTCGATCTCCTGGTGAGAATGATGCCGCCTCAGAAAGACGATCGGCTTCCATTTTCCCGATTGGAACCGGGCGTTGACGCGCTCGGCTTCAACCGTCACCTCGTCAAGGAACTGCTGGTAGCGCGGAATATCGGTGCGGCTCGGCGCGCCGATTTGCACGAAGGAGAACCGCCGGTGATAGGCCGGATTCATTTCGATGAAGCGCTCGATCCCGCGGAAACGTTCGAGAATCCCCTTGGTGTAATCCACGCGGTCGACGCCCACGCCCAGAAGCGACCCTTCAATCCCCAGCTCCTCGCATAACCGGGCCCGCTCTTCTCCGGCGCTGCGGTACTCGATGGGAGGCTTCCCGTTGGGGAATGCGACGCTGATCGGATAGGGCCTTACGCGCGTCACATGGCCCTGGCGGTTCACGGCAAATCGATCCCATTCCGTCAGCGCCTCAAGCGCGCGGTCCACCGTCTCCAGGAAGTTGTTGCAGTGCGTCTGCGTGTGGAACCCGATCAGGTCCGCTCCGAGCAGTCCGTCCACCAGTTCCCTCTGCCAGGGACAAATTCCAAACACCTCCGGATTGGGCCACGGGATATGCCAGAAGATCGCCACTCGCGCATCCGGCCTCGAGTCCTTCACCATTCTCGGCAGCAACGCGAAGTGGTAGTCCTGCGCCAGAACGATCGGGGTTTCCTGCCCGGCCATTTCCTGCAGCACCGCGTCCGCAAACTTGCGATTGGCCTGCTGGTACTGCAGCCAGTCATCCGGCCGGAAGGTCGGCCGGGTGTGCGCAATATGGCAAAGAGGCCACAGTCCTTCGTTGGCAAATCCTTCGTAGTAGCCCTTGACCTCTTCGCGTGTGAGCCATACGCGTCGCAGGGTATAGCTCGGCAAGTCCGGCGGCACGCGCAGGTGGTCGGTCTCGTCGACTGTCTCGCGGTCCGCACTGCCCGATCCGTGCGCCACCCAGGTTCCATCGGTGGCCTCGAGCACGGGCTCGAGCGCCGTGACCAAGCCGCTCGCCGGCACCAGCACCTCGATGCCTTTTTCACCCTTCACGTGCATATAGGGCTCGCGATTGGCCACCACGAACAGCGGTTTTCCCTTCAATTTGCTTTGCAGGCTGATCCGCAAGCGGTCCGCCGTCCAGACCGAGGCTTGCTTTTCGCGCAGCTGTGCCTCCTCGGCCGCGGCGGCGCGCGCAGCACCCAGATCCCGCGCCAGGTGTTTCACTTCTTTTTGTATCTGTTCAAAAAGCTCTCCCTGGGGCAGAGCCGACTCGGGCGTATCGGTCTCGCCGGCGCGCAGTTTGCGCAGCCACTGTGAAGTTCTCTTTAGAGGATCAAGGAACGTCCAGCGCACCAGCAGCAGGGCCAGGCCCGAAACCAGCAGCGTCTCAAGCAGCGCGCTCAGCAGCGCATCGCGCATGGTTAATAACACGCGCGAGTCGATGAAGCCGGCTTCGTAAATCACCAGGAGCGAACCCGCCGCTTTGCCGTTTCTCTCTAGAGGCAGCGCGTAAAGGTACATCGGCGACTCCGCAATCTGCGTGAATTCGCCGTGGCCGGTATCGCTCGCAACCGCCCTCTGTGCCGCTTCGGGCACCTGCTTGAAGCTGTTGTCGAGCGTCGAAGTCATCACGCTGAGGTTTCCGTCCGCTTCATAGACCGCAATGCCCTTCATGTGTTCGCGCTGCGCGAAACGGTCTACCACGCGCTGCATGGCTTTCTCGGCGTTACGTTCGTTGCGTTCGAATAGCGGCTGGATGCTCTCTTGCAGGCTCTCTGTCAGCAGCTCGGCGCGGCGCGAGAGGTCGTTTCTTAGATTGCGTCTTTCTTTTCTTACCTGATAGGCGGCAAAGAGCAAAGACACCAGTGCCACACTGGTGATTAAAGGCAGAACGAGTTTCAAGGTCGTCCGCAATTTCTATCCTTTGGACACTGGGAAGCCCCCTTCGGAGCGCGGGCCGGGTACTTGGCATCAGGCCGTCGCTGGCTTCTGCGAATTGCCTTTCATGAGGGATAGGCCGCGGTCCGTCCGCTTGAGTTTTGGATCGTCGATGATCGAGGCTGCGGCATCGCCAAGAGTTCTGCGGTTGGCAATCCCGCGACCATTAGAGTTACCTTCGTCCTTCCTTCTGGCTATGCGCTTTCCACAGCGCCGCAGTAAACAGCGCCAGAAACACGGTCGCCAGTGTAAATCCGATTTGCAGTCTCATTCTGGCCCCCATTACCTTAGGTTTCAAGCTCTGAAGCGGCAAGGGCTGTGCCGTTTTCGGTTCTTCTCCGGCTTCCAAGATACAGTTCTAACATCAGTGATTTGTTACAGATACTGGGGAATTCCTGTACGAGAGACCGGCGCCGGCGACTCCTCGGCACGAAAAAAATGCACGCACAGCGTCGTCCCTACATGGAAACACCGGTTTCGCAGCTTCCTCCCGATGGAACCAAGGTTTAGAGTTAAAATCGGGTAGGCTTTCCTATGGAAGTTACGCAAAAGCAGTTCGCCCGCAAAAAGCCCGACCAGCTAGTGTACCTCGAACTCGGGTCCGGCAACGGCGGCATGCTTCTCAGCATTTCCGAGGAAGGTTTCCGCTTTCGCGCCGTCAGCCCGCTGCGCCCGAATGGGCTCATGCCCTTTGCCTTTTCCTTCGATGGAAACCGCCGCTTGCAGGGAATTGGCGAAGTGGAATGGCTTGAGGACGATGGCAAAAGCGGCGGCATGCGCTTTGTCGAGGTCTCATCCGATTTCCGCTCGGAGCTCGATCAATGGTTGGCACTTGAACCGCCGCGCGGCAGAACCGGCCGCGAAACCGCAGCGACGCCTGCTAGCCCGCCCGACAGCATGGAGAAGATCCGGGAGGAGCTGCGCCGCGGCTATCCGCAGCCCGCCCCGAAACGACCCCTGCAGAAAGAATCGGCGGCGGATTCGGCTGCCGTTTCTCCAGCGAAATCAAGAACCGCACAAGCCCCGGAGGCCGCCCCGGAATCACTTCCGCAGAATGCCAAGCAGGATTCGGAAACGGCCGAGCTCGTGGAACCTAGCGCTGCCGAGATCCAACCGGCGCCGCTAGCGGAGCCGGAAGAGAAGCGCGTGGAAGTTGGCGCCCCTTCCGCACCACCGGAAGCCGACCGCGAGCGGCGAAGCGCACCGGTTCCGCAGCCGGGACGCCCGCGCGTGGATCGCAAACCGCCGGTCGAACCGCGCCCCCAACCTTTCTATCCTCCGCCGTTCACACAGCCTGCCGAACCGGAAACGCCAGGCGACCTGCAGCTGGCGGGCTCCGCGTTCCGCAAAAAGCCGCCGGCAGCGCCTTCCACGCCGCACGAAAAAACTTCGATCCAGGCAGCCTTCAAAGACTCGCTGCCCGCCGCGCCGGTTGCGCCTGCTCTGGCTCCGTCGCGCGAACCTGCTCACGACTCCGCCGAAGCGTTCAGGCGTCCATTTCGCCAGCAATCGCGCTCTTCGCACTCAGACCGCCCCTACATTCCTCCTCCTGCCGACCAATCCTATGACGCGGCATGGGAGCGCGCGAGGCTCACTGCACCGCCCGAATCGCCGCACTTGAGCCGCGCGGCCGCCGGTTCGATCATTGGCGTGGCTTTGGCCATCATCCTCGGCGCCATGGCGTTCAACTTTCGCCAGGATATCGGGCAGCTGGTAATTGATCTCGGTCAGAGAATCTCGGGTGAACAAAGCACGGTTGCGCCTTCCGTCTCATCTACCTCGGGCAGCAAGCCAGAATCACAGACTCCGGCCGAGACCGGCAGTTCAGAATCGTCGGTGAATCGGCCCGAAGCGACAAGCGGGGCCACTGCTTCTTCGACGCAACCTTCCAGCAGCGCGAATAGTCCGGCGGATTCGCGCGCCACGAACGCCGCAACGCGCGACACTCCTCCGTCAAGTGCCACGCGCGGGTCCACTCCGGTCACTTCGACCGGCGGCAGTGCAAATCGCACCGC
>Ga0126370_10000326_pt1 | contig 18947 bp, 19 predicted proteins | sample PanSoiMetaPlot_3_FD_92586 | JGI IMG/M metagenome (GOLD analysis project Ga0126370, IMG submission 92586) | Tropical forest soil microbial communities from Panama - MetaG Plot_3 | ecosystem: Environmental > Terrestrial > Soil > Tropical forest > Bulk soil | place: Panama | collected 2016-02-17 | reverse complement strand
ATACCAATAAGGATATGGACAATCTAGTGAAAGGCCTTTCTCAGTTCGATGATTCAAATCTTTATCTTGGAGATGTCAGCTGATTCTTGTATTTGAATTTGATTTCCACATATTTGTCCAAGTTCAAAACTTAGATGGATGTATAAAACGGATTAGTATTTGATACATATCCTAGAAAACATAATAAAAATGGCAAAATATGCCTAACTAAAGGTTTAAGAAATACTGCATCTTTATCAGTACAGACATGTGGAATAAAGAAAAAATTTCCAAATATCCAAAGAGCAACAGAGCTGGTTTGGTAACCTTATTAACCATCTCGTCCTTCTTTGCAATTCTAGTCGCAACGGTGCCTCTTCAGGCTGCATACGCACAGCTGAATCCAACAACTGTGCAAAGTCTCTTAAAAACAGGATATACTAACCAGTATCAGCTAAAGACTGCAAATGCTGGGGTACTCACCGTCCTATATAGCATAAGAGGCGGAACACTTGTTGGAATTCTTGGAAATCCAGCCATGAAAGCTGGAGACATAGTCATCAATCCCGGTGGTAGTGGCGGAATCTTGACTGTCCAGATACCGAGATTTGCCCTCGATGCTAAAAATGATCAAGGTCAAGATGTACCATTCAAGGTTACAATAGATGGCCATGGAGCTAGCTGGCAACAAATACAAAGCAGCAACACTGACCGTGTATTAGCTATCAACTTCGGCAATAATAATAGGTTCATAGAGATTACTGGTACTCAAGTTGGATAATAGCTCGTTAGCCTGATGAAAGAAAATATCTTTTTTTATTTATTTTAATCAGATATTGTTTAATTATTAGTTTTTGTGATAAATACGATTCTTTAATGACATTTACTCATGGTTGCTGCATGTTTTTCATACTATTACTACGAAATTTATGAATGAAGTCATTTGAAGTTCTGGGAATTTAGACACTCGATGGATCAGGTATTCTTTTAAGAGAGACTTTCTGGTTCTTCTACCAGTTCTATTGTTAACTGGCAAGCATTTTAGCTACCAATGCTTTTCAGAGCAGTTAATATCCGGAGGACCAAAAATAAACACAGTCAACGTTAAGAAGATAACACCTACATCAAAAGTCAGCAACCTGGATTAGCTAGTTAGAGTCGTCAAAAGGAATCAAAGAAGAAATTATGGATGGAGAATCTGCGTACTTTCCACTGTATGTATTTCATTCCATTGATCGTGGTCAGGTTTTGGATATCCTATATCTTGAACCCATTTGCCAGTAATTCGTACATGAGAGCCTGGTTGAAGTTTACTTGTGTCAACATGGGAAGGATAGACTCCGTCGCAATAATGGCCCTGGAAGTTACTCTATCTACTCTAATCCGGTTGTCTTGCACATATAACTTCTACATGTAATCCTTGGCATAATGCTTCCGAACAGAAAAATACTAGCACAGTTCAAGATTTTAGCAAGTATTGCAGAGCAGTATGTCAGAGACATTTGGATTTCTAGTAGTCGATAATCAGGGAAGATACATAGTTAGTCAGGAGAAGTTCGCGTTCCCTCTTGCCCAATATAGTTAGAAAACAGTTAAATTCTGACTAATAGTAAGTGGCTTAAGGATGTCTCTTGCAGAAATTAAAGTAACAGTTCGCCAATTTTTTGATGACGTATACAACCAAAGTAATCTGGAAAATTTAGACAATCTATTGACACCTGACTTTGTATACCATGCTCGCGGTGAAGATGTGGAAGGAATTGAAAACTTTAAGAAATGGATTTCCTCAGATCGTGCTGCGTTTCCTGATATGCGGTTTACTATGGTAGATAGCATAGCTGAGTCTGGTAAAGTTGCTTCCACTTTTGTTGTTGAAGGTACGCATGATAAGGAATTTCGTGGTATTCCAGCTACCCATAAGAAATTTGAAACCGTCGGTATGACTGTTTTTCATTTTGATGGCAACAAGATAAAGGAAGCATGGGTAGTAGTCGATGGATTGTCAGCGGCATTACAGATTGGTATTGTTAAAAGAATCCAAATATAGGTAGAGGGAATTTTAAACTAACTGTTATCTCGTGTTGTGATATATCACAGGGTTATCTTCTATAGTTCAAATCAGTACGACTACTATGTAGATTAGGAGAACTACGGACAAGCATGGATAGCTGATAAGCAAAAGCAACGGTCTATAGCCAACATACTGCCAATTTCGGTCCAGAATATTCATTAAGCTCAGCTAAATATGCAGACCTTAGAGATAAAAAAGAATATGGATCTGGCAAAGCAAAACAATTAGCAAAGAATGTAGGTCTATCACAAGTAAAAACAGAAGCTTTAGTTGAAACGAATTAATTTTAAATTATTCTGTTAATGAGGTCTGATAGTCTTTGGAATGAAGGAAGGAATCGGACTAAAGGTTATTGATGGAAAGGGTCGTAGATAGTATAGTGTAATATGCTCATTGCCCTATACTTCTAGTCAGATAGGTATGGCCTACCAAAAGGACTCTGAGGGATCTGGTGTCAAAATAAAGTGAGATTTAGAAATTATCACCAAAGTTATGCATATGTTCATCTACGTCCGATTGTGGGTCCTTAACTCTTTTTGTATGTTCCCATTTATGGGTTCGATGATCTATTTTTTTTAGATGTTCTTCTCTGATATGATGAAGTCTATCTTTTTCGTGAATGAATTCCATACCACACTCATGACATTTCATAATCGGATGATGATGTACGTGTCTTGCGTGTGCGATCAAATCCTTGTAATTCACAAATTCTTCACCACATAAATCACAAATATTTTCATTATGCGTATCATGCTTTAAAATATCCAAAAGAAACATTTGTATGAATTTACTTATGCTTGAATATTAAAACCTATGTGTATGGAAATGAAACAATTTTATCTTACTGAGATTTGTCAGATTATAAAAGGAAATTATTTAATTTCAATATCTTTACTATTAATATGGATTAAGTAAATCTAGATCCGATAGCATTAATATAAGATTATTTGATGTAAGGACGCTAAATTCATGCAATGAATAGATGAAAACTTGGACGAGTATGGCTCTAGCTACTCTCAATATCGATTGAAAATGCTAAAGAGTTTTCAGTTCTATCAAATTCAATTCTTTCATACTGTCCTAGTTCTTCGAATAGGAATTGAAGTAGGGTAGCGAAATATATTGATACTTTGATTCCCATATCATGCTGTATGACGTATGAGTGCTTGTTATTTCCGTTGCTCGTCTCATCATGTCTGTATGGATATTCAGATATTTTTATCCAGGATTCTAAAAGATCTAGAGCCGATTTGATACTATAATCATTCCTCATAAGTAGTAAGGAATCCTTATTTGCGTTCTTTGCCACGTATTCTGCTAAGGATATAATTTCTTGTTCTGGTAGATATTTTATGACCTTTGAAACAAACGGTCTTCTGAGTGATATAAAACCAGCTTTTGCTGCAGTAGAATGCCAGTTTAAGTGATCTTTTATTAGTTTATTTACCAATGTATTTGTACTAATGTCTTTTTGCTCTGCTTCACGTCGCAATTTCTCTAGCGCTTTAGACTCAATTCTAAAAGTAACACTCTCACTTTTCTTCCCTGTTGTTGATGATGAGGTGGTGGCCCCTCCTTTCTTGCCTTTGGTCAAAAGTCAACAACTATCTATCTGTCAATAAATATAAAAATTGGTTTTTTCATCTATTTGAAGATTCTTTATAGAATAATTGACAAAAAATATTGAATTAAGATATGATTATTCTCAAGAATTAAAATTTATCAGAAATTGCATTAATATAGTTGCAATGTACATTTTAAGCATATTTTCAAACACAATGGCACAAAAAAATCCTAGTTTTTTTATACGATCAATAAAAGATAAAGATGCCTATTCGCATTGGAATCGGATTCAACTATACATAATATAAAGAAAATCTTGATTGTAGATGATGAATCTGATATTTGTATAACATTTGCGAATGTTTTAGAAGGCAATGGATTTGAAGTTGACACATTTGATGATCCTCTTTTGGCATTGCAGAATTTTAGAAAGGATATTTATGATCTTTTAATTCTAGATATCAAAATGAATAAGATGAATGGCTTTGAATTATACAAGAAAATCAACAAGATAGATAATAAGGTTAGGGTATGTTTTCTAACAGCCAATAAATCTATCTATGGAGCATTTATAGATGTATTAAGTGAACTAAAGGAGAAACAATTTATTCAAAAGCCCATTGGAAATGAAGAGCTGATTAAAATAATAAATGAAATAATAAATTGATCTATTAATTAATTAATAGTCATGAGATTAGATCGTGCAATGCCAGTTAAGCATTCAAATCATACAAAATATTTCAAATTTGTCTTGTTCCAAAACTGTGTTTAACTGAATAGTCATTAATAATATGGTAACAGCGTCAGATCTGAAGTGGCAACTCATGTGTAATTAATCACCATAGTGTATAATTTACCTTAGAATAAACCGGTATAAATGTCAGTCACATATTAGTGTATCACGTATTTCTCCTTTCAATGAATATTCAAACGAGTAGAATTCTCCACAACTCTTTATTATATCAGCCGCACGGAATGTAGCTATGAAATTACTACCTAAGGTATTCACCTTATCAATTTGATGTATGACTTCCAGAGTGTTTTAACCCTTGTAATTTATACATGTTTATCTTTGAACTATTTTCTCTGGTTATATATAATGAAGGATTATTCGTAAAGGTCTAAAGAGAATAAGCATACTCTAGCCCGTATTGGCTATAAGCCCTGGTGATACGTCATGGGTACTCATCTCTACAGGACTTGTACTATTAATGATTCCTGCTCTAGGTTTTTTTGAGGCCGGCTTACTAAGAAGCAAAAATTCTCTTTCTACATTAATGCAGACTTTTTCTGGTCTAATAATCCTATCAATTCTTTGGTTCATCATTGGATTTACTCTTGTATATGCACCATCGCCGTGGGGAGTAATCGGTGGTCTGAAGTGGATATTTTTCAATGGGGTCCCTACAAGTACTTCGCTAGATTATGCACCAAACATACCGGGTACCACATTTGCCACATATCAAATGATGTTTGCCGTTATAACGCCATTGTTAATTACCGGCGCGTTTGCGGAAAGACTAAAGTGGGATGCTTTTTTTGTGTTCATCATAGCGTGGAGTATTTTCATATATTATCCATTAGCACATTGGGTATGGGGAAAAGGTTGGCTTGCACAACTAGGTGTATATGATTTTGCAGGCGGCATAGTTATTCATACGAGTGCAGGTATGGGATCGTTAGCTGCTGCTCTGGTATTGGGAAGAAGGAAAAACTTTGGTCCTGACATTATGGTACCTCATAACATTCCGCTTGCAGTAATTGGGGCGGCAATGTTGTGGTTTGGTTGGTTTGGATTCAATGCTGGTAGTGCGCTTACGGCTGGGCCTTTGGCTAGTAATGCATTGCTAACGTCTCAGATTGCATCAGCAACTGCTGGAATGGTTTGGCTTGTACTCTCATGGAAAAAGTCCAAAAAACCATCCATTACTGGAGTTATAACCGGAGCTATTGCTGGTTTGGCGGGAGTAACACCAGCTGCCGGATACATTAGTCCACAAAGTGCATTCTTTCTTGGCATAATACTAGGCTTTGCATCGTATTATGGAATTCTGCTTTTCAAACAAAAGCTAAGAATAGATGATGCTCTTGATGTTAGTTCAGTTCATGGACTGACCGGAATCATAGGCGCTCTGGCCATCGGGCTAGCTGCAAGCACTGTTATTAACCCCTCAGGACCAAACGGTCTTTTATATGGAAACCCTTCACAATTAGGCATTCAGGCATTAGGAGTAGCAGTAGCAGTGGTTCTGGGCTTTGGAGGTACTATAATAATTATGAAGATAATTAATGCAGTCATTGGACTTAGAGTTAAAGAAGACGAAGAAGAATTAGGTTTGGATGCTACTCAGCATGGTGAGCGTGAGTACGGTGATGAATGGGGGGCAAGTGCTTAATGAAAAAGGTCGTCGCTTATATACGAACTCAACGAGCATTAGTCCTGAAAGAAGAACTTAGAAAAATGGGAATATCAGCTATGACGATAGCAGACATTACCGCATGGACATCATTTAGGAAAATTTCGTTACAACGAAGAGGGATTCCTGTATCATACGACCTAGTCCATATGGCCAAGATTGAAATATTTGTTACAGACGATCTGCTAGGCAAGATTCTAAATGTAATAATAGAATATACTCGAACTGGCGAACCTGGGGATGGGGTGATCACTGTATCGAATTTAGAACAAGTAATTAATATATCAACTCTAGGAAAAGACGAAAATGCCGTGCAGAAATCTTGATTCTCGAATGATCGAAAATAATTTAGTCTGTGCGAGTAAAAGTGGAATTCAATTCAGAGCACTAACTGTTGAACATGTTATATTGATGTACTCCAGAAATGATTATACGTAAGTTTTGGATAAAACATTCCCTTACAAGTGAATTCACTATTTTGTTCTGAGATAAAATATTTGATATACACCTGATATCGACTACAGAAGCCAGAGTTTTTCAGGATTAGCAGATTCGTGACTGCCAAGAAAGAGATTTGCTTAGTCTACCAAGCCAACACCTATGGTAGACTTCTCAAGTCTACATTATTTTTACTCCCACATGACATTTAGATACAAGGGATTGAACTTTATCAATAACAGTGCAAATTAGTTGAATAAAATATGTATAGTTGAGTACAATTGTATTAATATCACTATTTTTACCATTTAAGATTACAATATTTTTATGTAAGAGGCTGTCTTAATGCATAATTTGAAATCTGAAATTTCAATTTTTTATAGTGGTGTTTTATAGTTGTGCTATACGAGGTTTACGTTCCTGACGCAGATGACGTGAAATATGACGCTCTTATGACGGGAATGACGAAAACACTTAAATATGTTTCTTATTGTATAATAACATAGAAGAGTCAATCATGTCAAGTTCTTTAAGAGAATGGGTGATAAAGGGATGGCTTAGAGGAAAGAACAGAGATGATATAGCCCGCGAGAATTGTGTAAGCGCGGGGACAATTAGCAATATCGTAGCAGAATGGAAGGAGAGAATGTCCAGTTTGGAAGCTGATGAGATTAGAGAATTTTCAATCGCTTTAAGAAAGGCTGGTGTAACACCTTTGGAGTGTGGAATAGGCCTCAGAACAGTTAACACATTACGCAATTTAGGATTTACCGAAGAAGATGTAGAAACTTTCACTTTAGATATTTACAAAATGTGTAGAAACATAGGCTTACAGCCTGACAAGATTGTAGTCCACATTAAAGAATTGATTGGCCTGGCAGAAAAAGTACCTTTGAGCCGAGTTTCAGATCATATAAAAGAGAACGGAGAGAGAATAGAAGAGTCAGATCAACAGCTAAAAAAAGTTAACGAGCAGTTGCGAGATACAAGGGTGATGCTGGACGATGCATTTAAGAACTATATTTCAACTACGTCAGAAGCCAGGTGGATATTTTTGTTAAAAAAACAGTTAGCAGATCGTGGGCTCAAAGTTGACAACATTCCAGATCTTGTAAATACTGTTGAGGATATTCAAACATTGGGATTTGATGCCAAAAAAATACTTTCTAAAATTTCCAAAATTGACGATTTAGAAACTAGAAAAAATTCACTGGAAATCAATTTAGTGAGGCTACAGAAGGAGAATGAGCAACAGAGCAAATTACTACAAATGTTAAAGTACAGCTCCTCAACGCATATCCAGACGATCGCCAAATATAACCAACTTGCCTCTATGGGATTGGGGCTTCCGGAATTGACAAACTTGGTAAATGTCATTACGGAGTCAGCAAGAGAATATGGTGTTTCAGAATCAATTGTTGTTGACAAATTTATAGACGATATTGTACAACATTATAGCTTGGCTACAGGTCTTGGGTCTAGAATTGAAGAATTAAAACGCGAAAAAGAAGACATAGAAATTGGTCTTACGATGCTGCGTCAGTCAGGTTCTGAACTGGATAGTGAATCAGATGCTATTAGAGAATTGTGGGCAATGGGATTAAAATCTGAAGATATCGTAAATCTATCTAGGTCTCTCAGTAGAAATATGGTAGACAATACTGATAAAGATGATACAGACATCAACTCTGAAACTCGTCCAACAGACTTGAAAATATATCAAAAGCCCGATATAGATATTGAGGATCTTAATAAAAATAAGGAAGAGTTGATAAATGAAATAACGTGTCTAATGTCAATTAGAGATTGGCTTGCAACATCTATTTTTATGCCATTAACCTGTAGAGTTTCAGAATATTTTAATCTCATTACAGGAGTTATCAATTTCATAAGGATTCAGGTCCAAGTTCGCGTATTGTACTCATTTATCATATATCATGAACTTGACGTAAATTATAACAAGAAACAAAAACTAAACGAAATTAAGTTATCAATGCAATCAGATAATTATCAAAAGTTTTTGCCGCTAATAAGCTCAGCATGTGGTGATGAAGTTGAATTTAGCAAATTGAATGGCGCATTAGTTGAAGCTATAAAAATCGGTTCAGACAGGCTCAGATTTAGTTTCTGTCAGAAAGGAGAGAATATAAATTTAGCCACCACTACTATTGCAGCTTTAAACCAAGCAAAAATCATGTTAGAACAATTCCAAAATGGTTCTTGAGCAGCACCTGAAACTGTTCTGCTATCAAGAACATTTTATTCAAATTTTTAAACGTAATGGAAAGAATGCTGTTTTCAAGTTCAAAAAATTTAAATATCTGAATTATTTCACAGACATTCATATTCATTTTTATCCCCTATATCGTTTATAGTTCTACTATTAACAATTCGATAGATCTTTTAGACGAAAGATAAGAATACTTGAATTTTCACATTATTATGGTGAAATAATGACTGGAAACTACTGCAAGGGTATTATCTTTTACTACATGGTCTGCTAGCAAGCAATAATTAGTTACTTATAGTATTCTTCAGATCGTCGATACTTGTACTTAATTCACGTATTAACATCTCATGGAACTAAAATTTTCTGAAAGGAAATTTAGAGTTAACTTAAATGTTTTAATGACACCGTGTAATACCAGAAATACTGGCGGGAATGGGGTTTGTAAGCGATGGCGGCACGGACAAGAAAAGACATATTTCAATTAAATCAAAGAAAGCGGCCATAATTTGCATAATAGTTATTATTGCAGCATCATATGGCTCATTCTTCTATCTTCAAAATAGTACAGAAAGGGATATTAAGAGTACCTTATTTGCCGACCAAAAGCAACGTCAATTAGAATCTACAAAGGCAATCTCACAACACATAAATTCAGATCTTAACTTGGTTTTGGCAAACCTAAAGATTCTCGGAAATTATGGATACATCCAGAATGGCAATCTTTCCAATATTAGTGTAAGAAATTTAATGCAAGATATCTTTCTTCAAATTAGTCCGATAGCAGATAGGCTCTACATAATGAATCAAAATGGGACAATAATTGCAGAAAAGGTTCAGACAGGTGAACAAACACATATTGGTAGAAATATTTCCAAAATAGCCTGGATCTCTAAATCGAAAACCGATAGAATTCCCACGTTTTCTAATGGCTATGTAGGACTAGATGGCGTATACAGGATTGGCGTCACCTATCCAATCATTAATCGGGACACTGGACAATACATTGGATTGGTTGGGGCCGCAATACCATCTATAAAATTCTTTTCTCACTATGGAAACCTTTACGATGTCGATTTTGGGTTTCTAGCAGTTTACGATAATAAAAGAAATTACATAGCTACACCAAGGACATACTTTATTGGAAAGAATTTCTTTGGAAATCAAGTTCAGAATTTCTTTCATCAGAACAATATTCAAAATAACCTTTACCACACAGTTTTCTCAGGACAACCTGGTGATGCTATATATAATTTTGGAAATGGTGAGAGGTTAAACACTGGCTATCCTATATTTCTAAATGATAAACCAACATACTTTCTTTTTATAGTAACTCCAACCTCGGTTATTTATAGTCATATTAATGATGTTCTTTACACTCAAAGAATCGAGACTTTTTTCCTTTTAGTAGGCATTACAGTAGCAGTAGCAGCACTTATTATATTTCTCATAAAATGGAATAGCAGTCTTTACGATGAAGTCATGAAAAGAACAAGCGATTTGAACAAGGCAAACAAGCAGTTAGACCTAAACGCCAAGTCACAGAAAGATTTTATCAATATAGCAGCCCATGAATTGAGAACACCAACACAAGCTATAGTAGGATTTGCTGAACTGGCAAAGTCAGATAATGAGTATTTAGAGATAGACAAACGTAGAGGGGGCTTTATAGATATTATATATAGGAATTCTATACGGCTGCATACACTAATAAAGGATATACTAGACATAACAAGAATTGAAAGCAATACACTGATACTAGCCAAGGACCAGTTTAATATATCTGAGATAATCCGTAACTGTATGAAGGATATTTCAAGCCAATCAGACAGCATTGATAGCAATACGATTAAAATATTATTCAATGAACCAGCAGATCCATTGTACGTAGAGGCGGACAGAGTTAGAGTGTATCAAGTTATTTCAAATCTGTTGACTAATGCTATCAAGTTTACAAAGAAAGGAACAATAATAATAATGGCTGAGATTAAAGAAATAGCAACAGGTGGACGTCAAATTGTCGTGAGCGTTAAAGACACAGGTCCAGGAATAGATTTAGAAATAGTACCTCGACTTTTCACGAAATTTACAAGCAAGTCAGATTCTGGAACTGGATTAGGACTTTATATATCAAAAAGCATTGTCGAGGCTCATGGGGGAAAAATATGGGCTGAAAATAATGCCGACGGAATAGGGGCAACATTTACCTTCACTTTGCCTTTGAGAGACAATCCACAGAATGTTACCTAGCATATCAGATAAGATAATTGTTGGTTGGTTGGTTGGTTGGTTAGTCAAGTCTTGACATAATTACAGACATATATTACCAAATCTAGTTGTTTGTCCATTAACAAGAACTAGTTTTAACATATCCTTGAGTTCTCCATTTTGTATAAACGGTCTTACTAGAGAGGCTCTAGTTACTAAGGGAAATGTAATCAGTGTTCTTATCTAAGAATGTTTAATTGTGGCGGTGGAAGTGTTTAACATGAGTGCTTTGGATAAAGATGCCAGTGATCAGAGGGTTAAGGAACAGGCTGACGAAATGAGGGTAAGTATCCTATATTCGTTATTCTAGCATCATAATGTTCTTTACCAATAGGCATAATAAAGCTTTGAAGAGATCCTGAAAGAACTGTAAATTCATCAATGGTTAACTTTGATCCAAGTCAAATAGTTCTCAATAAACCACTTTTCTATTTGAGGAAAAGAATTTACTCGAGTAGTTAATATCTTCGCTTACCGATCAAAGACGTCTACTGGCACCTAGTTATGCAAAATGCAATCATATACCCGTTTGAATGTTAAGATAAGGTTAACCTACAGTACCTCAAATCAATGATCACTTTGCATTTATTTCTACATATAGTATTTCAGAAATAGATTCTAATAAAGTGACAATCATTCACACGTTCGATCAAGTATGTCTGCAATAACCAAGTTAGTGGAGCGTGTTCATTTATTCTCAGCAAAACTTATGATGTGATGGTTTCATTCTTAATCAGTTGGCATATATTTTGTGAAAAAAATCCCTATTCGACTATGATAATCGAATCTAATTGATTAAGCAGAATACGTATTGTTTTTGAATACAATAAAAAGTAGTAGGGATGAGTAGGTCGTACTTTAAATTTAGCGCCTTATATCTGAGGGCATCATTGGGATTCGTTTACCTGAAATCCCAACTACAGTGATTTCTATACCTACTACTAACAGTGCCAACCCAACGAAGAAGGAAACAGCAACTGCCCCAGCATAGGGAGAGCCCATTACCAGGAACGATAGAATAACAGCCAATGCACCTGCACCAATGCTAAATCCTCTAGCCCAACCGGGGCTCCCTTTATTTCCAAATCCGTATACCAGATGAGAGATGCCAGCGAATAGCAGGCCAATGCCTAACATAACTATGACAAAGACTCCAGTACTTACAGGAAATCCCACGGCTATAGAACCGAAGATGAGGGCCAGCACTCCAAGACCCACGGTGCCCCACTTTGATCCATGCCTGACGAATATTCCACTGATGATTTTCTCAATTCCAACTATGATCAAAGCTATGCCCATAATGTACACAATTGTAACCACTGTCATTCCAGGGTGTATGAATACAAGTATTGACAAAATAATAGCTAAAATACCAAGACCAACAAGTACGCCTCGCTTCCAACCTGCAGATGTATCATTCATTTATTAGTACTATACCACAATGAGGATTAGTATTTAAATTTGCAGCATAGGAGTCATAGTACTGGAAAGTTAAGATATTTCACCATTGTATCTCTAGTTAAAAAATAGCATATGCACTGCTAGGCAATACGAGACTAATTTGTAACTTGAGATTCTTTATAACTATATAGATAGTGTATGAGAAGTGTGAGTAGAATAGATATTACCATTACATAGATAAGAAATTGCACTTCAATAAGATAGTACGATGATTTAACTATATACTGCTGAGAAGAACGGACTTTAATATCACATCTCCATATAATATTATTAGCATGACCACCGCGGTGATCGTGAACAAGAGAAAGACAACCAAAAGAATCATTGTAGATTTGGACGTCTGGAATTGTCAGATACGAGCCTTCAAACCAGAGATTCAGATTCCACTTAGTAACTCAGACGTAGAGCAAATGTTATTCTGGAAGGGTGCTCCGTCTGATAGACTGAACAAACGAGCTATAGGTAGATTGAAAGGCGCAGCGCTTATGAAAGCAAAAAGAGTAATTGATACGAATGGCTCATTAAACATGTCTGGTATTTATGGCTCAATAGCGATAGACGAAGGCGATTTTATACCAGATTGAAAAGTAAGGAAATCGTAGAATTCCATTCACTTTATCCTCATTTTTGTACTCTCACCGCTCTGCGTTATTACTTGCAATAAAGTTATCTAATTGATTTCTTAGGACTCAACTGATGTTGGTCAGATAGATGAATTGAGAAAGACTTCTTTTCCTCATTTGACTATAACCAGACTAAGGACTTTTTTGAAGATGAGATATTCAAAGTAAAGAATGAATGGCCAAACCTAGAAGAAAATATTGTTAAAAGACATACTAAACAATACCTAGGTCTTAAATGAGTATCACATATAGAGAGAAATTCACTCTAGTTATCAAGCTCGTGAAAGCTAGTGTCTAGGATTGCCTCTATTCCTCAATCTAGGCCTTTGAATTAGACGGTTGTAAGTATCAAAGGTTTAAAGTAATTATTATTAAGGATCTTACATTTTATTGAAGAACCACCACATATATCATTTCATCCGGAATGCGATCATAGAAGACGAGGTAAATATTATCCTAATTCGAATGTGTTTACCTTATATAGTAATTTAGAGTGTACAATATTCACAGATGATATGTCCAAAATGTTCGGCTCAAATGCAACTAGTGCAAAGGTACGAGGCTTTTATAGACTACTGTCCTTCTTGCAAAGGGGTATGGCTAGATAGAGGAGAAATAGACAAGATAGCCCAAGTCCAAAGCAACTTCGAAGACGAGCATTATAGTAGATATCACTATAGAAATGGAGAATACGATGATTATTACTATAATAACAGATGGGGAAGGAGAGGATTTTTTGGTAACTTGTTTGACTTTTAACAAATTACATATTCATATGATCGTCACGAAAATCACAGATATATCTCGATCTTTAAATTGAAGTTGTACTACTATTGAAATCCAAGCTTCACTAAAATTTTTCCAGTATCAGTAGATCCAATCACCTCATTCTATACTCTGAGGTTAAAAATTTGGCAAAAGCCACCTTCAGAGATTATAAAGGGGATGAGAAGAAAAAATATGTCAGTAGCTGGATCAAAAGCTGCACTGAAAAAGCGTGTTGTAGCCAGGTCATATCTTTAAAGTCTCATTTCAAGAGAATTGTGTTTTTAGGTTGAAGAGAAATAGCTAATTTATCAAGATTCCTCTAAAGTTTGAAACTCTCGAATGTTTGTAGTGGAGGATATACATATAGCCTAATCTCATAGATCTCGATTTAAATTCAAATTCCTGTTACATGACTAATACTAGGATACTCTTACCAAGAGAAGTGTAATCCAGTGTTCTTCTCTGAGAATGTTTAATTACTGGGGCGGAAGTGTTTAACTTATGAGTACTTCAGATAAAGACGCCAGTGATCAGAAGGTTAAGGAACAGGCTGACGAAATAAGGACAAAGTATCCAATATTTACCGCTGTGCTAGAAAAGATTCCAGAAATGGATCTGAAAGAAGTTGTTAGTGTCTTGGTACTAGTTGAACCTGTTAGGTCTGTACTAAGAACTCATGCTACGAGACTGAGTTTCATAGGTGAAAATAAAGAGCTTGATCAATTCATTGAACAAAAGCTTAGTGAGTTAAAAACAAGGTACGCGACGCTGGCAGGTATACTAGAGAGAATTCACAAGATGGATCTAAAAGATACCGCAGTAGGGCTGTTAGGAATCGATGCAATGGAGTCACTTCTTAAACTTAGAATGCTAGTGATTCTAGCATCCTAATCTTCTTTGTCTGTAAGTTAGATATAGAATGCATTTTTAACCAATATTATGAAAATAACAAACTCTCAAATTATCGTTGTGGAATTTCATCAGACAAGTCTTGGCAGCTAGATTAATGTAAATAGCGCTGATATTATTTGATAGGATATAAGAAAAATCATAATCTGACTGGTCAGGGCAGATAATGTAATTCACATGAGAGATTGGAATAATACTAATCATAACTTTGATGAGTCCCCTGACCCATGGGCTCAAATAATTACCGAAATTATAAGTAAAATAGTAGGTGCTAAGACGTCTACTACATTCAAGTTTGAGAATCTCGAAATTGACAGTCCGCCGGTAAAGGATTCTTATGACAACGATTTGGTTCGTGTCAAGTGGATTATTAATGGAAAAATACTATTGACAACTACTGACCTTATCGAACCATGATATAAAACACAGACAAGCAAGCAAGCGTTTTCTATCCTAATAACAGCTATGTCACAGTAGAATTTATGAGAATAAGAGGTTTGGTAACGAAATAGTAATAATCATAATAATACCATAGTACATGTAGGACATGGAACGAAATGATAATAATAATGACGAGACTCAGAGAGTACCCGAGTTACTTGCTAAATCGATTAAACTGGTAAAAGCAGGTGCGATTGATATTGAAATGGAAGGGAAATCCGCACTTAGGATTGAGATCAATAGAGTTAAGGGAACGGTCAGCATTGATTTTATCCACCCAAAAGTTCTTCGCCTAGCAGAGACCAAAAACAAAAGTAGGTTGGGTCTATTTGATAAATTAAAAACAGCAAAAGAATTTTCTCAAATTCTTGCCAGTAATAGTTTGACACTAGTATTTCTCAGAAAGGGGAAGGAGGCGATAACATTAGGTAGAGAAGCGAATCCCAAGCTTTCTAAACTAATAACAGGAAGCGATGATATACAAGTAGATAGCGTAAGAGAATCCATTAAACTAGGCCGTGATCTGAAATAGCAGAAAGAATAACCAGATCATAACTAATTTATTTACACTTTAGTCTCAATAATAGCAATAGCAATAGCAATCGCAAACCAACAATAGATCGAAACTGTCTTTTTTCCAACCCGGTAGTGGTTAGAGTTTAGTTAAGAAGTAGAAATTGAATAAAGATGGTGACAAGTGCATCTAGTACTAGATGATAAGCTTCCTTTTTATCATTCACTCAAACTTGTCAATGATGAGTCTCCATCCATATTCATTGATGTGAATTCAATGAAAATGCATTAGGCACTATATAGCGTCTAGATCTGTAGTCTAAAGCATACACATTCACATAGAATATGTTTTCTCTCATTTTGAGACTAAGGATTAATTGTAAATTCAAATGGTTTTGTAAAGGTAGCAGCATGACCATTCTCTGATTGGTAATTGAGAGTTACGGTTGCCTTGGTCTGTCCGGGTGCAAATGCTTGATAAATTGTCCCGGAACTTGGACCAGCTATTGTAACTTGATCACCTGGCTTTAGATGGAATGGAGGAGAAGATGTAGTGCAACCTTGGGTATATCTTATGACTACATTATTGAGGAATTTTGCAGATAAAGGTGAATCACACACGCCAGCACTGAATGTTATTGTACCTGGGGATTTATTGACTACAGTTGCACCTACTTCGAATTTACTTGGAACTTTAAGTTTCGAAGGAGATGTATGAATATTTATGAGATCAACTTCTTTTGATGAGTTTTCATTTAATTTGCTTGCAGTAGAGTTAACAGGGGATTGTGAGAATGCAAATTGGATTTGGTTTAGTGAAATTGTCAAAACGGTAAATAAAAGGAATCCAGATATTGTTATAGATACCACGCTTAATTGAGTTAATTTGAAACGTTTTTGCATAACAATCTATTGTTAGAGCATATATTTGAGCATATCTCTAACAATGCTAAAATGCTTTATTCGATATTTTATGAAAAATGAAGAATGAAGGAATGTACTGACTACTACTGACCAAACGGTGGTAGTAATAGAGTTTGTGCTACTGCATTAGACCAAGATGCTAGCGGACTGAGATCACCAGCTGGCTCCTGTGTCACCACAATGTCTGTATAAGTTGTGGCATTATTCATAACTTCATGAAACCTTAGTATTCCCGAGTTTAGTACTTTACCCATACTTAAAGCATAGTCAGAACCCTTTGAAAAGTCATCCACAAGCCAAGCCTCAAAGACTTTGCCGGGTTGAGGAATGTAGTTTGTAGTTATGCCGACGTCGATCATATTACCGTTAGTACAAACGTCAGCTAGTCCGAATATCGTGCCACCATATCCTAGTAAAGCGTCTGTTTGGCATTTTATTGGTTTAATTTGTGCAGATTGAGCGTACGTCTTGGCTAAAAGTGATGACATTAGTAGTAAAGAAAGGGTAGTCAACATAAGTGCAGTTATGACACTTAATCGCATATTTTGAATTACATTCGTAAGAATATAAATAGTATGCTAAGTCCTTGTTATAAAAATTAGATGTATGCCACTCTCAATCCGGTAAACAATGTAGAATCAAGAATAAAATAGCACAGCATTTATTTTATGTAATATACGAATAATCTGGCCCTCAAGTAACGTTAAATCTTTGACAAGTTACCTGTGAGTCACCTATTTAAAAAATGTGATCTCTACAAGTCAGATTTGTTCATTTCCACACATGAATTAATAGTTCACTGTCAGTGAATATTGTGAATATAAAATTTGAAAAATAAGTAGAAAAATGCCTGAAACTTACGGTATAAGATCTACCAGAATATTGAACTTTTGAACGAGTCCTGGTAGGTCGTTTTTACCTGTTTGTAGTTGCTTGATATTTGTCTGATTTATTCCAAGATCTAAAAGCTGTGGTAGTACCGTTGACAGAGTTTTAACTCCACTAGACTGCGCGAGTTTTTGTACCTGACCTGTAAGATTACCGCTCTGGGGTAGAGCGAGGTTTACGTCAGATTTTGTAACCAGCTCTCTGAATTTCTGTGATACTGCAGCGAGTTTCTTCTGCACATCTTGAGCTAGTTGAGGCGATGAAGTTTGATTCTGGGTCTGCGCTTTAGCTTCCAAGTGAAATGTTGAAACTGACATAGCCAAAAGGGAAATTATTGTTAATCCAGTCATCAAAGTTAATTTCATATTTGCTTTCATGAATAATCTCATCTAAGAGAGTTTGTCCGAATAGTATAAATTTGTTACTAGAGCTCTTGAATGTTTTATCCTAACCCTTAAAAATCGTATGTTTCGACCTGTGATAAGCATGAACCTAAAGAAATCACTAGCCAGATATTTTATGTTAGAATTAATGCACTATTCATAGTATTGTCGCAGTTTAGCTATTTTGCTAATTCGCTTGCCATCTACAGTACTTGAACCAAAAGAAGAAAATCTGCCATAGTCCCATTCTCAATCAAATACATGACAAGCTATCAAATACTCGATCTTGTACAACTTTACTATTTGGAGATTGCGCTCTATTTGATCACGCATTTAGATTATCGATCAATGACGTTGAGAATTTAGAAGGCGTCAATCTGACGCGCAATTAGGTGACTTTAAAGAAATTAATCCTTAAAATCTATTTTTGATATAGAATCCTTTGAGTATATCTTTTGAAGAAACTATACCGCAACTCCTGGTATAATTCCATAATCTAATGTTTGTATCTCACAAGGGATTTATTTTCTCATTGCACCAAAAAGCAGACTGTTAACTTAACAGAGTCTGGTGTTTGCAAATCTCATTTGTCCAATATTTCCAAATCCTTGACTGTTTCTCGTAAATCAAAGATATTTCATCAAACATAATTGACATCATCTCACCAAGTGTTAGATAATGCTACTAGCAAATATTCTTCATTTAGTTACTGTCATTATCATTGTCAATTTTTACTCTAAGATAATATCTACTTAGTATAATATAGTAGTATTATGATTATTCTGAGTTTTAGCAAGATTTATTAGTAATACTCAGTCCAAATTAGTTTTGTAAGGATATTATTTCATGGTTGACACTTTTGAAGATCTAAACATGAACAGAAGCAGCGAAGATCATGCTCGGAAAACTGCCGATGGCGATGAAAATGTGAGATCGCTAGCAGGATCAAATTCAGCTCGTAATAGTCTGATAGTTAACACAACCGCTTATAATGACGAGATATCCTTTCTAGACCAATCAGAAAACTATTGTGTATGCTATGTAGATATGGTAGACTCTACAAGAGTAATATCT
>Ga0126370_10000323_pt1 | contig 19019 bp, 15 predicted proteins | sample PanSoiMetaPlot_3_FD_92586 | JGI IMG/M metagenome (GOLD analysis project Ga0126370, IMG submission 92586) | Tropical forest soil microbial communities from Panama - MetaG Plot_3 | ecosystem: Environmental > Terrestrial > Soil > Tropical forest > Bulk soil | place: Panama | collected 2016-02-17 | reverse complement strand
TTGATGGACCGGCAAAAGGCCGGGGTGGAAGTACGCATCCTCGGCAAGCTCGGCAAGAAAGCGGGCGAGCTGAACGCGCGACGCATGGGCGCGATCCGGCTGCATACGCGGACGATCGTTCGCGACCGCAAGGACGCTTTTGTGGGAAGCCAAAGTTTGCGAAAACTCGAACTGGACTCGCGGCGGGAGCTGGGGCTGATCGTAAAGGAAAAAAAGGTGATCACGAAGCTGGTCGAAACGTTTGAAAGCGACTGGGCGACGAACAAGGACAAGGAGTTCAGGGGAAAAGCGGCGGACGCGGAGAAAGAGAAACCGGCAAAGAAGATGCAGCTTGAGAAGAAACTCGATCCGCTGGGCGAAACCATCAAGCGAGCCGTGAAGAAAGTGGTCAAGGAGAACGGTCACGCGGTGATTGCGGACGACGAAACCAAGGAGACGCTGAAACAAGCGGTGAAAAAGACCGTGAAACAAGCTTTCAAAGAAGCCGTAGAAGAGACAGCGGCGCGCGTGGAGGACGCTTGAGGCGGCGTCTAGCAGCAGCCGGTTTAGCGCTGGCTGCGGCGGCCGTTCTCGGCGTCGCCGCGGAACTCGACTGCCTAGCGCAAAGCGAAGCGGTCGAGGAGAAGGGCCCGCAGGGGAAACAGGCCCGGTTCCGGGAATTTCTGGGCAAGGTGCACAGCTACGACCAGCTGCGGACGGCGGCAAGAAGCGGGGTTCCGAACGCAGGGAAAAAAGCGACGGCGGAAGAGATCGAGAAGCACAAAACGGCTCTTGCCGAGAAGATCGAGGAGGCCCGCAAGGAAGCCAAGCCGGGGGACATTTTCACGCCGGACTCGCAGAAAGCGTTTCGCAGCGCGATCGACAAGGCGCATTCGGGAAAGCGCGCCGCAAAAATCGACCGCACGATCGTACAGGGCGAGCCGGTGAAGTTGGACCTGTACGTCAACAAGCCCTATCCCGAGAAGATACCGATCACCACCGTGCCGCCGACGCTGTTGCAGCATTTTCCGAAGCTGCCGAAGAAAATTGAATACCGCGTGGTGGGTAACGACCTAGTGCTCGAGGACGCGGAGTCCAACCTGGTAATCGATATTTTTCCGGGCGCATTCCCGAACGCGCCGCCACACGATTGAGGCCGCCCGTGCGAGTTCTTATCCGCGTATTTCTGGGGCTGCTTCTGGCGGCGCCCGCGCCCGCGCAGCAGGTGACCCTGCCCAAAGCCAAGGGCTCGGTGCGTTTCGCGGTCATCGGAGATTCCGGTACCGGCGAGAAGCCGCAGTATGAAACGGCCGACCGTTTGCGTCTGGCGCGCGAGCAGTTCCCGTTCGATTTCGTGCTGATGATGGGCGACAACATCTACGGTTCGAAGACGCCGCGCGACTTTGCAAGGAAGTTCGAACTTCCCTACAAAGCGCTGCTCGATCAGAAGGTGAGCTTCTATGCCAGCCTCGGAAATCACGATGTTCCGGAAGAGCAGCAGTACAAATTGTTCAACATGAACGGACAGCGCTACTATTCGTTCAAAAAAGGCGATGTACGATTTTTCGCGCTGGACAGCAACTACATGGATCCGGACCAGCTTAAGTGGCTCACCGAGCAGCTGCAGAATTCAAACGACGAATGGAAAATCGCGTTCTTTCATCATCCACTTTATTCTTCGGCCGCGGCGCACGGCTCTTCGGTCGAGCTGCGGGGAATTCTGGAACCGCTTTTTCAGAAATACGGCGTGCAGGTGGTGTTTTCCGGCCACGACCACGTTTACGAGCGAATGGCGCCGCAAAAGGGGATCGCCTACTTCACGGAAGGGTCTTCGGGGCAGTTGCGGCGCGGAGACGTCCGCGGTGCGGGGTTCACCGCAAAATTCTTCGATACGGATTGCTCGTTCATGCTGGTAGAGATCGCGCAGAACGAACTCTATTTCCAGACCCTGTCTCGGAGCGGTGAGACGGTAGACGCGGGAAAAGTCACGCGAGCCGAAGCGCAAAAGGTAGTCGTTCCCACAGCAGCGGCGCGACCACGGCACGATCTGGCCCTGCAGCTCTTACAGACTCGTCCCGAGCCGCGTTAAACAGTCCTCCGTATAGAGCCGCGCCACGGCTCTATTTAGTCTATCTTGAGCACTCGCGACCAAGCGACGGAACCGACCCGTTCCAGCGCGAAGAATCAAGAACAAGAAGCAAGAATACGCGGGGTTGACCCTTGCGCGGTTCGAGTGGCCACGATGTGAAGCAAGCTGGAGCGAGCTATGGCGAGCCGTACCGAACCGCAGCCCACGCTGACGGAATCCTATTTAAGGCAGGGCGCAAGGATGCTGGCGCTGATCGGCGTGCTGTTGCTGATCGCGTTTTGCTTCGTGGCCAGTTCGATCTGTATCGCCATCGTTTTGGCTTCATTTCTGGCCCTGCTGGCTGATCCAGCCGTCCAGTATCTCGAGCGCTTGCGCTTTCCGCGGTTTGTTGCGGCAGGTCTGGTGGTGCTCGCAGGCGCGCTGACCCTCGTCGTGCTGGCGTACGGCGCCTATAGTAAGGCCGCGGAGTTCTCGGACAATTTCGATATTTACGCGAATCGAATCCACGAACTCGTCGCACCGATCAGCAGCCGCGTCGAGCACGTGCGTGATTCGGCGGGCGAGCTGATTCACGAAACGACCCCCAAGGAAGCTCCGGCCCTGCCAACTCGAGAATCGCTCTCCTGGACAACCTATCTGGTGCGGGGAGTGGGGTCGATCGGCGGCGCGCTGGTAATTGGAGGCGTAGTTCCCTTCCTGGTATTTTTTATGCTGCTGGTGCGGGAAAAACTCTACGTGATGTTCAAAGCGTTGGCCGGCACGAGACTGGACATCGACTCTTTGCTGCGAAAGGTAAAAGACCTGGTCATCGGTTATGCCATCGGAAACATCTTCATAGGCGTACTGATGTCGGCAGCCAGCGTGATCGTTTTTTGGCAGATGGGCCTCAAGCCGGCCATAACATTGGGCATTGTGAGCGGGATGCTCAACCTGGTGCCCTTCGTGGGAATGGTGTTGGCTTTGGCGGTCCCGTTGGTTGCAGGCCTGGTGCAATTCCACGGTACGACGGCGTTTCTGATTGTGATCGCAGTGGTGATCCTATTGCACCTGATCACGGAGAATCTCTTGCTTCCGCGGTTTGTCGGCTCGCGCCTGGACATCGGTCCGGTGGCGGCCACGGTGGGACTGCTTTTCTGGGGCTGGCTGTGGGGAGTTGCCGGAATTCTTCTCGCGGTTCCGCTTACGGCGGTAATGAAGCTGCTCGCGGATTCGGATCCAGCACTGGCCCACTTGTCTAACCTTTTGGCGAGGAATCCGCGGAGATTTCTGCGCCGCAGGGCCGCGCTGGCTGCCGTCCCGGAAGCGGAAACTGCGATAAAAAGGCTTGGCTAGAATGAGGCGTTGCCCTCTCAAAGAGCGTCTGGGAACAGCCGCTTTGCCTAGGCAATTTTGGTCACGGGAATCGCCGAACGGCGACGGGCACGCCTGCCGAGCTTCAAGTGGTGGGCGAATTCCGACGACCATAAGACGACGACAACCGGCACACAGACGGCAGCAGTGGCTAGCAGGACGAAGGCAAAGAATTCAAATAACGTGCCCAAAATCTCCATCAATTCAGCCATGAAGGACTCCTTGCGAGCGGGACGTCCCGGTAAAAGCAAACATAGGGGACAGGCCTAGGATCCTCAAGCGGGTCAATCCTGTATTTTTCAGGACGGGCGAAGTGCCGGCGACTGGCGATGCGTATCGCTTCGCCTTATCAGGCTAGCCGAGCGTACGAGGTCGGCGGCGGCGCATTCGAGGCCTTATAGAGAGGCTTTCCGGTTGGCCGCGACGTCACGGGCTTCTCTGAGGTGGTCTTCGAGAGTGGGCAGGGTCTGCGCCGCGAAATTTTTGATGGCAGTATTCTTACCGCTGGAGGCTTCTTTTTGGAACTCGGCCACGTCCTTTTCGTGATCCTGCACCATCATCTGCATGTAAGCATAGTCAAATTCCGGCCCTGAGAGCTTGGAAAGCTGATCGTAACGGGCCTGATCGGCGGCTTCTAATTCAGCCGGCAGCGTGATGTTTTGGCTCTGCGCAAGCTGTTTCAGTTGCTCGCCCGTCTTGGTGTGGTCCTCCGCCATGCGCCGCCCAAACGCTCTTACCGAGGGATCGCTTGCCTTCTCCTGGGCGAGTTCTCCCAACTTGACTCCCGCCATGCCGCCGGCGGCGGCGTTTCGAGCGAAGCGGTGGTCCGGGGAAGATCCGGCTGAGCGCTGCGGTTGCGCGGTCATGAAGCGCCCGAAGGAAAGAACAAGCGCAAACAACGCGACAGAGCAGAAGACACCGAGCCAGTGAGTCACCGAGCGCTTATCGCTTTCTGACATTTCTCCCCCTGGCCGGTTTGTCGACCTTAAAAAGGCTCCAACCTCTTAACAATCCCGAAATTGCTGTATTTTCCCGTGCGGTCAAGGCCGCCGAGGGTCGCCGATGGGGGCTAGAGCATAGGGGAAGGCTGGCCGAAGCCTACGGCCGCGCATTTTGGCGAGAAAATCGAGTGAAAGCGAGCTCTATTGACCAGAGTCTCGATCAGGCTTTCCCCTCGAAAACGGAAGCTGCATGTCGCCGTACGTCTCGTCGGGAAACTTCTGGAGGTTCTCATTCGGAGGGAGCAGGCTTTCCGCCTTCAAAGTGTGTTGCCACCTGCGGGAAACCAGCTTCAGCCTGGTTTTCCTGCGCTTGCGCTGTTTCCTGCGTCCTTCCACGGCAATCTCCTTGCCTGCAAACCGCGCTAGCTGGCTTTCTTTACCCTGATCGGCACCTTGCGTTTTGGCGGAAGGCGCTTTTCGTTCGCGCCGGAACTTCGCGAAGCCAAGCTCTTCTTGAGCGCTTCCATCATGTCAATCACCGGCGCGCGCTTGGCCGATTCTTCGACCTCGACGGTCTGGCCGCGGCGCTTGGCTTCAATCAGTTTGCGCAACCGATCCTGGAACTCATCGTGATATTGGGCCGGTTTGAAGGGCTGCATCATGGAGGCGATGAGCTGCTCGGTCAGTTTCACTTCCTGTGGCTTCAAGTTGACGGCTTCGAGCGTGCCAAACTCCGGCACGCGGCGAATCTCATTCGCGAAATACATGGTGTGAAGCAGCAGACCGTGATGATAGGCGCGCAGGAAGACGGTGTGGTCACGCTGGTGCATGGTTAGCCGTCCGAGGCCGATGGTATGAGTGTCTTCGAAGGCCTTCACGATCAACTGGTAGGGCTTTCTGCCGGTTTCTTCGGGTACGCAGAAATACGAAGCGTCAAAGAAGATGGGATCAATCTGGTTCAGCTTGGTGAATGCGAGAATTTCCAATACGCGGGAGGACTTGGCCGCGATCTTTTTGATTTCCTGGCCTTCGACCAAGACGTATTGACCTTCATCCACTTCGTAACCCTTGACAACTTCGTTTCCTTTGACGAAGCGCTCGCAGGTCGGACAATAGAGCGGCTGCCGGAGCCGCGAGTGACAAACCGTGTGCAGTTGATGGAGGAAGGTCCGTTCGCTTCGCGCGGCGGCGAATAGCTTTACCGGTATCGAGACGAAGCTGAGGACGATCGAGCCTTTCCAAACTGACGATGGCATGGACACTCCTTAACGGAAGAACCGGGCTGCGGGAACGCCGGGCCGCTCCCAGCAGCGGCCCGGCGCTCGACGAGCGGTTTTCTTCTGCTACGCGGGTTTGTGATCAAGCGCGAGCACTTCTCACCTTCAGAGAGCGTTTCGCCCGGGGCGCACTTGGGGGCTCTTCGACCTCTTCCAGTTCTTCTGCGCTGCCGGACGCGCCGTTCATGGCTTCGGCGTTTGCTTGTTTCGCGATTTCCGTCAACTTTTCGTCGGTTTCCTTCTCTTCGTTCAACGTTTGCTGCAAAAGGTCTACCGCATCGCTTTCGCCAAGCATCTCGGCAAACGTGCGCACCGAGCCATATCCGGCAATTTCGTAATGCTCCACTCTCTGCGCAGCCGCAATAAGACCGGCGTCGAGTGCGTCGCTGTCGGAGTTTTCATCTATCACTGCTTCCCCTTCTGCAACCAGGCCTTGCATCCCGGCGCATTTGCGCCCTTTGGGGTTTTCGTCCAGGGCTTCAAAAATTTGTTCGAGCCTCTGCACATGACCTCGCGTCTGGTCAAGGTGTTGCTCAAAACCTTCCCGAAGTGCTTCTGATTTCGCGGCTTTCGCCATCTTTGGCAGAGCCTTTACCAGCTGAGTTTCTGCGCTATAAAGGTCTTTGAGTTGCTCTACGTAAAGCTGCTGAAGACTGTTTTCCGGCATGTGTTATCCCTCCGATGTTCGGCAATTCGAAGCCGGGCCTCGAACCTTTCTAAAGAGCGGCTGCTAAGGTGTGCCATACAGCCGATGCTCTATTTCGCTGCCCGACGTGCGGTAGAACCGGACCATCCGCAGATGCTATGAATTTTTTTCCGTTTGAGGCTCGTTTTCTACCAAATTCTCCGACTCGTGCGAAATTCCACGGCAAGATACGGTTGATTTGCTGGAGGAAGCAAAATGAACCGGTCACAAGCGAGATCAAAATCGTCGAAAGCTTCTTCTAGGAAAGGCCGGAGCGTTCGCAGACCCTGGGTGCGCCAAGTAAAAACGAACTCTACCCATCTGCCGCGCGGTCTCTTCAACCAGAGCGCAGCCAAAATCGCCAAGTCGCTGGCCAGCAAGCGGGTCTCGCCCAAAGGACCGGGATCGGGAATTCGGATGCTGACCTACTACATCAACCGGAGCGGACGAAATCTCTCAAGCTCGCGCCGCGCGACTTTAGAAAGGGCAAAATCGCTGTTGCGCAAGAGAATGCAAAAGAAGAACTCCGGATGAGCGATGCCAGCGCCCACCTTAGATCAATTCGCGAACTTCAATGTCACCGCGACGTCCGATCACCTCGGTGTCGATGCGGGTGCCATGCCGGCGAAAGGCCAAGTCGACCGCCGACTGGCCAACCTGGAGGTTGTAGATGCGAAGTTCGCTCAAGACCGACGGTAAGGCCGGACGCGAAAGGCGAATTTCAGGTTTCGTGGTTACGACTGCAATGCCGAGACACGCTTTTAGCATCAGGAAAACGGCGCCGGCAGCCCAGGCTTGCGGCGCGCACGCCACGGGATAGAGCGTAGGGCCGCCGCCATCGGCCCTTCGGTGAAAACCACAGAACAGCTCAGGCATGCGTTGCAATTCGACGTGGTGGCTTGCCGCGCACAAGCCGTCGAGGATATCCGCAGCGGAGCTTTGCATGCCGTAGCGGCCAAGTCCGGCGGCGACGAGGGCATTGTCATGCGGCCAGACCGAGCCGTTGTGGTACGACATCGGGTTGTAGCGGGCTTCCGACGAACCAACCGTGCGGACGCCCCAGCCGGAAAATAGCTCGGGCCCCATAAGCACGGCAGCTACGGAGCGAGCGTGTGGTTCGCGGGCGACGCCGCAATAAAGTGCGTGTCCTGCGTTGGATGCGCGGACCTCGCACTGCTTTTTGCGGCCATCGAGCGCCAAAGCGTAGGTGCCAAGTCTTTCGTTCCAGAAAGCGGCTGCGAAACCATCGCGAAGAGAGTCCGCCTCTCGATCTAGCTGTGCGCCCAGCTCCGCTTCGCCGACCGCCCGCGCCAAAAGCGCGCCAGCGCGTTTCGCCGCGTATGCATAGGCCTGCACCTCGCACAGCGCGATCGGTGGTTCTGCCATCTGTCCATCTGAATGAAAAACGGAGTCGTGCGAATCCTTCCAACCCTGCTGCACCAAACCTCGCGGCGAGCGTTGCTGGTACTCGATGAAGCCGTCGCGGTCGCGGTCACCATAGGTTTCCATCCACTCCAGAGCTTTCTTGACGTTGCTCCAGATTTTGGAAACAAACTGCAAATCGCCGGTGCGCTCCAGGTAGGCGCCGGCCAGCATGACGAAAAGCGGAGTGGAGTCGACGCTGCCGTAATACTGCGCAAAAGGCACTTCCCCGGTGGCGGCCATTTCGCCGCGGCGCATCTCATGAAGAATTTTCCCCGGTTCCGCGTCGCGCCCCGGATTTTCCGTTTTTGCCTGTGTTGCAGCCAGATAGCTCAGAACACCCTGCGCGATCGATGGCGCCACCCACAAACATTCGAGCGCGGTAACAATGCCGTCGCGCCCGAACACCGTACTAAACCACGGAACGCCGGCGTAGGGATAGGGACCTTCCGGGTTGCCCTCGATCAGCATGTGCAGGTCGGCCGTGGAGCGATGCAGCCAGGCATTGAAGCCTTCGCTGGACGTAGTGATGCGGCAGTTCTCAAGATGCGTACTTTCCCGGGGAACGCTCAATTCGGAAAACGCGGAAGTCAGGGAAATAGGGGTGGGCTTTTCTTCGGCATGCTCGCAAGCGATCAACGCGTAGATGGACTTTTCCCGCGCTGGAGGCAGCGTGAACTCGAAAGAGGCCTCTTGCGCGTTGAGCGACGACGGTTTCGGCCGGAATTCAAAGCGTGATCGGCGCTCCACTTCATCCAGGCCACGGTAGGAAAGGATGAGCTTTTCCGCGCTGAGTTGGTCCGTCAAGCGTTCCCCTGATCGCTGGCGCGCCGTTCCCCGCACTTCAAAAATGTCGGCAAAATCGGCGGCAAAGCGGAAGCGGACGGAGATACTCGCGGGCTCGCTGCCGTAGTTGAGCAGGCGAATCTGGACGTAGCAAGCGGCACGTCGAAGGAACTGCAGGCGAAAGATGTGTAGCGTGCCGCGCGAAACCATTGCGCCATTCTCGTCTTCGCTGTCCACGTTGGTGAGATCGACGGACAGAAAAGCGTTGTCTTCGCGGATGGTGGAGCCCAAGAGCAAAGGCTGCCGCCCGTTGACTTGAACGGTGAATTGCGAAAGGTGGCGGCATTCGGCGTGGAACAGACCGAACTTCGACGGGCCGACCAATTCGATGTCGCCAAAACGGTTGAAGACCGCGAAGGTGTCGCCGTACTTGAGCACGCGCGTGCGGTCGTCGGCCAGGGCGGAGGACGCTCGAACGTAATATTCGTTCTCGAGCCGAACGATGTCAGCCAATGTGAAACCTTCCCTACAAGGTGAGTGAGGAATCGAGCCGGGGCGCCGGAAGCGTCATACTCTCGGCGGTTGCAAGCAACTCATACAGCCTAACGTAGTCTCCCGCCATGCGAGAAGCCAAAAATCGCTTGTCGAATTCGCGACGGCATTGGGGGCGGCTGAGGGAGGCGACCTTGGGAACTGCTTCGACTGCTTGCTCGATGCTGTTCACGATGAATCCGGTGACTCCCTCCCGTAAGACTTCACGTACCGAACCGCGGTCAAAAGCAATGGTTGGCGTACCAACAGACATGGCTTCGATCATGCAGAGGCCAAAGGGCTCAGGCCAGTCAATCGGGAAAATCTGCGCATACGCGTTGCCCAGAAAACCGGTCTTTTGCTCTTCGCTGATTTCGCCGATGTATTCAACCAGCGGGTGATGCAGCAGCGGCTTGATCTCCCGCTCGTAATACTCGCGGTCGCTGGGGTCGACCTTGGCCGCGATCTTAAGCGGCATGCTGGACTTGATGGCGATCTCGATGGCGCGGTCGACTCGCTTTTCCCGAGCGATGCGGCCGATGAAGGCCAGATAGTCCTGGCGTCCCGAGGGCAAGCGGGCGGGGGGCGTCGGCAAGCCGTGATAGACGTTTCCGATCCAATTGGCCCAGGGCAAGGGCTTCCGCTGATTGAGCGAGATGGAAGCCAGCGGCACGTCCATGAAGGTTCGATACAAGGGGGCCAGCTCGGGAATGTTCAGTCGGCCGTGCAGGGTGGTCAGGTGCGGCACGGCGCATCTTCTAGAAAACGGAAAATGCAGGTAGTCCACATGAAAATGCAGTACGTCGAACTCGTGCACCCGCTCCATCACGTTTTCCAGCATTTGATAGTGGCACGCAAGCTTATCCACGCAACCGCTATCCAGCCGGAGAGCGTGGCGGCAGGATGAGATCAAGCGGGCCGAGGTATGCGAGTCGCCGCTGGCGAACAGCGTGACTTCGTGGCCCATCGAGACGAGTTCCTCGGTCAGGTAGGAGACGACCCTTTCCGTTCCTCCGTACAGTTGTGGAGGCACACTTTCATAAAGCGGGGCAATTTGGGCGATTCTCATGGGTCTTTCCAGTACTAACAGCTCCATAACGATACCGGCCAGATCCGAGGGTCGAACATCAGGATAAGTACCCGCTTCCTGACACGGAACTCGGTACAACGAGCTTGCGGAGCCCTTGTGCTCTAGAGAGAGGGCCAAGCGGGTCCAAAATTCGCTCGTAGGTAATCGCAACCCTCAACGCCGCAGTGCCAGACGAGATCTTCGCCCGGAGCCTCCGAGATAGCGCGATATAGCCACGCCTCGTGGCGCAGGCACCGCAGCAGGTTGACTCCGGGCTCCTCGACGGCTTGTGCCAAGTCAGGCATCTCGACCACCGTAAAGTATCCGTCAACCGGTGTGTAGCGAACCGTGCAACCTTCGAAGTCGCATCGATAACACGGCGCTGCGCCGTCGTCGTCCGCTTCACCCAGCGTGGGAATCCCCTTGGCGTCGTAGCGCATTACGTGACGATCGCGCGGGCACAGGGGCTTAATCGACTCGCTCAGTTTTTGCAGTGAGATTTTCTGCATCATAGCCTCGGCCTCTGAAAACACTTACTACTTCCTTTGCCAAGACTAGACGGCGGTCGAGCCGAGGAGCCATACCCTGGGTGGCGTAAGGGACTGCATGTGACATACAGGCAAGCTCGTATGGACTGCGCTCGGGGCCGATGTTTCACTTAAGGTCTATACAGCAAGACCTCTCGGACGTGTGTCGGCTGCGGACTCTATGGCTTCCCTGCGAATTTTGATCGTAGACGACCACGAAGTCATCCGGCGCGGCTTGCGTTCACTCCTGTCTTCGCGGCCGGAATGGGAGATCTGCGGCGAAGCAGCCGACGGCCAGGCCGCTATTGAAAAGGCAGGCAACCTCCAGCCGGACCTGGTGTTGCTGGACGTAACCATGCCGATCCTTACCGGCACCGAGGCGGCCCGCGTCATTCGTTCGCGAAATCTCGGCACCAAGATCATCATCATCAGCCAGAACGACCCCGACGTGACCCGCAAGATGGCCACGGAGGTGGGCGCAGCCGGGTTTGTGACCAAGTCGGATCTGTCGAGAGACCTTCTTTCTACGATCGACAGGGTCACCCAGTTAAAGCCTGCGCCGAGCTCCGCGACTGGCGAGGAGAAGCCGCGCTGGCTGCAGGGCGGCGGCGAGATGGGCGCGCTGATGCGCTCGAAGGATTGGAGCAATACCCTGCTGGGGCCCATGGAAAATTGGGCCCGCAGTCTGCAAGTCGCGGCTGGGATCTGTGTCAGTTCGAAGTTCGACCTGATCCTGTGGTGGGGCTCCGATCTGGTCCTGCTGTACAACGATTCCTATCGCCGCACGCTGGGGAGCAAACACCCGGCCGCCCTTGGCCGGCCGGGACGGGAGGTTTACCGAGAGATCTGGGATATCGCCGGACCGATGCTTGAACACGTGCTGGCCACAGGTGAAGCAACATGGTCGGACGATCTGATGTTGCTGCTCGAACGCAACGGCTATCCGGAAGAGACCTACCACACATTCTCCTACACTCCTGTCCGCGACGCCGACGGGAAGATCGTGGGCGTGATTACGCCCGTCGCGGAAACCACCAATGAAGTAATCAGCCGGCGGCGCTTACTGACGCTGCGCGAACTCGCCTCCCGCAGCATTGACGCCAAAAACGAAACGGAAGCCTGGGAATTCGCGGCCAAGGCGCTGGGCGTCAACCCCTACGACATTCCCTTCGCGCTGCTCTACCGGTTCGACGAGGAAGGCTGTTGCGCCGAAGCTGTCGCTTCCTCCGGAATCTCGCGCGGCGATTCGTTCCTGCTGGACTTTGTGGATTTGAAAAGCGAAGCTCGGATCGCCCAGCTCATTCGGCGGGCTAGGGAACAAGGGGATGCCGTCGAATTCGGAGAGCTGGACAGGCTCGGCATACGTTTGCCTGGCGGCTTCTGGGGTGAAAATCCGACCGAACTGATGTTGTTGCCCATTTTGCAGACCGGCAATGAATCCGCCATGGGCGTGCTGGTTGCCGGCGTGAACCGGCACAAGAAATTGGATGAAGACTATCGGAGCTTTCTCAATCTGGTCGCCGGTCAGATTGCAAAAAGCGTGGCCGATGCCCGGGTCGTCGACGAGGAGCGCCGCCGCTCGGAGTCCCTCGCGGCGCTCGATCGCGCCAAAACGACGTTTTTCAGCAATATCAGCCACGAACTGCGAACCCCCCTTACGCTGGTTCTCAGCCCGCTTGAGGAGCTTCGGGCGCGCGGCGCCGATCCGGCTACCGTCAGTCTCGGCGAGATCGAACTCGTTCATCGCAACGCCACTCGCCTGCTGAAGCTGGTCAACACCCTGCTCGAATTTTCACGCATAGAAGCCGGGGGGGTTCAGGCCACCTACGAACCGGTAAAGCTCGGGGAGATAACCGCCGAAATTGCGAGTGTCTTCCGGTCCGCGATCGAAAAGGCTGGCCTTGAATTCGAGGTTCGCTGCGATGAGCCGCGGGCGGCGATGTACGTGGACCGGCAGATGTGGGAGCGCATCGTGCTGAATCTGCTTTCCAACGCGTTGAAGTTCACGCACTCGGGGAAAATATCCGCCAGACTAAAAGAAGCGAACGGCGGCGCAGAACTCAGCATTGCAGATACCGGCGTGGGAATACCCGCGCGAGAAATGCCCCACCTGTTCGAACGCTTCCATCGCATTGAACGCATTGAGGGCGCGCAGGGACGTACCAACGAAGGCACTGGCATCGGGCTGGCTTTGGTGCAGGAACTGGTGAAATTGCATGGCGGAGCCATCCAGGCGCAAAGCGAAGAGGGCCGCGGCAGCAGGTTTGTGGTGGCAATTCCAGCCGGTTCCGCCCACCTGCCGCAGGACCGCATTGCTTTGGCCCCGAACGCCGCGGGAATTCCGCTGAATCGTCAACCTTATCTGGAAGAGGCGCTAGGCTGGTTCTCGCAAGATCCGGCTTCATTGCATGCGTTGCCGGCCGGTCCGTCTTCGGCAGAGGCCAGTTCCTCCGGCCGGCAGCGGATTCTCCTGGTGGAAGACAACGGGGACATGCGCCAATACCTGAAGCGCTTGTTGAGCGAAGCCGGGTATTGGGTTGAGTCGGCGCCCGATGGCCTGGCTGCGATCGAAGCAGTCGGAACGTTTTCGCCGGACCTCATTGTGAGTGACGTGATGTTGCCGAGACTCGATGGCGTCAAAATGCTGCGCCGTCTTCGCCAGGATCGGTCCCTCGACGACGTCCCGGTCATCTTGCTGTCCGCGCGAGCCGGCGAAGACTGTCGCCTCGAAGGCCTCGAAGCTGGCGCCGATGACTACCTGATTAAGCCGTTTTATGCCCGAGACCTTCTTGCGCGCGTCAAATTGCGCCTGGAATTGAGCCGCAGGCGGCGAAAGTCCGACCGCCATGAGAAGGTCGAGTCGGAAGCAACGATGATGGGCACTTGGGACACGAACCTGCTGACCAACGAAGCGTTTTGGTCGCCCGGCCTCTTTGCCCTGCTTGGATACCGCACCGGGGAATGCACAGCCGGGCGAGAGGCGTGGGAAGCGCGCGTGCACGCCGAGGATCTGCCGGGTCTCAGAGAGAAATGGCAAGAGGCTATCGCCGATCGCACGGACTATCAGCTTGACTACCGCATCGTTTTGCCCGACGGACGGACGCGTTGGGTGCAAGCAAAAGGGCGGTTTTATTTTGATGATACGGGTAAACCGTATCGTGATTTGGGCTCGCTGCAGGACATCAGCGGGCGAAGACTCGAACACGAGGAGGCTGACGCTGCCGATTCCGAGCCCGGGAGATTGGCGCAGGAGGAGCGCAAGGCACTTGAAGACCGGCTGATAGAGGTCAGTAACCACGCGGAATTGCTGGATCTGGTAACCGACGGCGCGTGCATCTGCGACACCGCGCACCGGATCACCTACTGGAACCGGGCGGCCGAGCGCTTGTACGGTTGGAGCGCGGAAGAGGCAGTGGGACAAGACATATCGGTGCTGCTCCAGACAAAGTATCCAGTCCCGTTCGTCGAGCTTCTTGCGGCCTTGGAAGAACAAGGGCGCTGGGAAGGGGAATTGGTTCACACCAATCGTTATGGAATGCGCGTCGTGGTTTACAGCCGGTGGATCCATAAGCGGGGAGAACTCGGCGAGTTCAAAGGCTGGCTGGAAATCAATTCCGACATCACGCTGCAGAGGCAGGCAGAAGAAACAGCTCGCCGCCTGAGCGGACGCATTCTGCAACTGCAGGACGAAGAGCGCCGGCGAATCGCGCGCGAGTTGCACGACAGTGTGGGGCAATATCTGGCTATGCTGAAAATCACGTTGGACCGCGGCGAGCGCAGCAAAGTCGGGGCGGGCGCTCAGGAGATCTTCCAGCAGTGCTCGCAGATCGTGGACCAGTGTATTTCTGAAACGCGGACCATGTCGCACCTGCTGCATCCGCCGCTACTCGATGAGAGCGGCCTGCTGTCAGCCGTCAGATGGTACGCGGAGGGATTCGCGGCCCGCAGCGGAATCGAAGTGCAGTTGAACCTTCCGCCGTCAATTCCGCGGCTCCTGAAGGAGATCGAAACCACTTTGTTCCGCATCCTGCAGGAAAGCCTGACCAACGTGCACCGCCATTCGGGAAGCAAAAAGGTCAATGTGGATATCTTCTACGACGCCCATACCGTGTCGCTGCGTGTGCGCGACTTTGGCAAAGGCATTCCTTTGGAGCGCATTCGCTTCTTCCGCGATCGGGGCAGAGGCATGGGCGTGGGGCTCGGCGGCATGCGGGAGCGCGTTCGCGAGTTGGGCGGAGTCCTGCGCATTGAGCCCTCGGACCCGGCCGGTACGATGATCGCTATTGAGATCCCGCTGATCGAGAAGCAAAAGGCCTTTGTCGCCTCGGTCCACTCGGGAAATCCGCGAGCGAGCCGAACGCAAGACAGAACGATCGCCGCCAGCTGATTCCTGGGACTCTCGCGTGCGAACCTTATGCGCACATCCTTGGGAAAATACAGCGTTCACAGTATATCTTTGGCGGCGACTCGGGAACAAAGTAGCAAACTTAAGAGACTCCGGAGAGCGCGAGTGCGCATACTAATTGCTGACGATCACGATGTGGTGCGTGCCGGGCTGCGCCAGCTGCTGCTCGAGCGAAAGGGTTGGGAAGTGTGTGGCGAGGCTGGCACGGGCCGGCAAGCGGCGACCATGGCTTTGGAGCTGAAACCGGACGTCGTGGTTATGGACATCGCCATGCCTGAGCTGAACGGTCTGGAAGCGGCTCGCCAGATCCGCAAGAGCCTGCCCAAAACGGAGATCGTCGTTTTGACACTTCACCTATCCGACCAGCTGGCCTACGAGATCATCAACGCGGGCATCCGCGGTTATGTCTTGAAATCGGATGCGAACCGAGACTTGGTCAATGCGGTGGAAGCGGTCGGCATGCACCGTCCGTTTTTCACGGCAAAAGTCTCCGAGATGATGATGGAAGGCCTGCGCGGCGATAAGCCGCGCGAGGGTCAGCTTGAAACTCGCGGCCGTCTGACGGGCCGGCAACGGGAAATCGTGCAACTGCTGGCCGAAGGCAAGACCAGCAAGGAAGTGGCGGTCGCGCTGAACATCAGCGTGAAGACCGCGGAAACGCATCGCGCCAACATCATGCGCAGGCTTGAGTTGCACTCCGTAAGCGAGTTGGTTCGCTACGCCGTCAAGAATCAAATCATCGAAGTATGATGGTCGGGACGACATAGGCTCGTTCAATCGGACGCCGTTCGGGCCTACGACAGCTCGCCCGACGATAGGGACCAAACGCTCTGCGGGGTGAGACCAGCTTTATGACTCGTGTTTTGGTGGTGGACGACCACGCAGTGCTTCGTCGGGGAATCCAAAGCATCGTACGAGCCTGGCCGGGCTGGGAAATCGCCGGCGAAGCCGGTTCGGGCGAGGATGCCATCCTCCTTAATTCCCAGTTGAAACCGGACGTTATCCTAATGGACATCTCCATGCCGGGAATGGGCGGCCTGGAAGCCACCAAAGTCATTTGTCAGCAACAGCAAGACGCGAAAATACTTCTCTTAACCCTGCACGATTCGATTGAGTGGGTGCGCACTGCATTCCAGGCGGGAGCGCGCGGCTATTTGCTCAAATCCGACACCGAGGCCGAATTGATGCGCGCGCTTGAAACCGTCGTGGCCAACAAGGTCTATGCGAGCCCGCGTCTGGATTCCGCACGCGTTAAGTCGATCGTCAACGATCTTGGCTTGAGCGCGCCGATTGAAATGCTTCCCTCAAGCGGCCCGACCTAGGCGATCCATCTGGGAGTCGGTGCCTCAAGCCGTGCGAATCCGTACTCGTTCTTTAGGAGTGCTCATGCCGCAGCCTGGTTCTAGCCGCGCCTCGACCTTCAAGCCAAGGGCTATTTTCAGGCACCGCCCTTCTGTGCAATCTAGATTCCCCAGCGAAACTGCCTTTGCTGCGCCAGTTTCACCAAGATCCAGGCACACCGACAGGCGGCTTGCGCGCTTGAAATTTCCTTTGGGAGACCACGAATGAAACGCTCGGAATCACGAAAAGCGGAAGGTCCGGCGCCGGGCGCGCAGATTCGCCCGGGCGAAAGCAACAACGGCCATCGGTCCGCAGAACTCTCGGAAGCCGACCTCGGCGCCATTCTGACCGGACTGCAAACCATGCGCGACGGCGACTTTTCCGTCCGCCTTCCGCGCACGTGGACGGGCGTCGGCGGCAAGATCGCCGATTGCTTCAACGAAATCATCGTTGCCAACCAGCGCATGGCTCAGGAACTGAAACGCGTCGGCCACGTCGTGGGCAAGGAAGGAAAAATCAAAGAGCGTACGCGTTTCTACAACCCGCGTGGTGCGTGGGGCGAAATGGAAGTTTCCGTCAACACTCTGGTTGACGACCTGCTGCGGCCGACCACGGAGGTCACGCGCGCCATCGCCGCGGTGGCGCAAGGCAATCTGGCCGAAACGGTTCGACTGGACGTGGATGGCCGGCCGCTGCAGGGTGAATTCCTTCGCCTCGCCAACATCGTCAACACCATGATCCAGCAGTTGAGCGTTTTCACTTCGGAAGTCACCCGCGTGGCGCGTGAAGTCGGCACGGAAGGCAAACTCGGCGGGCAGGCGCAAGTTCCGGGTGTCGCCGGCACCTGGAAGGATCTCACGGATTCCGTCAACGCCATGGCCGGCAACCTGACTGGGCAGGTGCGCAACATCGCCGAAGTCACCACCGCCGTGGCCAGCGGCGATCTTTCAAGAAAAATCACAGCCGATGTCCGCGGTGAGATTCTGCAGCTCAAGGAAGCCATCAACTCCATGGTGGATCAGCTGCGTTCTTTCGCCTCGGAAGTGACGCGCGTGGCGCGCGAGGTAGGAACCGACGGCAAACTCGGGGGGCAGGCCCTGGTCCCGGGCGTCGCCGGTACCTGGAAGGATCTCACGGATTCCGTCAATGCCATGGCCGGTAACCTCACGGCACAGGTGCGCAACATCGCCGAAGTCACCACCGCCGTCGCGCGGGGCGACCTTTCCAGAAAGATTACGGTCGACGTGAAGGGCGAGATTCTGGAGCTGAAGAACACCATCAATACCATGGTGGACCAGCTGAACGCTTTCGCGGGCGAAGTTACCCGCGTGGCTCGCGAGGTCGGTACGGAAGGCAAACTCGGCGGTCAGGCCGAGGTGCCCGGAGTCGGCGGAACCTGGAAGGACTTGACCGACAACGTCAACTTCATGGCCTCGAATCTGACCGGCCAGGTGCGCAACATCGCCGAAGTCGCCACCGCGATCGCGAGCGGCGACTTGTCCCGCAAGATCACCGTCGACGTCCGCGGCGAGATTCTGCAGCTCAAAGAAACGCTTAACACCATGGTGGACCAGTTGAACCGGTTCGCGGGCGAAGTGACGCGCGTGGCCCGCGAAGTCGGTTCCGAAGGGCGTCTCGGCGGCCAGGCCAACGTGCCGGGCGTCGCAGGCACTTGGAAGGACTTGACCGACTCCGTCAATTCGATGGCTGGAAATCTCACCGCACAGGTCCGCAACATTGCCGAGGTCACGACGGCGGTCGCTAGGGGCGACCTTTCCAGAAAAATCACGGTGGACGTCAAGGGTGAAATTCTCGAGCTGAAAGACACCATCAACACCATGGTGGATCAGCTCAACGGCTTCGCGGGAGAAGTAACCCGCGTCGCTCGCGAAGTCGGCACCGAAGGGAAGCTGGGCGGCCAAGCGCGGGTTCCCGGCGTCGCCGGTACGTGGAAAGACCTGACCGACAACGTCAACTTCATGGCCTCGAACCTTACCGGCCAGGTGCGCAACATTGCCGAAGTCGCCACCGCCGTGGCCCGGGGCGACCTCTCCCGCAAGATTACCGTCGACGTAAAAGGTGAAATTCTCGAACTCAAGAACACCATCAATACCATGGTGGACCAGTTGAACGCCTTTGCCGCCGAGGTCACCCGCGTCGGGCGCGAAGTCGGCACCGAAGGCAAACTCGGCGGTCAAGCGCAGGTGCCAGACGTCGGTGGTACCTGGAAAGACCTTACGGACAACGTCAACTTGATGGCTTCGAATCTTACCGGCCAGGTGCGCAACATTGCCGAAGTCGCGACCGCCATTGCGAGCGGCGACTTGTCCAAGAAGATTACGGTGAACGTGAGCGGCGAAATTCTGCTGCTCAAAGAAACCATTAACACCATGGTGGACCAGCTCAACGCGTTCGCCGGCGAAGTTACGCGTGTGGCCCGCGAAGTGGGATCAGAAGGCCGGCTTGGTGGTCAGGCTAACGTGCCCGGCGTGGCCGGTACGTGGAAAGACCTTACGGACAACGTCAACTTCATGGCAGGTAACCTGACGGCGCAGGTACGAAACATTGCCGAAGTCACAACGGCTGTGGCCCGCGGCGATCTGTCGCGCAAGATCAC
>Ga0126370_10000322_pt1 | contig 19026 bp, 14 predicted proteins | sample PanSoiMetaPlot_3_FD_92586 | JGI IMG/M metagenome (GOLD analysis project Ga0126370, IMG submission 92586) | Tropical forest soil microbial communities from Panama - MetaG Plot_3 | ecosystem: Environmental > Terrestrial > Soil > Tropical forest > Bulk soil | place: Panama | collected 2016-02-17 | reverse complement strand
TGTACCAGCACACGGAATGCCCCAGCTGCGATATAACGCTTTGAGTCTATTCATGACGACTGGGTGGTTTACTCGAAACCGCCTTTCGGTGGGCCAGAGCACGTACTCAAATATCTCGGGCGCTACACCCATCGCGTAGCTATCTCCAACCATCGTTTGCTCTCGTTTACCGAAGGGAAGGTCACCTTCCGATGGCGTGATTCCGCGCATCACAACGAACAGAAGCTGATGACCCTACCGCTCGATGACTTCCTGCGCCGCTTCCTGTTGCATCTGCTTCCCAAAGGCTTCGTGCGCATCCGCAACTTCGGTTTTCTGGCCAACCGCAAGCGGGCCACCACCTTGCCACTCTGCTTCCAATCACTGGGGGTAGCGCCAGAACAGCAACTCCAGCGAGATACTTCCTCCGCCCAGCTCAGCAACACTTGGCACTGCCCGCTATGTGGTGCACCGATGGCGATCGTCGAAAGGCTCTCGGCTTCTGAAATTCAACTTCGCTCTCCACCGCTGGCCGCATGAAACCACTCTCTCCAACTCGAATTCTTTGCGCGCTTGGGCTTGCTCCGCATCTCTCTGTCTTGCTCCTAACCAATCTCTCTTCTACCTCCTTCCCTTGCGCTCCCGACAACATTATCTTTCTGCGCCAACAGCTCTTCCGCACACACTCCCGTGTGCCCTGCACTACCGCACAATCCGGGCACACCTCAACACCGCTCCTTCCCACCATTGAATTTGCATAAGGCCGCGTCCGCCGCAATCGCGGGCGGCTTCCTTCATGTCGCTGTATCGAAAGCGCGCATACACCACCTGCCTCCGCGCACATCTTGCCCACTCGCGCTTCCGATACAGCCCTAGGACTAATCGCGACTTGACACGAGGGAAGAAATGGGTGGAGATACAATTCCCACCCGCGCAGTGTCAGGAGAAGCGCATGCTACGCAAAGCGCATTATGCCAAGGGCCTTACTGCTGTCCTCGCTATTCTTTGCATATTCCGAATCGCGGCTCTCGCACAAACAGCAAATAACGAGCAAATCCCACCGCCACCGATTGGGAAATTGGTCGATGTCGGTGGCTATCGAGTTCATTTGTATTGCACTGGCTCAGGGAGCCCTACCGTCGTCATCGTAGGCGCCGGATTCTCTTTCAATTGGGGGCTTGTTCAGCCCGAAGTCGCCAAATTTACTCAGGTGTGCTCGTATGATCATTCCGGAATCGGTTGGAGCGATTCTGGCCCGAAAGACTCGTGTTTGCTCAGGGTCAGCGAGGTCCACACGGCACTGAAAAACACTGGAATCAAGGGGCCCTATGTCCTCGTTGGACACTCACTTGGTGGACTAGTTGGGCGCGTCTACGCGGGGCAATACCCAGATGAAGTCGCTGGCATGGTTTTTGTTGATCACACCCTGGGTTTCCCGGTGATGTTACGCTCGCTTTCTCCCGGCGAGAAAGCACCCCCGCCTCCAATACCCTCTACCGGGGACGTCGTAGGACCAATCGGAAAATCAATGGGAATCGAGGACGATCCGAACTTCAGTAAGTTATCTGCCCGTGATCGCGAGCTTCATCGTTGGGCTATGTCGCAGACTCGAAATCAAGCAGCGCTGCGAGCAAACATGGAGACTTCCCAGGAATGTACTGCTGAAGCCGATGCGATCCTTAAGGAACACATTCACCCGCTCGGAGACAAGCCACTCGTCGATGTCAGTCAAGATGAATCTCGTAGCCCCGAATATGATGAATTCCAGACCAAGCTGCTGTCCCTTTCTCGAAATAGCAAGCAGATTGTTGCGGCGAAGAGCGGCCATTTCATCATTATCGACAGGCCTGACGTTGTCATAGACGCGGTCCGCCAAGTGGTGCAGTCAGTCCGCAGCCATGCCAAGCTTTAAGTAAATCTCCAAACGGGCAGTGGAATTCTCCCTAGAGAATTTCGCTCAGTGCTTGGTTAACGGCCAAACCACCAACTTGGAGTACTAGCTAGGACTTACCAGGCGCGTCGGATTAGTTCCGATTTGCACGTGCCTCGGTCGGAATCATGCTATTGAACGGTGCCTAGGGTGCTGGAGGGTGCAGCAGCTTTGTTCAACGGCGGATGCGCGGATTCCTCTGCGCGAAACAAGACGTAGGCCTCGATCGAACGTAGCTGGTTCTCTGTAAGCACGTCCTTGAATGATGGCATGCCACGTGACTCACGTTCGCCGTCGAGCACGATCGATATGAACTGATGGTGCACTTCCGCGGAGGCATATCGAAGGTCGGGAAGTGACCCGGCGACAGCATCGATTCCATGACAAGGGACGCAGTAGGTCCCGTAGAGGAGTTTGCCTTCGCGCAGCGTCTCGCGTGGCACATTCATCTGGATCGCCGGTTTGGGTGGGCCGCTATGACCGAAAGGAGGAATCTCCAGTTTCGCAGTCCCGCCGATGGCGAATGTAAGAATCCGGCCAAACCCGGGTTTTATGCTGCCCCATTCTGGAACGTTGAACAGGCCCGGCACTCCTCCCCACCCGGCCATAACCGTGACGTACTGCACTCCATCCACCATGTAGGTCACAGGCGGGGCCAAGATTCCTGTTCCGGCGTCGAACTCCCAGAGCTTCTTTCCATCGGATGCGCGATACGCCAAGAAAACTCCGTCGGAACGGCCTTGAAAGACGAGATCCCCCGCAGAGGCAAGCACTCCGCCAGACTCCACGCCTGGATGGGTTACGTGCCAAACCTCGCGTTTTTCCACTGGGTCCCAGGCAACAAGCTTGCCCATGGGTCCAGGAGTTGCCAGCGATTTTTTCAGCAGAGGGCCCTCGTAGCCCGGATCGTCTCCCATGTTCCACGTCGCCGGATTAAATTTCCAGCCTGGACTGGGGGCGTGCACGTAGATTGTTCCTTCCTTGGCAGGCACATAAATGAGTCCAAGCGTTGGGTGAAAGGCCATGGGGTACCAGTTGTGCGCTCCGCCCGGGTCGGGCGAAACGAGCACGGGATGCAGACCGTCGTACCCTGTTGTCGACTCGATCGGGCGGCCGCTCTTCGGATCGATTCCCGTAGCCCAGGTAATCCTATCGACAAACGGATTTGCCGAAATGAACTGGCCAGTTTCCCTATCCAGCACATAGAAGAAACCATTCTTCGAGGCTTGCATAATGACCTTGCGGCTGCGGCCATCCATCTTCAAATCCGCAAGCATGAGCGGTTGAGTTGCGTCGTAGTCCCAGTTTTCCCCCGGCGTAACTTGAAAATGCCATACGAGTTCACCGTCGGTGGCACGGAGCGCGAGAATGGAAGCAAGGTACAGGTTGTCGCCTTTACCTTCACTGCGCAGTGCGCGGTACCAAGCAGTTCCATTTCCAGTGCCGGTGTAAACCAGATCGAGCTCGGGGTCGTAGACAATCGTGTCCCAGGGCGAGCCTCCACCGCCACCGACCCACCACTTGCCATGCCATGTTTTGGCCGCGCTCTCGAGCGCTTTGGATTCAAATCCACGCGACGGATCCCCTGGGACCGTATAGGTGCGCCACGCCAACTTGCCGGTCTCCGCGTCGTAAGCGGAAATATATCCACGCACACCGAACTCCGAGCCAGCGTTTCCGATGAGCACCATTCCCTTTGCAATGCGGGGGGCTCCCGTAATCGCATAAGCTTGGGATTGATCGACCGTGAGGACGTCCCAGACGACGGAGCCTGAGTTTGCGTCGAGGGCGATAAGACGACCGTCGAGCGTCCCGACGTACACCTTTCCGCGATAAAGGGCTGTGCCTCGGTTCACGACGTCGCAGCAGATTTTGCGAGCGCGGGAACGAGGGACTTTTGGATCATAGGTCCATAGAATCCGCCCAGTTTTGGCATTCAGCGCATAAACGACGCTCCACTCACCGGTCGTGTAGATCACGCCGTTCACGACGAGCGGGGTGGCTTCGAGCCCGCGATTGGTACCAAGCTCTCGGCTCCAGACTAACCCAAGCTTCTGTACGTTTTGCTCGTCGATCTGTTTCAACGGACTGAAACGCTGTTCATCGTAGGTACCGCCGTGCAAGCACCAGTCGTTCGAATCAGCAACGGTCTTTGAAGAATTCGATGACTTGCACGCAGCTAGCATGAAAAGAGCGGAGGCTGTGAAGAGAAGCAAAGTTCTACGGAGCATGATCACCACCGTGTACGAAGCATCCGTTTCGTTTTATGATTATTGTGGCGTGGCCGTCCTCCGCCCCCTGACGTAAAAAATCGGCGTGATTGAACTACAGCATCGAAGAGTGTGTCAAGCCAAATGGCGACTCGTTCAGTACGGGACCAGGTCAAGAGCAAATAGCGCTCTCTGGACCATGTGGACCAACTGAGGGCAGGTTTTGAAAGCAGCATGGGTTGTAAGTGCGACACCTGCAAGGCTTTAGAAGGTTCAAATCCTTTCGCCCCGACCACTTTTAAAGCCCGCTCTCAATGGAGTTACGCCGCGATTGCTTCGTGCTCTTCGGCTTTGAAACTTGTCCCGACTTGTTCAACAACGACGGATTTCCATATTCGGGGAGCGTGAAGTCCAGACCAAACTTAGCCGCACACTCTTGCCGCCATTGGACGTTGCCGAGCTTGCCGTAGCGGCCCGACATTTCTCCGTGAGCATCTCCCATCCAAAAATCGATGAGCAAGCATCGCGCCTCGCTCATTTAAGAAGTGGGAACAAGGCAACCTTCTGCGCCGTCCAATAATCTATCGGTTCACACAGGGAGTTTACGCCGTGCGTCCAGCGCTCAATCTCCTGGTTGCTGTTGTCATCCTTGCCACCCTCGATAAGTCAGCCGCACAAGACAAGCCTGGCACGGAGCTACCTACTTTTGACTACGAAGTAGCGCGAACTCATGAGACTGCGCCTCACCAACGATCTTTCCGGCTCAAGAGAGTTGGCTCCGGTTTTAACCAGCTACGTCTTAAGCTCACCGTTTCACAATCGGGTGATGTCCTTGAAGCGGAAGCCGGCGGCGATCCTGAGTCGCTCAAGTTCTGGCCGCAGATTCAGTCGGAAATTCGAGCGTGGAAATACAAGCCGTTTGAGATAAACGGTACCTCGGTCAAAGCAGAAATCGAGGAGTACGTAGACTTAGTACCACCAGAGAGGCTTCCGACCAAGCATTCGCGCGCACCCGAAGTTCGGCCAAACTCGAAGATCTCCATTAGGCTTGATCGAACCGGATGCTACGGCACATGTCCGGCCTACGGCGTGACTCTGAGCAATGCCGGAATCCTGTTCGAAGGTCATGGGTACGTGGTCGCATCGGGAACCCACTCTGATGAGCTCGACAATGCGCAACTCCGTGCCCTAGCCAAGCGATTTGTGTCGGCAGACTTTTATTCAATGGACGACAGTTACCGAGCGTCGGTAACCGACTGCCCCACCTATCGCCTTTCTATTTCCATCGACGGCCGCACGAAGGAAGTCGAGGACTATGTTGGCGAATGGGAGGGAATGCCCGCCGTTATTTCCGAGCTTGAAAACGCTGTGGATGAAGCCGCGAAAACTGAACGATGGATCAGGGGAGGGGAAGGGCTCGTGCAATCGTTGAGGGGCGACCGATTTGTTTTCGCGAGCTACGAAGCCCAAGTGATGCTCAGGGAGGCCGCAGGACGCGGCAGCGCCCAAACCGTCCGCGACTTTCTGGCGGCGGGTGTACCACTCGAGAAACTCCCGGCACCAAAACCGCAAGAGCCCGATACGGGGTCGCCCATCCAAAGCGCCGGCTGGCTGACTTCCGCTGCCCGGCATGGCGACGTTTTGCGCTTACTCATTGCTGCTGGAGCAAGCAAGGAAAGCCAAGTAGACAAGGATCTTGCTCTGGTTGGCGCAGCCAGATCGGGCAACCTCGATGGGGTAAAGGCGCTCATCGCCTACGGCGCTGATCCGAACGCCGATCTGAGCAGGCACGATGTCTCGGTAAGCTCGGGGGGCATGACCTTATCAGCACCCGGTGCAGGGAGTGTTTTAATTTATGCAGCCGAGTCAGGCAAGCCGGACATAGTGCGCGAGATTCTTCGTTATCATCCCCAGCTCGAGGCGCGCGATGAAAAGGGCCGTACAGCGATGTTTGCCGCATCGGAATATCGCTACAATGACCGGGACGGTGATCGCGTCGAATGCGTTCGTCTGCTCGCCGAGGCAGGTGCTAGCGTCAATGCCCACGACGACGAAGGAAATACGCCGCTGCACGAAACATTTCTCACTGACGTTGAACGGGAGCTGCTACGACTAGGAGCCAATGTCAACGCCCGCAACGACGAAGGAGAAACTCCGATTTTCACAACTATCGACGACAATGCGATGGCGCTCTTCATTGAAAAGGGCGCCGACCTGACAATTCGGAACAATGATGGAAAGACGGTGGCGGAAGCCGCCCAGGAAAAGGGGCCTCTACGGGAAGCGGCTCTCGCCAAGGCGATTCAGAAGTTTGGCCCCCGTCAATGAAATCCCACCAAAACGCCGATTACAAACTCCCAAAGCGAAGTAAGACTCCAGGCAACAATCGTATTCGGGGAACTTGTCCGACTTGTCCATCTGAGAGCGGCCCGAAAAGCCGTAAGTGACACCAGGACAGCGACTTACGTTGATTTGGTTACTAGTTCGGGACCAGGAGGTCGATGGTTCAAATCCATTCGCCCCGACCACTCCCCAAAATCCTGCCCTTCAATGGTTTACGCGACGTTTGTGCTGTCAGTTTCTTCTTCGAATTGTGTACCAACGTGGACCAATTTAAATCCAAGACCGCGTTCCGCCCATTGCTGACGGAATTTCACATCTTCGTTGAGTGTCAAATAAAGGTCGCCGACTTCTTCAAGTGCATGCCGACCAGGACGGTACGCCGGGTCATTTTGCAGCCTTCTCCTCCCTCTACTCGCACTTAAGATTCTGCATGAGTTGATCGGAGATCATAGATTCGGCGGCGCCGAGGCTGGACACCGAAGGCTCTCCTACTTCTCATTCGGTAGGGACTGAAGCGGCGTGGTTAGCTCCACATCAGGAAACTCGTGAGACATTCCATTCAGTAAAGAGTCAATCGGTTGCCCTCGGAGATTCGCATCGAGAAACCCCGCAACGTAATTCCGAAATGCCGCAATCGTTTTCTCTGGACCCATCGTTCCGGTCCGGATTGCACCTTTCGCTAACCACACCAGGTCGGTTGGTGTTAGGTGTTCTGCACCTTGTACATTCACAAGAAAGCGCACGCCGCGTAGCTTATTCCACAAGCGGAGTTCACTTGAACTCCAATCTCTGTGACTATGGCCTGCCAGCAGAATCAGTACGGGTCTTTCAATCGCGCCGACTAAGTCGTCGGGCACAACGCCATCAAGGATGACGGCCGCTTTGAATCGTGGCTCCCGTTCAAGGCTTAGGATGGCGGTAAGTCCGCCGAGAGAATGGCCCGCGATCGCCATATGAGCGGTATCGAGCTTGCCCGCAAAGGGGCTGCCCGCAGAAGCGTTCAGTAATTCCAGTTGATTGGCAACCGTCTTCAAGTCCCCTAGTCGAACATCGACGGCGAAAGCCAACTCGCGTTCGTCGTTGCCTGCGATGTTTGCCAGATGGCTTCCTGCAATTGATTCGAAGAACCGCCCATCGGGAAACTCGACGGCAGTGGCTTCGTACGTGTGATCAACTGAGACCACCACGTAGCCCCGGCTGGCGAGGTCTTCGAAGAGGAAGGTGTAATCCGTGAATGTCCCAGTATAGCCGTGAGTAAACACTACAATGGGATGACTGCCATCCGCTACGGGAGGCTCAAAGCAACTATTTGTCGTGACGGCAGGCAACGGTATGCCCGCGAGATCGGAGAAATAACTCCAAACTCTTGGAGAAGTATATTCCGCTGGCCTGCATCCCAGCACGAGAGAGGCGGGATACCAGAACCGCACAAGTAGTTCCCGTCTGGTCGCGGTGGCCACATAGGGATCTCTGCGCGAAGGGTCAACAAAGCGGATTACGCTGGTCCCGACGCCATTTGACCCTGTCGGTACGGGCGTGACTGACGCGGGGGAGGCGCTCAAGGCCGACCGTATTGCAGCGGCAAGCTGGGCGGCCCCTTTGCCCTTCAGTTGGACCACTTGGGGACTGTCCACGCTGCTATCCGCGATAAGAAGATCCGCAGTAGGCGAGGAGCCTACAGCCACTGGTTGAAAGCTTACGGTAATGACGCAGGAGGCGGCGGCACCTACGGCTCCGCCGCAGGTATTGGTTTGAGAAAACACCGCTGCTCCGACACCTGTTATCGTCATGCTGGTGAGGGTCAACGGGCTCGACCCGGTATTCGTGAGCGTTATTCGTGCATGGGTGGCTGTGCCGGCCTTTACGCGCCCAAAATCAACGACGAAGGGAGCAATCTTCACCGTGCCGCCGGTGACCATGATCTTTGCACTGGCGGTTTTACTCGTGTCAGCAACCGAAGTTGCGGTAAGTACCACTGAACCATCTGGAACGTTAGGCGGAGCCGTGAATGTGGTGGCCTCATCGTTTGCCGTCGTTAGAGGTGCCACTGTGCCACATCCGGGCGAACAGGCAACGCCCGCCTGTGTAAGAGACCACGTAACCCCCTTGCCCGCGGGCTCGTTCTGGACCGTCGCCGTAAATTGCTGGCTGGCCATCACGCCAAGTAAGACAGAGGTTGGTCCGAGCGACACCTTGACTGCCGGCGGGACGATCGTGATGGTCGCCGACGCGGATTTCGTCGTATCCGTAACCGAGATTGCCGCCAGCGTGACCGACGGGTTTGCGGGCACTGTTGCAGGAGCAGTGTAAGTCATGGGCGAGCCACTCGCTGTGCTCGTGAGATCCAGCGTGCCGCACCCCGGCGAGCAGGCACTTCCTCCCTGTGTAAGGCTCCAATTGACGCCAGCATTCGCGGCGTCATAGAGAACTGTGGCCGTAACTTGAAACGTGCTGTTTGCAAGTACGCTGGCAGTACTCGGCGAAATGGAAACTGAGATCGGTAGCGGAGGAGCGATTGTTATTGGCGCGGAAGCTGAGCGTGTCGTATCTGCGACTGAATTCGCCGTGAGGGTAACCATCGCATTTGCCGGAACAGATGTTGGAGGAGTGTAGGTGGTTGTGGCACCGCTTGCAGTGTTCGTCGGAGCAATCGATCCGCATGCGGGCGAGCACAACACCCCATGCTGCATGAGGTTCCAGCTAACGCCCGCGTTGCTGCCATCACTCTGAACCGTCGCCGTAAAATCTTGATTCGCGTTCACCGCCACATTTGCGGAAGACGGTGAAACAGAGACACTAATCACCACGAGATTCACGGCGTAGACAGCTGACTTGCTCGCATCGGCGACTGCCGTGGCTGTGACTATTGCAGTCGCGTTGCTGGCCAAGCTTGCCGGGGCATCGTATTCGACCGATGTACCGATCTGCTTGCTCAAGACTCCGGGGCCGGTGAGAGTCCAAGTGACGCCCTTCCCGGAAGAGTCATTCGAGACCAACGCGGTGATCGTTACCGATTGACCCTGACCAACGATTTGCGAGGTGCCGCCACTAAAGCTCACGGAAATCCGCGAGGGAGGCGTGCTTGATCCACCGCCACACCCGGCGAGAGTTGCAGCCGAAGCCAGGAGGTACGCGACCGCCGTCAAAGTGGTCCAAAAGCTCCGACGCGATTCGCGCATTGGCTGACCTCCTCCGCAGCAATTTCCCTTAGGTTCCCAAGCGGTTGCATCCGTCGTTAGACTATGGCGTGGGTGGCAATTCCGCTGGGCAATTGGTCGTAGCGCCAGGAGCGTTGGAGAGTTGCCGCGTCGTAGAAAACTGCGGATCACACACTATGTCCGGAAAATTCGCACCCTTCACCGTGTTGGTGGGTCCACCAGAGAAACGCGCGACTGAGAGGTCGCCGATTCGCACTTGGTGACCACCATTATTGCTAATGTTGCTCGCCAACGAGTTCATCGCCGAACCGAGCTGCAAAGTGACTCCGTCCACGGCGTTGTTAGTGATGACTGTGGCTTGCAAATTGACGGTGTTGTGTAGCGAAGCCCGAATTCCGTTTCCAGCGTTATCCTCGATCGTTGCTTTGTCGTTCTCGTCCGCAGGAGCAGCTGAAAAAGTTCCGCCATTTCTGAGCAGTACTCCATCCGATCCGTTTCCGCTGATCTGCCCTCCGATGAAACTTGCCCCTCCGGCTGCAACGTCCAGACCCACACTGGCATTGTTCTCAATCAAGCAATCCACAAAAAAGAGGTGCGACCCTCGATTTACTGCGGCGCCTTCCCCGAGGCTATTCTGCACGGTTACCTGTGTTAGCTCGCAGTAGCTTTCCGCGATACAAGCGAGACCTTGCCCCCCTCCGGTAATCGTTAGATTGTTGAGTGCGACATTCTGCGAAGCCAGAATCCCGACAGTAGTTGTATTGGGATCAGTTCCTCCGTCGATTGTGGCGGTGGGGTTGCCCTGCAAGGTGAGATCAGCAAGGCCCTGGATCAAAACGCCTTCGTGGCACGTCCCCGAAATGAGCAACGCGGCGGGGTGCAAGTTACCCAGTAGTTTCAAGCCCGCGGCGATCGTCTTCACTTTTGCTGTGGAGCTTCCACAATCCACGCGGATTTGCAGGGTGCCTGGCGGCAACGCACTGGTTGAGCTGTTTGCACTGGGAGCTGCTTCCGTAACCATGGTTCCCCGTCGAGAAGCAGCCTGCCCACACGCTGCGAACGGCAGCATCGCGACAACGGTACCCACGCCAGCCAACTTCAAGGCGAACTTCACACTTCGTCCCCCGATATACATGATTCTCCTCCGGTTGGATCTCTTAAGCATGGCCCGACCGTAAACGAACTCTTCTCAATCCTCTTCTTTGGAGATTCTTCTCGCTTCGACCGTAACGACGACAGGAAGGAACGCCCCATTGGGCAGTTGTAGAGATTTCTGAACCATGCGGATTTCTCGATGATTGTCGTCGACGACCAGCGACAGAATCGAAGTCCGCACGAGCTGCCCAGATTCGAAGAACTGAATTGTGGCCGTGCCGGTGCAATCGGTGTTTACCGCGTAGGTTCCGGCGAGAGTTTCGTCGGCGAACCCGCCACCGACGCTGCGCGACTCTGTGCCGCTGGCATTTCCAGAAGCATCCAGCACGGCTTTGCCGACGGCGGCGATGGGCACGGCGACTGTGGGAAGAATTAGAGTGCCGGTAAGAGTGAATCCGTATTTCCCAGCGGTGGTCGCCAGCGAACAGTGCGCGGCTCGCGCCGATGGAACATAGTTTGCAACGGCCAAAAGAAGGAATATCCCAACCCAAGCTGCTCTCGACTTTCTGTTCATAGCCGTCCTCTCGTCGTGGTGAATTATGGGCGATGCCAGACCCGCCGGATGGCCGTCCAGGAAACCAGCGGAGATCACTCACCTTTCAATTCTTCTGTCTGTATACGCGACATTTCTCGACGAACGGGGTCACTCTTTATAAGGATTCAGGGAGCGCTTATCACGGGTTACTTATGAGGTAAGATTTGGGCAGTCCGTTGCGAGTGCAGGGTGGATCCCGGAGGCCCAGTATGGAGTCCGAATCAGTGGAAGTCGCCCTACTGCTGAATCAAGTGGCACATGGCAATCAGGATGCAGTTGCCAAGTTGATTCCACTCGTCTACGAAGAGCTCCATCGCGTAGCGGAGCATCGCCAGCGTTTTGAGCGCCCCGACCACACGCTGCAGCCGACGGCACTGGTACACGAAGCTTATTTGAAGCTGGTGGCACAGCGAGACGCCGACTGGCAAAGCCGCGCCCATTTCTTTGCAGTGGCCTCTCACCTGATGCGCCGGATCCTTGTGGATCATGCTCGCGGCAACCTCCGCACCAAGCGCGGCGGTAAGCAGGTGAAGTTGCCCTTGGACAAAGTCTTTCTCATTTCCCCGGATCGCAGCGAAGAACTCGTAGCCTTGGATGACTGTCTGAAACGGCTCGGAAACCTGGATGCCAGGCAAGGCCGAATCATTGAGCTGCGTTTTTTTGGGGGACTGACCGTAGAAGAGACAGCAAAGGTGTTGGGTGTATCATCCAAGACTGTTAAGCGGGAATGGAGTACGGCCAAAGCTTGGCTTTACGGAGAATTGAAAGAGCGCCATGGATATGACGCCAGATCAGTGGGAAAAAATAAAGGCGCTGTTTGAAGCCACAGTCCAGCACCAGCCGGCCAAACGCGCGTCGCTCCTTGTGAGACTCTGCCCGGAACCTGAATTGCGTGCGCAAGTCGAGAAACTCCTGGCCGACCATGACGAGGCTGGCAGTTTTCTCAGCGATCCAATATTGGGCAGACGAGCCCCCGGGTCCTCTTCGACTCCGCCACTAGTCGTTACATCCGGCGAAGTTGTCGATTCCCGGTTCAGGATAACGCGCTTGATCGGCAGAGGGGGCATGGGTGAGGTCTACGAGGCGGAGGATTCAAAGCTACGCCGCAGAGTCGCATTGAAGTTTTTGCCGGAGGACTTGTCCGGGGATTCCTATGCACTCGAACGGTTTCAGCGCGAAGCTCGGTCGGCCTCAGCGCTCGACCATCCGAACATCTGCACGGTGTATGAAGTCGGTGAACACGATTCGCGGCCCTTCATTGCGATGCAGTATCTTGAGGGCGAGACACTGCAGCAGCAGATCCGCGGCAAGCCTTGCAAGATCCAGAGTGTTTTGGAACTTGGGATTCAGATCGCCGATGCCTTGGATGCAGCACACGCTAGGGGCATCATCCACAGGGATATCAAGCCGGCGAACATCTTCGTCACAACGCGCGGTCATGCCAAGATTCTGGACTTTGGGCTGGCAAAAAGAGAAACCACGCACCGCGAGGTCGCAGGGGCGGTCGGCACGTGGGGCGAGTCGATCTCCTCGATGTCGCAAGAGTCGCTGACCAGCCCTGGTTTTGCTTTGGGTACGGTCGCCTATATGTCGCCGGAGCAGGTGCGAGGTGAGGAACTGGATGTCCGAAGCGACCTGTTCTCTTTCGGAGCGGTGCTATACGAAATGGCCACAGGGCAGCACGCGTTCTCCGGGCGTACGTCTGGCGTGATTTTCGAGGCCATTCTGAACCGTCAACCCACGCCACCCCGACAACTCAACGAAGAAGTTCCACCTGAGTTGGAGCAGATCATCAACAAGGCATTGGAGAAAGACCGGGAGGTACGTTATCAGCAAGGTTCGGACCTTCGGGCCGATCTAAAATGCTTAAAACGTGACACCGAGTCTCGCCGGGTCGCTACTCCGGTCAAAGTCACAGCTGCCTCCCCTGAACAGTCTGCTCATTCCAGGACCATTCGATGGCTAGTGGTGATTTCGTCTTTTGTCGCGTTGCTGGTTATGCTGGCCATTCTGATGGGATTCAATGTGGGCCGATTGCGAGACCGGCTTGCAAGCATGAGCAGTGTCCCAAAGACTTCGCAGCCTCACAATCCCAAAGCCTTGGAAGCACACCAGGAAGGCCGCGAGCATGCGGCGGAAGCCTATTCACAATGCGTAGTCAAGAGCGGCACCAGGAAGAAGAGCGAGGAGGAGTTTTCAAAATCCATAGCTTCCTTCGAAACAGCAATTCGAGAGGACCCCGACTACGTACCAGCCTACTTAGAGTTGGCGAGCGCGATCATGGGAAGCGACGGACGGCAGCCGCATGTTGAGCTTGACGACAAAGCGCGCGCTGCACTGACCAAAGCGCTGGCTCTGGATGAAAACAGTGCTTCCGCCAATCTGCTGATGGCTGAGTACATTGGCTTCGGAGGAGGATGGGACGAGGCCGAACCTCATTACAAAAAGGCAATCCAGCTAAGCCCCAACCTCGCTGCAGTTCACGAATCGTACGCGGAATTTCTTGACGACACCGGGCGATTAGAACAAGGCATGAAGGAGCACGACAAGGCTCAGGAACTAGATCCCGCCAAAGACTATCTCGGTCGATCACCGCTCATGCCGGTGAGCCTACGCCTTGAGCGCCGACGAAGGTACATGCCTTCGGCTAATTTTGAGTTAGACATGTGGACGCGTGGCGACATGGAATTTGAACTTGGACAATACGCGGAGGCGCTCAAAGACTGGACAGAAATTGCCCGTGAGAAAGGGTGGAATGAAGAAGCGACCGCGTGGGAGCACGCGTATGCGAAGGGCGGAGGTCAAGCTCTAATCAGAGACGTGGTGAGAGTATTGGCTGGTATTGCGAAAGAGCACTGGTTTCCTAGGGATATGCTTATCAATGCTTATCGGTACGCCGGCGACCGCGAAGGCGCGCTTACCTGGACCGAAAAAGCTCTTGAGGAGAAGGACCATGTGGTGCGACATGTGAAGTCTGACTCTCGTTGGGATCCTTATCGCTCCGATCCACGATTCCAAGCTGTAGTCCGCGAAATCGGATTAAGCCCTTAGGGGATGCGCCATTTCAAAACTCGAACTTGATCCCCAGCTGGCCTTCTCGCCCCGGCAACACCTGAGTGACTCGTCCAAACGGCACGCTTGCCTCGGCGGAACCTTGGACCTGCGAGGGATTCGCGCGATTGAGGACATTGAAGTACTCGATTAACCCTTCCAGCCGGACGTGCTCTCCTAACTGAAACCATTTCGAAAGGCGGGCATCCAGATTGACGAACGGTGGAGCGACAAAATGGTTCCGGCCTACAGTGAAGTCGATGGAGGCTGGTAGGCCATCTCCATCCACGTCGAGAGCAGCGTTGCTGGAAGACCTGCTGTAGTGAAATCCGCTCTGCACCCGGAAAATAGCAGAGATTTGGAACTGCTTGCGTAACTGAAGAACGCCGTTGGCCGAGAGCGTATGCGTATAAGTCAAATCGGAGGGGCCGCGATCAAGATTTGGGCCGTAATAAAATTTGCCTGCTTGCGGCACAGGATTCCCGTTGCTAGCGACGAAAGAGCCGTTAGCGTTGGTCTGTCCCGTCACAGGATCCGTAACCACGGGCGGAATTCCAACAAAACTGTCACTCGTGCTGTTGAACGCGGTTAGGCGCACACCCACGCCGGTCTGGACACTGCTCGCCAAACTGGAGCTTAAGAGGTTATCTGTGGCATGTGCGAACGTATAGTTGGCGTCAAACATGAATCTGCTCGTCGCTTGCTTTCGAACGCCGACAATCAGCGCATTGTAGTTTCCGCTGAACCACGGTCCGTAGGTATTAATCGGTTGCTCGCCGGTTCCAGCGATTGTTTCGCCTGTATGGCTAGGCAAGCGGGCCACGAACGCCAGATTAGTTAAGCGCACGCCGAGAATATTTCGGATGTCTTTGTGAAAGAAGTCGCCGTAGGCCGCTAACTCTCTTGTTAGCTCCCGCTGGACGCCAACGTGGAATGCGCGTGTGTAGGGCGTATGGAATCGCGGATCCACGGCAATCGGCGGTACGTAGGATCGCCCGCCAACGAATGGCATCGCAAGATTACCCGAGAGTCCCCAATAGAAGAAGCCTGGTGACTGGCCTACAGCACCGCTCGCCGCATCCAGGAATTGCTGCGCCGTGAGTCCAGTCAAGGTCCTCACGTTGGCTTGCGTGACGATAGTATTGGCTGGCAGTAAGGGGTGGCCAGGTGCAACAATTCCGTTGAGGTGATCGACGCCATAGAATGGCTGGCTTGGATCGGCCGGGCATGCGGCTCCTGCAGCGGCAATTTGTGCGTCGGTTTGGTCGCTTGAGAGGCAGAGGCCACCGATAAGCGGTAACACTGTGGGATCGCCGTAGAAAAGGCGAGGAAAGGAAATATCCTGAAACACGCTGACAGCCGCACCCCCGAATGCAGGGACATCACGCGCTACTCCGATCCGGAAGTGATCGTAGAAAATGCCCCAACTCCCACTCAGGACCGTCTTGGGATTCAGCGACCAGGAAATCCCCAGCCTCGGGGAAAGGTTCGCTTTGTTCGGGAACTCCGAATCGTGATCCCACCGCAGACCTACGTTGAGAGTGGTGTCTTTGCGAACTTTCCAGTCGTCCTGCAAAAAGAGGCCGTTGTAAGTATTCCGCAGTCGGATCCTGTTCTGTTGAGGCGTCGCTCCTTCTTGCGTGAACCTAACATGCGCGCCAGAGTTCCCAAGTCCATAGGTCGCGAAATCGTCCACAGTCGCAAAAAGCACGTCAAAAATATTCTCGGATTCTGTTCCATTTACCCAAGTTCGCTGGACATCCCAGCCAAATTTTATTGCGTGATGTGAGAACTGTTTGGCTAGACTGACGCCTGTGGAGCAGTAGGACTCATCGAGTATCAACGGGGAAATCCCTGGCCCGACGGTTTCCTGAGTGACGTCTCCGAACAAATTTCCGGTATCCAGGTTGCTGAAGAGATTTACGAAGGTCGTCGGCAAGCCCAGTTCCAAATGCGCCGGCCGGGTAAGAGAAGGCTCGTTACGACGTTGAAAGTAGGCGTTCAGAAGGTACGGGTTGCCGAGCTCACCCCAAATCACCGTGTCACGGAGTCCGACCATCAGCCGGCGCTGGTCATGGTCCAGGCGCAAAGATGGCTGTTCACCGTCATCTGTCAGGCGCGTGTTCGTCAAATTCATTTCTTCTGTCAGCCGATGGCGGCCAAGCGCTTCGTCCAATCTTGTAAATCCCCGGTTTTCATAGGTCTCGCCGTGCCTGTTGATAGATTCTTCTGCCTGCTTCAAGGAAGACGGAAAGTCCGCCGGAAACTGGAAGTTTGATTGGCGTGTCTCCCGAATCCGTTCCACTGCGCCAAAGAAAAACACTCGGTCCTTCACAATCGGCCCACCCGCTGCCGCCCCGATGTCCCATCGTAAGAGAAAGGGAACTGCGGAGTGTGGAACGTCGGGAGTATCTAGGGCATAGTTACGGTGAAAAAACGACGTGGAACCATGCCAGTCATCTGTTCCGCCTTTTGTTACAACGTTGATAATTCCTCCTGAGCCCCGCCCAAATTCGGCTTTGTATCCAGCCGTGAGCACTTGGAACTCGAGAATTGAGTCTTCGTCGAACTGTCCACTTGGTCCGCCATCTACTTCGTCTCGGTTAGGCATGCCGTCGATCAGAATGTAAGCATTGTTCGCTCGCTCACCAAGAATAGGCGCGCTGTTGTCATCGCCCTCCGGGAAGCTCCCGTTGACCGCCACGCCCGGGACAAGCTGCAACAAACCCAGGTAGTTGCGGCCATTGAGTGGCATGGACTCGACTTGTTTTGGAAGAATGGTTTTCCCGCTCGAGGACATGCCCGTTTCAAGAGGAGAAAGGCTTGTCCCGACTGTGACCTGTTGCTGCATGCTGCCCACAGTCAAAGTAATGCCAAGTCGGATTTCTCGGTTTATCGACAATTCCATGTGCTCGTAAATCCTCGTTGTGAATCCGTCGCGGGCCGCAGTGATGGTGTAGAGTCCAGGCTGGAGACCCTGGATGACAAAGTTTCCTTCGGAGTCGGATGTTGACTTCACTGCATTCCTCGTTGCATTCGCTCGCGCTTCAATCTCCGCTCCCGCAATCGGCAAACCTTGTTGGTCGACAACTGTGCCCAAAATTACAGAAGTAGTTTGTGCAAAAAGGCTTGGATGTATGATCAGTAGGAGCGCCAGAAGCAATCGCGCCTGAATCCACGGGAATCGAATCAGGCGACCCTGGTCGCCAAGGGTATTGGAACTCTCCATGTCCGACACGCTTGCGCGAATTGCGCTCAAGCCGCGCCTCTTGAAATCAGCAGTGAACAGGACTTCCACGGGATCGCAACCCCAGCGTTCGGTGACATATCATATCTCATTTCATGTTGGGACCCGTTTGTCTAAGGCAAGGTACGAGACACTTCCAAGCGCATGGACGAACGGTCGTTGGGACTTCGCAGCATAGAGGATTGAGCTGAGAAGTTCGATGTAAAGTTCTCCTGCTTTAACAGTACCTATCAGTAAATCAATACAATGGGTTAGCCGTGAGCGGCGTTGAGTTCGATTCCCATCGCCCTTTCGACAAAATTCTGGCGAGCTCAAGCAGTGTGGACCATGTGGACCACACTAATGACAGATTTTTTGGCGTGGTTCGGGTCGTAAGTGCGACACCTGCAGGGCTTTAGAAATTTCGACAGCCTGGTTCGGGACCAGGAGGTCGATGGTTCAAATCCATTCGCCCCGACCACTCCCAAAAATTGTACAGACCGGACACATCAGTAAAACTTAATCGCGGTTTCGGCCCGCCCAATAGTGCGTCATCATGGTTCCCACGGATTGAGCACCTGAACGGGTACATACGCAAAGTCACCCACGTTTCGTGAAACGAGGGTTAGGTCATGTTGAATAGCTGTTGCTGCCAGCAAAGCATCGATCGTAGATATTGGCTTGCCTTTTGCCTTGGCGTCTGCGGTGAGCAATCCCCATCGATCGGCGACAGCAATATCAATCGGTAGGATCCTTCCCCAAAAGCGCGCGAGCAGCTCGACTTCGAGCCACGTTTCGAGCTGACTTCTTCGTTTACCTTGCGGGAGCGAAGCCAATCCTTTCCTGACCTCTCCTAGGGTCAGGACGCTTAGATAGAGCAAGGATTCTTCTGCATCCTCGATCCATGCCGTAACGTTCGAATCTGGTTTGATGCGAACGAGCTCAGAAATGCAATTGGTGTCGAGTAAGAAGCCGCTCATAGCTCTATTTCGCGGCCCTCATCCTTCTGGCGCTCCAAGCTTAGTTCCACACCGACAAGCGGCGACTCGCGAAAGAACTGCAAAAGGCTCTTTGGCTGATGGGCAATGCCGATAAGCCGATCGTACTCGTCGTTGGAAATCATAACAACGCTCTCTTTACCCTGCCGGGTGATGAGCTGCGGACCCTCGAACTGAGCCCGCCGGAACAATTCACTAAAGCGAGCTTTAGCTGTCTGGAGCTGCCAAGTGCCTTTTGTCGTTTGTCGTCGAGTTCTGTCTGTTTCTCTTGTGCTTTTTGGTTTTGACATCGGTGCCCTTACGTATTCTGACTAGTCTGACTAGACTGTAACAGTGATCGCAGCAAAAGACAAGAATCGTTGACGAACTCGCGCTGAAGCCGCCTGTTTCCCTTATGCCTAGCCCCTCCGATGTAGACAGTCAAATCACAACGACAAAAAG
>Ga0126370_10000321_pt1 | contig 19042 bp, 18 predicted proteins | sample PanSoiMetaPlot_3_FD_92586 | JGI IMG/M metagenome (GOLD analysis project Ga0126370, IMG submission 92586) | Tropical forest soil microbial communities from Panama - MetaG Plot_3 | ecosystem: Environmental > Terrestrial > Soil > Tropical forest > Bulk soil | place: Panama | collected 2016-02-17 | reverse complement strand
ACCGTAGCGAACTGGTCGCGCGGCGGCCCGTCAACACGTGCCCGACATCGACAAGGCGCTGACGCAAATGAACCTCGAAATCCATCACGTCATCCGTGACATTACCGCAGTAACTGGACTTGCCATTGTGGACGCGATCTCGGCTGGACAACGCACGGCATAGAACTCGCCAAGCTGCGGGAGTGCACCCATCAAAGCCGACACCGAAACCATAGTGAAATCGGCTCGTCAAAAAAAAAGGGCTCGCGGAAGTGCGAGCCCGGAGGTTGATGCAAAGCGGAGCCTATTGCTGAGGTGGAGGCGGGGCGGTGGTACCGGGTGTGGTTGTCGGCGGCACAGCTCCTGGATTCGTCTGGGACCCCGGATTCGTTCCGATTCCGGTATTGCTTCCGTCCGGTGGCGTTGTCGTGCTCGGAGCGGTCGTGGTCCCCGGGGTGGTAGTTGGTGTACCTGGGGTCGTCGTCCCTGGATTGTTATCAGGGACGGTAGTTGTGCCCGGCGTAGTTGCTTCCGGTATCGTGTTGGTAGTGCCGGGGGTAGGAGTTGCAGTGGCCCCTGGCGGTGTGGCCGTTGTGGTTCCCGTCGTTGGTGTTGTGCTTCCGGGCGTACTTGTTTCGGGTAACGTGTTGGTAGTGCCGGGAGTAGGAGTTGTAGTGGCCCCTGGCGGCGTAGCTGTTGTGGTTCCCGGCGTTGCCGTTATAGTTCCCGGTGCCGTGGTGCCGGTTGTTCCCGGGTTCTGCTGCGTAGTGGTTCCAATTCCGGTCGTTGTGCCCGTGGTCCCGGTCTGCCCGGTGGTCGTGGATCCGGTAGTACCGGATTGAGTGCCAGTTCCCATAGTGCCAGTTTGGTTCACACTACCCGCCGCGCCCCCGGTTGTTCCAGGATGGCCTGCCGCCGCCCCCGCACCGGTGGCTTGCGGCATCAGGTTCGTAGCCAGCCATCCTTCACGAACAAATGGCTGATGAAGCCGAGAACTGGGAGGGCCCGGAGCTGCTCCCGGTTTGCAATGATCGGCAACCTGAGTCACGCTCGTGACCTGAAAAACCTGACCTGAGCTCGCATTGCTGCTGGTTCCAGCCATTCCAGAGTTGACTGATCCAGAAACGCCCGCCTGGCCAACGCCGCCCGTTCCTGCGCCGGTTGTGGCCGTAGCGCTGGCGTTGGCGCCGGACTGATCGGTTGGATTCGAGCTCGCCGTACCCATTGCCGAACTTCCACCGCGCTGACCGCTGACCTGGATTTCCTGGCCGATGTGCGTCCTTAATTGATCGAAGTTCCCGGTCAACGTGTATACCGACCCCTCGGTCGTGGTCAGGGTGTAATTGGCGCTCGCCGCCGATCCACTCAAACAGCCAGTAAGTGAACTGCCGTTGCTTCCGGAAACGGTGGATTGTCCGGCCTGTTGCCCTGCGGTGGAAGAGCCGATGCCTGTTCCAGCGCTGCCCGTCGAACTTGGAGTAGTGGCAGTACCGTTCTGATTCGTGCCGTTTGGCGTTGCGTTGGTGTTCTGTGAGCCCGAAACCGAACCACTCTGTGAATTGCTTGGCGTCGTGGTCGTTGTTGTCTGGGTTGTGGTGGTGGATGTCTGCGAGTTCCCGCTGGTCTCGGAACTACCGGTAGAAGGCATCGTGCCGGTTTGGCCCGTGCTCCCCGTCGAGTTTGTGCTGCTGGGAGAAGTGCTCTGGGCAGCTACCCAGGTCGCGCACAGCAGGAGGACAGACAACAATGTTGTCCGTGCTTTCATAGATAGAACCTCCGCGGATTCCGAATCTTTCATTAAAGTGACGCTCCAGTGTCGGATTTCTACGGGGCCGGGTGTATCGGTTGGAGGCCTTAAAATGCCTCAGGTTTTCGCGTAGCTGCTAAGTTTTTGACCAGACAGAGTTTGCTGGTGCACAGGGATACTGACTCGGTTGCGCTACGATGGTTTGGTGCAAAGGACTCGTAAGGTTGGGTTGGCCAGAGCGCTATCCAAGATGGGTTATTGTTCGCGGTCGCAAGCGAGAGAGCTGATCGGTGCCGGACGTGTAACTCTAAATCAGAGGCCAGAAAGAGATCCAGAACACCCTGTACGGTTGGAAAGCGACACAATTGCCGTCGACGGTCACCGCGTCGCTCGAGGCAAGAAGATCTACATAGTTCTCAACAAGCCTCGCGGCGCAGTTACCACGGCATCGGACGAACAAGAACGCCAAACGGTGTATGACTTTGTGGATAAGGAGTCGCCTTGGGTAGCTCCAGTCGGCCGCCTAGACAAGGCCAGTGAAGGACTGCTGTTGCTGACCAACGATTCGGAATGGGCGGCTGGTATTTCGGCCCCGGAGACCCATCTGGAAAAAATCTATCACGTGCGGGTGAATGCTCCAGGCAATGATGCTTTGATCAACCGGCTGGTAGAAGGGGTGGCCAGCGAAGGTATGCTGCTGCGAGTTAAGCGGGCAAAAGTGATACGCAGGGGTGAGAGACGTGCGTGGTTGGAGATCGTTTTGGAGGAAGGCAAGAACCGACACATCCGGCGCATGTTCGAGCAGCTAGGGATTGAGGTAATCCGGCTCCTGCGCGTAGCTGTCGGACCTCTGGAACTCGGTGATCTGGCTAAGGGAAGCACTAGGCCACTTACCACGGCGGAAAAGGCAGCTCTAGACGAAGCGGTAAAATCGCGGGCCGAAATCTGTGCACCCCGCAGAGGAAAGGCTGGGCGAGTTTAGCTATCGAACCGTCTCGCTGGTTTCTTCGGATCGCGAACTTTCGTTTCCGCGCAAGTCAACCGCTGAAACTCGATAGCTGTACTCGTTTCTGCGCACGACATCAGTATCGCGGAAGGTGGGCAACTTGACCGGTTCTGTATTGATCTTCACCCAATCTCCAGTTCCTTGCCTTCGGTAGACGTTGTACCCCGCCAAGTCGGGTTCGGTGTTGGGCGCCCACGTCAGATCAATAAATGGTTGCTGGCCTTCGCCAGATGAGACCGCCAGTAGCCCGTTCGGAATCGCCGGCGGGAAAATATCGATCGCGGCGACTTCAATCGGAGCGGAATCCTCCCCTTCCACCTGAAAAGTCGAGTTTCGTGAATTCGTGAGAGCGCTGACCACCGTAATCCAGTAGTCATACGTTTTCTGCCACTCCATGCCGCTATCTATCAGTTTCGGTTGGGCTGCCAGACTAACCGGAAGTTCGCCCGCGACAGCGACCGCTTTGTTGGCCCGGTCTCGACGATATATGCGATATGTGTAGGTCACTCCCGGGCTTTGCACCTCGGGTAGCACACCGCTCCAAGCGAGAACCACGCCGTCTGCGGTCACCGAGGCGCTCAGGTCTGGTGGGGCGGGCAAGGTGGGCACGAGTGGAATTTGAATTTGATTGGAGAGACCGGCGCTGCGCAGATCGGTATTCTGTGTTTCAACTGCGTAAGTTAGGAAGCCCGTAGGATTCATTTGCTCCAGTTTTGGCAAGAGGACATCCGTGTAGGTGGCCTGGACAGGCGTAATCGCCTGCTTGTTCTTATTCTTAGGATTGGTTTGCTGGGCAGGTTTAGGCGGCGGCAGCTCCGACGGCTGCACGCTGCCTACCGGATCACAACGATTGATGGCAACCTCGATGCTCCGGCACACCAAACTAGGACCGAGATGATGAAGAGCTATCTTTTCGGTAGTCATTGCAGGAACAGTCCAGATAAGGGTGACCTTGTCGGCCTTACGGAAGCCGCGCAGATCCGCAACTGGCTTGGGCAGCTCCAGTGATGGCGGCAGAGGCGGGCGCGGGGTAGCGCACGCTGGCAATAATGTCAGCAGTGTCGCAACGAGTAGAAGTGCAGCAATCTGGCGCGGGGGCGAACTCATTCGAGCGGAAGTAAGAGGGTAACAGATCAGGACTGTTCTCTGCTCACCAGCGGGAGGATGTTAGAACTTATCACACGACCAGTTCCCGGACTGCATCGCGGAACACTTTGCTGTGGCGGTCGACATCTTCCGCCTCCGTGACCGGCGACATCAGTGCCATGTTATGGAATGGCGTGAGCAGAATCCCACGATTCATGGCGTAGAGGTGCATGAAGCGTTCCAGTTCGAAATCCATGGCGTCGTGGGCCTCGGCGCCGTTGCGCGGTTCCTCAGCTGCGAACAGATATTCGGCACGACAACCCAAGCGGGTTACGCTCCAGGGAACGGTGAAATCGGTGATGGTTTCCCGGACCCCGGCGGTCCAGCGCTCGGAGAGGGGAATCATGCGTGCGAAGGCCTCTTTGGTGAGCACCTTCTGCAAGGTGGCGCGCATAGCGGCCAGTGATAGAGCATTGCCGGCCAGCGTGCCGCCGATTCCGCCGGTATCGCAATCTTCCAGGCTCAGCCGTTCGGAAATCAGTTTAGCTAATTGCTTGGTAAATCCATAGACCGCACCGGGAACGCCGCCGCCGATGGGTTTGCCAAAAACCAGGAAGTCGGGTTGAAGATTTTTCACGCGTGTAAAGCCGCCAGGGCCAGCGCAGATCGTATGAGTCTCATCAATGATGAGCAACGTGCCATGCTTGCGCGTGAGCTCACGCAGAGCCTCATGGAACCCTGGTGCCGGATGAACGATTCCAACGTTCGTCAGGGCCGGTTCCGCGAGGACGCAAGCGACGTCGCGAGTCTGCAAGGCTGCTTCGAGCGCGGGCACATCATTGAATTCCACTACTTTGGTTGTGATCGATGGATCGACAGGCGGCCCGAGATTTCCCCGGCGGGCGCGACTCGCGCCGTTCTGTAAGGTGATGAAACTCTCGTCCACAGTTCCGTGGTAGCACCAGTTGAAGACGAGAATCTTTGGACGGCCGGTGAGATGACGCGCGAGGCGGATGGAAAAGCGGTTCGCGTCGGTGGCAGTCAGGGCAAACTGCCAAAAAGGTAGTCCGAAGCGTTTTTGCAGTTCTTCACCTAGCCAGATCGAGTCCTCACTGGGCAGCATGTGTGTGATCCCGCGCGACAACTGCTGTTCGACCGCGGTCACAGTTGCGGATGGAGAGTGCCCTGTCATCGCCCCGGTATCGCCTAAACAAAAGTCCACATAACGATGACCGTCGACATCATAAAAATGTGCACCCTGGGCCTCGCGTACAAAGGGTGGGAAGGCCCCGGCCCACTTGGTCATCCAATTCATGGGAACGCCCCCCAGCAATGATTTCGAGGCGCGCTCGAATAGGGCCCGCGACTTGGGCCGCTCGTCGATAAATTTCTTCTGCTCACGCTGCATCAGAGATTGCAGGCGGTGGCGGTTAAGACCGCAGGGAGCCTCTCGGCTTCGAGCCATTCCCATGATGGGGAAGTGTAACACTGCTGGGGCGTCGGCATTGAGCGTGTCAAAGAAGATTCCCCGAGAACAAGTTGAAAACGTATTCGGGAAAAAGTGTGCGGCCATGGTTGAGAGCGCCGTCCATGATCTGATCGCGTACCAACAACGGCCAGCGGCTTGGAATCACACTCCGAGAGAACTTTGGATAGCGTTGGCTATAGTCTCGACAAGAGCGCGCATTTTCGATTCTGATTCAGCTTCGATCATCACGCGGGCAAGGGCTTCGGTTCCGGAATAACGCACCACTACCCGTCCATTTCCGTTTAGCTCTTGCTCTGCCGCTTCGATCGCGTGTTTTATCGCGGGAACCTGCGAAAAAGGCACCTTTTCGCGCACGCGGACGTTTCGAATGGTTTGCGGGAAGACCTTGAGATCGGCCACGAGGTCAGCCAGGGAGCGACCGGTGCGCGCCATAATCTCCATCACGCGCAGGGCGGTAACGAGACCGTCTCCGGTGGTCGCATCGCCGTCACGAAAAATGATGTGGCCTGACTGCTCACCGCCGAGCGAGGCTCCCGTCTTGAGCATTTCTTCCAGCACATATTTATCACCCACACCGGCACGTAACAACGCGATTCCGGAGCGTTTGAGGGCAATTTCCAGTCCCATATTGGACATGGTCGTGGCCACGACGGTGTTGCCGATCAGCGTACCGCGCTCTTGCATATCGCGAGCGGTAACCAGGAGAACGGCGTCACCATCGATGACCTTACCCTGTGCGTCCGAGAACAGAGCGCGATCCGCATCTCCGTCGAAGGTCACTCCGAGGTCAAACTGAGATTCCATGGCGGCGATCGATTGAGCCAGATGCTGAGGATACAGGGCGCCGCAGTTTTCGTTGATGTTGTTTCCGTTAGGACGAGCGTGGAGAAACGTTGCTTCGATCCCGCAGGAATGGAATAGTTCTGGAGCCTCGGCTGCAGCCGCACCGTTAGCACAATCCACGAGCACTTTCAGGCCGCTCAAGTCGCTCGAAACATTGTGTGATAGCCATTCGATATAAGCCTGGCGCAAGGCTGCCTCGCCTGGCAAACTGGAGAATACGACAGCTCCAGAAGGCTTGGGAGGGTTCTGCATCAGGGAAAAAATCTCGCGCTCGATGGCAAGCTCACGCGCGTCAGGAAGTTTATAACCATCGCCGGAGAAAACCTTGATGCCATTGTCGGTCCAGGGATTGTGAGACGCGGAGATGACAATGCCGGCGGAGAATCGGCAGCAGCGCGCCAGGTAAGCGACTCCAGGGGTGGTAATCACTCCCGCGCTTTGCACTCGGACTCCACTCGAAGCGAGTCCTTGGGCCACACGATCGGCAATCCAGCGGCTTGACTCGCGCGTATCCTGGCCAATGACCGCGCTGGGCGAAGCGCTCGAGCGGACCAAGTCATGGCCGAGTGCCCGGCCGATCAGGTAAGTGCTTTCCCCGGTGAGGGGAAATTCTCCCGCGACACCACGAATGCCATCTGTTCCAAACAACTGACGTTGATCGCTCATGAACTAGTTTAGTTAGCGCCGGAAGACCCGGAGGCTCTCCCCATCATAACCGTGACATGTACCGGTGTGGGATTCACAACTTGGATGAGTGGATCGGGAACGTAGACGTTGGTGGTGAAGGTTTGCGAACTGGTGACTCCGCTCGCGTCAATTGGATCGGTGGTGGCGAAGTCAATCGCCTGCACCCGCGTTTGTGGACCGGCAATGGCAACGTGATCGGGATTCGCAGTGACTTTTGCTATGCGCAACCCGGAAGCGAACTGCCCCCTTACCCGGGGACGGACCTCTACCTCCCGGCGGGAGCGCACGTCAAAGCTAAGCTCAAATTGGCTGGGGACGACTTGAACCACGACCAGATCGCGAGGCTGACGGATCTGTTGCGCAGTCAAGTTAAAGGTGCGCTCGCCGGGTCGGACGTCACTCAGGTCAACCCGGACGTGGATCTGGTCAGCGCGCAGAACGCGCACCAGCCGCGCCGGTCCGCGCACCCGAACTTGCGCACTCGGAATGTGCTCAGAGTTGATCTCCAGGTTATTGGGCATATGATCGAACTCAATGGGAGCGTCGACGGCGACTTCCGCAGCTGGATCTCGGGCCAGCACCAGCCATAAACCGGTTGCCAAGGCCAATGAAAGTAGTTTTAGCCCGAAGTCTTGAACCACGAAGCGATTGAAAAAATCGCGCATCGATCATTCCTTAGGAATCAAATGGCGAATCTGAACCTTTGGGGACTGACGCTCGAGGCACCGCTTCGTCGCCCCCATTGTTCCTGCCCGGCGTGGTGATCGTAGGCAAGGTGGCGGGTGGGACATAGCGGCGAAGTACGCTGCTGAGCCGATTTCGCAGGTGCTCGACGGTAATATCCCGCTCGATTTTTCCGCTTACAGCCAGGCCGATGGCCCCGGTCTCTTCTGAAACCACGACCGCAATTGCGTCTGTCTCTTCCGTGATGCCGATAGCGGCGCGATGGCGGGTTCCCAATTGGGTGGATAGCACGGGATTCATGGATAAAGGAAGAAAACAGGCAGCGGCAGCTATCCGATCCCGCTGAATAATCACCGCCCCATCATGCAGAGGAGCACTTGGGCGGAAGATTGTCGCCAACAGGTCGTAGGAGAGGTGCGCGTCCAAGGGTACTCCGCTTTCAATATAGGTACGAAGCCCGACTTCTCGCTCGATAACGATCAAAGCTCCAGTCTGGTTCTGGGAGAAGAGATTGGCGGCGAGCACGATGTCGTCATAGGCATCGCCGTCTGCGCCGTGCTGGCTGCGGAACGTGAGACGGCGTCCGAGTCGCGCCAGTGCCTGCCGGAGCTCAGGAGCAAATACTACGATTAGGGCAAACACCGCATAGGGGAACAAAAGGCTGGCTAGCCAATTCAAGGTGATTAGCTCCCCTATCCGGACAAAATAGAAAAAGAGCGCAACCACCGTGACCGCGATCAGCATGAGCGCCGCGCGGGTTCCGCGAATCAGGGCTAGGATTTCGTAGATGATGGCCGCAACCAGCAGGATGTCAACGACGTTGATCCACGACACATGTGGCCAGAATGAAATAACTGGTTTCACTCGGTCCCCTGCTAAAGTGCCAATCCGCGGCGGTACTACCGACATTGTAATCCAGTATCCTGATCAAGACCGTAGCGTTTCTCTATGCTTTCCAGGGCACAGATCGTCACCGTCGTCATTGTGGGCGCGCTTGCTGCGCTGATCGTCGGGGCACCCAATCGGTTTTTGGCCATCCTGCGCAACGTTCTCGCCCTGTCGAACCTGGCACTGTTTCTGTTCGCGGCTGCTGCGCTGGCCTGGTTCCTGTACGCCGTGATCTTACGGCGGATGCTGCGGGCAAGACGGATCGCCAATGCACGGATGAGGAGGATGATGCGGGAAGCGGGGATTCGTGGTAAAGATCAGCGAAATTGATGAACTAAAACTGTCTTTTCCCAGGACGACACAAACGACGACCGCTTTGTGTTCCGTTGGGGTTTTTTAGGCGACTTATTCCAGATCGCGCCAGTTCGGACCGACTCCAACTTCGACCAGGAGGGGAACGTGCAGGGGATGCACGCTCTCCATTTCCTCTCGAATCAACGTCCGCATCCGATCAAGTTCTTTCTCAGGGACGTCGAAGACCAGCTCGTCATGCACCTGCAGCGTCATGCATGAATTCAACTTCTGTTGACGAATGGCAGCGTCGATGCGGATCATCGCCATTTTAATCAGGTCCGCCGCCGTACCCTGCAATGGAGTATTCACGGCGGTACGTTCGGCGAATCCGCGCATGTTGGCGTTCTTGCTGTTGATGTCGGGAATGGGGCGAAGGCGGCCGAATAGGGTCCGCACCTTCTGTTCGCGACGAGCGTCATCGAGCGTCTTGTCTATGAACTTGCGAACACCGGCGTACTTTTCGAAATAGGCGTCGATGAAGCGCTTGGCTTCTGATTTATCAATACCGAGATTTTGAGAGAGTCCGAACGGGGAGAGACCGTAAACGATCCCGAAATTAACGACCTTAGCTTGCCGGCGGTGTTCGGAGGTGACCATCAGTGGTGGAACACCGAACACTTGCGATGCGGTCAGGGTGTGGATGTCATCCCCGCGGCGATATGCTTCAACCAGCAATGGGTCTTTCGAGTAGTGCGCCAACAGCCGTAATTCGATTTGCGAGTAGTCAGCGGCGACGAGAACGTGTCCCGGTTCAGCGGTGAAAGCAGCGCGAATCTCGCGGCCCAGCTCGGTCCTTATCGGAATATTCTGCAGGTTCGGATTGACCGAGGCTAGTCTTCCCGTGGCAGTTCCCGTCTGAATGAAAGTAGTGTGCAGTCTTTCGGTCGCATGATTCACGAGTGCGGGCAAAGCGTCGACGTAGGTTGACTTAAGCTTGGACAGCTGGCGGTATTCGAGAACCAGACGCGGAGCTTCGTGGCTCAGTGCGAGGCCTTCTAAGACGTCAACCGCGGTCGAGACGGTCCGCCCTTTGCCGTACTTCACCGGTTTTGGCAGGTTAAGTTTATTGAAAAGTACATCGCCGAGTTGCTTGGGCGAATTAATATTGAATTCCTGCGCGCAGCATTCGTAAATTTCCCGGGCTTTCGCGTCGATCTGGGTTTCCAGCCGGCCGGAGAGGTCTGCCAGAGCGGCTGTGTCAATCTTTACTCCGACACCTTCCATCCGGGTCAGAACCGGGACCAGCGGAAGATCGATCTCCTGGTAAATCTTGAGCAGGCCAGATCGCTCGACTTCCCCGTGCAGAGCAGCGGTCAGGCGGCCAGTGATGTCGGCCGATTCAGCAGGCGCGCCGGCGAGCTTCAGGTTGAACCGCCGCAACGCAATTTCAGCAAGACCATGGGAGGAATAGGTCGGGTCGAGGAGGTAGGAATACAGCATTGGGTCATGCCGCAGGCCGTCAACTTTGACGGCAAGCGATTCGAGGGCATGCGTCACGGTCTTAGCGTCATGGATTGACTTGGGCAATTTCGCGTCGGCTAACGCAGACTTTAAGCGGTTAGCCGCCTCCCCATCATCAAGCGAGACGGTGATCGCGATTGCGGGCTGGGCGGAGATGGCAATCGAGTGGCCGGGGGAAATGGTGGTGCTGGTTACTTCCGATGCCAACAGAAGACGTTCCTGAGGGTCGCTCTCCTCCTCCTCGGCAACCACAACCGGCGGGGCATGTCTTATCTCCAACGCTACGGCCAAAGCTCCGCCCGTGTTCACTGACTTGAGAACCCGCTCAACATCGGCGGCCGACTTCGCTTCCGAGTACTGGAGCTCGCCGATCTCGATGCTAGGCAGCAAGTCTTTCAGCAAAGAGGTAAATTCCAGTTCCGTGAAGAGCTGGCGCAGAGCCTCGACATCGGGCTCCCCCACCTGCATTGCGGAAACATTCAACTCAACTGGAACATTGCGATCAATGGTCGCAAGCTGCTTGCTCATCAGAACCGCATCACGATTGTTCAGAAGCGATTCGCGGTAGGTACGCTTTTCGACTTCGGCAGCATGCTCGAGCGCCGCCTCGACGCTGCCGAAGCGTTTTACCAACTCGACCGAGCCTTTGTCACCGATACCGGGGGCACCAGGAATATTGTCGATACTATCGCCGCGTAGCGCCATGACGTCGACCACACGACTGGGGGGCACACCGAGAATTTCTTCCACTTTGGCGGAGTCGCACAACAGGTTGTCCTTGGGGGGATTTAGAACACAAATGCGATTGTCGACCAGCTGCAGCATGTCTTTGTCGCTGGACACGACGAAAACCCCATAGGAGGCAGCTGCCGCCTTTTCAGCCAGGGTTCCGATCACGTCATCGGCTTCGTAGCCTTCGGATTCGAGAATCGGGATCCGGTAGGCCTCAAGAGCACGTCGGATGTAGGGAAGCTGCTGGGCCAAGTCTTCCGGCATCCGGGAGCGATTCGCTTTGTAACCGCCGTACTTAATCTCCTGGAAAGTCTGGCTCTTGCTGTCAAACTTGCGTACCACGGTGATCGCTTCGGCCTGGCGATCACGAAATGTGGGAGCGCTTACGTCGAAAACCGCCGCCAGGTATTCGGGTGAGAAATCGTCGCGCAGCTTGCGCAGCATGTTGACGAAGACATACGTGGCAGCGGTTGGCAGCCCCGCTTTGGTCGACATTGAACGTTGCCGCGCCATGGCATGATAGGCGCGGAAAATGAACGACATCGAGTCAATGAGGAAAATTCTTCCCTTATCGCCCAAAGGATAGGGTGCCGGGCGAGTGGGCGCTTGTTGCGGAGCAGCAGGCGCCACCGTTTCGGCTACTTTGGCCGTCGATGTCTTTCTCGGGGACAAGTCATAAGTTTATCAGCCAACGACAAGGGCCACGACTTGGTGGGGCATCCCGCCGGAAACAGTTCTCGGGATGAATTAGTGCCTGCTGGTAGTACCTGCTGGCCTGCCGTATTCGGTGGTGTAGTGAAGTTTGATTTCGCCGCACGTACCCTGTTCGGGAGAATAGACGATGCAGGTATCGAATGGATGCGAATAAACATGTAGACTGACCGCGCGCGTGTTGAACTCCCGTGGATTAAAGACGCGGTGCACCGGCTCTTTGGGGTCGACTGCGCATGGATGGTGAGTATCCATCTCGACGATGTCGGCCGTCTGCAGCCGGCACTTACCTCGTTCAATTTCCTGCTCGAGAACCCTGTAGTTTTCGACCTTTAGCCGCCCGACGGGAACGGCCATCCAGCAATTCTGGTCACGGTGGTTGTGCACAGAGCTGACCTGGCCCACCTCCCAGCAGATGGCAATCAGTTCGTAAAGGGGGGTTTTGTCAATTAAGTTTCTTGTGTAGTGCTGGCGGTCCCAAGCCAAGTACGGCAAAAGGGTGTCGGGTGCGACAGGGGTGCTTTGCAAGAATTCGAGAATCGAGCCGATTTCAGTGAACGCTGACTCCGGGAATTGCCGCATGGCGGCCACAAAATGCCCGATCGGCATTGGCCTTGCAAGCGCCTCTAACCCCATCAGTTCACCCCCGAGGCTAGTATAATCTCGGGACCCACATTGGCAATTTTTTGGTGCTCGCCCTACCCATCCGTTGCTTGCTGCTTCAAGCGCCCTGGCCCGCAATGGCACTTTCGTCGCGACGAAGAACAGTTGCCGGGCTCGGCCAGTTTGCCATCGGGGCCGATGCAGGTCTGCGTATGCAAGCACCAGAACAGCCCTTCATTCGACCGGGGCACGCTGGGATCGTGGTCGGCCAGGATGAACTGGCCTTTCCAGCGCAGTGAGGGACAGAGGTTCGGATGATCGGTGTTGAAACGGTCGAATTCGCTTTTCATGCGGTGCCTCCGGCTTTCAGGATTGCTCGCTTGAGCGCGACCTTGGCGAGCTGGATTTTGTAAGCGTTGTGGCTGAGCGGGGTCGCATTTTTCAGGGCGGCCTCGGCTGCGGTTTTGGCCGTTTCTTCGTTCACCGTTTTGCCGACCAAGGCCTGCTCCGCTTCGGGCGAGATCCACGGGACGGGCGCGACATTGCCCAGCACTACGCGAGCGGCGCTGACCGTGTCGCCGTTCATCTTAAGAGCGACTGCAGCGACGGCCAGCGGCCAGTCGAAGGCGGCTTTCTGACGAATCTCGTAATGTGCGGCTTGCACGCCTTGCGACGAGGGGAGTACTAGGACGCTGATGATCTCGTTGGGACGCAGGTCGTGCTCGCGCTCACCGTCTGACTTCGGTATGAGGTAGAACTTCTCGATGGGCAGTTCGCGGTGGCCCTTCGGGCCGACAATCTGGATTTTGGCGTTGTAGGCGATCAGAATCGGAACAATGGTTGACGGGCTGACGAATTTGGCGCGGCCTTCGTTGCCGAGAATGGCGTGATAGCGGTTTTCGCCAGCGCTGACCAGGTCTTTGCCCGTCTCGTCTTGCGGAAGCAGGCCAAAACCATTGCGGAAGTACCAGCAACGCGGTCGCTGGCAGAGATTGCCGCCGAGCGTGGCCAGGCTGCGGATCTGCGGGCTCGCCGCCTCGCCCACCGCTTCGGCGAAGGCGGGATAATCATTCATGAGCTTCCGGAATTTGGGCGACTCGACGAGATCACCGAGGGTAACCAACGCGCCGATGTTTGCCCCACCCCCCAACGGACTATCTTTGAAGCCCGCCTTCGGATGGTTATCGAAGCCTTCGATGCTTTTGATGTTCACTAGGCGCTTAGGACGGACGACATCATCCTTCATCAGGGCGAGCAAGTCGGTGCCGCCAGCGATGATTTCCGACTCTCCCCAGGAGGGACCGAGCAGGCTGAAAGCCTGAGCCTTTGTTTTGGGACTAACGTACTCAAACTGTCTCATTATGCACCTGCCTTCTGTGAGATCGCGCTGAGCACGCGGTCTGGAGTAAGCGGGAGAAAGGGAACGCGAACGCCGAGGGCGTTGGCGACGGCATTGGAGATAGCGGCGCCGGGCGAGATGACGGGTGGCTCGCCGAGGCCGATCACACCGCGCTCGTCATAGCCTTCGCCGGTCATCATGTGCACCACCAGCTCGGGAACGTCGTTCAAGCCCGCCAGGCGGTAAAACTCCATGTTGGGGTTCAACATCACTCCGGTGATCGGGTCCATGATCTTTTCCTCGAAGAGGGAATAGCTGATACCCATGATCAGGGCGCCCAGACACTGGCTCTCGGCAGTCTTGATGTTGACCACCAGGCCACAGTCCTGGACGGCCACCATCTTCTTAACCTGGACGATGCCGGTTTCGGGATCGACTTCAACTTCGGCCATCTGCACGCCGGCTACGCCGCTGTTGGTCAGGTCGGGTGGCTTGTTGCGATCAGGGTTCTTGCCACGATTGGTAACGGGCATTGCGCCGATTTTCGCGCAGGCTTGCTTCCAAATCAGGGACCGGCTGGGATCGCTCTTCACGCTCACGGTGCCATTGGTGCATTCCAAGTCGTGGGGCTGAGCATTCAGCGCAGGAGCGACCTTGGCGAAGAGGGTATCGCGAGCATCTACGGCAGCGCGGCGGGTCGAAGAGCTGACACCGCCTATCGTCGTGGATCCGCCGGAGCCGCCGGAGGGCGGGTAAAGGGTATCGCCGATTTGGAGATTGATCGCGTCGATTGGGATGCCCAGCGTGTCGGCGGCGACGACCAGGATCGCGGTGCGAGTACCGGTGCCAAGGTCCTGCGTGCCCATTTTGATGTCGACCGAGCCATCAGGATGAATGGTGAAATCGCAATCGCTGTTGTGGCCGCGTCCGCCCCAGGTATGGATCGAAAGGCCTACGCCGCGGGCGAGACCAGTAGGGACGGCGGCCGGACGCGGATGCCATTTCTGCTTCCAGCCCATCAGGTCAGCGGCGATGCCAAACTCCTCGGCGTAGTTCTTGGCGCGAGCGCCGGTGATCGAGAGATTCTTCTGGAAGAGCGCGAGCGGATCCATGTTGAGCTTGGCCGCCAGGTCTTCCATCGCACACATGGTAAGCACGGCGGCTTGTGGATGGTTGGGAGCACGCCACGCCCGGGCGGGGCCGATGTTGTTGCGGATGGCGGTGTGCTCTTTGTGTTGATTGGGAATGTTAAAAACGTATGGAATGGGCGGCATGCCGCCACCACCTGGCCCTCCGGTTCCCCAGGATTCGGATCGCCAGGCGGTTACCGTTCCGTCCTTTTTAGCAGCGATCTTGACGTGAGCAAACGCGGAAGGACGGGCACCTGCCACCTTTAGTTCCGAATCGCGCTCGAGCATCATGCGGACCGGTTTGCCTCCGGCTTTCTTAGACAGCTCCGCCGTCACAATGCCCCAGCGGTCGGGACTGAACTTACTGCCGAAGCCGCCACCGATGTGCTCCTGGCGAACGCGGATGTTGCTGGCAGGAATCTTTAGCGGTTCAGCCATCTGCGCAGCGATGCCCGAGACGTTCTGAGTAGACATGTGGACGAAGAGATGGTTGGGTGAAGTCCACTCAGAGGTTGAGCCGTGGCTCTCAAGGCAGCAGTGCGTAATGACGGGAATGCCGTATACGCCTTCACCTATGACTTCTGCCTCTGAGAAGGCCTTATCCGGCTCGCCTTGGATGATGGCAGCAGCTTTCTGGTAATACGGTTTGGGACGGGTTGCCGCGCCTTCATGCACCGTAGCGTTTCGCACGGCTTCGATGACCGAATCGGCTGCGCCGTCGTCCTTCGCCTCCTTTAGCAAGTCCTCCGTCGGCTTAAAGCTGATCCCGTACTGCTGTATCTGTTGGACCATCTGACGGTCGGGAACCTGGTTATCGAGCATGTCCTCCAGGTCATCGACGCTGAGGGGACCCTGTTCCTCAGCGGCGCCTTTGGGCGGCTCCGCGTCGCTGACCAGGTGAGGGAGCTTTTCGTACTTCACGATGACGAGGCGAGCGGCATCCTCGGCGGTGCGTTCGTCTACCGCTGCGATGGCGACGACTTCATCGCCAGCCCAGTGAATCTGCGTTCCAGGTCCCTGAACGACGTGGACTGCCTTGACTCCGGACATCTTCTCGGCGGCGCTGGTATCAATCGAGATGACTTTCGAGTGGGCGTAGGGGCAGCGCACCATCTTGCCGTAAAGCATGCCGGGCCGCTTGACATCGTACGTGTACTTGGCTTGGCCGGAGACTTTCACGGAAGAATCGACGCGCGTGGTGCGCTTGCCGATCAGGGTACGAGTGTTTCTATCGGGCCATTTATAGTTCGACATCGCTTACGCTCCTTTCGTCGTTCTCGAGGATTCGAGGATGACTTCGCGGATTCCGGCGTAGGTACCGCAGCGACAGAAATTGCCGCTTAAGCCACGGCGAATATCTTCGGGAGTGGGATTGGGGTGCTTGTCGAGAAGTGATTTGCAGGCAACCACGAATCCGGGAGTGCAGAAGCCGCACTGAGAGGCATCGCGATCCACGAAAGCCTTCTGGATGGGATGGAGCTTGCCGTTCTCCATCAGGCACTCGACGGTCTCGATTTGTTTTCCTTGCGCCTCGATCGCCAGAACGGAACAAGCGTAGACCAGCTTGTTGTCCATAAGAACAGTGCAGGCGCCGCACTCGCCTCTGTCACAGACCCGCTTGGCGCCGGTGATGTCGAGGTCGTCACGCAGTGCGTCGAGCAGCGTGACTCGCGGCTCCAGGTGCAAGGCGCATCTCTTGCCGTTCACGGTTAATGCCATGGGTACTTTGCCAGGACCATAGACGGGAACCTGTTCGCCTGCAGCCAAAACAGTTTGCGGCCCCGCTACCAGTGGAACAGCGGCGCTAATCGTGGAAATTTTCAGGAAGTCGCGGCGGGAGACTCCTGAGTGTTCTGCCAGATTTTTTTTGGAATCGTCGTCGGGCATCTTCCCTCCGGTGTACTCGCCGGCACAAGGCGGGCTAGGCTTGGGGTTCAGGCGGGATGCTGCACATGCGATGACATGCTCTGAATCCGGACACTCCGTCGAGTAGCAAAAGTATACATCCGGAAAGGGAGTTGTGAAGAGGGCGAGGGGAGTTTCACTCTGCGAGAAATGAATGGGCCATAGATCTGAATTCAAACCTGCGGAATTCTTATTCGGATTTGATCGGCAAAGCTGAGAGGGACCAGATTGATGACCTCCTGACGAGCTGTGCATGGGGCTTCTTAATTTTTTGATCTGCGAACCCGCTTCACGACATCCTGGATGTGGTTGCCGAGCTTGCCTTCGCGACCGGACATCGCTTCTGCCATTGGTGACAATATGGATCAGCTCGGGCACTTCAACCGGAGGTCAGAGGAGTCGAAATCTTTCAGGGGCGTGCTGTTGCGCATCCGGGTAGCCAGCCAGTTGATAACGCACGCACCCAATCGCCACGCATAATTTTCCGATGCGGCGGCAACAGCCGAGTCAAATGAATAGAAATGAATAGGAATGAGTAGAATAGTGTTCGCCCAGTTATCTGGCCAGTGGCCGGCTGCCCAATTTCTCCTCATCCGCTGGATGACGCAGGCGGCCCGAACCAGGCAGACGAGTTGGTCGCAACAGAATATCGCCCCGGGTCAATTGCGACGCATCCCGAAGGATGCCCTGTTGAGCATTACGGTTTACGCGGGAGATCTTACTGCCCGGCCAGTGTTGGCGACGGTGGTGACTGAGCGGAAAATCGAAAAAGAAAATTCCGATCTACCAGCTTTTACCAGCATCAAAGTACACTGCGATTGAGCCAGCTGGCGCTCGGGTCTTCCCCCGGTTTCCGGGCGACACGCTTTGCTCCTTCGATCAGCGAGTTTTTTGAGTAATGCTGGTGAGGGGTTGAGAAGCCATGAGCCCCGGTTCGGCGCGCGCTGCTGCATTCGGCATAGGAGTAGTGGCAGGGTTGCGTTCCCTGCTTGCTCCGGCTGTTCTTGTTCGGACTACACAGAAGAACCTCATCGAAAGAAATTTTCCATTAGCTACGTTGGTAAGCCGGCCGGCGTCGAGAAAGATGATCAAGCTTGCCGCAGGCGAGCTGCTCGCCGATAAGCTTCCTTTTACTCCCAAACGAATCAGTCCGGGACCATTCGCCGCACGCCTGGCTTCGGGAGCGGCCTGCGGAGCGGCGGTCAGCTGGCTGGCCAAAGAATCGCCCCTCGAAGGAGCAGTGCTTGGCAGCGCTGGCGCGATCGCAGGGGCTTTCGGCGGCTATTACGCGAGAAGGAGTCTGAGCAGAAACCATTCGGCCCTTGCCGTGGCGCTGGTCGAGGATGCACTGGCCATTACACTCGCAGTCGGAATTATACGGCGAGTAACTCCGAGGGCCTGACGCGGACTTTTCCACCTTTTCTTTTTTTGCGACCTCGGCTATGTTGCGAGCATGGGGTTGATCGTCGCTTTTTCTAAAATTCACTCCATCGGCTGCTATACGGACACTCCAATCTCAAGCGGAACATTCATTCTGGAATACACCGGGCCGCGGCTGACGATCGAAGAGGCGGACGAACGCTATTCCGATCAGGAGGAGACATATTTGTTCGGGCTTGCCAATGGAAAGCAGGTTATCGATGGATATGGCACGGCAGCATTCATCAATCACTCCTGCGAGCCGAATTGTGAAACGACGGAGGATGAAGACGGTCGGGTCTGGATTTTTGCGCTTCGGGACATCGCCGCGGGCGAAGAGTTGACCTACGACTACGGTCTATATGATGGGGCTGCCGACGATCCCTCGACCTGCGTCTGTGGCGCAAAAACCTGCCGCGGAACTCTATATTCCCCTGAAGAAATCCAGAGGCGAGCGGCGGAGGGGAACTCTGCTATGTGTAAGTCCGAGTAGCTCGCACCCGTTTCTGGTCAAAAAATTCCTCAAAACGGAGGCCTCCTGCGACCTTCCTCGGCGCTCCGCATCTAAGGCATCCAGGTCAACGGGGGAAGGTATGCACATCCAGCAAGGAAATTTCGGGGCGGACATAGAGCCCATCTACGATCGGGCTACGTACGTACTAAAGCATTACTCATACTCAGTGATGGACAGTGCGAAAGGAAATAGCGTCGTGTTCCGTGGCACCGCGGACGACTTGCAAAGCGCCATCGCAGCAGCGGAAGAACAGATAGGTATGCTTCTCAATGAGAAAGGAGAAAAGTCCAAAGGCCGCCGGGTCGCTTGAACGTGTGGCACTTCGCGTCTGCAGTTGGGCAGGGACTCGGATGGGTACCGAACGCGTCTGCCGTCTGATCCGGCCGCACAGGTTTTGGCGACCGGCCTGTGTGCGAATCCTGCTGTTAGCCATAGAGCTGGTGGGGAGCCAATCGATGAAAGTGT
>Ga0126370_10000320_pt1 | contig 19062 bp, 23 predicted proteins | sample PanSoiMetaPlot_3_FD_92586 | JGI IMG/M metagenome (GOLD analysis project Ga0126370, IMG submission 92586) | Tropical forest soil microbial communities from Panama - MetaG Plot_3 | ecosystem: Environmental > Terrestrial > Soil > Tropical forest > Bulk soil | place: Panama | collected 2016-02-17 | reverse complement strand
GCATTAAAAACTAATTATCGATGTCATTCTTCCTTGTTGATAATAGAAATTGAGTAGTAGATAGATTAATTTGATAATTTAAATTTTGCCATCATATTCTGATAATAAATACTAGAGATTTTTAGATATTGCACTGCCTAATAAAGAATACTATCTATGACAGAAAACAAAGTCATGCTAATTGAAAATAGAACGAGATTTGTTCATCTACTTTAGCAGTTATCTGCATTATATTTTTATTATATAAGCGCGTCTACAATCCCGAGGGTAAATACTGGGGATTGCATTCAGCTGATCAAAACTTCGCTGAAAAAGACGTAGTATCTTTGAATTGGAATGAGCTACTTAATTTGAAGCGTAGTCTCTCTTCATACTTGAAAGAAACAACTAATAAAATAATTGAGATCGAAAGGTCGAAGATACAACTCTTAAATGGCAAGATTCATACTAATAGCGAAGAACTCAAACTGCTTCTGAACAAGTCTAAGGAAGTTCGAAGCTCCATCAAATCCAAAAATTCAGAATTTTTAGTAACAAGTCAAAAAATTTCTCAGTCTAAGGATTTTCTGAGCACAATGGAATCAAGAATATCTAATGAGTCAGAAGAGGAATTAATCAGTTCTATAAAAAATCTTACAGATAAGATTGACAAAAAACATTACGGAACCGAAAGTGAGAAAAATAGAATAGCTCAGGAATTGAAGGACAAATCTATGAAGATGGAGGCAATCAAGGCCATAAAAGCCATTAAGGAGGGGCTCGATCAGCTTAATCAACAAGCTGATAATTTTAAAGAGAATATCAGAATACTAAACCTGGATAATGTGGATCTCGACAACAGATTGAATAACTGCAAGCTCTCTGCAGATGTTTTACATAACGAAAGACGAAAGTTGTGGTCTGAGCGAAGTATGTTGTTGGACAAATATAATGCTGCTCTTGAAAAATTGGAAGTGATTAATTTGCAGATGGATAAGATTGCAAAGGTCAGGAGACAACACCCACATCTTCCAGGACAACGAATCAGTGATAGTGAGATACTTAAAGTGAAAGAAGAGGCAAAAAGGAAGCTGGATTCGGGATCAAAGCTGAGTTTTGAAGAACTAAAGCTATTATATTCTGATGGTGACTAGTGCTTATTTTCATATAATTCTCTATTATCGTAACATCATATACCCAATTATTACAAACTGTATATCCGATAGTGACAAAATCGTCTAGATAGAAGATTAGAATACTATTTGTTCATTGTCAATTCAGTTCTCGGAATCCAGAACAAACAAGATAACTTTCACTACTTGACTGCCTGCTCGCAGGTGGTTTACTTATTTTCACTCGATTGAATCGGTTTGATACTTCCTTAACAAATGCACCTAGTGTATCGCCATCAAATACTTTGTAGATTGCTGATCCGTTTTCCCTCAGAATCACTGATGCAAGATTAAATGCCATGCGGCTAAGGTTGATCTGGGTAGAATGATCAACTTCCCATATCCCACTAATATTGGGAGAAAGGTCAGAAAGTACTACATCTACTCTTCCAATATGTCTTGTAAGATAGGCCTGTAGCTCAGGATCTTCGATCGAATAATTTAGGCATAACACACCTTCGAGTTGGTCTATTTGCTTGACATCTGTTCCAATAACGAGGCCATCTTTCCCAACTAGATCTTTAGCTACCTGCAACCAACCACCAGGGTAGGATCCAATGTCTACAACCCTATTTCCATATTTTACAAAATGATATGATTTGTTTAATTGTAATAACTTGTACGCAGATCTACTTCTAAAGCCATCATTCTTTGCAAGCTTACGATAAAAATCTCTTTTTGCATCGGTTAGTTTCATTTGGGATGAATTCCGAATCTACCAACATATCACATCGTTCATTCCAGTACCAAGGTATTTAAAGTGTCACAAATATTTTATCAAAATAATCAGATTGTTCCTTAGTCAGATCCATTGTTTCCCCCTCAGAAACATTAGCGAGATTTTTTGCCAGCTTCTTCTTGTATTCTAGTTGCATTTGACGTGCAATTTGTATTCTTTGGGCTTGTGGAGAACCAGCTCCATGCATAGATTCGGTTAGATAGCCTACAGCATTCCTGCCCATTGTCATATTTTCTATCAATCGCAGAATTCTAACTCTATTCTCAGTGGATACACCCTTTTTGCCTTTAAGATATTTTTCTAGTAGTGGCCCGGTATGTGGACTTCTGAAATCCTTTTCCGAAGGCATAGTCACCATTAGGCCACCTGCAATATCTTGAGCTAGTCTTCCTAACTCATATGGAAAACGTGTAACGTTGTGCTTACAAACGTTTGCTAACATATCATCGTTTTGATAATTCCCAGATGCAGTTTTGTGTGATTGGTATGACGAAGCTACACCGGCAGCATAAATAGTTTCGTTTAAGTGTGTCATTTCAACGAGCTTATCTTTTATATGCGAGGCATTCGCAACTCCATTGTAATCAGCGGCAGCAGCAGCTGCACCGATAAGAACATCCCCTAAGCCTGTTTTACAGACATAACTTCTCCTATGGTAACATGTAAATCTCTCTACAAGCATGGAAGCAAATTCAACTTCTCCTCGCATGAAGATTAATTCTTTTGGAATGAATACATTATCTAAGATAATCATAGCCTCCTGACCTGAAAACTTTGCATTTCCCGCATCGAGAGTACCGTCCTCCATACTTCGTGTATCACAAGATTGTCTTCCGTAAATATATGTGACACCTTCAGCATCAGCAGGTATGGCACCAACTATAGCATAATCCTTATCTTCAGGTCGCAATCGCATCGTAGGCATGATTATAATCCAATGAGAATTTATGCAACCTGTTTGATGTGCCTTGGCTCCGCTAACGTAGACACCTTTTTGGTCTTCCTTCACAACATGCACGAACATGTCCGGATCTTCCTGTTGCGATGGAGCAAGACTTCGATCTCCCTTTACATCAGTCATTGCGCCACCAATAACCAAATTATCCTTCTGAATCATTTTGATAAATTCAATTAGCCTCTTTTGATAGTCAGTATTATATTTGGAGTCAATTTCATACGTGGTTGAGTATAGAGAGTTCAAAGCGTCCATTCCCACGCATCGTTGAAAACAAGTTCCAGTTAATTGGCCTAACTTTCGCTGCATTTTATTCTGATTAACGAGGTCGGCTTCCTTTTCTGTAATGTGGAGAAACCGATTCACTTTAAGACCAGACAATGAAGAATGGGTTGATCCCAAGTCAGGATCTCTTTCAGCCAGATCGTATGTTTCAGCTACAGCGTTTATAGATGGCCGGATCATCGGATGATCAACAGGATCTTTAACTAGTTCACCGAACAAATAAACCTTCAAATTTCTTCCACGTAGGCTTCTAATGTAGTCTGCCCCGTTTTTGATAGGCATAATAATGGAATTATGCCTGAGATAATATTTATACCTTTTTGGATGTCTATCTGACTAGGAATCCCTTGATTAATACTTTTAGTTTACTTTCCTTTGAAGAATTGAGATGTCAGATTAGCAAATAATATATCTATCCATGGCAGCCTATATAGACAAAGGGCAAAACTATTATAGTAGTTGCTTATTTTGTTTCGAAATCAGGTTCCGTAAATATCAAAATCAGTTAGTTTGTACAAGAGAATATTTTTTATGTTTGCCTATTACACACATCTTGATGGTAACTACGGAATTAGACTTGCGCAAATTGATCAAAGAATACCCCAATTTCCCGATTCAAGGTGTCTTGTTCAGGGACGTAAATCCAATCCTTCGTAATCCCGGAGCACTAAGATTTATGGCAGAAGAATTTAAGAAAAAACTTGATGGACGTAAGATTGATCTAGTAGTTGGTATCGAAGCCAGAGGATTCATAATAGCTACAGCTATAGCAATATTATTCCAGATAGGTTTGATTCTAATTCGTAAAGCAGGAAAGCTTCCAGGTAAAACGATGAGGAACTCGTATAAAATTGAGTATGGTAGTGATACAATTGAGGTGCAAATTGGTGCACTTGGCAAGGATCTCGATATCTTGGTTGCTGACGATTTAATTGCCACTGGAGGTACCGCTATAGCTTCAGCAAAGATTTTAGAGCAAGCGGGATGTAGAATTGCTGGGTTTGCCTTCATCGTTGAGCTTGGCCACCTAAAAGGTGCAAAAATACTGCGAGATTCGGGTTACGAAGTTAATTCGTTAGTGGTGTATGATTAACCCGTGAGTTCGATTTCAGCTGAAATAGGCATAATTGGAGGAACTGGAATATACAATGCAGAGATTTTCAGTGATGTATCTGAAATAAAGGTGCACACACCATATGGGGACACCTCAGACAACGTGTTCATTGGAAGACATGCTAACAAGTCAGTAGCTTTCATCCCGAGACATGGTAAAGATCACAGAATACCACCGCATAGAATAAACTATCGTGCGAATATTTGGGCATTAAAAAGCCTGGGTGTCACTAGAATTCTAGCGCCCTCAGCAGTAGGTAGTCTAAAGATTGATTATAAGCCAGGCGATTTAGTTGTTCCAGACCAATTCATAGATCTAACAAAAACTAGAAATTCTACATTTTATGAGGGTGGAAAAGTGTGTCATATTTCTATGGCACAACCCTTCTGTTCTGAACTAATCAATATTGCACAACTCACCCTAAAGGATTTGTCCTTTAAAAGTCACATTAATGGGACTTATGTATGCATAGAAGGCCCGAGATTTTCGACAAAGGCTGAATCGAAATATTACAGAGAAGTCATAAACGCAGATATTATTGGGATGACATTAATTCCAGAATGCGTTCTAGCGAGGGAGGCAGAAATATGTTATATTTCTCTATCAACGATCACAGATTATGATGTCTGGACCGAGGAGCCGGTAAACTCCAAAGAAATTATCAAGACCCTTAGAGATAATGTCTCAAAAACGAAAGAAGTTCTCGCGGAAATCATATCACGAATACCGTATGAAAGAAAACAATGCAATTGCGGCCATTCGCTAGAAAATTCAGTGCTTTAGATGGACTTGTCAGGAACTTTCTCCTTAAGTTCTACATCGCCTTCAATTAGTTTTCGCTGTATTCTCAAATATATCATATCTGGATCCATTCCCATTGATTTAATTTCCTTTAGTACAGTTTTCGAGACATTAAGACTAATATTGTGGCCGCCGATCCTACCGTACGCGAGTGCCTTGAACTTAAACTCTTTACCTCCGAGAAAGAAAACACCAGTCAGCTTGCTAGCAATATTCCCTCCTCTTGCCGATTTGACAATCACATTAATTGGCAAATTTTCACCTGTATCAGGAGATATTGTCACTTTACATTACCCTCTCTGGTTATATCGACATTTCTATTAATATTCCTCTCTATGAGGAAGCTCCACCATTCTCTATCCAAAACTGTGTAATCTTTAACTTGAACCATTACATCTCTCTCATCTAGCTGGTCAGTGAATCTAACCTCTCCTTCTTTAGCTAATGTTACAAGATTCCACTTGTCCTTTCCTATCCTTTCCCTATTAATGGCCACGGCCCACTTTTTGTTTTTAGAAACATTAGGCATTCCTATTTTTTCCCCAATATCTAAAATTCCTAATCGTTTTTCCTCACAGAATAACTCTTTAGTAATAACACTTCGCCAAATATCTACAGCTCCAATGAGTCGATTGTTTTCAAGCAGGTTAGTTACGCCAAAATAAACCACTTTATCTGATCTGTTTTGATCAAAGTCGGACAACTTTATAGTAGTTCAAACAATCTTACCTATTTAGACATTGGTGTGCTCAAAATATTTCTCCATTCTACTCCCAATACTATCTATCAATGCGTTTCTATTAAATGGGATATTGTCTTCTCGACACTTTTCCCTATATCTATTAACAATTGCGAACTTAGGATGCATTGGTGTGTAGGAGAGTTTAGATATTTGTACGATCATACCTTTATCTACCAAGGCACGCGCTGTTTGATCTGCTTCGTAGTTGGTGCAGGCCAAGTATATTCTAATTTGATCGATACTTCTACTGCCGTTTTTTATCAAGTAAATAAATAATACTGCTTCGTTTTCGGACAACCCCAAATGTGTCTTTAAATCTCGCGACTCATCATTCATTTTTTCTTTAGTATGTTCTATTATGCAGCCTTGCTACATGTATAAAGCTACTGCCAACAGGAGGTATGCTTTACGAAGACATAATATATCATTTCACATCAATTGTGAAGTAGTGAGTCAGACATACTATATATACTCAATCAGAACCGTTAAAGACACGTTTGAAAAAAATGCCGTTGCCAGAACTCAGCATTTCAGTAATATTTTATAAATACTGACTCCTGCATATGTCGAGTAAAATTATGTCGGTCAAATTATTTATAGACAATTAATCTGTGATTGACATTAAGGCATTGTTAGATTCAGGTTATTACCTAATATGTTATTTGCCCACTTCCAATCTGTGTCCCAAGACCGGTGAAGATTAAGATATTTACTAGAATAACCGAGACGACAGTCAAAGATGATATCATTATTACTCTATTCCCCTTGGGTATCATCTGTCTTCTTAACATCAGTAAGAATGATAATGATAAAAGAGCTGCTATTGACAAGGAAGAAATCATGGTAGCATTCGCAATCATTTTTCCTGCGTACGATATTCCAGGAAATACGATATAAGACTGAGAATAAATACCGATTGAGATAGATATCACAATCGATGTCGTAAGCAAGACGAATAAATTTACACGTACGAATCTCAAAACTGAATTTTTTACATCAAGTCTCATAAGTTTAGGACGTGGATCAGGATCTGCATGCTTATCACCCGATTCTGAACTTTCCCTATTAACATCAGAAGTTTTGATGTCTATTTCTCTAAGAAGTTCCCATCCATCTTGAGTAATTAGGTATTGCTTGGAATCCTTAACTACATATTTGCCCATTCTCTCCAAATGGTAGTAAATAGAACCTGTGGAGAGACCGGTTGCATCTCTAATCGCCGAGAAACCCGCAGAACCTTCACTTCCTGCAATCGCCCTCAATATTTTAAGCCGTGTACGCCTGGCTCGCAGTTGTGTTTCTCCAGTCAATATCGATGTTATATCTTGAAATTATATATCTGTTTCTAGCTTGTGCGTCGCAGTTGGTTTATCGTCACCCGAATTCTTAGTAACAAAAAGTCTACATAACCAATAGAAGAGAACTAGTTATCCGCATTCGAGTAAGACTTATACAGATATCCTCTCGTAACCTAGATCGATGCCACGTGGGGTCGTAGCGAAGTCTGGCATCGCAACGGGCTCCAGATCTTTAGACTAGGGCTGGTCTTGAATCGAGGAAACCCGTGGATCAGGGGTTCAAATAAATATGGTAAATATTCCTATTTAGAACATTTCCCTTCGGCCCCATCGTTTCTGATCCCATATAGGAAATAGTTTACATAATAGCATTAATTTTTTTTGTCCCTGAAGTATATTCCCAGTCTGAACATCAACACGCCGATAGCAATGCAAGAGAGAGAAATGGATGCATAGCCTGGATTTACAAGTGTCGATAATGGCTCTGGTGCAGTCGAAGAAAATGTGCATCTTGATATCGGGATGCATTGTTTCACGACAGGGAACGCCAGGAGTATTGCTACAAGTATTCCAAACAGACTAATTCCTACAGAAGAAAAGATCGCGCCAATTTTGATGATTAGTGCTAAGTTCATATGTTCACATCCTCACCTTCAATTTTCAGACTCATAACAAAGATTTCAGTTGTTTTATATCTAACGTAACAAATTTGTATGCGCTATTTTTTGAGACTTCAGCAAAGCGCTCATTGTAGTAAAGATACGGCAATCCTTCGTGTAGATGTCGATTCCACAATTTGTGAACTGCATCAAAATACTCTTTTCTCTTATTGCCCTTGGTCCGAAGGACTTCATGACATAATAAATGAGAAACCTTAGGACAATTTATGTCGGCAAAATATTTGGTTCGCGCCGAATCCAGTAGTGTCCTGTTAGGTCTCCTCCATTCAACCATACTGAAATAGTCAGCACAGTAGCCTTCAGTTCCGCAATCAGTCCAAAATGGCTTAAAGTAGGCGAGATAAAAGTGATATACCTTATTGCCTCTTTCTTTATGATCTCTCATAAGGTATGCAACTGACATTCTGTCGAAAAGCTTACCAGGGATCACTGGTAAAATATCTGCCTGAAGGTTAAAATCGATATTAAAAAGTCGTTTTATCCACCAATGAAAAAACCTTGCCATAGAATAAACATAATCCCAGTCCGTTTCCTCCCTTTCTTTCCACTCATCGTATTTCGATACATATATGAAGAAAAGCTTCTGTGAAACCATCGAAAAATGTTATATCAAAGGATTTAAAATTGTAAGGGTAGATGGCAGACAGACTACAATTTAATCCCTAACTGAATTCAGTACTATAACTATCCTTTGGATATATCTCCAATAGAACACAGTACATAATAATTGAGCTATCTACAGCAACAGTTCTGGATGAATTCGGCTACACTTTGAAGCATATTTACTACAATTGAGCATACCGGTATGATGATCCGTGTCTGCAATTACATATCTCCATAGCTTATTTTTTGCCCTGTTGATCCCTATTCTTGAGGAAACAAGAATAGATTTAGGAGTGATTCCACTTTCTACTATTATAGAGCTAGGAATAGTTACATCTACGCCATTAACATTAAGTCCTATATCAAGCGCCTTTGTCAGGCGTCCTGGACCACTCGCAATTCGGAACGGATCACCTGTTGCACGGTGGAGTTTCATTGTTGGTATTCCTTCTAAAGGTTGGATGGCCCGAATAAGTACAGCTCCGGCGCATTGCTCATTCGAATAAGCTGTTATATTTAGACAGAAATGTATACCATACGAACGGTATATATAGACAGTGCCAGGAAGCCCGAACATCATAGAATTTCTTACAGTCTTGCCTCTAAATGCGTGGCTGGCCTCATCATCATCTGACCCATATGCTTCCGTCTCGACAATTATTCCACTCAATATTTGCAGTGAATCACCGAAAAGAAGACGTACCAACTTCTTACCTAACAAACCTTTAGCAACGTCACAGGTCGGCTGATGATAAAATGTGCGATCCAAAATGTCAGGAACGGTAGGAGCCAATAAATTAGTAACTTTAGTAGCCTCAGGCAACGAGTCTAGTTCTAACACCTGGTATTGAGCATCAGTACAGAACACAGAATAATGTAGATCAAAGCCTCACGAGATCCAGGTACTTTTTGTATCTTAAATCAATTTCTTCTCTTGTTAGCTTGATAAGACGTCTCACACCAAAATCTTCTACAGCGAAAGAGCCCATTACATTCCCATATATAACTGCTTGTCTCATAGTATAAGAGTCTATACTATTTTTTGCAGCAATATGTCCTAAAAATCCACCCGCAAAAGAATCCCCAGCTCCCGTAGGATCTACCACTTCTTCTAACGGATAGCCCGGTGTTGGAAACATTACATCATCCTGTACCAAAATCGAGCCATGTTCCCCCTTCTTAATGATGACAAATTTCGTGCCGAACGACAAGATCGTTCTTGCACATTTGATAAGATTCGCAGATCCACAAAGCAATCTCGCTTCTTCGTCATTTATTACAACGCCATCAAATTTACTCATCATCCTTATTACCTGATCCCGCCTATCTCGAATCCAGTACTCCATTGTATCGCACATTGTGATCATAGGCGACAAGAATTTAGAGAATAGTTGAACATTTTGAATAGGGTCGTTATTTGCAAGGTATAGATATTTAGGGGTAGGATAGCCTGGAGGTAAGACTGGTTCAAAATCTGCAGCCACATTTAATTCCGTCTTGTTTGTAGTTCTGTGTGATAAAGCATAGTCGAAAGATGAATCGTAGTGGAATGTGTTCCCTTGCTTTGTGCTTAATCCCTGAAGATCTAATTTTGCTTCAAGAATTGATCTGTACTCTAGAGGAAAATCTGTGCCCACTATTCCAATGAGAGAAGTCTCAACAAAGTATGAGGCAGATAGGGAAGCATAAGTTGCCGCTCCACCCAGAATTCTTTCTTCAGTATTAAAAGGGGTCCTTGTAGTATCTAATGCAACGCTTCCAAATACACTTAGCACTATTATTTTCTATACCCTAAAGTCAATTGAAATATGGACAGTTATATATATACTTTAGTTAAGTCTGTCATTAACCTATGAATTTAATAGTGGCTATAACAGGCAGTTCTGGGGTAATTTATGGTATTAAAATGCTTGAATGTCTTAAGGATTTAAAAATAAAGACGCATTTAGTCTTGAGTGAATGGGGTCAGAAAAATATAGAATTGGAGACAGAAAAAAGCGTCGAATATGTGAAGGGATTGGCAACTGCCTGCTATGATAGCAAGAACATGGCAGCTCCCATTTCAAGTGGTTCCTTCAAAACAGACGGAATGAGCATAATTCCGTGCAGTATGAAGACACTCTCTAGTATTGCTAATGGTTATGATGACAGCTTGATATCAAGAGCAGCAAGCGTTTGCATTAAAGAATCACGTAAATTAGTTCTCGTACCAAGAGAGACTCCCCTATCTAAAATTCATATTGAAAATATGAGAACCTTGGCTAATGCAGGAGTCATCATACTACCAGCGACACCTGGCTTCTATCAAAATCCTAAAACAATTGACGATATGGTATCCCATATCGTTGGTAAGGTTTTGGATCAATTCTCTATAAGCCACAATCTATTCCATCGCTGGTCAGGGAAGTGAATTTACACGTGGCCTAGGAAATGCATATCCAAAATATCAATGCAACGTATTGTAAAGGAATTTATTTTTAAAAGTAACAATTGTGCTACGGATTTTACGTGGTACGAGGCGTTTTGAAAAACTGAAAGTAGGATTATGAAATCTTCTGTGCAGGTTTAAAATATGACTAGTGAATTGCTTCAGAGATTCTATATATGTATTATGATCATCATTACTTCTAGCACTATTAACTTCATTCTTTTCCTCACAATCAGAAGTAGTTTAACCTACCTTCACTTGTTGTTCAAGGTACTCAATCTTAGACTACCTCAAGTTGGACTTTGTTCAGAGATGAGATAATTTCAACAATTCGGCAAAAACTGATTTGTCATGTACTTACTCGCCTCAAGTTATTCTCTTGAATCAGGATTCGATAAATTAACCGAGTGTTTATTGTGTCGTATATTAGATTCTTCCCACAAATGGAGTCTGTCTATTTTGTCTCGTCTACGCTTTTCTTGTAGTAAATTATATACCGTTTTATGAGATCTACCTTTCACAAGATTAAGTATAGCATCGCTAGCAAGTTTTATATCTTCAAAATTGCCGATTATTGCCACTGTATGTCCGTAAATAGAAATAGCAGTGCCTGTTAGATCTTCAATCGTCTTTCGAGATTTACCCCCTTCTCCTATTAATCTTCCCTTTAGCCTTGTTATTTGATTATGTGATCTACCTACATATTCATTCAGATCCACTAGTTGAAGAAGTACATCGTCTCCCAACAATCTGTATGAACGTTCTGGTGAAAATCCTCTTGAGATTGCCGATACTATCTCAACAGCTTTAAAAGCTTGTTCTAGCTCAGAAGGGTCACGAGGGGATATTATTACACTACCGCTCTCGCTATCGATTCTGATCAAAACTTTGCATCTATTCTCTATCTCATTTTTTATCTTTCCTTCTTTGCCAATAATGACGCCAATCCTGTCATTTGGAACCTTTACCGACTGCTGAAAGCTCATTTCAGGTTAAAATCCCTCGCACGAGACATATTGTATACAAGACTGAATTATCTCTACTTCGATAATTCTAACCTCTTATTTGTATATTAGGTTGATGATTTAACATGCGATAGTAGGATAAGAATACTTATTCAAAATGTCTAAATTTGAACACCATAAGAAAAGGTACCCCCTCAATATTTCTAACAGTGGTCTGTTTCGCCAATCGCATTTCTATCGCTAGATTTACTATCCTACTTCCAACCAAATTTAGCATCGACGAAGCTTTCAAAATATTTTTTGCTTCTGACTCGTCAATAAGCGCTTCTAGAAAGTACTCACGACTTAATGAAATAATGTGTTCTCCATTTCTGACCTCCCTACCAACGAGTTCAAAGTCGCAAATATTTGAGATAACCGATCTTTCATATTTTATACTTCTAAGTGCAAACTTACTATCCCAAGGTTCGTTATGCTCGAGCAAAATTAAGACTCCAACCTCGCTTGCTATTTAATCGCCTAAATCTTATTTATGGATGCTGATAATCAAGTGTATATTCAGGAAATTTAATAGCAATGGGAGCAATAAAATTAGAAGATCGCCTCATATATTTGAAGTAGTAATGACTAATATCATGATAGTAAATTTTTATCTTCCTATTTTGAGATTAATTAATTAGTTGGTGTAGTACTTTGGAAATGTACGCTATAGTTCATGTCGAGAGCGTATAAATCAGGTGATTATCAGAAGATGGAATCTGGACGAGACGTAATCCCAGAGTCTTCGCTTGTTCATAACAGAATTCTCGTATTATGCATTGATCGCGATGACGATATAGGGTCTAAAGGTGGATTAGGTACGCCAATTATAGGAAAAGAATCTTGTATAAATGCCGGAATAAGTTTAGCTTTAGAAGACCCGGAAGATGCTGATGCCAATACTATATTTGGAGCCATAAAAATTCATCAAGATCTATTAGCAAAAGGGTATGACGCTGAAGTAGCTTTAGTCGCAGGCAAGATGGACCGTGGCATAGCGGCAGACGAGAAAATAGGGTCAGAAATTCAGTCTATCCTGGATATTTATGCAGCCGATGGAGCGGTGATAGTTTCTGACGGAGAGGATGACGAAACTATTATCCCCGTTATACATACAATCTTACCGATTATTTCGGTCCAACGCGTTATTATTCGGCACAGCCGCAGCGTAGAATACTCATACGCCATACTAGGGAGATACGTCAAGATGCTCGTGTACGATCCACGATATTCGAGGTTCTTCCTAGGTGTTCCAGGTGCACTTCTCGTTGTTGCAGGAATTTCTACCATCTTTGGACTAACTAAAGAGGCAGTCGCTTTGGTATTGAGCATACTCGGCGTAGCTTTCATTATAAGGGCTTTTGATCTGGATAAGGCAATAAGCTCCCTGGGTAGGCCTACTCCGTCCGGCTTTATTAGAATCTTTTCGGTCTTCGCAGGTGTGCTAATAATCTTAGTTTCAATTGTAAATGGACTTTCGAATGTCCCTGTCGATCTAGTGTCATCACATCAAAGTATATTCAGCATAGTCACGAATAGAATAATCATTGGTAGTTTTATTCATGGCACCATAACCTTACTCTGGATTGGGCTGGCTACAATATTGGCTGGTTCGTTGCTTAGTAACTGGTTCAAGGGAAGCATTACCACGATGTCAGATATTCTCAGATTAGTCATACTGGCCCTATTGTATATTCCCATCCTTCAATTTACTTCAGTTCTTATAGAGAGAACTAATCCATTTTCGCTGATTTCTTCGCTATTGATAGGACTTGCAATAACTTTAATAGCCGCTACCTTTTTGTTTCAGTATTTTAGAAACAGAAAAGGTGGCGAGGAACTTAAGCATTGATAAAATTAGTCACTGGAGGTATATCTTGATAGGATTTCTGAAAATTTTATTCTATTAAAATTATTTAAGTAATAGCGATGAAATTTCTACTCAATATTAATAAACGGGCATTAGGAGATGCTATATTCAAACGGAGCGGCCTATACATCCTCTACGAAAGACATTTGGAATCTGAGATAATCAAACATCCACTTCCAAACCATATTGCCATCATTTTGGACGGCAACAGAAGATGGGCTAGGACCTATCTCATACGTGAATCAACTGGTCATTTTGCAGGAGCCGATAAGGCCGAAGAGTTACTAAATTGGATTCAGGATTTGGAGATTAAAATAACGACGCTCTATGTCTTATCTACTGAAAATCTAGATCGTGAGTCGGATGAATTAGGAAATATTTACAGACTTTTGCAAATAAAGTTAGAAAAGCTGTATGAAGATTCTAGGATTCACAGATTAAAAATGAGAATAAAGGCGATAGGAAACCTCTCAATTCTTCCACAAAGTCTACAAGATATCCTTTTCAAATTAGAAACTGTAACCATGGAATACAATTCGATGTTTTTGAATATTGCTATAGCATATGGCGGACAAAAGGAGATAGTTGAGGCAATAAAGAAAATTGCTCTTAGAGCCAAATGCGGCAAGCTGGAAATCGATAAAATAAACGAGAAGCTTATTGAGTCCTATTTGTACACATCTCACCTACCACAACCTGAGCCTGACCTTATTTTACGTACATCTGGCGAGAAGAGATTGAGTGGTTTTCTGATTTGGCAGAGTGCATACAGCGAGTTGGTATTTATGGATGTATTCTGGCCCGAATTTCGAAAGATAGACCTAATGAGAGCAATCAGGACGTATCAGAATAGAATACGAAAATACGGTAGATAACTCGATATTACACTTCCCATCATAATCTATTAATTAGGATTAATGTGCTGCGACTTTCCAAAAAAAAGTTGTAGACTACAAAGAGGTCAAATACTATTATTCCTGGTTGATAACTAAAGCCCGTAGTTATGAGATCTATGATTCCTCAACGAGATACTGCATTCGACACGTTGCTTTTGGCTTCTTATTACACATGAATCTATAATGTTGCAGATATATCAATTATAAAAGAATAGGATTAGTCATTTTTGAAGCAATTTATTTCCTTTCTTAGCGTACTGGCGCTTTTCAAAGGATTTAATGACTGGGTTATCGACCTTCCAATTATGAAAAAATCAGTGCCAGCCTTTGCTGCATTTTTGGGATCCCCGCCCTGGACTCCTAGACCTGGAGAATATATTGGCAATTTTTTTTTCCTTGAAATGCTGCTTATGATGTCTAGTCTAGTTCCACCGACTATTATGCCGTCAGTATCAGAGGCTTCTGCATATTCCAACAGTTTTTGGTACAACGGTAATTGACGAACTGGTTGAGAAAAATCATCGATAACGCTGAGACCAAAGCCCTCTCTTGCTCCTGAATGGCTCATATATACCAAGGCTAGGACTCCAAGGTGACGATCATGTGAAGCGCCTACCACTCGTTTTAGCTCATCCATACCTATTATAGGATTGAGAATCACGGCATCAAAACCCAAATTTACAAGATGATCGATGACCACAAGATTAGTTGAAGATATGTCATTCAACTTTATGTCAGCTATCGATTGTAGTCCATAAGAATGAACTTTACTATTCAAATTAGTTATTTCCTGGTAAGATAATGGTAATATAACATGAAAGTTGAACTTGATGGCACAAGCCTCCCCTTGAAGTAGATCAATACTTTCTTTGACAAACGCAAAAGTATCGTTACCTACTGTGGGATCTAGAGCAAGGATTATTCTACTATCCTTATTAGAAGAACAAGATTCTATTCTCTTTCGGTAAGAAGTGGTTCTATCCATCTAAACTCACCAACGGATGACCAGATGCCAATCTAATCACTTTTAGATAGATGCAACCATGTTCGTCCAATTTGTTCGAAAAAAAAGGCTGATCTGTTCTTTGACTAGCATATCGCACAAAGTAACTGGATGGAATATTTTCGAGATGGATACAATAAAAACTATAGAAATCATCAGATTCGCTAAAAGTAGCAGCTGCTCCCAGAATAATTCTCTTCGTTTTTGAATCTTCAAAGAGAAGTAAAGGAATTGGTGGTTCATCATAAGATTTGTAAGCACAGACTTTGACTAGACTCGTCAAATCTCTCAGTTTGGTTACTTTAAATCTGGATCTTAATTTGGTCTTAGTCGGCACAACAGGGAATGGAAAATTATCGATATTTATTATAGGGGAATAACTAAAAGTCGGACTTGAAATATGATCAACAATGGATACCTCTTCCTGTATGCCGTTAACTCTATAGGCCAAATACTCTCCAAACGGTTCTTTTCTGTTCTTCACATAAAATATTACTGGTCGTCCGTAAACGAAATCGCCTTCTAAAGCTAACACTCGCTCATTTCTCATATCAAGCGACAGAGAGACTAATGGAATGGGCTCGAAAGCACAAGCCATCCTTCCAAAGTCAGTTAGATCTGACAATTCTATATAATAGGGACACTTCGTACGCAATTATCTATTAGTTCAGATTGTATCAGTATTAATGTCCTTTGTTGACCCCAGGATGCATTATAGACTCAAAATTACATAGGATATCTTGTCATAATAAATCAAATCAATAATATTCGGGGTGAATGAACAAGTTGGTAGGGCCTTCTGGAACTTTCATCACACGGTTTTACTTCTCCTTTAACAAGACGGAGAGGTCAATTGCTCAAATGAGAGTTTGTCCAGTTCTTTTCAGTTCTACGGATGATGATTAATTATGAATTATTTTCAATCAATTTCCTTGATGTCAAGTATTTGTAAATTTTAGTATGCTTGAAACCGCAGATAATTAGCATAAAGATTAGGTAATTGTGCTAGTATGAATAGAAATTAGTAATGAGGTTATTTAAAGTGCGTAGTGCACTTGTTAATCCTCGTCTATAATCAAATCTGATCTCTCCTATCAATAACTTCATTCAGATCTTCTCCGGTACCTATTAAAGTAACTGGTTTTCCGGTTTGATTTTCGATATTTTCTATAAATTGCTTAGCTTTATCTGGCAAATTTGCATACTCTTTCAGTCCTGCGCACTCCGGGTATAATATATCGAGTTTTGTTACTGCCAATTGAGATGCACTGTTTATTTTGATTGCCTTTTTTGCAAGGTTTAGATCGAATGGAGCTGCTCTTCTCTGCCTACCTGTCACACTTCCGAACTCCTGCCATCCCCTATTACCGGCCTCGTCAGAACTCAATTCCTCATTCAATGGTCCTTGACCTACTCTAGTCACATATGACTTAAATACCACTAAGACCTCGTCGACACTCTTAGGACCGATTCCTACGTCTGAACAAATTGCAGACGCAGTTACGTCTTTAGAAGTCACGTACGGATAATTACCATGATATAATGATAGGTAAGTTCCTTGAGTGCCTTCAGCCAAGATATTTTCGCTGTTTTCTATTGCTCTGTTGATAGCATCACTGACATCCTCTAAATAAACTGCGAGCTCAGGAACGTCCCTAGCTATTTTAGCTATCCTCAATGCCCGGTCTGCATTCGCTGGCCCGGTACCTGTTCCAGTCGTTCCAACCTTATGGGCCAGATGATCAAGTGAACTATCTTTTTCAACATGTTTCTTCTCTATAATTGCACAATTCGGATCAACAAATGTTCTATCTTGTGAATCGAATATTTTGATTTCTGCTTGTAATATAACAGGATCAACTAGAACGCCTGGTCCTATAAATAGTCTAGTACCCATGTTCAGGCCAGCACTAGGCAACATTCTAACTTTGTATTTCTTGCCATTAAATGCAAAAGTATGTCCGGCATTTGGTCCCACTCCTCCCCTTACTGCTATTGATATCTTATCTTTTTGAGCAAGATATGCAATGAGTTTTCCTTTACCTTCATCACCATAAAATCCACCAACGATGACGGTACATGTCATATGATTTCCTTTCTGTCTTCTATATTTAAATCTGCCATCGACGCAAATACTCAAGTACGTCTTTATATCTCTAAAATCAAATTCCTTTAGTGCACGCTGGTAACTCGACGTCTGGTAATATACTAAGAATAATTTCTGGTGTTCCTGAGCACTTAAGAAAGGCAATCATTATTGACAAGATTCTCGAGTTTTCCGATATGAGTAATGAACTTAAATCCGAAACTGTTCAATCCGTACTTGAAGGTTATTGCACTCTGGACAAAGCCAGTTTGATACCTATGCTTACAACGAGTTTCAGCGTTGTTTCAAATCAGGATATTCATCTTATTGTTGAAACATTCTGCATTTATTTCGATATAATCCTGTCACATCCAGAAATTCTACGAGAATTGGACCTTCAGCCAATAATTGAAACCCTAAATACGCTCAGCAACAAACAAAAGTGCGTGCTATTTGATTGCTATTTTGAGGCTTTGTTGTTGCACTCCCAGAGACAGAGATTAATATCAACAATACCGGAATTTGCCTTAGATTATCTCAGAAGATTAGATTCATAATTATGAGATAGGACTAAGGCTTTTGATCAGGATTCTTCTGAAGTTCGCCTTCGGGCTTTTCTAATCCAAAGAACATTCGTTCATATTTTCTCAATGCTTTTCTATGTTCTGGCATTGACATATCTAACCTCATCTCATTCATCACCATGATGGCATATTTTTTCCATTCATCCCAGCATTCAAGGCATGAAGGAAATTTGTCAGCGGCAGGATCATCGATCTCCTTTTCATCAAAATTTTTGCCACATTTGAGGCACGTTTTTGTCATTTGTGTAAACATATCCAGTTGGTTATTTTATCCTTTATAATCGACTATATTGCTTCTGTATGTAGGGAACTTAGAATATTGATTTGATGGAGTGTACTTCATCATATGACTGTTCCACAATGGTCAGAATTATTTTCAAGGACAAGTTGCTTGTTGGCCTTGTTAGAACACAGAATTTGGGCAGTATCTCAAGGCTTGCACTGAGTTGTCAGCCGTTTATTAAATTACGATAAAAAGGATTACATAATAGTTTCCATTAGAATACGCTATAATGAAGAAAATCGAAGCTGTTGTTCCTCACGCTAGATTAGATCTGGCTCTTGCAGCGTTGAGGGAATTAGGTCTTGGCGGCCTCACATATTATGAATCTAAAGGTAGGGGCCAAAATCCTATCCCTAGAGTACAATCAGGAAGAGGTACGTCGACTTATGTCCCGGAATTTAACGTAAATTCAACCATAGTTCTTGTGGTTAGAGAAGCACAACTACAAAACGTGGTAGACGCTATAGTAGAGAGCACTAGCACAGGCTTGGCTGGAGAGGGTAAAATATTCGTGTCAGATGTCGAAGATGCTGTTGATAT
>Ga0126370_10000319_pt1 | contig 19068 bp, 15 predicted proteins | sample PanSoiMetaPlot_3_FD_92586 | JGI IMG/M metagenome (GOLD analysis project Ga0126370, IMG submission 92586) | Tropical forest soil microbial communities from Panama - MetaG Plot_3 | ecosystem: Environmental > Terrestrial > Soil > Tropical forest > Bulk soil | place: Panama | collected 2016-02-17 | reverse complement strand
TCGTGCCGACGACCAGCACGACGGGCAGCACGAAGGCCTATCTCGCTGCCTTCAGGTCCGACCCGTCGAGCCCCTTCTGGCGCGGCTATCTGAAGGCCTATCAACGCGACTCCAACGGCCTGGTCCCGGTGGACGCCCAGGGTGTGCCCTTGAGCACGGCGCTGGTGTGGGAAGCCGGCCAGGTCCTGAGCACGACGCCGCCCGCCAACCGGACCATCTACACGGTCGTCAGCGGCGCCCGCCAGGCGTTCACGAAGACCAACTCGGCCATCACCCAGACGCTGCTCGCCGCATCGAGCAGCGCCGAGCGCGACAACATCATCGACTTCACGCGGGGCGTCGACGCCTACGATGAGAACAACAACGGCAACACCACGGAAGATCGTGCCTGGAAGCTGGGCGACATCTTCCATTCGACGCCGGTCCTGGTGACGCCCCCCATCCTGGCGCTGAACGATTCCAGCTACCAGGCCTTCAAGACGGCGCAAGCCAACCGCACGAAGGTGCTCATCGCCGGCGCGAATGACGGGATGGTCCATGCGTTCCGGGAAAGCGACGGCGTGGAGCTCTGGGCGTTCATCCCGCCCGACCTCCTCGATAATCTGAAGATCCTGGCCGACACCGGCGCCGACCACCAGTTCTTCGTAGACTCGAGCCCGATCGCCACCGACATCAAGATCAGCGGCGTGTGGAAGACGATCGTGGTCTTCGGGATGCGACGGGGTGGGCCGTTCTACTACGCTCTGGACATCACCGACACGACCAACCCGCAGTGGCTGTGGAGCTTCACCGACTCGAAGATCGCGGAGACGTGGTCCGAGCCCTCGATCGGCAAAGTGAAGATCGGCACCACCGACACGTTCGCCGCCTTCTTCGGCGGCGGGTACGACACCGCGACCAACAACGCCAAAGGCAAGGCGTTCTTCGCCGTGGACCTCTCCAACGGCACGAAGCTCTGGGAGTACTACAACAACGGGACCTCGGATGACCGCCAGTACATGAACTTCAGCCTCACCGAGAACTCCACCGCCGTCGACCTGGACAACAACGGCTACGTCGATCACGTGTACGCCGGTGATACGGGCGGCCAGCTCTGGAAGTTCGACGTGTCGGCCAACGCAACCTCGAACTGGGCCGGCAAGCGTCTCTTCACGGCGGCGCCGAGTCAGGCAAATCCGCCCGCGGCCGGCGAGTGGTATCCGACGCAGGCATTCTACGGCGCCCCGGTGCTGGCCTACGACACCTCGATGAACCTCTGGGTCTTCCTGGGCACCGGCGACCGGAACCATCCCAACAGCACGTCCTCGAACCGCTTCTACGGGATCAAGGACACGACCGACATGTCGAACGCCTCAGCGCTGTCGGAGAGCAATCTCTTCGACGTGACGTCGACCAACGGGACGGCGGCGGGCGGTTGGTTCTTCAGGCTGGGTTCCAACGAGAAGGTGCTCGATCCGGCCAACGTGTTCAACTCGGAGGTCCTCTTCTCGAGCTTCACGCCGACCGCCACAGTAACCTGCACGAGCGGTGGCGGGACCGCGAAGCTCTACGCGGTCCAGATGACGTCCGGCTACGCCGCGATTGACTTCAGCACGGGCACGGCGCTCACCTCCTCCGACTCGTCAAACACCCGCTCCACGACGATCGGCCAGGGAATCGCCTCGATGCCGGTCGTCATCGTGACGCCTCCATCGGGCTCCGGAATGGCCACGGCGTCGGCGATCACCGCGACGACGAATCAGCAGCTACCGAACAATCCAATTCCCGCGCCTGCGTTCCTGAAGCAAGTCCGCTCCTGGCGTGAGCGGATCCAGTGAAAAAGCTTGCGCTCGTTGCGCTGACGCTCTGCGCGCTCCTGCCGGGCGCCGCTCGCGGCCAGGACAAGGCCGCCGACGCGGCCGCCCAGCAAAACGCGCGGGGCGCCGCGCTAATCAAGGAAGGCAAGTTCGAGGAGGCCGCCGCCGAGCTGGAGAAGGCGGCTGGGGCCTCGCCGAAGTCGGCGGTCATTCAATCGAATCTCGCGTACGCGTACGATCGGCAGGGCCGGGTCGAAGAGGCAGTGGCGGCTTACCGCAAGGCTCTCGAGCTCGACCCGGCCAACGCGATCGTTCGCAACAACCTCGCGAACCTCTACAGCAAGCAGGGCAACTACGACGACGCGGCCAAGGAGTTCGAGGATCTCGTCCAGCGCGATCCCGGCAACGCGACGGCCAAGGCCAGTCTCGAGAGCGCGCTGAAGAACAAGACAATCGCTCAGGACAAGAAGGACCAGATCTCGTCGGCCGCGCAGGCCGCCGACGCCAAGCCCAAGGATCCGCAGGCCGCGTACAACGCCGCGCGAGTCTACGCGCGGCTCGGCGACGCCGATCAGGCCCTGGTGTGGCTCAACAAGGCTCTCGACCTCGGCTACGACCAGTTCGACTACCTTAGCCTCGATCCCTCGCTGGTGAGCCTGAAGAAGGATCCGCGGTTTCTGAAGCTCCTCGAGGAGCGGCGGCCCGTCCGCTAGCTCGTCACTCCGCTCGCGTCTAGCGCTTCGCCGGAAAGGCGGCCGCCATCTGCCGGGCCGCCGCGTCCATTGCCGTGCGCATCGCGTCGAGCAGACCCTTGCGCTGGGTGCCCATGAACCATCGCCCCGCGTCCGACTCCCCGAACGCGACGTACTCCGCGAGCTCCTCGTCGGTCAGCGATCGGAAGGTGTAGAGCCACCGCACGAGCGCCTCGCGCACGAGCCGATCCTGCTGCCCCCGCAGCGTGCGCTCCGCGAAGTCGAGCTCGCGGGCCGTGGGCCGCTTCTCGGCCGGGAGAACCGGCTCGAGCGACCGGGTGACGGCCCGGTAGGCAACCACGCCCATCTCGATCTGCAGCTCGGCGCTGCGCATGGACGCCTCGTGCCGCTGGACGAGTGCTACGCGCCCCGGCTGCGGGATGTCCCCCTGCAGCCCCATGGTGAAGCGCTCGAGGTCCTGCCTGGCGCCCGGCTCGCTCGCCGCGACCTCCGCCGCCGCGACCTTCCGGAAGAGCGGCGTCCGGAGCTGCGCGATCACGAACCCCATGCGCGAGGGATCGTAGTTCGTCCTGAAAGCGCCGCGGACGGCCCCGTAGAGCACCTCGGGCCGGAACGCGTCGCCCAGGATCTTGACAGCACGGGCCTTTTCCTCGGGCTTGAGCGGCGTCTGGCGCGCCTCGAACTGCGCGCGGATGTGCGCCGGAATCGTCTCCAGCGCCTTCTTGGTGCCCGAGATCTCCAGGGCCTCGGTGATCAGCGCCTCGCGCTCGCCTTCGACCGGCCTGACTTGAGGGGGCTGGTCCGAGTAGGTGACGATGCCCTGATCGTTCACCCAGCGGTACGTCTTCGCCTCGGCGAGAGCGCCCATCGCCAGCGCGACCAGCCCGATCAGACATGGAATGGCGCGGAGCTTCATGGCGGTCCTCCTCAATACTTGACCCGGCCGAAGAGCCGGAGCGCCGCGGAGCCGTAGTCGGCTTCGATCTGCTTGGTGTGCGCGACGACGACCGCCCAGACGCGCCGGAGCTCGGCGACCGGATCGGCGTGATCGTCGACGCGGAGATTGTGGTACATGCGCGGCTCGCGCAGGGCGGCCACGAGAAGCGCCGCCGATTGCTTACCGCGCTTGTCGCCGCCGGCCGCCTGCCCCGCTTCGAGCGTCAGGAGCAGACGCTCGGACAGATCGCGGCGCTCGCCGTCGCTCGCGCGAAATGCGCGCGCCATCGCAGCGATCACATCGGGGCCGGCGAGCATGTTGCCGGCGATGGTGAACTCGTCGGCCTGCTCGTGACCGCACCACGGCACGCAGCCGGAGCCGGTGTGGCAGAAGGCGCGCTCGCCGTCCAGCCCGTGGACCTGGCGGATCTCGCGATCGTTGTCTTTTCTCAGGAGTGCGCTCAGGGCGACATCCACCGGGACCCCCTGGGCGAGCAGCGCCATCCCCTGGCGCCCGAGGTCAGTGTTGACGCGCGCTTGAGTCGCGATGGCTCCGCGCGGCGAGACCCACGGCACGAGGCTGCCGACGTTGGGTCGCGCGGTGGCAACGGCGACGCCGAACGCTCCCGTCCCCGGATCGCGCGCAGTGATGGAAAAGGTGTGAAAATCAATCACCTTTTCAAGTATTAGCATGGGGGTGCCCGTGAACCCGCGCGATTACTCATGATCCGGCCGGACCTGGTCCTCTACGGCGGCAACGTGGTCACACTCGACCCCGCCCTGCATACCACCGAGGCCGTGGCCATCGCGGGCGACCGCATCGCGGAAGTCGGCGCCAGCAGAGATATTCGGCGCCTCGCGGGCGCCGACACGCGCCTGGTCGACCTCGCCGGGCGCACCGTTGTGCCAGGGCTCGTGGACGCGCACGCGCACATGGACAGAGAGGGGCTCAAGCTCTTGTGCCCTTCGCTGGGCGGCGCGCGCTCGATCGACGACGTGCTCCAGCGCGTTGAAGCGCTCGTAAAAGCAGCCGCGCCCGGCGATTGGATCGTCACGATGCCGCTGGGAGATCCGCCCTACTACCTCGACGTCCCCGGCAACCTCCGCGAGAAGCGGTTCCCGACTCGCCGCGATCTCGACCGGGTGGCGCCGCGAAATCCCGTCTACATCCGCTCGATCTGGGGCTACTGGCGCCACACCTTGCCGCTCGTCTCGATCGCCAACAGCGACGCGCTGCGCCTTGCGGGCATCACGCGGGAGACCCTGCCGCCGTGGGATGGAATCCAGATCGAGCGCGACGCGAACGGCGAGCCCACCGGGGTGTTCGTGGAGCAGACATACATTCCGGTCGTCGAACTGTCGCTCATGGGCGTGGCGCCCCGCTTCACCCACCAGGACCGTGTGCACGGATTGCGCGAATCGATGAAGATCTACAATGCGACCGGCACCACCAGCATCGTCGAAGGCCACGGCGTCGCCGAAGAAGTGCTGCGGGTCTACGACGAGGCGGCCGGCCGCGGCGAGCTCACCGTGCGGGCACACCTGACCGTGAGCCCATCGTGGGGCGGCGCGGGCCCGGAGGCGATCGAGTCGCGGCTCGCCGCGTGGAGGCCCCGCATCGCGGGCCGCGGCCGCGGGGACGCATTCCTGCGAGTGGCCGGCCTCGTCGCCGAGACCAATCCCGGCGCCGACGGCGCGGTGCGCGCGCGCTCGATGCCCTACACCGGCTGGGCGGGCTTCTCGTACGACGCGGCGCTGCCACGAGAGCAGCTGCGGGGTGTGCTGCTGGCGGCCGCGCGCGCCAACATTCGCGTGCTCAGCATGGGCCCGGGCCTGCTGGACCTCTACGAGGAGGTGAACCGCCTGGTGCCCATCCGCGACCGGCGCTGGGTGATCGAGCACATCGGCATCCTGACCGGCGACGAGATCGGGCGCATTCGCGACCTCGGCGTCGTCCTGACCACACATACCAATCGGTATCTGTACAAGGAAGGCGATCAATTCCGGTCACAGGTGGGGCCGGGCGCCGAGGACACGATCGTCCCGCTACGCCGCCTGAACGCCGCGGGCGTCCACGTCGCGCTAGCCACTGACAACGTGCCGCCCTCGCTGTTCTGGCCCGTGTGGCAGGCGGTCGCCCGGGCGGGCCGCATCACGAACCGTGTCATCGGGCCCGCGCAGCGCCTGTCGCGCGCCGACGCCCTCAGGGCCGCGACCCTCGAGGGCGCCTACCTGACGTTCGAGGAAGATCAGAAGGGCTCGATCGTGCCCGGAAAGCTCGCCGACCTGGTCGTGCTGTCGGAGGACCCGCTGACGTGCGCCGAGGTACGGATTCGCGATATCACGTCGGACATCACGATCGTCGGCGGACGCATCGTACACGAGCGGCCGAGGCCGACCGCGTGAGCGCGTTACCGCTTTTGATCGGACGGATTCGAACTGTGGGCGGTGGACGACGTCCGGATCGGCTCGCCGATCCACGTCCCGATCAGCTCGGCGGCGTTGGCGGTGGGGAAGCCCGGCAGATCCGAGCGCGGGGTCGCCGGCGCCGGCGGCTCGAGCTTCATCGGGCCGTCTTCCTCGATTCCACGGAACCATCCGGCCGGTAACGGCTCGACCTGCTGCGCCCGGTTCCAGCCTCGCGATTTTAGGCACAGCTTGTAGAGATCGGCGATGACGATGCCGTAGTCCTTGTTCGCGGTCATCTGCACGGAGTTTTCGCGGGCGCACTCAGCGCTGTCCCGGTTGAAGTCGCTCGCGGCCGCACCTGGCTTGTTCCAGTAGTGCTTGCCGCATCCCACGAATAGCAGGCCGACCCCGACGATCAATCCGAGCCGAAGCGCGAGCGATCTCTGGAAGAGGGGGCGAGAATTCATGTTCAGCTTCATGGCCCCGCTTATAGCGCCCGAGGATTACTTCTTCAAGCGCACGTCCTCGAGCGGTCCCGAATAGGGGAACGCCGGGATCAGGGTGAGTCCAGGCTCCTCCAGCCGCGGTCCGTACGCACGGATGAAGCCGTTCTCCCAGATCGGAACGAACATGACGCGCTCCGCGATGAGCCGCTGAATCTGGAACAGCAAGTCTTCTCGCTTCTTGCGGTCCAGCTCGACGAGTTGGCGCTGGAAGAGGCTCTCGATCTCGGGGATCGTCCCGTAGGAATTGACGCCCTTGCCCGTGGCGTACGGCTCGATGCGAGTGGACGCGTTGCCGGCCGCGCCGGTGGCCCCGACGAAGACGTTCTTGAGCTTCTTGTCCCGCCAGGCGGACAGGAAGGCGGCCCGCTCCATGATCCGCACGCGGGCCTTGATACCGACGGCGTTGAAATTGTTCGCGATCGCTTCGCCCATTCCGTTGTACGGGGGATACGGCGTGAAATCGCCCGCGTCGAAGCCGCGCGGGTAGCCGGCCTCGGCGAGCAGCGCCTTCGCCTTCTTCTCGTCGTAGGGATCGGGGGGGATCGCGAGGGCGAACTCCTGATGACGGGGCACGATGCCGCCGGTGGGCGCCGAGAAGCCGAGCGACTCGGACGCGTTGATGGTCGCGCGGTCAACGGCGAGGCTGGCCGCCCGCCGTACCCTGACGTCCGCCCAGGGTGAGCCCGGCGTCCACTGCTCGGGGAAGACCAGGAAGAAGAGGCCGTTGGTGCGGATGCCCGTGAGCGTCAGCCCGGGTGTGCGCCGGATGTCCTCGGCGATCGGTCCGTTGAAGAAGTAGGCGCCGTCGACCTCGCCGCGCTTGAGCGCCGCCGCGCGGGTGGATTCCTCCGGCAGGCTGCGCATGACCACGCGCTTGACGCTCGGCGTCTTTCGCCAGTACCCCTCGAATGCCTCGAGGACCAACTCGATGCCCGGCTGGAAGCTCACGAACTTGTAGGGGCCGGCACCGACGGGCGCCCGACGGAACCCGTCCTAACACACCTTCTCGACGTATCGCTTGGGCACGATCCAGGCGGCGCCCGACGCGCTGGTGCCATAGAAGGTCATGAAGTCGGGCCACGGCTCGGTCAGCACGAAGCGCACGCGCCGTGCGTCCACCACCTGCACCTCGCGCACGCGCGTCTTGAAGAGCGGCGCCGCGGCGCCACGATAGCGCTCGAACGAGAACTTCACGTCCTCGGCCGTGACGGGCTCGCCGTTGTGGAACTTCGGCCCCTGGCGGAGCACGAACTCCCAGGTGCGCCCGTCCTTGGACATGCTCCACGACTCGGCGAGCGACGGCGTGTTGAGCCCGCCCGGCATGGGCTTCACGAGCGCGTCGTGCAGCGCGTACATGACCATGAACGGGGTGATCTCGGCGTCGGTGTCCCCGGTGTCGAGCCAGCGCGTGGCCAGCGTGACGTGCACGCCCCACGTGACGGTTCCGCTGGGCTTGGCGGCCCTGGCCGCGCCGACGCTCGCGAGCAGCGCGAGTAGGAGGGCCGACATCGCGATTGGCAACCGGTGGCTCATGAGCTCTCCTTTCGCCGGGTTCGCGCGGATTCTATGCTCGACACGGGGCACCGGGCCATGCGGGTTTCGACCGCCTTGACACGCCAGCCGCGTCGGCGCACTGTTTCATCGCGCGGACACGAGCTTCCAAGAAGGAAGGAGACGCCAATGGCGATCACGCTCTCGCACGGCGGGCCTACGATCTATCGTTCTGCCGCTCCCTCGCGACAGGTTCTGGTCGGCACCATCGAGGGCGTGGTGTGCATCGAGCGCGATGGCGGCGGCTCGGGCTGGCACGTCGCCGACCGTGCCCTGACCGACCAGCACGTGCACGCCATTCTGGTCGAGCCGGAGAGCGGCACGATCTTCTCCGGGATGAAGCACGGCTCGCTGTTCGCGAGCGAGGACGGCGGACGCACCTGGGAGCGCCGCGACAAAGGCCTGACCGAGCCCAACGTGTACAGCCTCGCCTGTACCCGTCTGGGTGGCGGCGTGCGTGTTTTCGCCGGCACCGAGCCCGCGCACCTGTTCTGCAGCGACGACCTCGGACGCGGCTGGACCGAGCTCTCGGCGCTCCGTTCGGTCGACACGTCGGGCTGGACCTTCCCGGCCCCACCGAACGTCGCTCACACCAAGCACATCAACTTCCATCCCCTCGATGCCGCGACCTTGTTCGTGGGCATCGAGCAAGGCGGGCTCCTGAAGAGCACCGATGCCGGCAAGACGTTCCGCGTGATTCCGGGCATGGACGACGACGTCCACCGCACGGTGATCAACCCGATCGATCCCGATCGGATCTACATCACGACGGGCATCGGGATGTACGTGAGCGGCGATGGCGGGGTCACCTGGGAGCAATGGACGGACCTGCAGCACGAGATCGGCGGATATCCCGATCTCCTGGTGCTCCACCCGCGCCGGCCCGAGCTCATGTTCATCGCGTCGGCTGAGAAGGGTCCCGGCTCGTGGCGGAAGAGCCACTTCGCGGGCTCTCGAGTCTCGAAGAGCACCGACGGCGGCCGGACCTGGCAGATCCTCCGCGCGGGACTCCCCGACCGGCTCCGGCCGGCGTTCGAGGCGATGTGCCTCGAGGACTGGGGCGATTCGTTCTCGCTGTTCGCGGCGACGGCCACGGGCGCGGTGTGGTGCAGCGACGACGGCGGCGAGCACTGGACGGAGATCGTCACGGGGCTGGCGCCGATCTCGAAGGGCGATCACTACGCCGCGTTCGTGACGGCCTGACGCCGGCGGCCGGCGCGCTTCCGCTCAGCGGATGACCTCGTCCGATCGCGGCTGCCGTCTGAGGCGACTGCGGCGGTCATTGAAACGGACACGGCTGTCGACCCGGCTGCTGGCAGAGACGATATTGCACGCTACCGCTGGTGACGAAGCGCCTCAACAGATTGAGCGAGAACGTCATCTCGCTCATCACCGCCGCCTGATGGCATAGAAGACAGTCGCCCGGCAGGTCGAGCTTCAGGGGCTCGGCGGTGACCGGATCGAAGCCTCCGAAGGCCCAGTTGTGACTACCGAATCCCGGCCGGACCTTCTCCATGAGGTGCAACGTCCGCTCGTTCTTGCTGCGTACGAGCCGGCCCTCGCGGGTGACCTCGAACCGCGGCGCACCCGTCTTGGGCTCGAGCCCGACCGTTCTCGCGCTGTGAACGTCGAGCGCGAACAGGACGCCGGCCGGAAACTCCTTGAGGCGCGGATCGTGCGTCAGCGCGTCGACCGCCTCGCGGGAGACGTAGAGATCTCTCGACATCCCGTCGGAGCGGTCGACCACCGCGTATCGAACGAGCCGACTCGTGTAGTCCCGGGGATAGGGAACGACGGCCGTCGATTGCGCCGACACCGGCGCCACCACCGCCACGATCAGGAGTAGCACCGCGCGTGGCCCCGCCCGCGGTTTCATCATCAGCGCGCGTTGAAGCGCCAGCGGCGAAACGTCCAGCCGCTGGACGGAGAGATCCTGCCCTCTGCGATCAGGTCGGCGCCCTCCGCCTCGAAGTCGAAGATCTTCAGAACGCCCTCGTGCGCAGTCTCGTCGATGACCCGGTCGGTCACGGTCACGAACACCTCGTCGAGGAGCCCGGCCGCACGGAGGGCGCGCAAGATCTTCTCGCCGCCTTCGCACGCCAGGTATCGCACGCCGCGCTCGGCGAACAGGCGCTCGTGCGCGCGCCGGAGGCCAGCCGTCTCGAGCACCGGCTCGGCGACGATCGCGATGGCCGTCGTCGTCCGGGCGCTACGCGCCGCCAGCATCGCCGCTGCGTCGGGAGGCGTCACCACGAAGACGTCCATCCCCGGCGTATTGAACAGAGGGCTGCTCAGCTCGAGGCCGCCCCGCAGCGAATAGACGATCGCCCGCGGGTGGTGCGGAAGGCCGTGGACTTCGCGAAATCGGTAGAGCGCAGGCGCCGGGGGATCGCCGAGCTCCTGGGGACTCGGTACCAGGCGCGGCTGGTCGCGCACGGTCTGTGCGCCGAGTCCGACATCGCCGAAGCAGCGCAGGTGGCGCAGGTGCCGGGCATCCGCCACACGCTCCGGTCGCGTCGGATCCCCGAGCACCGCGAGGACGGGATCGTCTTCCGGGCCCGTACGCCGCCACGCCAGCACACCGTTCGCCGACGCGACCACGACGCCGTAGATCCATGGGCGATCGGGCCACGCAGGCGGAAACCCGATCGGCTCGAACCATTCAGGGTCGGGCGAGCGCTCGCCGAACGGATAGCGCGTCTCTCGGTTGCTATACCAGTGGATCCTGGCGGCACCGTTGGCCGCCGGTTCACGGCCCATGAGCTCTCCTTCTACGCTAGGATACGATCCGGAGGAGCTTCATGGAGCTCTACGAGGTTCTGCGCACGACCTTCGCCGCCCGCGAGTTCACGTCCGATCCCCTGCCCGACGACGCGCTTGCGAAGATCCTCGATCAGGCGCGGTTCGCGCCGAGCGGCGGCAACCGTCAGGGCTGGCGCGTGATCGTCGTCCACGACCCGGGGACGAAGCGCGCGCTCGCCGACTTCAGCGCGTTCGCGGGGCGCCGCTATGCCGCACAAGCGGCGAACGGAGAGAACCCCTGGAACACGATCGACCCGCCGCGCGTCGACGCCGCCACCATCGAGCGGACGCCGGTACCGGCGCGCCTCACCGAGTCGATCGCGGCGGCGCCCGTGGTTCTGGTCGTGTGCGTCGATCTGAAGGTCGTGGCCTCGATCGACCAGGACCTCGACCGCGTCGGGATCATCAGCGGGGCGTCGATCTATCCCTTTGCCTGGAACATTCTCCTGGCGGCACGGCACGAGGGCTTCGCCGGCACCATCACCACCCTCGCAACCGCGCGCGAGCCACAGATCAAAGCGCTGCTCGGCATCCCGTCGCACGTCGCCGTTTGCGCGGTCATGCCGCTCGGGCGACCAGTACGCACGCTCTCCCGCCTCAAGCGCCGCCCGGTGACCGAGTTCGCCAAGCGCGAGCGCTGGGACGGGCCGTCGCTCGGAGGTTGAGTGCTGCCTGTTGAGCGCCGCCAATTGACCCGTGCGGGAGCTCAACGCTTCGCGGGGGATTGTCGGCTCAACAGATAGACGAACGGGTGGCGCGAATCGATGACGCGCCAATCGAAGTCCTGCTTGAAGTGCTCCCACATGATTCGGTGCGTGTTCCTGAAGCGCAGATCCTCCCTGGGCTCGGGCACGATGTCGGCCAGGACCACCCAGTCGACGCCCAGGCGCTGGAGTCGCGCGATCGCCGCCTGCTGCTGCGACTCCGGCTCCGGGAACAGCGAGTAGACCTCCCAAAGTGGCGCGATTTTGCCGAGGATGAGATACATGCCCGGCCAAAGCGGGGTCACGAGCAGCGGCTTGGCGCCGACGTTGGCCGCCGTCTCGCGCTTGACGCCCTCGATGATCTCGACGGCGAGCGATTCAACCAGAGCGTATCGCCGGCGACGTCCGAGCGGACGTAGGTCTCCGGGTGCCGCATGCGGAGGCCATAAGGAGTTTCCGTCCGTCAGGTTCAGCCCGACGTCACCCTGGACGACGTAGGACAGGGCCGCAAGGAGCAGCGCGAGCGAGGCGAGGCCGGCAAAGCCGGCGGGCGTGAGCCGGGTGCCGCCGGCCTCACCTCGAGTCGTCAGATCGCCTTGTCGGCCTTGAGACGCTCCAGGTCAGCCGCCCCGAGCGAGAGCCACTCCTTGTAGACCTCGGCGTTGTGCTGGCCGAGCAGCGGTGCGGGCCGCACTTCTGTAGGCGACTTCGACAGCTGCACCGGGTTTGCCGGCATGGTGAACGAGCCCCAGCCTGGATGGTCGATGGTCGTGACCATCCCACGCGCGATCAGGTGCGGATCGCTCAAGATCTCCTGCGGTACGAGCACCGCGCCGGTGGGCACGCCGGCCTTGCCGAGATCGGCCATGACCTCGTGCTTCGTGCGCGTCATGGTCCAGGCCTCGACGAGCGCGTTGACCTGATCCTTGTGGGCGGCGCGCCATTTCGGATCCGACCACTCCGGATGGCCGATCAGATCTGCGCGTCCGATCGTCTTGAGCAACGCTTCCCACATGTGCGGACGCACGGGCTGGCAGTAGATGTAGGCGTAATCGTCGCGGCCGCCCGGCTTGCAGCGGAAGATGCCCGAGGGCGAGGTGTTCGCGATCTCGTTGCCGCGCCGCGGCTCGAAATCGCCGCCGGCATAGGCGAGCCGCATGGCGATGCGCGAAAGGTTGACGACGGCGTCCTGCATCGAGCACTCGACCTTCTGACCCTGCCCCGTCGCCTGTCGCTGCCAGAGTGCGGCCATCACGCCGAGGGCCGCGTGCATGCCCGTGCCCGAGTCGCCGATCGTTGGCCCGGGCTTGAGCGGGGGCGAGCCTGGAAAGCCGGTCAACGCCATCGCGCCGCCCGTGGCCTGCGCGATCATGTCGAAGCTCTTGTACTCGCTGTACGGCCCGTAGTTGCCGAAGCCCTTCACAGAAAGATAGACCAGCCGCGGGTTGATCGTCGCGAGCGCGTCGTAGCCGAGGCCCATCTTTTCCATTCCGCCGGGCGCCTGGTTCTCGGCCACCACGTCGGCCTTCTTGACCATGTCGAGGAACATGGCCTTGCCCTGCGGATGCTTGAGGTTGAGCGTGACGCTCTTCTTGTTGGAGTTGAGCAGCAGGAAGTAGCTCGAGTCGACACCCGGCTTCTCGGCGCGCCCGTAGCGCCCGGGCTCACCCTTGCCCGGCTCCTCGACCTTGATGACCTCGGCGCCGAGCCACGCCAGCATCTGCGTGCACGACGTACCGGCTTCGAACTGGGTGAGGTCCAGCACACGGATGCCGTTCAGCGCTTTGCTCATGGTCGCCCTCCCGTGCCGCAGATCATACCGCGTGCGGGTGGCGTGCGGTCAGGGCAAAGCGTGAACGGCGGGGGCCTCTAGGGCCCGAAGCTCGCCTCGAGGCGAACGTCCGGGAAACCCGTGGAGCGCTCGAACGCTTTGACCGGAATGATCCGGCGCAGATCGTCGGCCAGGTAGAACGCAGCGTGGTCACGCCTGCTGCGCTCAAACCGGCCATGCGCGCCCAGCTGGAACGGCATGCGGAACGTCCCTCGGAAAGGAAGAATGACCGGCTGCGAAAGCGCCACGAGCGTACCCGTCGCGGGGTCGACCCTCTGCGTGATCGTGAAGACGCCCTCGATCGACCCGAGCGGCACGCGGTGGAGAACCGCGAGCGACAGGTCGACCGTACCGCTGAACGTCCCGCTGATGACCGGGAGATCCGGGACGTGGACCGAGCTGTTCCCCGGCGCATTGATCACCACGTCGAAGGTCCCGCTGACCGGCCCGAGTCCCGTCTGGGTGGACACGCTGTCCGTTCCGGTCGCGATCACGGTGCAGCTGTCGATCTTCGGGACAGAGATCAGGAGCTGGGACGGGCAGAGCGGGGTTCCGAGCGCCGCAAAGCCCTGGAGCGGTGAGGTGGCATTCCTGACAACCACGCCCTCCACTTCATCGAACGTCACCCGCTCGCTGACTTCGTAGAGAGTGACTCCGGTCGCGCCGGTCGCCTCGTCGCGATCACCGGCGCGAGCGGCGGCCGAGAGAAGGAGCACCGCCGCAGCAAATCCCGCGCACCTTAACGCCTGCTTCATGTGCTTGTGGCACCTCATCGAGAAAGGTTCACTTCGCCAGCCGAATGGCAATTCAGACAGTCCCTCCCGACTGAGCAAGCAGCAGGAGCTATGCCACAGTTCTCGTGCTTGCGGAAGCCAGGAGAATCGAGTTCTTGTGTCAGGGGATCGGGCGCTTCGCGAGCTGGTCCGTGATGATTTTGAGCCGAAAGCCGGATTCCTCGAATACCGATTGACCATCTTCTGGAAATAAGCTGAGGGGCGCGCCCTAGCGTGATGTAAAAGCTACCGGTGTCTACGCCAAGAAAGGCAGGCGAACGCGGAATACCCTCGAAGGTCCCGTGATAAATGCAGTGCTTCACCCGATTGGCACGCAGCGATGGCGGTCGCTTGGATGGGAATATGGATCCACGCCTGTTCGCCGAGCGGGCCGACCTAATAGCGCAGACCAAGAAACTTCTGGTTCTGGCGAGAGACACGAGAGCAGCCGCTCGAAATCTGCGCCATACAGCAGTTCTGCGACGGGCCGTTAACAAACTCATGCACTCGGGTGACCCGCGCCAATGGACTCGAATCTGGACTGACGGCCGCGTTACGCCCAGCTCAAGAACAACGGATGCCTCAGCATCCCACGAGGCATTACGCCTCAGCACACCACTGAGGCTTGCGTACCCACCTTCAATTCAAAGGGCTGCCGGCGAGCGATCCTGACCAACTGCCGTATCTGTGTTCCCTTGCCAGTGTGCGGGTTCTTGTACGCAAGCTCCACCATCGCGGCCTCGCCCCAGTCACCCCACGCGATCCGCTCGGCTGAGCCTTCGTCACCGTCACATCTAGAGTCAGCTTGGACTTGAGTTTGAGCCACGCCGGGGAGCGTTCGCCCGGACCGTAGGGTGACGCTGGGTCCTTCAATACAATCCCTTCGCCACCCACCAGGTCTCATAGAGCCGCAGGAGCCTCGTCCGAAGTCGCCCTCTCTACAAGGGCGTCGCACCAGTCGCCGCACTCTAGCGCCTTGCAGCCGTTGTGCTGTTGGAATACGTGGACGGTTTTGTTATGCCGCGCGCAACGTTTCGGTGATCATATCTAATGGCGCGATTCCAGTGTCTCGGCGAGCAGCGACGCGGTCGCCGGCAAATCTGCGCTGACGAGCTCGTAGCACGGGCACGCCGACGTGATCCGTACGGCGCCATCGAGACCACCGCGCGCGTGCGCCAGGGCATTGAGGACGTTCGCATAAAGGTGAGCGCCGGCCTCGGCCGTGGTGAGTCGTCGAATCGCCGGTCTCGATGCGCCCGGGTTGTAATGCACGAAGACAACCGCCTCAAGTTGGGCTGGAGCTTTCCCGACACGACCCGGCCCATCCTGCACGTGCAGGGAACGGGAGGTCACGACGGTGCGTCGAGGCAACGGGTACGAGTCCGGCGGCTTCCGCTTCAAAGCGAGCCTGCGCGGATAGGGATGCACCTGCAAGGTGTCGAGGTCCACCGGCGCGAGCTCGTCGCTCAGAAATCCGAAGCCATGGTGCAGCATGGCCCAAGTGAGCGTCGATTTCCCGCCGCCCGGCTTCGCGACGAGCATCACGGCCGCGCGCCGGATGAGCACGGCAGCGTGCACGAAATAGAGGTCGCGGCGCATCTTTTGCAGCTCGACGCTGATGTCTCGGTCGAATGCCGCGAGAAACGTACCGTCGTCTCGGGCCACGAGCGCTCTTTGCCCCTGCCGCGCAATGTAGAACCCCTCCGCCGCTCTATCGCGGCCGACGGCGTAGTCGAGAGCCACGTCGCCAGCGTCCCCGAGCATCTCGCCGTAGGCGGCGAGCACGAGGCGTTGCGTCGCGGAATCCCCACAACAGACACGAATACCTCGACTGAGGACCCGTAGACCGAGGAGACGTTTCGAGGCCGGTCTCTCGATACGTGGTGGTCTCACGCGTGGTCCAACAGTCGAAGTTCATGAAGCTGGCGGAGCGTTGTCACGACGGCGTCGTACGCCGTCTTGTAGTCGACGTCGAAGAATCCGGTCAACTCCTCTGCGATTTCGGCGGCCGTTCGGTGGCCGTCACAGCGATTCCAGATGAAGCTCGCGGTCGGATTGAATTGGTGGATTTGCTCTGCCGCCAGGTGAAGTACAACTGTTTCTCCCTCTACGACACGCGTACTGATATCGGATCGCTGCTTGGGATAATTGTGGTCCATAGCCTAAAATTAATTTGCCGGCCGTATTCATGACGACCGGGAGGCGCACATTTCGACCACGTCGTCGCTAAAGCGCTTAATCCGGGCCGCTGCGGAGGATCGTACCGACCTGATCCTCCGCGATTTCCTTCCAGCGCAGATTCGATGGGCGGTAGACTCCGGTCTCGGCCCACTGCTGCGGCGCGCGACGGCCGGCGACCCGGACGCGCGGAAGTCGCCGCTCTGGCCGCTCGTCGAGAGCGCCGATCTCACCGCCCGGGTCATGAACAGTGACCGCCTGGACGTCGCGGCCGAGATCATCCGGGCATGCGAAGGACTGACGCCGCCCCTTACGCTACTCAAGGGCATCTCGATTTGCGAGCAGTTTTACCCCGAGCCGTACTTGCGACCCATGGGCGACATCGATATTTTGTCGGAGTCCAGCGCAGCACCCTTGGTTGAAGCGCGCCTGCTGGAGCTCGGCTACCGCCCTACGACGGAATATCCGCGGGCATTCTACGAAACCCATCACCACCTGAGGCCGTTGGTCCACGGTCGCACACGAGTGTGGGTGGAGATCCACCGCGGCCTGTTTCCCCCAGGCAGCGTGCTTGGCTCGGAGCGCGTCTTCAGCGTCGCGAACGTGCGGGCCGAGCGCCGACCATCGACCTTCCGAAACCATTCGGTCAATCGCCTCAGCGACGAGTTCCAGCTCGTGTACATTGCGTCGCACTGGGCGTTTGGACTCCGACGCGTCGGGGGAATCGTCGGCATGCTGGATCTCGTCTATCTGCTCGCAAGAGCCGGGGGCCTTCAGTGGGAACGGATCTTCGAATGGCTCGACGGTTCGCTCGCGACGACCTCTGTGTACGTGCTGCTTTCGTACTTGAGCCGCCACCGATTGATCGCGGTCGCGCCCCATGTCCTGCAGGAACTCGGTGAGCGTCAGCGGTCTTTCGGCCGCGCCAATCTCAGAGTGCTGCACATGCTCCTCGACCGGTACGTGACGGAGGGCCATGCGTTCGGAGCTCTTATGAGCGAACGGAACTTCGAAATTTTCTGGAGGAATCTCGAGCGGCCGAGTTCTCCGTCGGCCAACCTTCTGCGCGCGCTCTGGAGCTTGCGGCCGTCACGAGCGTGGCTCGAGCGGTCGTTGCCCAAACTCGGCCAGCGGCCGACCTCGAAATCGTCGCGCGCGCGCCCGGCATCCCACGGCCTCGCGAGTTACAAACCGAAGATCGACCAGAAGTCCGAATGATGGCGCCGGCGACGGCGGCCCGAATAGGCGCTGCCAGTGACGCCCGTGTCGTCAGTCTCGCCGCCTGCGCTAGATCCTGCCTACGCGAAGGATGGCAGCACAGGCAACGTGAGAATGAAGGGGGTGACGAAAACGGCCTTGCGGAGAACATCGCGTCTCGTGTCAGAGAAATTTGGCTCCACGGCCCTCTCCTATAGGTGTGCTCTCTGTCTTCTTCGTCGAGTCACGAACGATCTCTAAAGATGTTACTTGGAGAGCCTGTCAATTGTATAGAGGGAAATCACGAGAATGCTCGGAACGAAGTTTCCGGAAGCTGATCTCCGGAATGCGGGAAGTACGGCGAGACCTATTGGTTGTCGTCTCCGGGGGAGCTGGTTCCCGGCGACGTCACCACCGGGTACGCTCGCCTCAACCTCCACACGCTGCCTGGATTTCTGCGTGCTGCCGCAAGCAGCGCAGAGCCCCCCACGGCCCGGGTGCCCGACGAAAACAGGCCCGCCGTCCTTGGGAAGGCTGCCTTCGTGCAGCTCCGTCCTGAGCCCGCGCGAGCTCCGGCTATGATAGCCGCTGTGACATCAACGTCCGCGAACCAGTTTCCCCGTCTCAGGCTCTGGCAGCGCCTCAGCGTCCGGGTTGCCGGGCTCTTCGTCGCTGTCACGTTGCTCGCCGTGGGCCTCGTCGGTGAGGTGCTGTACGAGCGCCAGAAACGTGAGACGGAGGCGACGCTTGGGGCATTGCTGCTCAATATCGCGCGCACGGGAGCGTACCTCATCGATCCCGCCCAACACTTGGTGGTCCAGCGGACGCTTACTCAGCAGACGAGCGCGTATCTCCGAGTCCGCCAAGCGCTTTCGATCGTGCAAGATGAAAACAGGATCGAGACTCCGGTGTACACCCTCACCGACTACGACGCCGAGAAGCGGCAGGCGCGCTTCATGGTCACGAGCCGGGGTCCTGGCGCACCGGGCGAGCCCTACCCGCTGGTCCCGGCTCTAATAGAACCACTCGGGCGCGCGTTCCGCGACAACGTCGCGACGCACACGGCTATCTACCGGAACCAAAGCGGGACGTGGATCACAGCGTTCGCGCCCATCAGGAACGGGCCTGGGCCGCCCATCGCGGTGCTCGACGTAGATTATTCTGTGACGGTCTACCTGTCCCGTCTGGCGGAGGCCCGCAACACGATCATTGGCGCCTCGCTACTTGGCGCCATGGCGGCGCTGATCCTCGGAGTGATTGTCGCCCGTCGGGTGACTGGTCCGATCACGGCTCTGACACAAACCGCAGCGCGGGTTCAGGCTGGCGACCTCAGTATTGACCTACCGGTCCGCTCTCGCGACGAGATCGGGCGGTTAACGCGGGCCTTCAACGAGATGATCGAGGGCCTGCGGCAACGCGACTTTATCCGCAGTACGTTCGGCCGATACGTTTCTCCAGAAGTCGCGCGAGAGCTGCTCGCCTCCCCGGAGGCTCAACGGCTCGGGGGCGAAAAGCGCGAGGTGACGGTCCTGATGTCTGACCTCCGCGGATACACGCGGTTCGCGGAGCTCGGCGAGGCCGAGAATGTCATGGCGGTGCTCAACGACGTCCTGGCGCGGATGACCGACGTCATCATTGCTCACGGCGGCACAATCAACGAATTCATCGGCGA
>Ga0126370_10000318_pt1 | contig 19121 bp, 16 predicted proteins | sample PanSoiMetaPlot_3_FD_92586 | JGI IMG/M metagenome (GOLD analysis project Ga0126370, IMG submission 92586) | Tropical forest soil microbial communities from Panama - MetaG Plot_3 | ecosystem: Environmental > Terrestrial > Soil > Tropical forest > Bulk soil | place: Panama | collected 2016-02-17 | reverse complement strand
ATGCCCTCAGCGGGCCGCATTTGTTGGCATAAATTGTTTTTTTAGGCCCTAAGTTTAACTAAGCAAACAGAAATTAAATACAATCTGTGCCAAACAATGACAATGTATGTTACCTTTTCCAACTATTCGGAAGGAAGAGTCTTTATGTAGAAAAAGACAAAAAATCCTTAACTATTTTCCCTATAACGGTAATTCATAAATACCATAGTATCGTGGTCAATTTATGCAAAAATCCGTAGAAATGATAAAATCCGACATCAATATTGTTCCAATCTCGGAAAATTGGCTAAATCGGGCCAGCTATGCGTATAATGTCCCGAAAGAAAGAATCACCTTTGTTAAAGCAGGAAAAACGCAGCGAAAGAATGAAGCAATAATGAGTGACACAGAAAAAAATGCATTCATAAACGGAGTTGCAAATTTTAATAATTTAGCTGCTGGGAATTTTTTAGATGCGAACTACCGCCAGACAGTAGCAATTCATGGAAAGCCTCACAGAATGCATGGCGGCGGTGATCCAGTTGGTGCGCAACGGTTTTTAGTTTGGCATAGGCTATATCTGACAAGACTAGAGACAGCGATACAGTATTTTGTTGACAAGAATTTTTTTATCCCATATTGGGATTGGACCACTAACCCCTCAGTTCCAAACTGGTTGAAGAGCTTTACACCTACTGTGCTTATTCCTGATCAAGAAATAATTCCGCCTCCTGATGGAGGACCTGTTAATTATAACAAAGTCGTTGTCTTTAGGACTCCTGGACAACAACCAGGATTTTCCCTACCTACAAGTCAAGACATCAATAATTGTTTAGGTAACTCAACGTATACAGACTTTACTTTGGATCTTGAATATTTTCATAATCATGTACATATGTGGGTAGGCGGACCAATGACTAACCCTAGTATATCACCAGCAGACCCGCTGTTTTGGCTGCATCATGCCAACATAGACAGGATCTGGTCAGTATGGCAGACCAAGCACCCAGGTCTGAACCCCAACCTTTCAGGGAATGATACCCTATTGGATCCCTGGTGGCCATACTACCAAAACTCAGGATTTGGATATGCGTATGTTGAATCTTACTGGAGGACAAATCCATATGCCGAGTATGTATGATATTTCAATTAGCTTTGAAAGTGGTGATGTTAAGACTTCATGCATACCGTCCTGGTCACTTTTACCATTATTTGTGTCACCACCACACCAAGTGTGATTACAAATCACCTTCGATGAATTTCATTTAAAGGGTTTAATTTTTGTTCTATAAACAGTCTATTAATCACCTTTGAAGAATCGGTTGTAGGATGAGGTGTATTAATGGTGGAACGGAGATACGACTTATCCTACATCGGAAATGTGAATTGCAATTCTGTACTTTCACTCTGAAGAAAATTATTAAAAGTTACGACTATAGTTCTATAGGCAGTCTATAAAAGGAGTCCTTTCTACACCCTTTTGTCGTCGGTGATATCTCTAGCAATCTCGTGCTCAAGGGTTTAGTCCTTAATTAGTAACGGATTAGATAAAAGCATAAAAAAAGTATTTGGGATTAATAGAATCAGTTAGGACCCATATGGCTACCATCACTAAACCCGAAAAAGCCTGTTAGTTATAGTTTAAACTTTTCTTAATTGTAGTTATAGATCAGAACCAAAAAAATGAACAAGTCCAATAATAGAGGGTTATCAGACATGACTTATGAGTAAAGAGTAGGTGGTAAAATCGTTCCTTGGTAGAACGAGATTAACTTTAGTCCGTCTTAGGAATCTAAAAAAATTGATGTTATTAATAAACAGATGTTTCGGTCCTTCTAGAGGTGATGCCTTCTGTAGATGGCAAGTCTGGAAATTTGCTTCTTGTGCTTTCCTCTACCGTCGCAGTGGCCTCTTCGATTATTTTCATCGCTTCTTCGTCAAGACTGGTGATCCCTCCTATGTCTTTAGCTACTGTAGATGAAGAAATAGCTTGACCAGTTCCAGTTAATATATTACCCAAGAGATCTGATATCTGTCCCATTGATTGATCAGCTTCTGGCATCATGGATGATAACCCTCCTTGAATTCCCTTTATTACTGACATAGCTGGGCTTAGAGTGACAACCACATCTCCGAGTTCAGTCATTGTATTTAGCCTCAGCTGTATCTGTTCCAAAGCCAATTTCGCAGAGTCCACCATAGTGTTCATTTTGCGAACTTGAGATAATTCACTGGACAACAATTTGGCATATTGCCCATCATGATTCTGAACAGCCTGAATCACACGATCAAAGATTAGCTTATCCTTTTCGTTCATCTTCGTAGATATCGCATCTAACTTGGAAATCTGCATTTGCAATTTTTTCTGAGCCTCCTCTATTCTAGGTCTAAGTGGCTCTGATGATTTTATCCCATCACGAATTTTATTCCTTACACTCTCGCTAACGCTCTCACCGTGTTGAGGTCGACTCCATTTATTCCCAAAAGACATTTTATAATACTCCATATCTACTAGACGAGTTATTGTTATTGTACATCAAGAAAAGTTGTTTAACAGCTTTAAGTTATTTATTGATTAAAAAACTATGGTAGTGAAGTAGAAATTAACATTGATTATTGAGAAAAAATCAATCATTGCGTTTGCTCTAAATGGAAACAAGACGATGTTACATTATTCCACATATTTCGAGCTTAAATTTTAGCTATATTTTAATTACCTAATATGTATGCAGCCGGAAATGTGCGGTAAGATTACGTATACCGATTTCAGTTTTGAATCCTAAAGTGGTTCGGTTCATTTCTGCTATGAGTTTAATAGCCAAAGGTAGGATGATGACCTTGAAAGTGCATTGAATCCTTAATATCCATGTCCTATCTTATTTGCATTAGTTTTCCAAATTTAGGTTATCTCATCAAAAAATTTATTTAAACACTTGATTATAATATACTGTAGTGATAGACGATAAAAGTTTCAATAGACCTTCTTTATTGTCGATGTCTGTTTCGTTTGCAATGAACTCTGATGTCATAATTTTGGAGCAGTCCAGAACAGTTGGTGATGCAATCACTGCAATGAAAGAGAACCAAGTTCGCTCTATCCTTGTGTCGGACTCTGGTGGACAAATTATCGGATTGGTATCAAAAACTGACGTACTATTCAAAGTAGTATCTACTCACAAATCACCAGCCAAAATAACGATCAAAGAGGTTATGTCCTCACCTGTTATTTCTATCCCCCCCGAAATGTCGATTTCGGATGCTCTGTCGGTGATGGAAAAGCATATTATTAGACAGCTCATAATAACGACATCAAATAGCGTGTTGGGTATTGTTAGTAGAGATGGTATAATGGCGAAAATGGAAAAAGCTGCTATGGAGACTATCAATGCAGCTGCAACCTCTTCGTCGTTGTGTATTTTGAACCCTTTTGCATCGACTCATTTGAAAGACACAAGAGCGATGCTGATATGTCCTCACTGTCAGCAAGAGTACAGTGATAAGGAGGTCCTTTCAAAGCACATGCAGTCTACGCATACATAATTCAAGATACACAATTATCTTCTCCTAGTCCTCTGATTAGTTGCTCAGTAATTGGACTCTTGCCATTCAGAATAGCTTTTTAAAATTGAGATCATCAGTTATAGGAGCTAATAATCTTCACCTGAAATTAAGTACACACAAATAGCTTTCATTAGCAGATTTCATCGAATTTGCATTTTTGATAAAGTATGATTGAACGCTATAACTTGCTATAATTGCTAATTCTTCGATTTTCTACAGCGTCACCATTGTAAACTACAGTTATCATTTGATTTTATTCTATGCTAGACTTGTTGCTACATTTAGTTTGATCTATTGAGTTCAAGTCACCTGATAGCAATTTCGGCAATTCTATCACCTATCGAATAGCTTTCATGATATTACAACCCCACAGTTATATTCTTAATTTTACGTGTACTACGAATAGAATTCGTCTACTAACACGTTGTATGAGAATAAGTTAGACATATTCCGCATCCTAGTGTTCATCACATGAATATTTTGGCTTAACATCTGTTTTCCTAAATTAATTAAAGATACGCATCAACTAACAAATACTATTGTTTATAGATGATTAGCTATCAATCGTTAGTATTTTTGACAATAAATTATATATTCAATTAAGTATATTCTATCACTGTGACTAATAGAAGTTATGACGCTGTAGTTGATCCGTCACTCAAGCGAAGTGAAAATAACAATAGAATACAAGATATAGAGTTTCTTCAAGTAAGATATACTAACATACTAGGTAGATTTCTTGCAAAATATGCGATGATTGATGATGATTTACAAAAGTTGATATCAGAAGGAATAGGTCTCGATGGCTCATCGGTAGAAGGATTCGCGAGTATAGATGACTCAGATTTTCTTTTAGTTCCTGATAAATATACACTTAGATTGTTTCCCTTTAGTAAGAGGCTTACAGGTTCGGTAATTTCTGATGTTTACCTAGGATACCAACGAGGTAGATTACATGAAGATCCTAGGTATGTCTCACAAATTATGGAGGAATACCTAGAAGAACAAGACCTTACATGTCAGATTGGAGCAGAAGTTGAATGCTTCATCTTTGATAGGATAATCTTTCATGATCTTGACTCATCCGAAAGTAGTACCCTTGAAGGGATAGAAATTGTATCTGAAGAGAATCTGGGTAAAGGCAACTATCCTATAAGAAATAAGTCAGGATATGATGCTCCTCCATTCCAAGATTCCCTTTTGGATTTTAGGTTCGAAGTTGCAAAGATCCTTAAAAATTACTATAATATCAATGTAACAAACTTGAATCATGAGGTGGCAAGTACTGGCCAAATTGAAATAAATTTTCTCCATGCCGGTCTAACTAAAACTGCAGACAATGTTCAGAACTACAAAGATGTAGTTAGAAATGTGGCGAAAAAAAGCAATCGGATTGCAAATTTCATGCCTAAGCCAATATTTGAATGCTCACCTAATTGCACAAAAATAGATTCCGACTTTAAAGAAAACGGCAATGATAATGGTTCAGGCATGCATGTAAGTATTAGTTTGTGGACCAAGTCCTCGCTTGGTTCAGCACCTGAGGACTGTTGCAATATTTTTTACGATCCCAATGATGAGTATTCCAACCTGAGTCAGGCTGGCCGCTATTTCGTTGGGGGAATTCTCGATCATTCTCGATCATTAGCTGCCTTGGTTGCACCTACAGTGAATTCTTACCAGCGAATAGTTCCTGGATATGAAGCACCAGTGTATATTGCGTGGGCCAGAGGCAATCGTTCTACTGTAATTCGAATACCAATAAACGACAAAGATAATTACAAGACAAAGCGGCTAGAGTTTAGAGCTCCTGATCCTTCATCCAATCCCTATCTGGTGTTCCCAGCAATAGTAGCAGCAGGACTAGATGGCATTAAGAAAAAAACAGATCCGGGATCTCCTATAGACGAAAATATATACAAGATGTCTGAGTCTAGAAGAAGCAACCTGGGAATTCATTCGCTGCCCCGCACTTTACGAGACTCGCTTGATAGTCTAAAAAGTGACACGAATTATCTCCAAACATGCTTTAGTGATACGTTAATTGAAACATATTTAACGATCAAACAAAATGAAACAAAAATAATCAATGAAAAATCAAAATCACAGCAATTCCTGTACTATTTCGATATATGACTTTTCAACGGTCTGGTTGTAGCTCGTATTGATAAATCTTGCATATTTGCAGAATAAATTGTGAGGTACAGCTGTATTGCAGTCAGTGACAAAAGTTCTAATAAGTAGCTGTATTTATGTACTGTAGTGGGATTTAAAGACTGGTTTCAGAAGAAACTAAAGCAAAAACCGACCAATGAAGATTTTAATCCACTTTCTGAATCGTTAGAAAAGAAAGACAATCTAAGCTATATCGAACCTGAAGTACAAAGTCCTGCAAAGATTAATCCAGACCTATCTCACGAACAGGAAGGCGCACAACAGTATCAAACCCAGTCCGAAGTAGAAATGGAGGATGACAAGCTCGAATATATAGGCACTGAGAACGATTATCAGGATAGTGGTTTTGATAGTAATATTCGTGATTCTAAAGAATTACTTAATGAAAGCAAGGTATCGGTCCCACCACTACGCATTTCAAATGATGATGACTATGTGACCATCCTTCTTACCAATTTGCCAGAGCTATGGACAGGTAAGGAAATGAAGCTACATGTCATAGCCGACTTTAGAGATGCAGCTTGGATTATGAAAACGGTTTTTCAGCAGGTGGAGTGTGGATTGATAAATGCAGATATTAAGGTAAAAGAATTCACACATCTATGTGATATTGCACTTATTCTCCGCGTATCTGAGGGATTATCAGGATTTCCTGCTGCTATCACAGCCATAAATCCCACTCTTTCATACCTATTGACATCAATAAAAACCGAAGCAATTGTGAGAAGAAAAAGAAGGTTAGGGTTCTAGCTGTGGTCCAGCCCACCCGAGGACAGCTAACACCAATCTTTCAACTTAGTATTTGTGCAGTTATTTATACCTCAGATCTTGATATGATTGGTATATGATACCTTTCTGGAACACTTCACATGAATCAGCTGTGTCTAGCGTGTTCCAGTTTGATTCGAGCTTGTAAATACTTGGCCATAACAATCTCTGACATCGGCTGAAGTCAACTGACCATCATCCTTAGAAAGATCAGATTCGCACTTTGATAATTCGGTCAAGTCTTTTTTCGATGTTTGTACTCCTGTTTGATTCGAGCTTGTAAATACTTGGCCATAACAATCTCTGACATCGGCTGAAGTCAACTGACCATCATCCTTAGAAAGATCAGATTCGCACTTTGATAATTCGGTCAAGTCTTTTTTCACAGATTTTTGATTGGGATTAGCAGCATTCATATTATCACTACCATGTTTTCCTTGAGCATTTGCATTATGGATAAAATTTATCCCAAAGATTAGCATAGAGGTAACCGCTATTGTGATCAGGACTTGACTTGATCTATTTCCTACTGGCATTAGATTAGAGACGACCGTATTTTTAATAGGGGGTTTGTAAGATAGTATAATAAATGTGGTCGTATTTAATTTAACTCGATTTTTCATCTATTCTATTGATTAGTATATTTACTCAAAGTTGCTAGATGAATACGATCAGAAATGTGCAATAAGGGTGTCGCGTCTGGCAATTTGGTTTAACCCCCAGACAATCGAATACGATGCGATTGACCTGCATTCTAAGAAAAAGTATATGATTGTAGCAGGTTTACAGTGTGTCTGCATAAGATCCAAGTTTACGATATATACGGAATCGAGTCTCAGTTCGTAGTTACTTATGATCACTCATCATTGACCATATTAGATAATAGAGAGAAGAGCTAATATAGAATATGTCCAACAATAGTAAAATTAGTACAATCAATCCGGCCACAGAAGAAGTTGTTGGTACATTTGACGTTATGGATGCTGCACAAATATCTCAGATTGTGAAGAAATCTAGGACTGCCTTTGATTCATGGCGGAAGAAGGAAATAACGGAACGTTGCGATTATATAAGAAACCTAGTAAAGGTTCTTCGGAAAAATAAGGACTCTTATTCCTCGCTTGTCACCCAAGAAATGGGAAAACCTATTAGACAGTCGGTAGCCGAGATAGACAAATGCGAATGGCTCTGTGATTATTATGCCGAACATGCAGAGTCCTTTCTTAGAGACGAAATTATCCCAACCGAATTTCGCAAGAGTTTTGTATCCTTTGAACCTTTAGGCGTGATTGCAGGTATTATGCCATGGAATTTCCCTTTCTGGCAGGTTATGCGATATGCAGTTCCAGCGCTCATCGCGGGGAATGTGGGGATTTTAAAGCATTCTAGTGTGTGTTTAGGAAGTGCACTAGAGATAGAAAAGGCATTCCAACTAGCAGGTTTTCCGGATGGGGTATTTCAATCAATTATTGGAGATTACAGAGCCGGCGAAGCACTGATACAAGCTCCAGGAGTCGATGCAGTCTCAGTGACAGGTAGCGTTGAGACCGGAAGACGAATAGGAGAACTAGCATCAAAAAGCCTGAAAAAGTATGTTTTGGAATTAGGAGGTAGTGATCCTTTTATCGTCCTCGAAGATGCTGACCTGATTCAAACTGCTCATCTAGCTGCACAGTCGAGACTCTTAAACACTGGACAGAGTTGCATCGCAGCAAAGAGATTTATTGTTGTTAAGGACGTCGCGGAAAAGTTCCTAAAACTCTTTGTAGAAAATACGAAAAATGAAGTAGTAGGTGATCCTATGAATTCCAAGACAACAGTTGGTCCATTAGTTAGAGACACTCAAAGACTAGCATTAGAAAAGCAAGTCGACGATGCAAAGGCCAAAGGTGCAGAGATCTTAACTGGAGGAAGAAGAATTCACAATAATGGTTATTTCTATGAACCAACCGTAATATCTAATGTGACTCCTGACATGGCAGTCGTAAGAGAAGAAGTCTTTGGACCCGCAGCTCCTGTCATAATTGTAAAGAATGAATCAGAGGCAGTACAAGAAGCAAACAATTCTGAATTTGGTTTAGGAGCAAGTATTTGGACTAACGATTTAGAGAAAGGAGTCAGACTGGCTAGACAGATCCAAAGCGGAATAGTAAGAGTCAACGAGATGGTCCGTTCTGACCCAAGATTACCATTCGGAGGAGTCAAGTATTCTGGTATCGGCAGGGAGCTATCTGAATTCGGGATCAAAGAGTTTGTCAACATAAAATCGGTAGCAGTAAAAGACTTGGCAAGCAGACTACTTGTAGAGTAGAATGGGTGAGTGAGTCATTACTATATTTAATTCACGAAATAATCGATTATTATAAGACGAATAATCATAGGACTACGATGATCTGTATAATCGCTAACCTGCTAAGTAGTAAGATACTAGTGATACAATAATATCAAGATTCGGCCCTAATCGAAAGAAATCCTGTCATAATTCCTTTTAATTCCGAAAGATGTGATTAGAATTGTCTAGGTGGTACCAGGAATAATTTGAATCAGAACAGGCTATATCTTATCAGAATTAGATCTAATTATGAATTTCAATTTGAAAACTTTCAAGCATGGATAATGTCACCTTTCCTGATCAGTAGAATCAAAGTTTTGCAATATACATACAATATATTTTGATTCATGGTTTGCAGCTTTATAACTTTCATAACTAACTACAAATCATATTATTATATTAAAAAGTAGAGTTGAGTGGAGAAGAAAACTGAAAGTTCTTCTCTAACCTGTTGGATTCTAGTCCAGTAGTAGATTTGTAAGAGATTGTGCCGTTTACAATAACTCTGGACGCGCCTCGATCAACATTTTTCCAGATAGTTGGATCAAAAAAATTACGATCAATTACCTTTCTATCCTTCAACATAATTGAACTATTATCAATTATAGGAAACGTGTCAGCAGTAGGGGTCAGGAAGCCTTCAAGCATTTGTCCGATACTTCCTGATACTAATTTGATATTTTGAATTATGATATCATATTTTATTTCCTCCAAAATTAATGTCCCAGCATTAGGATTATTAACATCAAAACTAATCTGAAGAGCTGATTCATTGTTATTGATTTTATGTAAAGCTAGCCTTGCGATTGAAATTTCAATCTGTCTTTGTGAATCCGAATTCGATGTTTCATTATTTTTTATTTCGCTTTGTATACCCTTAAAGATTCCGTTCTTTAAGCTTGCATTGCTTTCTACATAGACTAGAAAGACTATTATTGAGAATATTGCAAGGCTCCCAGAAATAAAATAGATTTTATGCAATACCTTCATACTACAATAAGAAAATGGTATTTTGATTAATTAATCCTTCTTTCTTTCGTAATATCTCAGCATTATTGTTTTGACAATCCGAGTACATAATAATTATAGATTGGATCTAAGTGTTACTGCAATTATTTATAAATCAAAAGCTACAGATAATAACGTAGTTTTGAATCCGAATATTAGAAGTCAAGATTTTTATGCCGATATGCCTTAGTAGAATCAATACCCTTAGCTGAACATGCAATGTTAAGCTGAGCCAAGTTATTTATTTTCTATCTATCGGATTAAATTGGTGGAATATGCTATGAAATATGCAGCTAAACCGAATTCGACATCAATTAATTGTATTAGCATGATCAAGACGATTAGTAAGAATTGACAAGTAAAAAATTAGTTTTGGAATCTATACTTTGATTCATATATTGAAAATGTATATACCATTCACCAATGGTGGCCGAAAGCGACAATCAGGATAACGTAGATTCTGCTACCTTAGCTCAAGGTAGCAATCAGACCAAAGGGACTTATCTTTTTGGTGATTACTCAGTGTTTGATGAGAACAAGAATATTATAGATATGTTGAAAGACTTCATTTCGATCTCAGAGCATGTGTTTCAAATTCACGACAATGTTGAAAAGCTCAGTTATTTAATAAAAAGAGTAGAGAATTTACGGGATGTACTCAATTCAAAAATTGATCAAGTAAAATTATCCAGCGAATCTGATATGGACAACTTTTTCGATGAGATTTACGAAAAACTTGTAAAAGTGTACTTCCCTGATCAAATCAATGTAGAATCATTTCTTAGAACTAAGAATTCAGTTTTGAGATCTATTAATGACGTTGAAAGAGAGAGTAAAATTAGTTTTGATGAATATAAATCATATCTCGAATCAAAAAAGATTGATTTCTATATGAGTTCTGTGAGGCTTATACAAGCATGGTTGTCCAAGGATGAAAATTCCTTGCCGAATCAACTTATTTCCAATGCTACGAATATACTGATTGCAAAAGTGGAAGATACTAGTGATCAGTACTCGATAACTAGGTCAACTGAATACCTCCAGTCGGCAGATTTGGAAAACAGCAACAATCAGTGGAATTCAATGTCCTATTCTTTCTCTGTTAATGCCTCAGCCACTGGTTTTTGGAGAGGTCATAGAAAGATAATTGATTTGGAAATAGGTCAATTGGCAGTTCCTATAGGCTTTAAAACTTCTATCTCGGAGAAACTGCGGAGATCCTTTAGATTAGGTCATTCAAACGACCATCACTTTACCTCAGAAAGAGAGCCTGATATGATATCCGTAGAGAATTACTACGTTACTCATGCAGAAGTCGAGGTCGGCAAGACTTTATTGGTGATCCTTTCTGCAGAAGCGAAGCCGAGGGACAAAGTGATTAAAATCGAATATGATTTAAATGACCTTCATGTCGACAGAAGCAGCCTTAAACCTGAGACACCCATTTATGCCAAGGTTATAGCTGAAGGTCGTGTTCCAAGAATCGAGTATATTGACGAGAAGGAAAACCGCAAGATAGACCTACTTCAAAAGGAATTCCATAGGGCTACTGATATTGGACGTATTATGGATATGGGATACAAGCTTGGGGAGAAGTTAAATCAGTTGATAGATTTACGTCTAATATCATCATACGTCAATCTCTATTTGATTTCAGTTGATAACAAAGAAGCAGTATTTATTACGGATAATTCATCTGTCGATGACCATTTATCGTACAATGAAGATTTGGTAGTCTCATTCCTAGAAACAATAGCATCTGCATTCGCACCAATAATACAAATGCTGAAATCGAAAAGCCCAGTTGATGGGGAATTAATTTTGAGATATGATTCTCCAAACAAGCAGAGAGAAGAATATATGATCAGAACTGTAGACATAATTTCTAGACTATCTCAGTCAAGTGGTGGACACAAGGTACTTGCTGCACTAGGGATTATTGATGAAGGTGGTTCAAATTCTAGAGTCTAAGGTATTCAAAAAGCTAACTAACCACATAATACTTCGTCCTCAGTTTGGCATCTGAATTTCCTAATAGCGAGTCAAGAGCTGGCCCGCCGGTCTACTTTATTATTAATATTTAGATTATTGAAGGGCTATTTTTATGAGGAAACGCCATGCAATGTCGATAAATTTGTAGTGAAAGTCATTTGGATTTGAATATTCAATGGGTACATACATGCAACTTTGGACTTTTACGCTGCTTTGGGTTGTTTGCTAACTACATTATTGTAAGCAGTTATAAACCAATTAGCATAATTGTTAGCATGCCTTTCAGTGCCTCTATGTTCTCCACCTCTAGTTCTTAAATGATGGTAGAACTCGTGCAGCATTACAAACGGGTTATAAAATACATCAGAATTCGTCGCATAAATTTTCATGCTTTGCTGAACATAAACTGCGTACACAGTCCTCCTTTTTCCCTTAATTGTGCCTACTAGAATTTCAGGAGGAGAAATGCTATATATTTTGCTGAGTTGGCATAATGCATCTTCAGTTCTACCGTTTAAAATCATATGAACGATTTTGGCCCTGGTTAGTTCGTCTGGCGGGGTCACAATAGCTGTCATTAGGTAGTTGATATAACGTATTTCATGATATTTGCCTTCGCATCACTTAGCAAACTTCTGAACTAGTTTCCACTTCAAGGGTAGTAGGATTTAATCGTTGACTATTTTATCACAATCATAATATGAAGGCAATATCTTATACAAATCATGTCAATTGACAAAAGAATGCCTAAAGTGGGCAGGTGATACTGTATATATCATTAGAACAAAGAGAAACTATATTTAATTTATATAAATCTGGCATTGCCCCAGACATTATTGCCTTACAGATGGATTTGAACCAAGAAGATGTGATGGCTATAATCCATGAAACCCGAATCAACGAGACAAACAAAAAGAATTCTCAGAAAAGACAAAGGGACGCTCCATTACTTAGCGGCTTATATCTTGATACAATAGTCAATGTAGACTTGGCGATCAAACAGGCACAATCTAGGATCTGGCAGGCCTTAAAAGTTAAGCCACAGTTTAATATTTCAATGGAGGAGACTCAGAATATTTTAGAAAGTTACGAAGGTTCCAAAGTCACCTTAGTGGTCTTGTACATAGATTTGGTAGAATCAACTAGACTATCGATGATGCTTCCTATAGACAGGTTGGCAACTATAATCCAGGCTTTTACCCAAGAAATGTCAATGCTAATTGAAGCTTATGGTGGATTTATTTTGAAATATGTCGGTGACGCCATATTGGCCTTTTTTGTAGTCCCTGATTCCGAAAAGGATGAAGGTTTCAAAACCAATGCCTATCTACCATGTCTAAATGCAGTGAATTGTGCATGTTCCATGATCAAAGTGAACCGTGAAGGCATAAATCCCATACTTAATCAATATGATTATCCGGAGCTTAAGGTAAGGATTGGCATAGATATTGGTGAAAATGTAGTAGTTCAATATGGATGGGATACGTATCATAGAAATGGCAAGGTAATAATGAAAAAGGCCCACCTAGATGCCCTTGGTTATACCATCAATATCGCTACAAAAATGACCGGACTAGCGAAGCCCGATCAAATAGTGATAGGCCAAATGGTATATGATTTATTGGACGAGAAACAAAAGATGGCCTTTGAATCTCTATCAGTGAAACCTGATATGTGGAATTATGTTAGCGATTATGCAGGTGGAAGGATCTATGACCTATATGGGAGTATAAATAGAAAATTCGATGTACCTTACGACAGCGTAAATAACAACAAATAGCAAATTTTGTTAAATATCTATATACGTATCTCTGACGCCAATTATAGCTAATTTTGCTAATCTATACTGTGCTTGTCACGATTTTTATTGATAATTTAGAATTAATATGATCAATCTTCAAACCTCCCCAGGTCAGAAATTTGGACTGCTTTTATTCGAACTGTAATGACAAAAATCAGGAATGCGACAAATCGAATGCATTTGTAAGTACATATTTGTTAGCATATATCTTTGTGTGCCAACAACAAAAAAATGAAATCGATTATCAATATGTCAGTAAAAACAGAAAGTCATGAAAAGACTTTGCAATACGCAACAATGCCAGTTATTCAACTTGTATTTAGTTATTGGCCTGCACACGCATTATTGCTCGCGCAATGCTAAAATTTGTTCTAATTTATGTTTCAGAATCTTATTTATCTTTTGTCCGTCCGATCTGCCTTTAAGCACTGCCATAGCCCGCCCCATTAGCATTCCTAGCGAGTTCATGCCCTTATCATTTATGGCGTCAAGATGACTGTTCAAAATTCCTTCGATTTCATCTTCGAGCTGTCGTTCAGTCATAGTTTCAAACCCAGATTCGAATTCCTCAACTCCATTTATTTCGTGTTCCATAAACTTTTCATACAATAAAGGTACTGACTCTTTTGCGATTTTGCCTTTATCTAGCTCGTTAAAGATTTCTAACAATCTTTTATCAGTTAGTAATGAACTATCATATCCTTGCCTTTCTAGATTGGTTATATCCTCTGTCAATTTTGAAGCTACAAAAGTAGGTGATATCTTCATTGAGGATATAATCTTATAAAACAAGTCTAGATACTGTGAATCAAAGATCTCCTCGGCAAGCTTTTTGTTTAATCCAAATTTGGATATCATTTCATTTGTATATTCTTCTATCGGCCGCGGAACCTTCTGGCGTAAGGGGTCAAGGAGTAAGTCATCAACCGTGATGGGTGCAATGTCAGTTTCTGGGTACATCCTAGCAGACCCGGGTCTAGGTCTGATGTATATCGTTTCACCTGTTGATGTTGCGGCTCGTGTTTCCGCAGGGACTCCTTCGAGTACGGTTTGTAATCTTTGAATCACTGATTCTATCGCGTAAGTTACACTTGTTAATCTTCCACCCATAATTATGAATGCATCATTTTTCGAACTCATTGCAAGTTTTCTTCTTATACTGTCCAGGTTTTCTTTAGATATGCCATATCCAGGAAGCTCGTCGGAATGAAATATTCCTCCAATACCGTAAAATCGAACAAGCTGGCTCAATTCCTTACCCAGTCTGATCCCATAGTATGGCTCAAATCCGAGCATCCCAGCAAAACCCTCTATTTTAATAGCCTTGTAAACTGTATTATGATCCTTAAGAGATTCAATGATTTTTCTAGAAGATGACTCTCTCAGTATATCCGTTACATCGAATATCCTGGTGTCGCAACTTATTTCTTTAATTCCTCGATCGTTTTTGAGTTTATCTGCGATGATTATTAGTCCATGTTGTCTGTTCACTTCGTATTGGATCACTTTGACCAGCTGATCAAGCTTCTGTACGCCTTTGATCTCTACAACTCGTCCATTCTCTACAGAAATGTTGACGTCTTGCCGTATGCTTCCTATACCTCGAGCCACTCTTTTACTTGCCCTTAATATCCTTCCTAGGCCCAATGCTAGTTGCATTACTTCAGAGGGAGTACCGGAAACAGGTTCAAGTGCAATCTCGACTAATGGTATTCCTAATCTGTCTAATCCAAACTCTCTCTTACTATTTTTATCTGATATCAATTTTGCCGCGTCCTCTTCGAGGCAAATGCTCTGAACGCCAGTCCTTTTTCCATTAAGTTCAACAAATCCGCCCATTGAAATTAGCATAGTCCGCTGAAACCCACTTGTATTTGAGCCGTCTATAACTATTTTGCGCATTACGTGGATTTCATCAACAATGTGTGAATTGAGTGCAAGAGAAAAAATTAGTGCAGTTTCTAGCGCTTCTTTATTGACACAATGCGGTGGTTCCTCATCAGCCTCCACCAGGCAGCTTGTTCTATTTGCCGCGAGGTATCTGAATGACTGAATTTTTTTAAACTCAAATAATGCGGCGGGATCGACTATACCCAATTCACTCTGAGCTGGCCTTAGGCTTCGTGAAAAATCGAGATTATACTCTTCATCTTCGTTGGATTGACACTGACAAAAGAGCTTGTTCCCAGTAGCAAGCTGCTGGTGAATTTCTAGGCCAACTTTGAGGTTAATGTCTAGTTTATTAGTATTCACTTGAAAATATATTGAAATCTAAAGTCTTTTATTTCTTATCTATTTCTATGGGGCTGACGGATGTTATTTCATTACAGAAATTTTCTTGCATCTTCATTTTGACTTCTGCGGAGCTTTCACTATTTGCTATAAGCCACATTGCCTTAGTCAGTGCAGCTTCAGGAGTCATATCTGACAACGGTATGATTCCAATCCCAAGTAAATCTCTGCCTGTGTTATACACATTCATATTAACTCTTCCCCATAAACATTGAGAAGTCATAAAAATCATTATCCCAGATTCGATTGCAAGTTTTAATTGTGCAAAACAATCACGACTCACATGACCAAGACCTGTTCCTTCGAAAATTATAGCCTTACAACCGTTTTTCACTAAATCTGAAATGATCGCAGGTTCAAATCCAGGATAATATTGAAGCAAGACCACGTGTCTATCAAAGGATGTTTCGTATGATGAATGTTTTCCTTCTCCGCGTCTTGTCAGGTTCAAAATGTTATTAGATTGCATTATGATACTATCACTATTTATCAATGCTATTGGTTCTATATTGATTGATTGAAAAGCGCCGCGGCTGCTAGTGTGGTTTTTTCGAACTCTAGTACCCAGATGGCATGCCAATAGACAATCCGAGGTATTAGCATGCATTATAACGAAGACACCCGAATATTCTGAATTTACAGCAAATCTAGTTGCCCCTATCAGATTGAGCGCCGCATCAGACGATGGTCTATCAGATGATCTTTGTGCCCCAGTTACTACTATAGGAATAGGGGTATTCCGAAGAGCAAAACTAAGTGCAGCAGACGTATAATGCATAGTATCTGTTCCATGTGACAGAATGATCCCGCTATAAATCCCGGTATTGATTTTTTCAATGATCTTATTTGCCATAAGAGTCCAATCACCTGGTACTAAATTTTCGCTATATTCATTTAGTAACATCTCCGTGTCAACAGAGGCGTATTTAGAAATTTCTGGTACTGACATATAAAGATCTGATGCGGAAAGAACAGAAGTAACTCCTCCAGTTCTATAATCTATCTTGCTACCTATTGTCCCACCGGTACTAATAAGTGCGACTCTAGGAAGAATATCTTCGTGATCTAGAACGGGAGATCTAGATTTCTCTAATGCTTTGGATTTATTGTCTAGTGATTTTCCGTCCACAAGAGCGCTGTACTGAACCTCAGAACCGCTTTTTTCGATCGATATTATTCTTGTCACATCAATTCCAATATTGTAGCCATTCCCTAGTTTGATAACAATATGATTGTCATCAAACAATTCATAACGTGGAAGTAAAATCCCAGAATACCTTCCGACAGTGGTATGAATAGTAATACTTTGTCCTATATTGATATCTTTTTCATTCAGAAACTCTGACGTTTTTCCTTTGTACTCTGATGTTCCCACTGTTTCCGCTCATGAGTTGATGTCTAATATATGGATTCCTAACTCACACGTAATTAGTTTAGAAGAGTCTCGAAAATAACAAGATCTATAAATATTTTAGAAGAAGAACAGAGGATCATTTGTCTAGGACGTGTATTCAGTAATCTCAATACTTGCATCTTCAAGTAGGTTCAATATGGCGACTTCAATATCGCGCACTGATATAACGCCATAATCCCAAGCATCTATGAACGCCCGAAATTCATTTTCTAATACTTTTGCTGTGTCTTGAAATTCTATCATCTTTTCAGGGGTCTCAGGTGTTCTATAGCCTTTTGCTACCATAATGGGACACCTCTTATCTATTTCCAGTGGGTTATACCAAGCATCCCTTGCGAATTCATAATCTCCACCTTTGATGATGATGTACATACGCACCAATTCATCAGTAGACAACTTATGTAAGTCAGTTAACCATGACGTGCCGTTCGTATCATTTTGAGACCATGCTTGATGTCCTAAGTTTTTTTCAGATAGACCGGGATTATCTTTCAATAGTATGCATATTATATCAACCTGCCACATAGAAATACATTTTCTTTTGTAAGGTATCAAAATTCGGATACAAATGCATTTCAGTTATGAGATTAGTGTAGAGTTAATATATCTACTAAATAAATTCAGAAATATAGATTTAATATTAGAAATGTAGATTGAATATTTAGAATTAATCTAAATATTATAATCGAAAATGTAAGGATCTGATTGGTATTATCATTACAACAATTTCCATTTTTTCCTACTAACTAGAATTATAAATATGTCGAATGCGTTCTATTCCACCAATTTCTTCTATAAATCTGGCAGTTTCATTAGTGACCAATTTTTTCCATTCTTCACCTTTGGATATTTTGGCCCTAACTTCTGTAGCGGATAACACTTCTCGCTTATGCATGTCGGGCTCTATTACCTTAATGCCTCGTTCTATGTACAATTGTTTGGTGAAACTATCGTTGGTGAAAACTACATTGTACCTGGGGACCAAAAGATCTACCTCACGAGTCCATAAACCATGTATTTCCATATCTGGTACAGGGATAAGAAGAATTTTATCAATACTTACTTCTATATCTGCTTGCAACGAATTTCTTATCATCTCAATTCGCTCGCCTGCAGTAAAGGGGTTTCTAGCTTCATGACTCTTTTGAGCGCTTCCGATAACAACTACTAGTTCCTTCGCAATGCCTAACGCATACTTTACAGTAACAAGATGGCCCAGATGAAACGGCTGAAATCGGCCAATAAGTAATCCTCTAAAAAATGAGCTCGTAGAAATGGGTTATTTTCAAAGCAATTTTAATCTATATTCTTTACTTTGTACAAGCCGGGTAGAAGAAGAGTGTGTCGTACTAATGATCTCCAGATATATAGATTTAGACGCAATAACAAAGACTTAAAGGTTAAGAATTTTCTTCTGAAAACACAATCGCCAGATAATTACTACTTTCATCGAAAGTACTAATTGCGGTTTCCTGACATTCGCCAATCACTGTCTCGAGAAATGACTAACTTCTCGACAATAGCATCTGAGTTAGGTTAGATAGTCGGTTCAATTTTTTCAACGTATGTTAATATTCTACCAATTCGAAAAATTCTTCAATATGCTTGTGCAAAAGTATTACGTCTGATGTATGCTTCATTACTTTGTTCTGAGGATTGCTTCGAAGGTAATCATGTTATTTCAAACTATTGCATAAGCTTTTGCAAGTAATGTCTTTCCTGTGCCGGGAGGACCATATAACAAAACACCTTTTGGAGCTTCAATTCCAAGTTTCTCAAATATCTCTGGATGTCTTAGT
>Ga0126370_10000317_pt1 | contig 19123 bp, 15 predicted proteins | sample PanSoiMetaPlot_3_FD_92586 | JGI IMG/M metagenome (GOLD analysis project Ga0126370, IMG submission 92586) | Tropical forest soil microbial communities from Panama - MetaG Plot_3 | ecosystem: Environmental > Terrestrial > Soil > Tropical forest > Bulk soil | place: Panama | collected 2016-02-17 | reverse complement strand
GCCCAGAGGTCAAATCGACCGCTTTACCGCGGTCCCCGCCGGCGCCACCTTCACCGTCACCGAATCCAAAGGCATCAGTTCTCGGCGAGAATTTGGAAAACCGTGAAACGGAAACACCTTTCTTTTCCTTCAGCTCTTCGTCAGCCTGATTCCGCCGTTGGTCGTTGAAACTCTTAGGTCTCGGCCGCCTGCACCTATGGTCCCGGAGAGTCTCTTCGAATTGAAACTGCCCTGTACGGTAATGGGGAAATCGGTGTTAACTCCGCCATTCGTCGTACTCGCATCCAGCGTGAATTCTGCCCCGGCCGGAAGCGTCACATCCACGCTTCCGTTTGTCGTCCTCTCCTTCAATTCGCCGCTCCACTTCGCGTTGCCGATAGACACGTGGATTCCGCCGTTTGTGGTGGAGGCGGAGGCCCACTCGCTGGTCGAAACATCCACATTGCCGTTCGTCGTGGCCGCTTCCACCACGCTCGCGAGGTTGTGGCCCACCACATTCCCGTTGGTCGTTAAGGCATTGAAGTGCACGCCCTTTGGCACTTGCACGTCGAAGTTAATGCTTGCGCGGTTCCCGTGCCACGACCACCCGCCGCTAGACTCAGAGGAAACTCCGCCGCGGTGGCAACGCCCGGGCGACTTGTCCCTGGCGTACACCGCGCAAATCGTCACACCATCGGAATATTCCACGACCTCCACAAACGGCTCGTTGTCGTCGCCGTGTCTCCACGTGCCCGCGACCCGCCCTTCATCTCCAGAAGCGGCGCTGGCATCGATTCCTCCGTTTCGATTGATGACTTCCAGCGTTTGTCCGGCCTTCAAGTGCCCCTGCCAATGAAAATCGCGCTCGCTGAACACCGTGCGCTTTTCGCCTTGCCCCCAGGCCGGGACAGAGCCCGCCAATGAAATCATTACAAAACCAACCGTTCCAGCTATCCACAACAGCACAGAACTCTTAATACGCTTCATGAGCGTCTCCCTCCAATAGCGGCAACCGGGAAGCTTCCGCCTTTCACCTTATCTGACGACTGGCAGCAACCGTTCGTCTTACAGTGATGTATACGCATTCTAGTACGTTTTGGTTCCCCAAGGGGCTGCGCTCCGGCCAGCCCGGTGAAACATGAGCGTGAAGCCCGTCTAGTTCGTCAGTCGTCCGCGCAGGACAGTAACTGAGGCTTTGGGCAAAGTGAAAATGGTTTGCGAGCCGGCGTCGATGGTTGTGGCGGCGGGAGGAAGATTAGGATCGGGATGGCTGTTGGGGCCGTCGTTGATCCAGACGTATTGATCCGAGCCGAAACTGGTCCAGGAAACACTCCCGAAGAAATAGGAATTTCGCTTTTCTTTCCCGTTTTCAAAAGCAACGCGCACGGTGTGTGGATGATTCTCATCGCGATTGACGAGCATCAGCGACCAGTTGCCGTCGGGCCGATGCAGCGCGTAAGTCGTCACAAGAAGGTCTCCGTCCGCGTCTTTGATGTCGGTGGAGGATGGAAACATTTGATGAACGCCGGAGCGGTGCTGCGCCCATTCCAGATTAATCAACCGGGCTGCGTAGTACGGTGACGTATATCCCTTGATTTCAAAGTTTTCGTTGGAGACGAAATTCGACCAGGAGGACCAGCCGAGACAGGTATTGTTAATGCCTTGCGGCTGAATCGGCGAGTGGTAAAACGCGGCGCCGCCGCCTTCAAAAAATGAACCGACGTTGTCGGCGAGCCAGAGCGCGGCGAAAATTGTGGTCATAGGGCCGGTAAGCTGCCAGGAAAGATGGTTTTCCGTGACCATGAGAGGAACATCTTTCGGCACGCCGTCGTCGCGCCAGATTTGCAGAATGCCCTTCATGAATTGCGGCTCCCGGTACAAGTCTTTCCAGGTGATGGTGCAAGGCTCGAACGGATAGTGCTCAAAGGAAACGAACGCCAAATCGGAAAGATGGTTGTGGTCCTTCAGGTAAGCAACAAACCGGCCCATCCAGGAGATGCGGCCTTTGGAGTCGGGCCACAACGTGATGTCCTTGTTGACGCCTTCAAAAATCGGCCCTCCAAGTTTCACTTTTGGATCCACTTTGTGGATTGCGTTGGCCCATTGAATGTACAACGCTGCGTAATCTTCCGGCATCGCATGTTTGCCGTCGGGCTCTTCGCCTAGTTCGACATAACTGATGGGATAGCCGCGTTTCTCAATGTACGCAATTTGCGCGGCCGCATCGTCCGGCGTGGCGTAGAGCATGGTCACCGGAATCATCGCGGGCAAGTTGTTGGTGAGCCCGCTGGTGAAGAAAAGGTCGAAGCCAGTGTGCTGATAGTCGCCGCCATCGCGCACGTCTTCCGCGGAATGCCAAGGATCGATCGAGGAGGCGGTGTAGGTGTCCGCCCGTTCGCCTGGATTTTTTGTGACTGCCATGAAATTGCCGCTGGTGTCGGTGCCGCCAAGTTCGACTTGCTGGATGGAGTAGCCGACGCAGTTACGAATGTCGCTTGGGTCGTGCTCATCACAGGTGTTTGAGGACTCCGACATCAGGATGCGCACGTAGCGCGTTGAGACCGCAGAATCCGCCAGCTTGAGAATTTGTGTCCCACCTTGCGAGTTTTGAATCTTGCCCGCGCTGAAAATCTTCCACTCTCCATTCGGCCCTTTGTCAAAATCGAGAGCGTCCATGCCGGTCCAATACTCAACCTGGTAGGCCTTGGCGAACGGAGATTCCCAGCGGATACGCACGGCACTGACTTGCTTTTCGGATTGCAGATCTACGATGACCCATTGCGGGTGAAGCGCTTCCGACTCGCCCGTGAATTTGCTGGTGAGATAAGGATTGCTCTTCCAATACAGCAGGTTCGGCCCTTGCACTGGGCGGTCGCCGCTGGTAGCGAAGCCGCGGTGCGGCAAAGCGTAGGAAAGGATGTACCGAATCGGCGCTTTCAGTTCGATGCTGCCGGTGAAGTAGCCACTCTGATGCCCGGCGTCGCTCCACGAGCCGTTCGGATTCCAATGCCATGCAGCCATGCGCAGTTCGCTGTTGTTGCGGTAAGTGATGGAGCCCCATCCGGCCGAAAGCGATTCTTGAACGATATGCGGAGTGTGAATGCGGTCGATATCGCGGCGCGACAAGACGTCAAGCGAACTGCCCAGCGCGGAGTCCGGATCGAACGCATTAATTTGATGCGACGGCGTGGTGTCCACGTGCACAATCCCATCGGGAGCGGACTGCGCAAGCATCGCGCCAGGTTTCAGCGCCAACGTTAACAGAGCTGAAGTAAAAAACAGAAAAGAAAGCCGGAAAGCGAGCATGGGAATTCTCCGAAAAACGAGCCGCATCATAGCATTATTCATTCGATTTAAATCAGGAAGTATGATGTGACAGGGCTTGATAGGCCGCTGCCAATCGCGGCTCGGCTAAATGGTAAGGTCGGGAGTCCGCGGCGCCTGTCGCGCTTAACGCTTGCGGATGTAAAGCCAGCCAGTGCCATCACATTGGCCGCAGGGGAGCTTGCCGTTTTGGCCCGTACCCTGACAAGTGGCACACATCTCCCAATCCAGTTTATTTGCGGCACTGCCAATCACGCCGGTGCAGCGCTTGCCCACAGTGACCTGAGCGCATTGGCCGCCGATCATTTCTGTGGAGTACGAGATGGCTCCGCAACGCGTGCATAGGGCAACAGGCTGTGGTTTTAAAGCAGCTTCTTGGTTGGGCATAAAATGGGCAGAATTAGCTCCAAGTTTTCATTCTTGGGCTGGAGGCAAACTCAGTGTCTCACGAAAACGCGCCACCGTAGCGGAGACGTGTCCGGATTGCCAAGACTTAGCGCCCGCAATCCGCAAAGCGTCGGAGAGGCAGGGCTTCAGCCCGGCTCTTTAAACCAGAGAACGAAAAAAGGGAACTCTCTTGTCCGAGCGGAGTCCGCCGTTATTTTGGAAACGGGCCAGCCATAATCGGTCCGGGAGTGACAGGCTCCCACGCTTTTTTGCAATGCACGCAAGACACTTTCTTGTGGAATGCTTCAGAAGGCTTGGCATCTTGGATTACCGCGACGGCGTTATTTTTTTGACAATGCGGACAGGTGAGATCCACCAAAACATGCAGCGGCAACTGTTTCGAATCGACGTGCAGGTCGGGTGCTTTGGCTGCCTTGTCACCGAGGCCTATTGTTGCTTGCGCTTTCTTGCTGGCCCGCTTGCGCGTGTAAAGAATGTGGTCTGCCCCTGCCAGCATTTCTTCCGGGCGCTCTCCTGATTGATACTGCTTCCATCCCGCGGAGAAAGTCACAGGAATTTTTTGACCTTGCCACTCCACTTCCAGGATGCCAAGCCGCCCGACGACCAGCTTGAGTTCGTCCAGGGTGCACTCGGGCAGCAGTACAAGAAACTCATCGCCTCCCAGGCGCACCGCCAGGTCGGATCCGCGAATAACCTTGTTAAGCTGGACCGCAAATTCCTGCAACACTTGGTCGCCCGCCGCATGGCCGTAAGTGTCGTTGATCTCTTTGAAATTGTTCAAGTCCAAGGTGAGCACGGTAAGTGGATGCCCCTTCCGCTCCGAACGCGAAACCTCAGCCGCCAGGCGCTGCTCCGCAAAACGCCGGTTATAGAGCCCAGTCAAGGGATCCAGCATTGCCAGGCTCCGTAGAAGATCAGAATGGCCTTGCTTCTCCGCCAACTGCCGCCGCAGCCGCCGGATAAGGAATTGCTGATAGGCTGCAAACAAGTCGAAGAGTACGACCAGAATCACCAGGCCAAGAACGACATCCGTTGCTTTGACCCCGAGGTCTAATTCCACTCTCCTGGCAAACGTGGGAATACTGAACGGAATGACCACAAGCGTCAGGAGGGCCATAACGAAAATCGAATGGCCCAAGAGCCACCAACTCTGGTTTTCAGTTTGAGGGCGCGAGCGGTCGAGTTTCGACTCCTCCAGTTTTGGAGTGGCTGGATCGGAAGGAATGAGAGGGGCACGCATATCACTGACGGGACCGGCACGAATGGCTAATTCGTCCAAAATAGGGCGGCTGATTGGTTTGGTCAAGCGCGTTTGCGGAGACTATTTCCAACTAAGTCATTAAATCAAGGATAGCAATTTGGCCAAAGCTTTGAGAGCGGATTATTTGTTGTAACCGGCCTATTATCAATAGGTTGCCGAAGCGGGAAACTCGGCAAAGGGTCTACGGGGTTGGTACCCCTGACCTATTGGCCAGGGCGCGTCGCGCTGGCAAACTCAGCTCGACGAAATGATTCCGATCTTCATTCTCGGCTTCTCCCTCTTCGCGCTGGCGAAGTTTGGCATTGCTCAGTGGCGCCTCATTTTGCTCAGCGCTTCGGACTACCAGCTTTCTGGCTCGCTGCAGGAATCAACGGGAATTGATGGAGCGGCCATTGGGCCACGCGACTTCGGGGCTCTTAAGAGTTTTTGCGAGCAAATGTCTGCGACGAAAAAGACAAGCTCTTGGCTAAAAGAGGTTTCTCTATACTATCGTATCGTCGCACTATTCCAGAAGCTTCCCACTCTGTCCACTTGGGGAAACCGCGAGATGCAGCTTTGCTCACGTTACGCCGCGGTGGTTCTTGACCAGAACCTGGCGATGAACATGGATCACCGTCTCGCCAACCGTTCCATTTAAGTCAAACCTAAATTTTAGCGATGGTTAGAACTGGTTCCAGAGGAACTGGTTATAGACCTCGTGGTGAAACTGCACTTCCTGCGCCTTGACGATGGTACCAAGCGCCCGTGGGCAGCGGTCGGCGGAAGTGCGCTTCAGTTCGGCGTAGCGAGCTTTGACGTCGGCGCCGAGCAGCGAAGTAGTCCATTCGGCCTTCTCGAAATTCTCGATGGCGGTGTAGATGTTGTCCGGTAGAAAGCGCTTGGCGGAGCGCAAATCTTTGATCTTGGCGGTTTCGCCATCCAAGCCCGTCTTGAAGATCGAGTACATCACCATGTAGGGATTCGAATCGGGAGCGACCGCGCGAACTTCGGTCCGCATGCTGCGATCGTTGCCGATCGGGATGCGCACCATCGCGCCGCGGTTCGTGGGCGATGCGTTCAGTTGATTCGGCGCCTCGAAGTGCGGATCCAGGCGGCGGTACGCGTTCACGCTGGAATTGATGAGCAGGCAGATGTCGTTGCCGTGTGTGAGGATGCGGTCCACAAAATCCCAGCCGAACTTGCTGAGTTTTTCCTCGCCCTCAGGATCCCAAAAAAGATTCTTGCCGTCTTTGCTGACGGAAACGTTCGTGTGCATGCCGCTTCCATTGACGCCCACGATGGGCTTGGGCAGGAAGCTGGCAGTGAAGCCCATATTCGTAGCCACCTGACGGCAAACCAGTTTATACAGCTGAATCTGGTCAGCGGCCTGAACACACTCCCCGTAGTTATAGTTGATTTCAAATTGCGACGGCGCCACTTCCGGATGGTCTTTTTCGTTTTGGAAAGCCATGCAGCGCTGCACTTCAGCGGTGGTGTCAATGAAAGAGCGCAGTGGGTCGCCGGGAAGCGAGTGGTAGTAGCCGCCGGTGTTCACGTACTCGAATTTGCCGGTTTCGTGATAGCGCCGCTCGGCGTCGGACCCAGCAAAAAGGAAGCCTTCGATCTCGTTGGCAGCGTTCAGCGTGTAGCCTTTCTTCTCGTGAAGGCCGTCAGCGTAGCCCTTCAGGACGCCGCGAATGTCCGCGGCGTAGGGCGTGCCATCCTTGTCAATCACATGCCCGAACACCAGAACCTTGCCGGAACCAAACACATCAGAAGGCGCCCAATAAAACGAGGGCCAGTCCATCGCCAGACGCAAATCGCTCTCGCGTTGCGCCGTGAAGCCGCGAATCGAGGAGCCGTCGAACGTCAAGTTGTCCCAGCTCTTGATGAGAAACTTTTTGTCGTAATCGAGCATGTGCAGGCGGCCTTCCAGGTCGCTGAACAAAACGGTGACCGCCTTGATACGCTTTTCATCCGTGAGATATTTCAGCCGCTCTTCTTGGACCTTGTGCACCGGCACGCGATTCTTGCGCTGCTCCTTGGCGTTCAGATTCAACTGCTCGAGTTCATCGTAAGAAAGCGTGAGAAAATTTCGCAGTTCGTTGGACATGAATCTCCTCGGGTTGGAATCAGACGCATGTTCGGCGGTAAGTTTTGTGGCGGACGCTGCCATCAGAATCTCCTCATGTTCGGATTAGAGGCACTCAGTCGTGGTCTTATGGGGACAGAAGAAGCCATCGGACGAGCTTTAGGTTAACGCGCCCGGATTGCGAGCGTCAATCGAAAGACTTGATGCACAGGATGGAAGAAATCGATTCTGTGGAAAACTAAGGGGAAAACCTGAGGAAGCAGAGTTATTTTGGCAGCGCGCTTCGTTCCAGGTGTTCTACGGTCCAACTTCCGAGGCGAACTGCTGGCCGAGATTTGGCGCACAGCTCAAGCGGTCCCTATTGCAACGGTTCGTGTCCCTCGCCGCCAGCAACGGCAGTTAGGGGTGACCTTCAGGAGCCGTTCGAGGCGCTACTCGCGAGAGGGGTTTCGGCTTTTGGTCGTTGCGTCGGCTTTTTTTCGGCTGCAAAGCGGCCCGCTAATCTCCTCAACTCAAAGAAAGCACCTGAGACGGCGTGCTTCATCGCCAGTGACGATTCAATCCCGCAGGTGCACCCCGGGCATTCCCGCCGAAGCATAGCTTCGCTTTGAAACCTGTATTCTTCCGACGCCAGGATATTTTCGAGTTTGTCCCGCAGGATATTCCCTACGGGTTTAAGGGGATAACACCCTGTCATGACGTCGCCGTTGGAAAGCACGAAAACTTGCAAATAACCAAGCACACAGGGCGGCTCGGAAGTCTCCTGCTGCCGGTAATATCGCGAGATGTAGTCAACCTCGTACTCCGGCCTTTGCAAGGTCTCGCGGAGAAATCTCGTAATCTCCTCGACTTCGCGCTGCTGCGGCCACATCGCGGTCAAGTCCGCGACCTTCAAGAAAGGCAGGCTTTCGCTCAAAATATTGTATTGGACCGATGCTCCTGCTTCTTTCGCTACCGCGGCCAGTCGTTCCAGTTCTTTGGCTGACATGCCATTCAGCGTCACCGATAAAACCACTCTCTTGCCCTGCAACAGCCGGATACCCTCAAGCCCCAAATCAAAATAGCCTCGGATTCCCCGGATGAGGTCATTCGTTTCTTTCAAACCATCGATGGATACAGCCACGTCGGTTATCGGAGAGGAATTGACTTCATTGTGCAGCTTCTTTAGCAAAAGCCCGTTGGTTTGCACGATGATTTGTTTGAAGGATCGGGTCTCCGCTTGCCGCAGAATGTCGAAGAAGTCTTTGCGCAACAAGGGTTCTCCACCCGTGAACCTTAGAGAGTGGATCCCTGCGGCTGCTATTTCGTTGATCAGCGAGACGGCGCGGCTTGTAGTAATTCCATCTTCCCATCGAGTCTGCCAGTAATTACAGCTAAGGCATTTCGCCTGGCAGTTTTCCGTCAGTTTTACGTGGGCGGACAGTGGCCGCATTTTTGTCGGCAGGAATTTCGGCGAGATCTGGCTCCCCAACCAGACTCTCGGTAAGTACGACATTTCAGAAATCATTCCCGCCCTCACAGTTCAACCGCATTCCTCCTGGAACCACCCACGCGAGCATCTCTGGCTCTTCATGACCACGAAGCTAGCCGGGTGTGCGCTATTGAGACTCTTTCTTTTTTCTTCTCGATCCGTGCTTTGATTTTTCCTGTCTTCAATTTGGATTGCAAGCTACTTTTTCGTCGTATTTCACGCGGTTAAGAAGCTGCCGAGAGTGCGGCAAGGCGCTCAGTTCATCCCACCTGCCGCGGAAGGCCGCGGGAGCTGCGTGCCAGCAAAAGGATGATTGGCGACGGCTATTTTCCCGCCGCTGGAAATCACCACGTTCAAATTTTCTCCTCCCATCAACTTTTCAAAGCGGGGCATTTGCAAGCGGTCCGCCACAAGATAATAGCGCTCCGGCTTCCGCCAATCTTCTGCTAGCTGCGAATCCGCAAGAAAGATGTCGGGAGCCCCGGGGGCATAAGAACCGTATTCCAAGTTTTGCCGGCGGCCGTTTACCAAAGGGGCCGTGCGGTTCATATAGAAAAATATCGACGAAAACGTGTAGTAATGATGATCCACAAACAATTGGCCAGGAGGAGCCTTCAAAAGCTCCTCAGCAATCGGGCGCGAAGAGAGATAAGGATCAAACACTACCAGGGCCAGACGCGCTGCATGATAAAAACCGGCCATCATTAGGGCGCTCGCCAGGAATGCACGCTGTCCGGTCCATCGGAGATTCCCAAGTGCGCCCAAGAGAAATGCAATGCCTGCGACCGCCAGCGGCACGCGCAGATAAGCAAAGGAATCCAAGGTAAGGTCTTCCATGTGGCCAAGAGACAGTTTGTACGCGCCTGGATGAGCCACCAAAGCTGCGGATATGTCGCCTGGAGTCGGAAGATGCCGTACGTAGAAGAGAATCGCAAAGCAGGCGACGGCGGCGCAGGCCACTATGGCGCAAAGCACCCGCGTTCCACGGCGAATCCAATCTCCGCCCATCGCCATTGCGGAGCCAAGTAGGAGGGCGAGAGCGGGGTAGCAAGGCATCGAGTAGTATTCCTGCGTCGTTGAGAACGTGAAAAAAACCAGAATGAATCCCGTCCAGCACAGGGCCAGCAATCGTGTGCGCCCTGCACGGTCGACAGGTTTGTACGAAAGTCTTGCCAGGGCAGGGAGATAGACGCTGAAGGGAAACAGCCACAACAGGTGGAATAACCAGAACCAGAGTCGCGGCACGGTATCGTAATCGCGAGGATACCTCAGATTGAGAAACCGCAAGAGCTGTTCGTTAATGATGTAGAACCATAGAAAGCCATGATACTCGCCCGGCCCACTGTGCATCGAAAGGCTAAAGTGGGGAGGATTTCGCAGCGTAGCAAGAATATGCCAGGGCGCTGCGATCAGCAGCGCAATGAAAAAACCGCTAATGGGCCGCAGTCGCTGCCAAGTGCGCCGCAAAAAGAGCTGCTTCGTTGCGAAAAGGTAGACGACCGCCCCTCCCACTGGGAAAACGAGAGCAACCAGGCTTTTCAGCAGGAGTCCCATGCCGAGGCTGACCGCTAAAATAAAAGCCCATAGCCGCGGATGCGTCTCCTCCTCATCGAGCGCGCGCAGGAAGGCCCAGAGGGCAAGCGCGATCGTCAATGTCAACATCACGTCGGGAATCAGAATGCGGGTAAAGAGGAACAGGCCGAGGCAGATGGCCATGCAGAGGCCTGCATATAGCCCGGCTCGCCTGCCGAAGGCCCAGGAGGCAAAGGCCGCGGTGAGCCACGCTAGACCCATGACTGAAAGTGCAATGGGGATCCGCGCCACCCAGTCATGAATGCCAAAGGTCTTGTAGGAAATGGCGATAACCCAGTAGACCAGCGGTGCTTTCTCAAGGTAAGGAATTCCATCCAGGCGTGCAGTGACCCAGTCCCCGGAAGTCAGCATGTTGCGCGCAATCTGCGCTTGCACCGCGTCCACGTCGTCCATCAACGACGGTGGAGAAACGATGCAGCCCAGATAAATGACTCCCGAAACCAGCAGGACAGTTAAGCAGACCCGCCAGCTTTGGCTGGTAATGAAACCTTCAGCGTCTCTGAGACCGCCGCCTGAATTCGCCATTTCTTCATTCATAAAAAAAAGGATTCAGCCTCACAAGGTAATATGCAACATTGGCCTTCCGCCTACTTTGTTTGTGCAGGTTTCTTGAAGATTTGGCAGCGATACCGGGATTCGAACCCGGATTTTAGCCTTGAGAGGGCTACGTCCTAACCCTTAGACGATATCGCCAAAGCCTTGTAGCGGCGACGGCATTTGTCCCGACCAGGTCGGAACGCCGCCATTGCCGCAACCGGGATTTCTCCGCCGGCAATTTCCCAGCTTAAGCGTTTATTTTCGCATGGACAATGGGCACTATCAAGCAAGGAGCGGCGTAAGAGTCCCAGCGAGCCGGATCCGCAGTTCCAAAAACGGTGGAGGGAGGGTAGAGCCGAACCCAAGCGTTTCGCAAAGCGCTCGAACGCTTCTACACTGCATTTGAGGGCACAAAGCAAAGCCGCGTGTGTGGCGTTGTGTATAATGAGCACTCTGGGGGATTCCTAAAGGTTTCATGCCAAGTGGGTTCGGAAAATCGCACGCCTCGTTGAAGGTGTGGTTCTGGCGCGCTGAGCGCTTCTTCCACACACGTATGCGTGAAGTGCGCGCCATCGCCAAATCGCTGGTTTCGACGAAGCATCCCTTCCTGGTGCACATTATCCCCACGCGGCGCTGCAATCTGGCCTGCACTTACTGCAACGAGTTCGACGATTTCTCGAATCCCGTGCCACTCGAAGAGATGAAGAAGCGACTGGACCTTCTGGCGGACATGGGGACGTCCATCATCACCATCAGCGGAGGCGAGCCGCTGCTGCATCCGGACTTGGACGATATCATCCGCCACATCCGCCGACGTGGAATGATCGCCGGCATGATCACCAACGGATTCCTTCTGAACCAGGAGCGAATCGAGCGGCTGAACCGCGCGGGGCTGGAGCACCTGCAAATCAGCATTGATAACACCAAGCCGGACGAAGTCTCGCTGAAGAGCCTGAAGACGTTGGATCAAAAGCTTGAGCTGCTGGCTCATTACGCCTACTTCCAGGTGAACATCAACTCGGTTTTGGGGAGCGGCGTGAAGGATCCCGAGGATGCGCTGCGCATCGCGCACCGCGCCGTGGATTTGGGGCTGACCAGCACGGTGGGAATTATTCACGACCACAACGGGCAACTGAAGCCGCTGGGGCCGCGCGAAATCGAAATCTTTGAAGAAATCATGACGCTGAGCAAGCGTTCGTTCTCGCGGTTCAACAATTTCCAGCATAACGTTGCGCGCGGAAAAGTGCACAACTGGCGCTGCCGCTCCGGCTCACGCTATCTGTACATTTGCGAGGACGGACTGGTCCACTGGTGCTCACAGCAGCGCGGGTATCCGGGAATACCGCTCGCGCAGTACACGCCGGAGATGCGGCACCGAGAGTTCTATACGGAAAAGTTTTGCGCGCCAATGTGCACGGTTTCCTGCGTCCAGCAAGTAGGAATCCTGGACAATTGGCGCGCCCCGCAAACGCTGAAGCCTATGCCGATGACCCCGCCCGCCGCGCAGGCGCAGCCGGAACTCGTGCAAATCGGGACCGCCCGCACGAATTCCTGATCCCTAATTCCTGATTTGGGCGGCAACGGAGCCGCCGCGCCGGCTTGAAAGCGTTTAGCTCTGTTTTCTTTCCTGTTTTCACTCCACGCACATTTCCTCTTGTGGAGGATTGACGCTGTATCGCTCCTTGTAAAAAAATGAAAGCATGAGCTCACCAGCCATCGAAACGGAGAATCTGACCAAGGAATATCCGCACGGGTTCCTGAACCTGAAGAAGCGAACTTCGCTCGAAGGATTGAACCTGCAGGTGGAAAAGGGCGAAATCTTCGGGTTCATTGGTCCCAACGGAGCAGGAAAATCCACCACCATCAAGCTGCTGATGCGGCTGATTTTCCCCACCGCGGGAGACGCGCGGATCTTGGGAAAGCCCATCAGCGACATCCAAATGCATCGCGACATCGGCTACCTGCCGGAGCAACCTTACTTTTACGACTACCTGACCGCGGCGGAACTGCTCGACTATTTCGCGCGCATCCACGACTTGACGGCCAAGGACCGGAAAGAGCGCGTACATCGAATGCTCAGGAAAGTGGGGCTGGAAACCGCGGGGAAAATTCAGCTTCGCAAGTATTCCAAGGGCATGCTACAGCGCGTTGGAATGGCTCAGGCGATTCTGCACGATCCGAAACTGGTAATTCTGGACGAGCCCATGTCAGGGTTGGATCCGGTCGGGCGGCGCGAAGTGCGCGATATCATTCTGGAATTGAAACGAGAAGGCAAAACCGTGATGTTTTCCACTCACATTCTCAGCGACGCCGAAATGTTGTGTGACCGCGTGGGGGTGATTGTTGGCGGAAAGCTTCGAGGAATAGGCGCCCCAGAGCAGTTGGTGGACATGAAAACGCAAGGGATGGAAATCTTATTCGAGCAGGTGCGACAAAGTAGCGCTCCACTGTTGTCCAAGGCGACGCGGACGGGCGACCGGTACCGCCTCCAAGTGCCCGAGCAGGAACTCTACGGAGCTATCGAACAGTTGCGGGTGGCAGGAGCGAGGATTCTCTCCGTAGCGCCGGTGCGAGCGACGCTCGAAGAATTTTTCATGGATCTTGTGGAAGCGGACCGCGCGCAAGCGGCCGCCGTCGAGGTGAGCGGGAAATGAAGCGCCTTGGCGTAGTGGCATTGAACACATTTCGCGAGGCCGTGCGCGACCGCGTGCTCTATAACCTTTTGTTTTTCGCCCTGGTGATGATGGCGGCGTCCATTATCGCGGGGCAGATTTCGATTGGAATCGAAGAGACGGTGATTACCACGCTGGGACTAAGCGCCATCTCTTTAATCGGTCTGCTGATTGCTATTTTTATCGGCGTCGGGCTGGTGTCCAAGGAAATGGACAAGCGCACGCTGTACGCGCTGCTGGCGAAGCCGGTGAGGCGCTGGGAGTTCCTGCTCGGCAAGTTTGGCGGGCTGATCCTGACTTTGGCAGTAAACACGGGGCGATGGGAGTGGGCCTTTTCCTGGCGCTGATTTACGTCAAGCCCACGCTGGAACGCGGAGACGCCACTGTTTTCGTTGCGGTGTATTTCATTTGGCTGAAATTGGCCCTGGTGGTGGCGCTGGCGCTGCTTTTCTCCTGCTTCACCACGCCGCTGCTGGCGATTCTGTTTACGGCGGGCATTTACATTGTCGGTTTGTACGTGCAGGAGCTGCGGGATTTGCCGGTGGCGGTGATGAGTCCGGCGATGACCGCGTTCACGAAGACGCTGTCCTATTTGCTGCCGAATTTTGAGAACTTCAATGTCATGGCTCAAGCCGCACACAGCCGGCCGATTCCAGGTGCATTCATTGTGCAGAATACTTTGTACGCCGCGGTTTATTGCACCATTGTTTTGACTGGAGCCGTACTCGTCTTTTCCAGGCGGAATTTGAAATGAAATCCGCGAAGATTATCGTTCTCGCGCTAGTGATCCTCCAGGGAGGATTCTTCGGAATCTGGAGGCTGCAGCACTCCATCGACAAGCAACAGGCCGCGCTCAAAGAGGAGCGCGACTACGTTTTGCTGAGTTCGCCAAAACTTCTGAAAGCGGCGAGCCTCGAATACGCGCCGCTGATGGCCGACTTTTACTGGACGCGCGTGGTGCAATTCTACGGAAACAAGCACGTGCGCGGCGACGCGAACCTCCAGGACCTTTGGCCGCTGCTGGATATTACGACGACACTCGATCCACATTTGCTGCCGGCCTACCACTTTGGAGGGATCTTTTTGAGCCAGCGCGCGCCGGGCGGCGCCGGGAGGCCGGACCTGGGCGTGCAGCTCATGGAACGAGGCATCAAGGCGAATCCCGACTACTGGCGGTTTTACGAGGACCTGGGATTCATCTACTACATGGACTTGAAGGATTACAAAAAGGCCGCGGCCGCGTTCCAGGAAGGCAGCAAGAATCCCAAGGCACTCATCTGGATGAAAGCGATGGCGGCGAAAATTGCAGAAGAGGGGGAGTCCTACGAAACTTCCTTTTTTCTGTGGAACGATATTTTTATGACGACCACCGACAAGCAGATCAAAGAAAACGCCAAAACACATTTGCTGTTGCTCAGAGTCCATGAAGATTGCAAAAAGCTGGACCAGCTCTCGGACGAGTATGAGAAGCGCTTTGGGCACCGTCCGAAGCGCGTCAGCGATTTACATCAGGCCGGACTAGTGCAAGGCGATCCCGTCGACCCTCTCGGCTATGAGTATGTTTTCGACGAAAATGGAAAAGCCGCTTTGAGCGTGGATAGCCCGCTCCTCGAAAAGCAATTGTTTCTTGAACACTTCAAGTAGTCATCTCGAACGGACAAAAACTGCTCACTCCGTGGTACACAGCAATGTCAATTGCGGGTCAATCAGAATCTTGCGCGGCGGGCTGGAAGTATGGAAGTGGAAGGACGTTTCGGAGCCGCTGGCAACCACGTTTCCCAAAAACGAGCGGCCGCTTCCTCCAGAAATGTAGAGAGGAACGCTGGCGAGGAACGACCGCGGAACATTCGTCTGGAAAATCTTCCCGCGGATGGAATAACCAGTTTCATCGCGGTGCGACGTAAACTCGGCGCGATAGTGGGGAATCCCCGTGCCGTGAACCCATTCGTCGAAGAACCAGTCCATGGAGCGGCTGTTTTCCAGATCCATGGCCGGCGTCATGACGGATTCCACTTCGCGTTGAAGATCAGCAGTGGAAAGCGCGCGATAAGCGTACTTGGTCGCAAGTTTTTGGAGCAGGGCGGTGAAGCGCGCATCCGGCTGCTTGGTGCCGGGCTGGCGGAGCATTTCGCGAAGCATGTGAATGATCCAAGACCCTTTGCTGTAAACCACGCGCTCATACGCGGAAGGTGATTTTGAGGAATTAAGGCGAAGCCCAAGAGTGAGAGCTCCAATATCGGCCGCGGGCTCGTCGGCATCCGGAGATTTCTCCGTGAGCTGGTGACGGTAACGTGAAAGCCAAACTCGAAGCGCATGTTCCGGATTTCCCCGGCTATCTGCAAAAAGCAACGCGAGATAGTTGGAGATGGCTTCGTCAATCCACTGATCGCGATAGCTGGACCAGCCAACCACGTTGCCCCACCATTGATGCGCTACTTCGTGATAGGGAACCAGCTCCGTGAAATGTTCCTGGCTGGTGGGGCTGAGTCCCGCGCGCTGCTGCGCCTCCGGAGAAAGAAAAGAAAACGTGGAAACGTAAAGAAGGCCCGGCCAGCCCTGTCCGAACGTTCCGGGAATCTGCGAAACGCTCAGATTGTGAAAGGGAAATGGCCCTGAAAAGTTTTCGTAGAAATGGACCGAAGAATCAATCTCTTTTCCGAGTTGCTTTAAGGCATCAGCGGGACTGGGCGTCAGTTTGGGAAGTGTGAGCGCGAGCCGCGTGGAAGGGGTGCCGAAGGTTTGCGAGGGCACGGCAATTCCTTCAGCCGGCGATGCCTGCATCCGGCTTCTCAGGTTTTCTTCGAGTTCCCGGTTGGCATAGACATCAATAGAGTGGCCGCCGGAAGTCACGGAAGATGTGGCGTATTCGCCCAAATTAAACCCCGCAACCGCCGTGGGTTTTTCCGTTTTCCAGTGACCGATGCGAAATTCACCCTCTTCGCGTTCATCGAGTTTCGACCCCGTTGCGACGAGACGAAGTTTGCGCGGCCACCGAATGATCAGGTCATAGGGGGCAAAATCCGCCGGATCGCCGAGATGCGGGTACCAGCTTTCCCTGGCGCCAACGAACAAGACGCCGTTTCCAGCATCTTCAATCACGTTGCCGCGGTAGTGAAATTGGAGCGTGAATTCCTGATTTTGCGGAGGAACGGTGGAGAGGACGACATACAAAAAGTCGTTTCCGCGTCTGCTGCGCTCCTGCAGGGTCATGCCTTCGTTCTGAAAGAACTCGAAAGGCTCGCCGTGCTCGCCCGTCACGCGGTCTACCGTCAAAGCGCGGGAGAGCTCAAACACCAGGATGCGGGCCTTGCCGGTTACCGCGCGAATCTGGATGGCGGCTGTTGCGTCGAGAGAGTTGTTGAGGAGGATCGAGGATTCCACCGAATAATGCAGGGCGCGGAAAGCGACGGTCTGAACCGGGAGGTTGGGAACGCGATGAGATGTCCAGGTATCGTAAAACGTTCCTGATGCGTTTCTTACTGATTGTCCCAGCAAGAATTGCTCATCGCGCCGGCCATCCACGACAACATCGAACGGGCCCGTGGATGCGCCGTCCAGGTTGGCGTAAAAAGCGGGCCGAGGGGCCGGTGACAAGAAGTCTACGAGAATGCGAAGCGTGTAGACCCGATTCAGGCGGGCCAGCGTCGGTTCCCATTGGGAAACGAAGGACGCATCGGTTTGCGGGGAAAGGTTGGTCTTGCGAAATTGGGAAAGCAGCTCATCCGAGGCGTCGTCGGTGAAGCGAAAATAGGCGCTGGCGAAGTTTTCGTCGAGCACAGGAGCGCCGAGAAAACGTCCCATTTGCTGCTTTTCGACAATGTCGCGGGGAACTGCCAGAGCATGGCCGCGGCCGGAGAAAACAGCGCCGGTGATTCGTCCTTCGAACGGCGAGAAAAAGACAAGGGTTCCTTCATCCAGAGACAGAACCGCATCACCGCGTCGAAGTTCAATACGATTTTGCGGGGTGAGGTGATAGACCTGAGTGGAATCGAGCGTCAGAGCGTTGATCGCGTCGTACAATTCGTGAGGTGATCGCTCCGTTGCCGGAACTGCCAGCGGCGCAATAAGACACCACAACACAAAGACCCTGGCCCCAACCCACATACAAAGAGTGTAGTCAGATTCGGCATGAGAGAACAAGACGAACCGGCCGCGGGGTGCGATCGGAATTAAAATCAAAAGATGGCTTTAACGATGACCTTCTTCAGTGTGCGCTTTCCTATGCTCGGAGCCGCGCTATTGCTGCTGAGCGTGCAAGCAGCCGCAGACACAATTGTCCTCAAAAATGGTCGCCGCATTGCCGCCCTGAGTGCTTACGAAGAAGGAGACAAGGTCAAATACATGACCTCCGCGGGTGAGTTGAGCCTGCCCAAATCCATTGTCGACCACATCGAAAAAGGGGGCTTCGTCCCAACCGCCGGAGCGAGCGGGGGCGCCACAGCGAATCTGACGATAACGCCGCCGGAGATACGCCCTTTAGGCGGTGGAATGGAGGAGATTCAGCGCGGGGCTGTCCATGACGGTTCGATCGATCGCCAATTCATTGCGAAGCTGGAGAGTGAAGCGCGTCCGGGGAATACAACCGCAGCCTTCAACGCCGCGTTGGGCCATCACGCGGCCGCGACGTTTGAATTGTCTCGAGGCGATTTGGAGCACGCCCTTTCCGATGAGCGCACCGCGGTGAGTTACGCTCCGGACGAACCCGCACTGCTAATGAACGTGGCGTACATCTATCTGAGGCGGAACGAATACAAGCAGGCCCTGGATTACCTGGAGCACGCCAAACGCATTGTTCCGGACAATCCGGATGTGGGGAAGCTGGAGGGCTGGGCTTATTACGGCATGAACAAGCTGGACCAAGCGGTTGCCGAATGGAAGCACTCCCTGGCTCTGCGCCCTGACAAGGAATTGCAAGGGGCCTTGGAAGCTGCGCTTCGCGATAAGAAGGAAGAAGAAAGTTACAAGGAAAACGAGAGCAGCCACTTCAAATTGAAATACAACGGCGCAGCCGAGCCGGCGCTGGCCAAGGATGTGTTGCGCACGCTGGAGATGCACTTTTCGGCGATTGAATCCGGGCTGAACTATACGCCTCCGGAACCGATTGGAGTGGTTCTCTATACGGAGCAGGCATTTGTGGATATCACACGCGCGCCGGCCTGGGCGGGCGCCTTGTACGACGGGCGAATTCGCGTTCCCGTGCAAGGGTTGACGAGCGTAGATGGAGAATTGTCACGGTCGCTGAAGCATGAGCTGACGCACAGTTTTGTGGCGCAGAAAACGAAGAGCGCCTGCATGGGATTGGCGGCCAGTTGCTCGAATCGCGCGCCAACGTGGATTCAGGAAGGACTGGCGCAGTGGATGGAAGGGTATCGAAGTGGAGATGACGCCGCCGGGCTGGTGCAGATTTTCGATGAGAAGCATGCCATCCCGCTAGGCCAACTGGAGAGCAACTGGACGCGATTTGACCGTAGCACCGCGCGGTACGCCTATGCCTGGGCTCTCGCCAACATGGAATACATCATTGAAAGAGATGGAATGACCGACGTGGAACGTATACTGGACCGCATCGGCGCGGGCATGGCCACGGAGCAGGCCTTGCGCGAAGTGCTGCATAGCGATTACAGCGACTTGATGGAATCCACGGTTGGGTATCTACACAAGAATTATGTGCACTAGGGCAGAAGAGCGACACACATTTCAAATCTCTGATTCCGTCTCCACCTTCGTCTTTAGCTCTTACTAACAAGTTGCAAGAAGAGCGGCTAGCAAAGCGGCGCGCCCGGGCATCGTGTTGATGAGGACATACT
>Ga0126370_10000314_pt1 | contig 19182 bp, 14 predicted proteins | sample PanSoiMetaPlot_3_FD_92586 | JGI IMG/M metagenome (GOLD analysis project Ga0126370, IMG submission 92586) | Tropical forest soil microbial communities from Panama - MetaG Plot_3 | ecosystem: Environmental > Terrestrial > Soil > Tropical forest > Bulk soil | place: Panama | collected 2016-02-17 | reverse complement strand
TAAGCCCGGGCTCCGTGGAAACCAGAACAGAAAGCTCCGAACTCATCGCGAGAGAAGAAGTAGCGGCGATCGTTCTTTGCGGAAAACGCACCCAGAACGGCTGGCTTCCGCGGTCTGGGCGCGTGACAAGAATCGTAGAAAATCTTGGCAACCTTGGCGTCGCGGTCGGGATCACCCCGCGTAGGGCGGGACTTCCCGGTTCAATTGCGTCACTGTGCGCCAAACTGACTGGACCCGGGGCGGATGGAGCGGGTTCAAATGAATCCGAACCCGTCGAACCCGCTTTCGCGTTGTATTCTGCCCCCGGGGCATTCTCCTGGGATTTTGTTTCGGGAGCAATAGCTGCTTCGCCGAGGCCGCCAGCGTTCCTGAATTCATTTGCACTTTTCACGTCCGGAACGATTCGCGAAACAGATTTCTCCGTTGGATCAGGCCGTGTCGGTGACCTGGCGTCCATAGCGCGTACGGATTTCGGCGCCTCCCGAGGACGACTTGCGAACGGCCCGATTCCCACGGTGAGCCCAATGGTGAAAGCGCACACCGCAGAGAAAAACAGGGCTGCAAATACCGCCACCTGAAATGCGGATACTTTCAAGCCGGGAGAGTGCGAGGACGAATTCTCGTGCTCCGCTGACATCTCAGCTGTTCGAACTTGTATGGCGACTCCAGTAAATGCAGGCTGTTGCTGCTCCTCCTGGTAAAGACGTTCGAGGAGCCATGCAGAATCCGTATCCACGATCGCAGAGGTGCCGCTCTCCAATTCTTGAGATGCCCTGGGGGACGCCATCCCTTCTGCCAAGGAGGTTTGCTGTTGCTCCGGCAAAACGTTCTTAATCGACAAAGCTGGCAACTCGTCCGAGTCGGAGCAACGCTCTGGAGCCTGCTGATCCCGAACAACCCGGTTAACTTCGAACTCGAGAGAACCATTCCCCTGGTGCTGCTCATCGTGGTCGATTGCGGGTTCGGCTTCGGATGTGGCCCTTTGTGCTTGCGGCTGGGGCTCAGTTACTTGCTTCGCCCTTTTCCGCTTCGCGAATTCGATGAGCGTTGCAAACCTGCCGCCCGCGGTCAAAAGAGTGTCAAAAACGTGCGCGACGTTCTTCGGATTGAACTGCAGTTGGCGGGCGGTCAGCGACAGCCGGAGGCTGTCGTCAAGTTCGAATTGGTGGCTCTCCACGAGATGGTTCCGCAGTTCAAAATAGAGCGAACCGCTCTCGTAGTTTTCTCTCCAGCTATGAATGGCTTGAAGCCGGCGATTCGCGTCTTTCTCCAATTCTTGTTCCGGCTGTTCCGCCTCTTCGGCGATTACTTCGCCTTCGTCATGGGGCAATGCCCAGGTGATTTCTCTCAGCCCACCGCGCAGTTCTTGAACCGTGTTGGACGGCAAAGACGTTTTTCGGCACACCCACTCTCCGCGCTTCTTGTCGAAGTCGACCGTGGCGCGACACTCTACTGTTTCATACTTGAATACTGGCAATGGTTTTAGCGGTGGCCAAGTGCCGGCCAGGATGGATTTCATCTCGGCCTGTTGGACTGAAGAGGTTAGTCCAGCGATGTTGGCCTTAGTCGATCTCATGATTCGGCCCAAGCTCTGGCGTTTAGAACCCTGTCGGTGGCGAAAAGCCTGTTGCTGTAAACCCCAACACCATCCGGAGAAATTAGTTTCTCTTTGCTTCCGCAAGCCTGACGACCGACGAGTAGCGTTGTAACTCGCGCCGATTTGGAGTCTTGCCTTTGCTCAAAGCCTTCCTTTTGAGCCGTATAGAAGGAGCGGGCGTAGGATCAAGCCGCCGCCGGGCGAAAGTCCAACGAGCATCTGCCTTAGGCCGCTGCCCGGATGAGCGGGTACTAGCCCGTGGTTGTTCAGCCCGTCAGCTATGCGACTCCACCGGCTACTTGAAGGTTCTAGAGAGCGCACTGAAATCCTCTCGACAACTAAAAAGCAGGATCCAGCCAGAGGCTCGCATTCGGTAGAGTCCAGTATTCAGCAGGGAGAGCCACACTTTGCATGCGTGCCCCCCGATGTGACATGCTCATGGTTCATAGCAGTGGGGCTGGTCGATGACCACTTTTCAGTATTCTGCTTTGCGGAGAATGGGCAGACTCGTCCGAAGGCCTAAAGGAATGCGGGCAGAACCTCCGAACCAGGTATCGTTGCGCCTTCTGAGCGTGATTATCCCGGCTCACAACGAGGGAGCATGCATCGCTTCCACGATTGAGCACCTGCATCTTGAGCTGCGCCTGCGTAGCGTACCGCACGAAATCGTGGTCGTGGACGATGGCAGCACCGATTCCACTTGGCAGATACTATTGGAACTCTCCGAGCATATCGTCGAACTGAAGCCCGTTCAGAACCGAGGTGGACAAGGCTTTGGACGGGCAGTAGTCAAGGGTTTTGATTCCATGAGTGGTGATGCCGTCGTTGTAATGATGGCAGACGAATCCGATGACTGTCGTGATGTGGTGACTTATTGGGAACTCCTCAACCAGGGCTGGGATGCGATATTTGGCTCGCGTTTCATAAAGGGCGGCGGCGTCATTGATTATCCTTGGCTGAAACTGCGCTTAAACCGGTTGGCCAATCTTCTCATTCGCCTGATGTTTGGAATCAAGCTGAACGACACTACCAATGCCTTCAAGGCATATCGTGCCACCGTGATTGAAGGTTGTCGACCGTTGCTCTCTCCCCATTTTAATTTGACTGTCGAACTCCCGTTGAAGACCATCATCCGCGGATATAGCTGGACAGTTATGCCCATAACCTGGAGAAACCGCCGGACTGGCATTTCCAAACTTGCCCTCAAGGAGATGGGCAGTCGTTATCTTTTCATTTGCTTCTACGTTTGGCTGGAGAAGTATTTCAGTCGAGGAGATTACAAGAAAAGTGCGCAACCGGTGCATAGGACGTGAGGGTTCTTCTCACGCCTTAGTAGATTCAGTATTCAGGTGAGATAGGCCTTAGACGTTCCTGTGCGGAAGGCTGCAGTCAAACAGCTTGAACCATATCTGTTACTCGTGATCGCCTCCCATTTCATTGGCATGTGCCTTATCCGGCGACTGAGGTCCACGCCGATAAGAACGAAAAAATCGGCTATCACAATCATCACAGCGATAGGGTCGCAAAAAGAGTAATGGAAGGAAGATCCGTTCCAGGAGGCCTTTTCGGTGAGAGAATCGTACGTTTTGACTGCGGCAGAGTGGACAAGTCTGTTGTCGGCGCATGACCTTACTCCTTGGGGCCGATTCACTCTCTATTATTTTAGCGATTAATTCAGATTATGAATAATCTTAAACATCCGTTTGCGTGCCACCACCGGAAATTGCACACCCGCGATTTGGCAGAGCAAGAGGCCGTCGCAAATACATTCGTAGCATTCATACCGAATCTTTTGTCCCACGCGACATCGCATAGAATGCCTCCAGAGCAAAGCTCCACGAAATTGCACCGGACGGCTGGTTCTGCCGGTATTTTACTTCATCGGTGAGGTTGGATATCGGCGTGGGTGAAACTTCCGTCCACCCGATAGATTTCCTCGAGATGGCTCCCTGAATTTCCCGCGTGGTCCCCATGCGGTACGCACTCGGAGGCGCAACCGGGGGAACTCGAAGTAGATAATCTTGTCTTTAACTTGCGTGTTACTGGTGTGGCGGGATCTCTCTTTGCGCCACAACCGTCAGTAACTTACGTTTTTCAGAACGCTCCTCCGTCGTGATTCGAAAGCCGCCGCGGCGGATTAGTTCTGTCTCCAGCCATTCCATTCCCGCATCCACTGAAAGAATTTGGAAACGTTCATGCGACGCCAAAAAGTCATCGACCGTAATGGGATTCAAGCGTGGGTTAAATCGCGCACAAAGGTCGCGCTGTTTCGAAGTCTTAAGAACAAAATAGATACGGCGATTTTCACCAGACTGGAAGTACAGTGGGAGATAACTATGCCAGTCGCTGGTGGCTAGATCCATTTCCTCAATTTGTACGTCTTGAGATGCGACATAACACAAACTACATCTGCTTGGAAGAACTGTGGCAATTCCCAGAGGATAAACGAGCAGTGAAGCGAGTAAGACGGCACGAAGAATACTGTCGGAAATCTCGGCTACGCCTGTGGCGTTGACTTCACGATCCGGAGCCGTCCCTGGCAACTTACTGAACAGTCCAGAAATCACAAATCCCAACAATAACGCGACTCCAATTAATGAAGGTAAAGCGTACCTCGGGTGCAGTAAAGGAAACCCAGCCCACGATATTATTAACAGTCCATATGGGACGGCCAGGAAAGTGAATGCTAATATGACCAAATGTAGGAAATCTTTCTTCTCCGCATGACTTTCTGAGGCTGCGCCGATCGAGCCGCTACTATGGTGTTGCCTTAACAAGGCAATAGCAACGAGTCCAGCGAACGCAAACAGAACGAAGTACGCTTCTATTCCAAGATGAATCGGATTGAAAATAGCGCCGAGACCGGGAACGCGCAGCCACTTTGTTGCATCTTTTTGGGACAAAATCAGCGGAGCATAGAATAGCATCGGTAGCCATCCAGCCAGCACCGACAAGTAAACTTTTGGCCGCCAGAGGCCTAGAGAATAATCCCTAATTATCAGCGCCAAAAGAATTGCACAACTGTAACACCCAGCGACATAAGTGCATGACACTGCCAGGCCATGACTCACGCTATTACTGAACAGTTGCCGCCGTGACGGCGATCTCAGCGTACAGAGCTGATCATACTTGTAAGTGCTCCATCCGAGCAGAGCGATATAAAGGCCGTAAAACCTTGCCTCGGAATTATGTTCTAGAAAGAGGTTTGACGTAAGAAACGGTGTCAGTGTAGCGACCGAGCAGACAAAAAAACCGGTGTATCGACGTAGAGTCGTCCAGATGAAAAACAGCGCTACTCCACTTGCTACGGACGAGTAAAGCCGAAGCGAAAGTGCGGACAGCGGAATCACTCGCGACACAGCCCAAGTAGCTAAAAAATACAAAGGAGGCGCTCCGTTGATGCCGGTTCTATAAGACCGGAGAAACGCTGCAAACGAATCATGCGAGATGGCATAGTATGTGTAGAGCTCATCGAGCCACATCGGCATTCGATGCGACGCAATCAAGGTGCAACTAATAAGACAAAGTGCCGCTGCCGGGGGGAGCAACAATTCAAGACGTTGGGCCGACTTCATCCGTGCGAGTCGCCAATTATCGGGGACCAACATTAGAAGTTAGGGTTCCGAGACGTTGATTGACGCAGCATGATATCACGACGAGCCGTAGTCGCCGACGTTCAGCGCGGGCACGCTGATCCTATAAATCCGGGGCGAGATTGCTTCGTGCTTGGATTCCACAACGTTCCCTTTGGCGACGCCCGAAGCGTGAAGGATACCTCCGGTAGCAGTCCGGAATTCGCGACGGTCTCCCTTGCTCCATAGGCGTAGGAGCTGGTACTCGGCAGCTGACGTACCCTCCGAAAAGTGGAAGTAAAAAATTGTGGTGTCCGACATGAGTTGCGGCGGAGAAGCCAAGCTCAGCCTGCTCGTCGGACCGGAGACTGCACCGTTGACGTGCCCCTTTTCTAATCCCACCGTGGCTATGGACTTGAGCACTCCTCCAGTTCTCCAGTTCACAATTTCCGGCTCAACCGTGGTTAGCTTGTTTCCTTGAACCACGTAAACGCCAGCCTCTCCGAGCAAGTCAGCAGACTTTCCTAGGGATTCAAACGACATCTGGCCGTTGCTGCCATAAACGCCGCGGCGGTTGACCGCCCAACAGGGAGCCGGCTACCGTACTCGCGCATTGTTTTCCTGCCGATGCTTCACCAGTTGCGCTGGATAGGCGAGTGTATCCTGTGCCAGTTCAGCAAAGCTCACGATGGAAGCAAGAAGATTTTCTGGCAGCTTCTTCCTCTGCAGCTCGAACAGGGTAAACCAGCCTGCCTAACTGCTTGGCTTGAATTGGCACCTAGAGGCGGCACTCGGCGACTACTGATCTTCCGATCCATTACTTTTGATAAAAAATAGACATCTTTAGCCCTGTGTTGGTTGCCAAACTTCAGTACAGTATTTGCCGTGACTCAGAAAAAAGTGCTATACACCCTGTGCTATGGGCGAGACAAGACCTGCACTGCGGCCCGACACTCAGCTTTACGCCGATGTTTTCAATGCTAGTCCCATCGGTATTGTGGTGGAGAACTTAGATGGGCAGCCGCTTTTCGTAAATCCCGCCTTTTGCTCATTGCTAGGTTTCAGTGAAGACGAATTGCGTAGCAAACATTGCGTCGACTTCTCTCCTGCAGAAGATGCGCAGAAGGATTGGGCGCTCTTCCAACAATTGCGGGCGGGCTTAATAGATCACTACCAGATAGAGAAACGCTATTTCCGGCGGGACGGCTCGTTGATTTGGGGAAACTTGAGCATATCTCTATTGAAGAAGCACCCGTCTCCGCTAGTACTCGCGATGGTGGAGGACATCACAGAGAAGAAGAGAGGAGAGGAAGCTCGATTCAAGCATGCCGCAATTGTGGAATCGTCTGACGACGCGATTGGGTCGGTAACTCTGGATGGCGTTATCGCAAGTTGGAATCCTGGTGCGCAGCGCATCTTCGGGTACACCGAGAGTGAGGCGGTGGGACAGTCAGTTACGATTCTTGTCCCACCTGAGCGGGCGGATGAGGAAAATTGGATTCTCGAAACGCTGAAAGCAGGTCGCCCCATCCAGCAATTCGACACGGTTCGTATTACCAAATCTGGGAAAAGAATCAATGTATCCATCAGTCTTTCCCCGATTTGGGATTTAAGCGGCAAAATCGTGGGCTTTTCTGGCATCTCCCGTGACATCACCGAGCGGAAGCGCGCAGAGGCTCGGCTACGTGAGTATGAGAAGGCGGTGGAAGGTGCGGAGGATATGATCGCGGTTGTAGACCGGCAATACCGCTTCCTCCTTGCAAATCGTCAGTATTTGAAGATGCGGAATTTGCCTAGAGAGCAAGTCGTGGGGTGTTCCATCCCTGATGTATTGGGTAAGGAAATATTCGAGACGGTCATCAAGCCAAAACTGGATGAATGTTTTGAAGGTAATGTAGTCAGATTCGAGGGGAAGTTTTCTTATCCTGCTGTTGGCGAGAGAGACTTATTGCTCTCATATTTTCCGATTGAAGATGTGAATGGGAAAGTTGACCGTGCTGCCTGTATCTCGCATGACATAACTGAACGCAAGCGGGTAGAAGAGGCCCTGCACGATTTGAACCGTGCGCTGGAAGGACAGACCGCGCTCCTGCAAACGCGAGAGGAATTACTAAGAAACTTCGTCAAGAACGTACCAGCGGGAGTGGCGATGCTTGATTGTGACATGCGCTATCTCCAAGCCAGCGAAAAGTTTTGCGCGGATTACTCGGTCGACAGCTCTCAGGTGCTTGGACGTTCCCACTACGAACTTTTTCCAGACATCCCGGATCGATGGAAAGAAATCCATAGGCGTACTCTGAACGGAGAAACGTTGCGAGCCGATGAAGACCGCTGGGATCGTGAAAACGGCACTCTCTGGGTACGTTGGGAAATTCGTCCTTGGTGGAACTCTGACGGATCGCAGGGAGGAGTTCTTCTCTTCGCCGAGGACATCACCCATATCAAACAGTCCGAAGAAACCCTTTCCAAAGTGAATCAGAAACTCATCCAAGCACACGAAGAAGAACGGACAAGAATAGCTCGCGAGCTTCATGACGACATCTGTCAACGAATTGCTTTGTTAGCGGTTAGGCTAGACGATTTGCGCCGCGGTAATCCCGAATCGCTGACTCAGTTGAAGCGCAAGCTCGGGCAAGCGAGTGAAGTGGCCCAGGACCTCGGCGCCGATGTACAGGCTTTGTCGCATCGCCTGCATTCGTCAAAGCTGAAGCATCTCGGGCTTGTCGCTGCGGCGGCCGGGTTTTGCAGGGAGTTTTCCGTCCAGTGTGGTGTGAAAATTGATTTCCGATCTGGGGACATCCCCAATCAACTCTCTGACGACATTTCCATATGTATCTTCCGCGTGTTGCAAGAAGCCTTACAGAATGCGGCCAAACATAGCGGCGTGAAGCACTTTCAGGTCTCACTCAAGAATGGACTAAGCGACATCGAGCTAACGGTATATGATTCGGGTATTGGTTTTGATCCGGGAATGGCCTTCCGCAAGAGCGGACTCGGCCTCACGAGCATGCGCGAACGGATGAAGTTGGTACACGGTGAACTCTCAATCGAATCGGAATTACACCGCGGAACAACCGTGCGTGCCCGCGTGCCTCACAAGCCGCAAATGAATTCACTCAAAGCAACCTGAGAAAACCATCCACTTCATGCAACTACGCCTTGTTGCCGTTACGGTGAATCACAATTGTTCGCCTCAAGGTCCGATTAACGGCACGGAGATCGCTGCTGCGCAGTCCCTCCGTAGCCGGGCGAAGTATCGCTTACTACGCTGGGCCTACGTTGCAGGCTCGATCGCCGTCGGCGCGATGATCACACAGCTTATGGAGCAGCCGTTTCTGCGCATTCGCGACCGGCTTTTCCCGGATCAGGCAATGGCCTTCACGCCAGACTCGGTCACATTGACCAGCCGCTTTGCGGATTGTCCAAAGTGATTGTAAGCATCACCCGACTTAAGTGCGCGCAAATCCAACATGAATTGTTGGACCCGTAGCAGCGCCTTTTTCTAGCACTGGTTTGGAGCCTCTTACGCTGAGGGTAACCCGCATAGCCGCGACCCATGTTCATGGCAGTTTCACGATCACGCAGGCTGCAAGCCGTCTTTGCTTTCCCAGTGCTTGAGGAAAGCTTCAGCGTAGGAGTAGCCGCTCTCTGCACCGCGAGCGCGCGTTAACTCTAATTCCAGCGGATACCACTTTTCTGGCTGTTGCGAGGCGTGCGCGTAACACGCGGCACGCTTGCGCGGCTCAACCGCCGAAATGTCCACAAACTCGGCGGGAGTGAACATCATCGTGTCTTCGGCAATCCCGTAGTAGTAAAACGCTGCTTTTTTCCCGGACTCCATCCATGCGTCGAGCACCAGATTAGAAAGTGCGCGGTGATCGCGATGCTTATCAATGGGCCACTGCGCAAGAACCACGTCCGGACTCTCGGCGTCGTAAAGTTTTCGGAATTCGTCGTAGTGCGCGACATCCACAATTGAGCGTCCGTCGTACTGCCCTGCGAACGCTGCACGGGCTCTCAGAATTTCACAGGCCCTCTTCGCTTCCGCAGTACGAATCGCACCGCAATCTTTCTTGCTAACTTCCTCGCCGCAGTATGCCTGCCCGGTGTTCAAATACATCAACAGCACGTCGTGTCCTGCATCGCTGTGGCGCGCAATGGTCCCACCGCAGCCGCATTCTGGGTCGCCCGGATGTCCGCCGGTCACCATGATCTTTAGTGCGCGCCGGATATTTGTCTGAATCGCGGGTGCCTGCAAGCGCGGAATGAGCAGGGCAAGGGCGCCACTACCGATTCGTAAGAAACCGCGGCGCGAAAAGCTCGGATACATGGTCTCGACTCCCTGCAGTCTTGCAAAATCCTCGCAGAAAGCGCGTCGGCTATGCCACACATTTCATGGTGCAAAGTGCACCTTCGGCCATCTGGATTGAGCGTTTGGGCGGTCTGTCGGCAATGTGCGCCCGTCCTTTGGAAGCGGAAAGCCCAATGCATAAACGTTTCGCCGAATTTACTTCTGTGCACAGTCATCCTTTGTGCGAGCTTTCCTGTTTCTGATCTGGCCCACGGGCAGTTCCGGGCTCTGCACAAGCCCAGATCCGTTCAATACCAAGCATGTAAGTCATCCACGGACGGCAATGCGGCGGCACGACAACAGACTTTCCAGCATGTAGCCTCGATCACGCGAGTGATATAGACTTGCCCATCGTTCCCGAAACAGGAATCGCTCCAACAGTTGACTTTGAAGCGCAGACCCTGGAGGCGGAGTCAATCCGTATGCTTTGGCGAACCGGCGCGCTGAGCTTCCTTCTACTGACGGCGAGCTGTCCCGCGGTCACGCATCAGGACGGCGGTAGCCCGGCCTTCATGTCCGTACCAGAGCTATCGGCGGGATTTCATTCGCTCTACGCGCAGAACTTTTCTGGTGCACGCGAACAATTCGACGGCTGGGAACTGCAGCATCCCGAAGAACCGTTCGGTGAGGTCGCCGTCGCGGCCAGCTATCTCTTTGAGGAGCTCTTCCGTCAAGGCGTTCTGAGCAGCGACTTCTTTCTGAATGAAAGGCGATTCCTCAATGGAATTGAAGGAAAGCCCGATGCTGAAAGAATGAGGAGGTTCGAAGAGGCCATCTCCCTGGCCCGTAAGCTAGCCAAGAACCGGCTTACAAAAAACGCCAGAGAGCCGGAAGCCCTTTTTGCGCTGACGCTGACCGCGGGAATGGAATCGAACGCCGACATGATGCTCAGGAAGCAGCATATCCAGAGTCTGAAGCAGCTCAAGGAAGCCAACGAATACGCCAAACAGTTGCTGGCGGAGCGACCAGATGCAGACGATGCATATGTCGCTTTGGGCTCTGCAAATTACATCATCGGAAGTCTTTCTGGCGGAGCGCGCTTCATGCTGTGGTTTGGAGGAATCCATGGCGACAAGAAGCTCGGTATGGAACAGCTGAAAAAAACGATTGATAACGGACGGTACTTGCAGCCGTTTGCGAAGATCTTACTGGCATTGGCCGCCCGTAGGGAAAAGCAAGATACGGTGGCGCAAAGGCTCCTTCACGAATTGAGCGAAGAATATCCAGAAAGCCCGCTTTTCGCGACGGAATATGCAAAAGCTACGGGCGCAGCCTCCATCGTTGGAAAAGGACCGTAAAGCATAGTTCACATGCCCGAAGGTCTTTCGGGCGCGTGCAATACACTACCATCCCCTGTTCAGTTCGTATGACCAGGCCAATTCGGTTGCGAAAGAACGGTTTAACTGACCGCAGGGCACGGCCGAAGGGAGTTGTTGTAGTGGAATCGTATCGGATTCACGTCGCGGAAGAGGTGCTCGAGGATCTGCGGGCACGGTTGCACCATACAAGGTGGCCCGATCAAATTCCCGGCATAGGGTGGGAACAAGGCACCGAACTCGACTGGTTGCGGCGCCTTGTTGCTTACTGGGCCCATGAGTTCGACTGGCGCGCCTGGGAGCGGAAACTCAACGCGTTCGATCACTTCACGTGGCAGGGCGTGCACTTCGTATATCAGCGTGCCGCATCGGGTCAAGGCGTGCCGCTCATCCTCACACATGGCTGGCCCGGCAGCTTCCTCGACTACATGGATATGTTGCCGACGCTCGAACACTTCGACGTGGTTATACCCTCCCTGCCCGGATATGGATTCTCGGTGCGTCCCCCCAAAGTCGGCATCAACTACCGGCACGTCTCGGAGCGTTGGCACCGCCTCATGTCGAAGCTCGGGTATTCCCGCTACGCTGCGGGCGGCTATGACTTCGGTTCTGGGGTGACGACGATCCTTGCTCTTGATCATCCCGAGGAGATAGTTGGGATCCATCTGACCACGCTGGAGTCGGACATCGCTCCCCTGGTGGATGAAGCGGAGCTGTCCGACGCCGAGCGCTTGTACGTCGCGCAGAACCGCGCGTGGAGCACTACGGAGCGCGGCTACAGCGCGATCCAGTCCACCAAGCCGCAGACCGTCGGCTATGGACTCAACGACTCCCCGGCGGGACTGGCCGCCTACATCGGCGAGAAGTGGCACTCATGGAGCGAAGTCACGCCCTGCGATGATTTCCTCTGCGCCACCCTCACTCTCTATTGGGCTACGCAGACCGTCACCACGTCGATGCGCGACTATTGGGATAATCGCCGGTACCCGGTCAGCCCGGTGCACATCGACACACCAACGGCGTTTGCTGTCTTCGCCCGTGAAAAAGTTCCCGAAGGCGAGCCGCCGCGCGCGTATCTGGAACGTCTTTACAACATCCGGCGCTGGACGGTCTTTCCGCGTGGCGGGCACTTTGCCCCAGTTGAGGCACCCGCGTTGGTAGCAGGCGACCTGACCGCCTTCTTCCGTGACCTAAGCTGAACAGTATGCCGATGGCCCGCTTTTCCGTGTGTTCGGGAGCGGCACGGCTTGGTCCAAGCGACCTCGACCACGCTTAGCGGATGGGGAACAAACCGGAAACAATTCAACCTGCCTGGCTAGTGCGCTCGCCGCCACACGAGTGCCATAGAAACGCGTCATGATTTTCCGCTCAAGTCCTCGGGAAACAAGGCAAAAACGTTGACGGCGAGAGGCGCAGCGTACGTCTCGTCCGAAGAACGTTCTTGCTAGGCGCTCGAACCCTCTGTTGGCCCCTCCGGAAGTTCTCCACTTCCTTTGAGCAGCTCATTCAGAGTCGCCCTCGAGTGCTTATCCACGGCACCCATTGCTGCTGCCAAGCAGGAATGCAAAAACGCCTGCATACCTTTTCGAAACTCATCTGTCGCCCGTTCGGCCAACCGCGACACCTCCGCCTCGAGCGACTGCCGTCGTGCGTCGCAAATGGCGCTACTTTCTACATCCAACGACGATAGTGCCAGTACAGAACGTTCCCGCGTATCGGCCAAAGCCGCGCTCACGTGTCGTTCCGTCTCCCGCCGAAGTTCCTCGAGACCGGAATGCACGGCGTTTTGCGAAAGCGCCTGCAATTCCGCCGATCGCGCGTCCAGACTCAAAAGGGCCTCTTGTGTCGCGATCTGTACATTGTGAAGCAGTTGCTCGTAGCGTTGGTTGACAACCGCAGCCGTCGTGCTCTCGAAATCCGATGTAGCCTGACGCACTGCTTCTGTCAGTCGCGCGGGGATGAGCGGCGCGATTTCACGGGTGGTTTTCTCGGCGTACTCTTGTGCCGCGCTCGCCAACTCGCGTCGCAATTCGCAAGCCTGCTCTTTCAGGCCTTGCGACATTTCGTCCGCTTTCACTCGGTAGGCTTCTATCTCCGCCTTCGTTTGCGCCGCCAATTCCGCGGCGGACCCCTCCCTTACGGAGAGTTTCATTTTCTCTATTTGCTTCGGGACAAAATCCCGAACTTCTCGCATGGTCGATTGCCGAGCATCATCAATCGATCGCAGAGCATCTTGAATCCTGTCGTTTACTTGCTTCGCTAATGCTGCTGCGACTGCTTTCTCCGCCTCTTGCTGCAACCTTCCTTGCAGCGCCGAGATCAGACCTTCCGGTGTGACCACCACGCGCTTTACCTGCGGAGCGCCGGCCGACTGAGGGGCAGGCGGTTGAGGAGCTTCGGGCGCTGGGATACTGACAACCTTCGCCGTCCCCGTTTCTGCCTTGTGCTGGGCCTCAAGTGGCCGTACTTTCTTGGTGTCAGATCCCGTCGCGTTCGCAGTCGCCCCTGTCAACTTCGGGGCCGACGCATTCGTTTCTACCACGCTCGTCCAGTCCTTCGGTGCCGGCATAATCCCCCAGACATTCCCTGGCGTTTCTAATTCGACGCCGACCTGTTGCAGCTCCCGCAAGCTTGCAGGTGGATGGACGGAGCGGACCATCGCACGCACGGTCTGCGGTTTGTCGGAACCCACGATCGACCCTACCAACTGCAGCGTGACCGATGTTCCAATCCCGTAGTCGTGACGCGAGGGATAGCGGCAGCCATGATTGCTCACAGTGACCGACGCTGTTCTCTCCATAAACGGCTCGCCAAATTGGTTTTGCCCCAACACAATGAGTGGAACGGATCTTTCGATCCGCGTGCTGCGGCGAGTCGCAGCCGCTGCGGGATTTGCGGCTGAGTTGGAGTGCGCAGACTGGCTCATGTGACCTCCCAAGACCACCGATTCCGGAAGTCATTTAGCAGGACGGCAATTTGTCTATTTTAGGCTCGTAGTAGACGCAATCTTCCGCCCGACCTATCAGCTGATTTCCCATTAGTTAAGGGACGGCCAGCATCGCGAGAGAGAGAATTATGGACAGCCAAAGCGGCGATATGCCCCGTCGATTGGCCATATCTTGCGTTTCTGGAGGCCCGACTGGCCGCACCAAACTCTATGACTAATTTTCACTCGGTACGCTTCGCGGGTTTGAGCGTCCACGCCTGCAGTCGAGCCAGTTCCATCAGATGTTCAGAATGAAATCCCGGCGGGAAGATCGGCCAAGACCAAAGTTTCGGCGAGTCTGCTGCGATATATTTTTCCGTAGCCAGCCGCGCAGGCTCGATTGTTACCATTCCCGGCGCGCCACCGTTCGCGGTGTCTTTTTTTGCGATTCGTGCCATCGCCACGAGAAACGCTTCAGGCGAGACTGCGATACTGCCCAGCCACACAGCGCTGGGAATTTGGTGGTTACGCTGAATGAAATCGTGCAGATCCGCGACGCTGCGTTCGAATTGCGGCCACGATACTTCGACCGACTTCGTCAATCGAGCCGAGGGTAAGCTCGGCCCATAGACAGTAGCAGGAAGGGTGATAGTCGCATCCCCACTGCGGTGGCGCACAAGGTATTCGGCGATGAGCGCCGTCACCTCGGCGGGTGAGAGCGTATAACTACCGACATCCTGATAGTTGACGTCCGATTCAACGCGCCCGGCAATCTCCAGAATCTCGCTGCTGCTGAATCTGTGTTCCCTGGCGCCATCGGCATAAAGGAGTGTGGCCTCCGGCCCCGTAATGAACCGAACTTGCGGGAAGGACTTCATGAAGAGGATCAGTTGTTCAAACCAGCCAAAAGCGCGCTCTTGCGATGCGGAAGGCCGCAGAGGATAGATTTGCCATTGTTCGCGGGGAGGATTGGCCCCGGCCGCGAAGTTCAAATCCCAGAACTGGCTATGGATGAACTCGCAGGGGTGAAAATAAATACTGATTAGCCCACCGCCGTTGCTCCTCAGCTGTTCGTAGAACTGGCGGAACTTGGCCTTGTTCTCTTCGAGGTTGTTCCAGTCTTCATTGGGCCTGAGTTGTTGGCCCTCTTTGGTGTTGAAGATGTTGAGAAGCCCGCCATAGTAGAAGGGCCGGCCGTTTAGCCCGACATGCTCCGCTTCATCGAGATACAGACCCACGCCCCAACCCGCCAGTGCCGGAAAGGACTGCGGCGCCCATGAGCTGCCCGGCTGCCCGTAGCAACACGGCTTCTGCCCGAAGATGCGCTGTACGTCGTCAAAGCCTGGGCGCTCGCGCCGGGTGAACTCGCCCGAACCGCTTTCCCAATCGAGTAGAGCCTCATACTCCGCCGGTGTCGGATGCTGGCTGTGCGTGTTGGCGTGATAACCGATGGAATGTTTCTGAAGCGCAGCGATAACGTCAGTACGATGGCGCCGTTCGAGTGTGCGCGCCTTCTCGCCGACCACCTTAAACGTGGCCCGGATTCCCTGCTCGGTGAGGAACGTCGCCAGCCGTTTCGCCGCGTCATCGCTGGGCGGCAGGATGTAATCTTCCGTGTCGAACCAGAGAACAACGTAGATCTTTGCCGAAGATACCTCCTGGCCGATGACACCAGTCCCGCCAAAAAGGAGAGCCATCGCGTAGGCGACGCCGAAGAGCCGCGCCAATCGTTTCATGATGTGCAAACAGATGCCCTCGACTCTGACTTGCCGAATCTAAAGAATCGGACGCCAAGTCCACGGTATCGTGCGTGCCAGCGAATTTCGATGGCGCTGGCTAGCCCGCGTGTAATGCTTCGTCATGCAGCTGCTCTAGCATTGAGTCCCGCGCACCAGAATCAGCGCACTAGGTCGAGCGTCACCAGAAGTGTCATAGTCTCCGTAACAGAAGCAATTCTGGCTCGGCCGATCGGAACATACAACTCGCGCGCCCTCCTATTCACGGGCACTCACGGGGCGAGAACGCGCCAGAGGTCTTCGCCCGAGAATTTGAGGCGTTGAGCGCTGCCGTCCACGATATCGTGGAAACTGATCCACTCGGTGTCGGCTTCTTCGCCTTGCGTGCGGAAAGTTCCATCAGCTTGAGGAGCCAGGGCGGTCACCCCATCGACAAGCAACTGGCCTTTGCGAAGCACGATACGGATGCTCCCGATCCAATCGTTTTCGTTGCGGTAGTGGCCAACGAAGGTGTCCCACGCTTTGGGGTGATCGAAGCTCTTCGGGCCGGAATAGTCGGATTTGACGTACCAATCGCTCCCCCAGCCGACTTCCACGACGGGCGATTTGGGATTCTTAGCGTCGGAACGACTGAAGGCCAGAACGAAGCGTGAGAAATCAGGATGGGGAGCGATGAAATTGCCGTCCCCGGCATTTTCGAGCGGGATGCGCTGCTGCTGGTGCTGCAAAAAGAGCTGTCGCCCTTCCGCGACAAAAACCAGAGATTTGCCACCGGAAGACTGGAAAGTTCCGGCATAGTTCGAGGCATTTTCCGCCTCCGTCGCGGACTTCACCGCGGGCGGGGCGGGAAGGGGTTTGCGGGCGCGGTCGGCCCGCATCACCTGGATGGCATATTGCGCGACAGGATTGGGACGGTAACCCTGCATGGCGTTTATGGAGGCGAAAGCGCCGACCCCTTCATCGAGATCAACGTGCAAGGCGGAGGCAAAAGAGATCATGCCGCCGGTATGCCGGAGGATGCTGTGGCCATCAAGCGAATCGACGGCAATTCCGTATCCGTAGCTCGCCGTAGGGCCAAACTCTTCGGCTTTGATGTGGGCTTTTGCGAAGAGCGCAAAGCTTTCTTCGCTGAGCAGGCGTTTCTTGGCGCCTTCGCGGGATCCCTCTCCACGACGAGCAAGAAACTGTACATAGAGTCCCATGTCGTGCGGTGTGGATGCGATGCAGCCCGCGGCGGAGCTGGTCACGATGGCGGGGGCTTCGCTGAGTTTCGCAAAGCGTGTGAAAGGGCGATCGCTCTGGAAAGCGAAATAGTTTTTGGCGGTACGGCTGCGCTGATCGAACGTGATGACAGGCTCGGTCGTCGTCATGCCGAGCGGGTCGAAGATGCGTTTCCGATAGATTTCCGGAAGAGCGCCGCCGTCAAGCGACATCAAGAGGTGGCCCAGCAGGGTGAAAGCCATATTGTTGTAGTGAAATTGCTTGCCGGGGGCGTAGGCGGCGCGATGCTTGGCGGCAGGGTCGCTCAGAAAGACAGGAGGTATGCCCGGAAGGCCGGAGGTGTGGGTGAGCAAGTGATGCGTGGTGATTGGCTCGTAGGAGGAATCAATGCGGAACCAGCCGAGATAATCGAGGACAGGCTTGTGCAGGTCGAGCTTGCCTTCGTCGCGTAGCTGAAGCAGGCAGAGTGCCACAAAGCTTTTGCTGATGGAGCCAATTTGAAAGAGGTGATCGGGATTGACCTGTGTTTTGCTTTCCGCATCGGAAAAGCCATAGGTGGCAACGCGTTCTACGCCGTCTCGGTCGGCAAGAACGAGAGTCATACCGGGAGCGTTCATGGCGCGCATATATTGTTCAACGAAGCGGTCGAGGGGCTTGTGTACGGATTTGTAGACGCCGGATTCGCCGGCTCGCGCGAGCGCGTCGAGCGAATAAAACGTCTTGGAACTGCCTACAGCGGCCGTAGCGGACGTACCGAGGAACTCTCGTCGATTCATGTAGGACTCCCGATTTTTTGGTGAGCAACGATAGTGGAAATGGGCGGTTCCGGCAACTGCAACGCGCTACCGGGACAGTTTTGCTGGCCCTTGCCGCTGACGCCAGACTGACATGATCATTGGGCGAACGCTTCCTGGCAGTGCTGTTTCCGGGCAATATACCGAATCAAACCTAATGCAGGAGGTCCGCTCCGCGTGCCCACCTATTCGAGACTACTCTCACTCGTATTGCTTTTAGTTTCTTGTTGTGCCGCGAGATCCTCCGCCGAGGATCAGCGGGTTGAGCAATGGGACTTCAAAGAAATTTCGCTGCGATCGACTCTTGCTCACGCCAACCCCTTCACCGATGTGGAGATTCGTTGTCGGTTTTCTTCCGGAAAGCGCCAAGCTGAAGTGTATGGGTTCTACGACGGAAACCAGACCTGGAAGATCCGATTCATGCCCGAGCAACAGGGCGAATGGACGTATACCACCTCATCGAACGATCCTCAACTCAACGGCAAGACGGGTACATTTTTCGTCGATCCGCCCGCCGGGAACAATCACGGCCCGGTTCGAGTAGAGAACACCTACCACTTCGCCTACGCCGATGGGACACCCTATTTCCCGCTCGGTACAACGTTATACAACTGGTTGAATCGCGATCCAGATCTGGAGCGCAGAACCCTAAGAACGCTGGAAAAGAACCCGTTCAACAAGGTTCGCTTCCTGGTCTTTCCGAAATGGATGATTTTCAATCACGTCGAGCCTCCACGATTCCCGTACGTCGCGGCGGACGGCCGCTTCGACCTGGATCGGTTCAACCCGGAATTCTTCGCGCATTACGAAGCCCGATTGAGGGACCTCCAAGCGCTCGGTATCGAAGCCGATATCATCCTGTTTCACCCCTATGACAAATGGGGATTTGCTGAAATGGACCCGCGCCACGACCAGCTGTATCTGCGGTATGTCGTCTCTCGGTTCGCCGCCTTCAGAAACGTGTGGTGGACGCTGGCCAACGAGTTCGATGTGTTTCGCACCCAGAAAAGGTGGGACGAGCTCGGCCGACTGCTAGCAAGCATCGACCCTTACGGCCACCCGCGCGGAATCCACAATTGCTGCCTGGGCTTCTACGACAACACGCAAAGCTGGATAGATCATGTGATCCTGCAAGACATCACCTCGCAACGCTTTCCGACTACGGCCGGAGCGGCCGGTCAAATCGCACTCGATGCCAGGAAGATCAGAAAGCCGATCCTGGTGGATGAATATGGATACGAGGGGAACAACGGACTAGCCTGGGGAAATCTCGGTCCACGTGAAGAGGTTGAAATTCACTGGGCGCTCACCATGGCTGGAGCTTACGGCAGTCATGGCGAAACCTACGTCAATCCGGGTCATCTGCTGTGGTGGTCCGTGGGAGGCGAACTGATTGGCGAGGCACCGGCTCGTCTGGGATTCCTCAAGCGAATCATGCTGGAAGCACCATTCATGGAGATGCAGCCGGCCCCTGATATCATAAAGAACGGCAATGATACTGTTACTGTCTTGGCCAAACGCGGCTCCTACTACCTCCTTCATTTCGCGCAAACCAAGCAAGCGCCTGGCTGGAACATAGGCTTTTTCGGACCGGCAAGTCCATCGAAGCCTCTTCCCGTGCCACCGCTTACCGATCGTACCTTCAAGGCGCCTTCTATACCGGAATTCC
>Ga0126370_10000313_pt1 | contig 19193 bp, 14 predicted proteins | sample PanSoiMetaPlot_3_FD_92586 | JGI IMG/M metagenome (GOLD analysis project Ga0126370, IMG submission 92586) | Tropical forest soil microbial communities from Panama - MetaG Plot_3 | ecosystem: Environmental > Terrestrial > Soil > Tropical forest > Bulk soil | place: Panama | collected 2016-02-17 | reverse complement strand
TCGCCGTGGCCTCCATCCTTTGGTTCGGCGGAAGCGAGATTTTTCGCCACACTGCCGTTACTAGTTTGACGATTTGCTTTTCCCGAAAGAGTCTCTTTACCGTCCATTTCTTCCAAAATGTGACGACACTCGGCGTCCTGGTTGCTTTTATGCAGTATGCGCAACGTTTCTTTCGCCCGATCCAAGACTTGAGCGAGAAATACAACATTCTGCAGTCGGCAATGGCCGCCAGCGAACGCATCTTCAAGTTACTCGATACGCCGGTAGAAATCACTTCCCCCCGAGTGACAAAGAAAGCGACCGGCGTCGGACGCATCGAGTTCGATCACATCTGGTTCGCCTACCGCAATGTGCCGGTCGAAGATAAGGATGATAAGAAGGCCGATTATGCGAATGTAGCTGGGGTGCCGGCGGCGGGGGCTCTGAAACCGTCCACACCCGTTCCCGGCGAGCCTGATTGGGTCTTGCGAGACGTCAGCTTCGCGCTTGATCCCGGCGAGACAGTAGCGGTAGTCGGCCATACTGGCGCAGGCAAAACCACGCTCATTTCCCTGCTGATGAGACTATACGACGTGCAAAAGGGCGCCATCCGGATCGATGGCGTTGACATTAAAGAAATGGATCTATCCGATCTGCGTCGCCGCTTTGGAGTAGTGCTCCAGGACCCATTCCTCTTCACCGGCACTGTCGCAGGAAATATCCGGTTGGGCACAGAATGGATAGAAGATGGAGACGTCGAGCACGCCGCTGAAGAGGTGAACATCGCTGACTTCATCCGGACGCTGCCGCACGGGTTCCAAGAAGCGGTTCACGAGCGCGGGAGCACTCTGTCTACCGGTCAAAAGCAGCTGATCTCTTTCGCGCGCGCCCTGGCCCACGATCCGAAAATCCTGATTCTCGATGAAGCGACTTCCAGCGTTGATACGGAAACAGAGTTCCGCGTCCGCGAGGCTCTTAGTCGCATGGTCGAAGGCCGCACTTCGCTGATCATCGCCCATCGCTTATCCACCATTCAGCGCGCCGACAAAATCATCGTGATGCACAAAGGCCAAGTGCGCGAAATCGGTACGCACCAGCAACTGCTCGCCAATCGCGGCATTTATTACAAGCTCTATCAACTGCAATACAAGGACCAGGAGATTCGAGCGACCCCGTCCACGTCGGCCCCGCAAGTCACAGCCAGCGCCGACGACTGATCAAATGCCTTTGGGCCCGGGGTTGTTTTGCAATTAATCCTGTGCCACAGTAATCTGTTCTGTTTTGAGAAGGTCAGCTGCGTTTCTTGAGCGGCTCAAGCGTTTTCTACGCCTCCGGTCCGGCACTATCATGATTACTCAGGGATAGTCCAAGGTCTTCGGAGGATCTCATCAGCTTGTCTCTGTCGTCAGCCACTTGAATGTCCTCATGGCCGCCGAGTTTCTAGCCGGAGCTTGCTGATCGCGGGCCTGTTTCACAGGCTTCGCTGCTCCGGCACTCTGCCGTGCAAGGATCGCATGATCATCGGTGATCTGGACAGTTCACTGGAGACTTGGCTTACTGCTAGGGCCGCGGGATGTTCTGGTTCGACACTTTGCCGGGAGAGGGAGGCGGCGCGGTTCGCAAAAGGGCTCAGCCGTTCGGCGATTCTCTAAGAATCTCTGCCCGCAGCCATCGTATGTGGCCTCTCGCCAGGCGGCTCAGGTCCCGGCGGATGCGACACCCGCTCGGTGGCAAACCGGCCCATTAACAGGTCGAGAAAGCCTCGATCACTTATCAGGATCAGAAGAATCAGGAGTACAATCCCGCACAACATTCCTGCAACGAAGGTCCAGATCACAGCCTCTCCTCCTTACAGGTAACTCGTGAGTGACGTTGCTTGCATGCGGGCTCCTCTCATGCAGGCTTCAACCGACACTAACTGTGGAAGATACGATGACAGCCGATCAGAATGCCTTTCCATAAGGTGCTTCCTGTATATCTCACTGAGAGATGCAGTAGCCCCGAGGTGCTTCCACGTCCTCGGAGAGTAGAGTTCAGTACTGTGCCAATTCCTTCATCGCCTTGAACAGGTCCGCGGTTTGCGGAAGGATGGCATTTTCTAACAAGGGTTGGTAGGCAACGAAAGTGTCTTTAGCTGCGACCCGTCGCACCGGTGCATCGAGATCCTCAAACAACTCGTCGGCCATCCGTGCAGCAATCTCGGCTCCGTATCCCCAACTCAGCGAATCTTCGTAGGCCACCAGGGCGCGATTGGTCTTCTTCACAGAAGCGGCAATTGTCTCCCAATCGAACGGGTTAAGCGAACGTAGATCGATCACTTCCACGCTGATGTGGTCTTCTCGTTCCAGCTTCTGTGCAGCCTGCAGCGCACGCGGAACCACCGCGCCATAGGTGACGAAGGTCAAATGCATGCCTGGATGGACTACCTTCGCTTTGCCGAACGGGATCATGTAATCGGGCCCGGGATAAGGCGACCGCCCAAACGTCTCCCGGTAGAGCCGCTTATGTTCCAGAAACAGCACTGGATCGTCCGAACGGATCGCCGTTCGCAAGAGCCCAGCCGCATCGAGCGCGTTCGACGGGAACACTACGCGCAGCCCCGGAATATGCGTGAAAATGCTTTCTCCGCACTGCGAGTGATAGATGGCGCCTCCAGTGAGATATCCACCGATCGCCACTCTGATCACCGTCGGTGCGGAAAAGGCGTTGTTCGAACGCCAACGGATAACAGGCAGTTCGTCGCGCAACTGCATCATGGCTGGCCAGATGTAATCAAAGAACTGTATCTCGACAACGGGCTTCAGACCGCGGGTGGCAAGTCCCGTGGCCCTCCCCACGATAGTGGCTTCGGCCAGCGGCGAGTTAAAAACCCGGTCTGATCCAAACTCACATTGCAAGCCGGATGTGAGCTTGAAGACGCCGCCTTTGCCCTTGATCAATTTTTGCTGCAGATATTCCTCGCGGCTGCAGTCCGCCACGTCCTCGCCGAAAATTATCATGCGCTCGTCCCGTCGCATCTCGTCCTTCAGCGTGGCATTGATCAAGTCCGCCATGGTCTTCGCGGCCGGCGCTTTCTTGGCTTCTCCGCCGTCGCTGGTTTGCGCAGGCTGCGGGAATACCGGCTGCGTATCAAAGGCTGACGAAGTGGGATCGACATCGGGCGAGTAAACGAACTTTTCTACGGAATCCGGTGACGGTGGCCCAGTTTCCAGCGCCCGGTCCGTCGCCTGCTGGATCTCCTGGTCCACCTCTTTTTCGAGCTGCTTGATCCCCTCCTCATCCAGGATGCCCTCGCGCACGAGGAATTGACGGGCGCGTGTGATCGGGTCGCGGGCCGCGTCCCGCTGGCGCTCCTGTTCGGGACGATACAGGCGCTCATCATCGGAAAGCGAGTGCGAATAGGGCCGGATCACATGGGCATGAACAAAACCAGGCCCGTTTCCGGCGCGGCAATGGGACACAGCACGGTTGACAGCCGCATAGCTGGCAATCACATCAGTCCCATCGACCTCTTCAAAATGGAAGTTAGGAAACCCGGCAACCAGTTGCGAAATATTGCCACCCGCAGTTTGTACCTCAACCGGAACCGAGATTGCGTAGCCGTTATCTTCCACCACAAACAAAAGCGGCAGTCGCAGATTGGAAGCCGAATTCAGCGCCTCCCAAAATTCGCCCTCACTGGTCGTGCCATCACCAAGCGAAACGTAGGTAACCTCGTCTGGATAAACCCGAACATCCTTGAACTGGCGATAATCGCCCGCCACCTTCTTCGTAGCGTTCGGGTGCCGGTTCAGATAGGGCGTAGCCTCAGCGCACCCGACTGCCTGCAGGATCTGCGATCCAGTCGGCGACGACTGGGTCACTATATTCAGCTGCTTGTAAGCCCAATGCGACGGCATCTGCCGTCCGCCTGACGAAGGGTCGTCCGCCGCTCCCACCGCCTGTAGCAACATCTCGTAGGGCGTCGCGCCCAGTCCCAGGCACAGCGCCCTATCTCGGTAATATGGATAAAACCAGTCGTACGCCGGCTTGAGGACAAAAGAGGCAGCTACTCCAATTGCCTCATGCCCGGCCCCCGAGATTTGAAAATAGATTCTTTGCTGCCGCTTGAGGAGGATCTCGCGGTCATCGAGCCGCCGCGACAGGTGCATCAGGCGGTAGGCTTCAATCAGCTGGTCGCGGCTGAGGCCCTCGTATGTCTTTTCACTCGTTTCGGCGACTGCCGAGCGGCCGATCTTGGGTTCGATTTTTGTAGTCGCCATCTCCCCTCACGCTAGGCTCTTGCGCCAACTGCATTGTAAAACGGGACCCCCGGTTCCGAATATACTTGATTGACTGGAGGTTGTGGCTCGAATCCGGTAATCGCGGGTTCCTGGGGTGAATACAATCAGGACTGGATGACGCCATGTAAGACCCTTCTTTGGAACGATGGTGAAATTTACTCGGCCTTTTGACGGAAGTAAGCTCAAGCTTTTGATCTTTGATCTCGACGGTACCCTTGTGGACTCGCGCCTGGACCTGATTCAGTCGGTGAACGCCATGCTACAGCATTTCCGTCGCCCTGAGCTGCCCGGCGACGCCATCGCCAGCTACATCGGCGACGGCGCCCCTATGCTGGTTCGTCGCGCTCTGGGAGATCCGGACGATGAACGCATTGTCGAAGAAGCTCTGGAATATTTCCTCGCCTATTACCGTGTGCACAAGCTCGATCATACCCATGCCTATCCCGGCGTGAAGGAAGCGCTCGAGAGTCTTGGCAATCAAAATGGCTCCGAGCGCCGTATGGCGGTGCTATCTAACAAGCCGGTAAATCCGTCACGCGCCATCGTCGACGCACTCGGGCTAGGAGAGTTCTTCATCCGTGTTTACGGTGGCAATAGTTTCCACACGAAAAAACCGGATCCCACGGGCGTGTATACGCTGCTGGAGGAGACCGGTGTTCGATCCGACGAGGCCATCATAATCGGGGATTCCGCCATTGACGTGATCACAGGCCGCAACGCCGATTTATGGACCTGTGGAGTGACCTATGGCTTTGCCCCTCGCACACTGGACGATGCGCCCCCAGACGTGCTGGTCGACACCCCCGCGGACCTGGTTCACCTATTTGCTCCTCGCGGCTTCGAAGAAACCCAGGGAAGGAGTTTGTGAGAACGGTTTCCCACAAAAGCATCTCTTCCCCGATGACGCGACTCCGCGCTCAACCATGCCCTCGTTAGGGCTGGATCCCCATCAGCTCTGCCCCCTGACCCTGTCTTTGCGCTACACTGGCACTGATTTCATCTAATGAATATCGATCACCTGGATTTCACAGCGAAGGAACTGCGCAAACTCCGCAGCCTGAAAGACCCGCACAGAATTCAACAATTCGTTGACGCCATGCCTTATCACCTCGCCGATACCGCCTGGTCACCCCGGCGTGTGCTAAGGGAGGGGACTGCCCATTGCCTGGAAGGCGCGATCTTCGCTGCCGCTGCGCTCAGAGCCAACGGCTACCCTCCTCTGGTACTCGATCTGGAGGCTGAGGCCGACACCGACCACGTGATCGCGATCTACAAAATCGACCATCACTGGGGCGCGATCGCCAAATCCAACTACTCGGGCTGCCGCTACCGCGAGCCGGTTTACCGCTCCCTGCGCGAGCTGGCAGTGAGTTACTTCGAAGGCTATTTCAATCTCCGCCGCGAGCGGTCCCTGCGCACGTTTTCCCGCCCCGTGAACTTGTCACGGTTCGATCGCCTCGACTGGATGACGACGGAAGAGCCTGTCTGGTTTATCGCCGAGTATCTCTTCACCATTACGCATTTTCGCTTGTTGAAGCCTGGAATGGAAAAGCGGCTTCACCGGCTCGATGACCGCTCCTTCCTCGCTGGCTGCCTCGGCCGTGCCAAAAAGCCTCTCCGAGTCCGTCCGGCGGCAGTCCGGAATAGGTCGCTTCAGCCATGATGCTGGTCCAAACCATGGCTGCTCCTTGACGGTTGGTCGTAGCCGAACGGTTCTTGGTGTCAGCTGGCAACCAAGAACACTCGCGATTAAGCGGATTGCCTGACTGCTTTCGTGGTGCGACAATTTAACCAGTTTTCCACTGTGTCTTTCGGAACTTTTCCGGGATTGTTCTCGTAGGTTCACATTATGCAGCTGTCCAGGGCCCGAGTCCTTATCCTCCTCTTGCTCTCAACCTTCGCCCCGGCGCAGGTCTCCAGTTCTGATAGCAAAACTCCTCAACCGACTGGCGTCGACGACAAAGCGAATTCGAACGCGCCAGCCCTTCCGGCGTCCAATTTCATCCCGGACGCCGCGGGCATGTTGTCGCAAGACGAAATGCGGAATGTGCTTCGCATAAGCGCGGACAACGATATCGAAAACGACAAGCGCCAGCGTAATTACACCTACATCGAGCGAGAAGAAGAGCACAAGCTCGACGGCAAAGGACGGGCCAAATCGACCGAGGTGCGGACCAGCGAAATTCTTATGATCTATGGAGAGCAAGTGGAACGGCTCATTTCAAAAAACGACCGGCCGCTCTCCGCTAAAGATGCAGCCAAAGAGGACGAGAAAATTCAGAAGATCATAGACAAGCGCGAGCACGAATCCGATAAAGAGCGCAAACGGCGAATCGCCCGGGAAGAAAAAGATCGAGAAGACGGACGAAAGTTTGTGTCGGAAGTGGCCGACGCGTACAACTTCCATTTTCTGGGAATTGAAAAACTGGGAGGCCGCGACACCTATGTCATCGATGCCGAACCTCGTCCTGGATTCCAGCCCAAAATGAAATATGCCAATATTCTGCCCAAATTTCGCTTTCGTGCCTGGATCGACAAGCAAGACTTGCAGTGGGCAAAACTGGACGCGGTCTGCATAGACACCGTTTCTTTCGGCCTCGTTCTTGCCCGCATTCACAAGGGCACGCGAGTGGTCCTGGAGCAGACTCGTATCAACGACGAGGTTTGGCTGCCCAAACAAATGGACATAAAGGTCGATGCGCGAGTCGCGCTTCTGAAGAACTTCAATTTGGCTCAACAGACCATCTATCGCGACTACAAAAAGTTTCGCACCGACACGAAGATCGTCGGCGTCGGTGAAGTCCCGCAGTAGCTGACCTCCTCAAGACCGCCAATCATCGGGTTTTCTCCTATAATGGAGAGATGCTCAGGAGACAAGATCTGATTCTGTAGGGTGTCGAAACGCCTGGCTTCGGCGGCCGCGGCCGCCAGTTTCTCAGTAGCTAGCCAACGACCAGCGACATGGACTTCAAATTAGTCAGCGATTACAAGCCCCAAGGAGACCAGGGCAAAGCCATTGAATCTCTGGTCCGGGGAATATACGACCGCGAGCAGCATCAGGTCCTGCTTGGTGTTACCGGCTCGGGCAAGACCTATACCATGGCCAAGGTTGTCGAGTCGGTCAACCGCCCCGCCCTGGTACTTGCGCACAATAAAACTCTCGCAGCCCAGCTCTACCATGAATTCAAAAGCTTCTTCCCTCACAATGCGGTGGAATATTTCGTCTCTTATTACGACTATTACCAGCCCGAAGCCTACGTTCCTGCCGCCGACCTCTACATCGAAAAAGAAGCCACTATCAACGACGAACTCGATAAGCTTCGTCTTTCCGCCACCAAGTCGCTGTTTGAGCGCCACGACTGCCTGATCGTCGCCTCCGTCAGCTGTATTTACGGCCTGGGTTCTCCCGAAGCCTACTACGGCATGCTGTTGTTCCTCGAAAAGGGCCAAAAGATAAAACGCGAAGACATCACCCGCAAGTTAGTAGAAATTCTCTACGAGCGCACCGACGGCGAATTCCGACGCGGCACCTTCCGGGTTCGCGGCGACGTCATCGAGATCTTCCCCACTTATGACGACATGGCATACCGGATCGAGCTGTGGGGAGACGAAGTCGAATCGCTGTGCCAAATCGATCCGCTCTTCGGCACCGTGAAGCAGAAGTATGTACGTCTTCCGATTTATCCTAAGACTCACTATGTGATGAAGGAAGAAACGCGACGTTCCGCCGTCGACTCCATCAAAGCCGAACTCGCCTGGTGGGAAAAGGAACTGGAGAAGCAAGGCCGGGTCGTCGAGTCCCAGCGCGTGCATCAGCGAACCATGTACGATCTGGAAATGATCCGCTCGGTTGGTTACTGTCACGGCATCGAAAATTATTCCCGCCACTTCACCGGCCGCCTGCCCGGCGAGCCTCCACCGACTCTGCTCGACTATGTGCCTCGCGATTATCTATTGTTCATAGACGAATCGCACCAAACCATTCCCCAGCTGCACGCCATGTGGCATGGCGACCGCTCGCGCAAAAGCTTGTTGATCGAGTACGGTTTTCGTCTTCCCTCGGCTCTGGACAATCGCCCGCTGCAATTTGAAGAATTCGAGACTCGCGTCAATCAGGCGATCTACGTTTCGGCTACTCCGGGACCGTATGAGCTGACGAAAGCCAGTGGCGTGGTCATCGAGCAGATTATTCGCCCTACAGGATTGACCGATCCCCACGTCGAGATCCGTCCCGTCAAAGGCCAGATCGACGATCTCCTGCACGAAATCCGCCAGCGCGCTGCCCGCAACGAACGAGTCCTGGTAACCACCCTGACCAAGCGCATGGCCGAAGACCTGGCCGAATACTACGCCGAAGTCGGCGTTCGTTGCCGCTATATGCACTCGGAGATCGAAACCCTGGAACGAGTAAAGATCCTGCGCGATCTCCGCAAAGGCGATTTTGATGTGCTGATCGGCATCAACCTGCTGCGCGAAGGCCTCGATTTGCCCGAAGTCTCACTGGTGGCGATTCTCGATGCCGACAAGGAGGGCTTTCTCCGCTCCAGTGGTTCTTTGATTCAAACCATCGGCCGCTGCGCCCGCAATCTAAATGGCCGCGCAATTCTTTACGCCGACACATTGACCGATTCGATCGAGCGCGCCCTCGGCGAAACCAACCGCCGCCGCGCGATTCAAGAGGCGTACAACGCAGCCAACGGGATTACGCCGGAGTCGATCGTGCGTCCCCTGACCATGTCGCTGGCCAGCATCGTCGAAGCCGACTATACGGATTTGACAGCTGAAACCGACGGCATGCCAGAATTTAAATCACAAGAAGAGCTGGATGGGTATATCGCAAAGCTCGAGCACGATATGCGCGAAGCCGCAAGGCGTTTCGAGTTCGAGCGCGCCGCAAAGTTGCGCGACAAGATCAAAGACCTGCGAACCAAGGAATTTCTGTTTATCTGATTGCGCCGTGCCCGTCCAGTTCTGAGCTGCGAAGAATCCTTTTGTTACTGGTTGGTTTCGATCATTCTCTATTCCTCGTGGTGCGGCAGCTGAGTCTAGGCGCGGAAAAGGACGAGAAGAGCAGCCAAGACACCGAGCCCTCGTAATGTGTATCGAAATCTCGAAGCGCAACGTGTTCATTGAGGTTGCCCTGCCTACAATCAGCGACCCGAAGACCGGGTCACGAGCGCACGCGGATAGACTTCACCTGCACGAGCACGCGAAAGGCAACGACACGTACGGGCTTCGTGCTGCTCCGTCCCTAACATCGCAGCGCGGTTTCTCTCACAGGCGTGTACAACAGTAAATTCGTTATCGCTAGAGTTCTGTTCGAGATTTACACGCTGGCATTTCTAGCAGTTGCCTTCCTCAGCCTGCTTGCTAAGTTTCTAGGAAGAGAGCCAGTCGCTCCAACAATGCACCTCGATTTTGCTGGCAAATGGAAGGAAATGAAGGCGCGAACGCTATTCACCAGAATCATCGGCTGGAGGTTTGACGTTTCTTCTGCAGCATGGCCGCCACTTCGTGCCAGGGAAGACGCACCTACGTTTCATGCATCGTGCAGATGACACAGGCTTTGAACAGATGGGTTGCCGCGGCGGTCACATGGGAACGCCGAACATTAATCAGCTCGGAATTGCCTGCTCTTTAAACAACATGCATTGCCTGAGGTTTGCGGTTCACCGGACAATTTCCACAATGTAACTGTAGACGGCAATAGCGCGCAGATCCGAGACACGGACACAGAGCTGCGCCCAGTGTTTGCGCAGCAATAGCACATATTCAATCCAGCAAAAGGCTCGCCATGCCTGATGTCACCCGGAGCAGCGGAGAGCGATTCGGAAACGAATCGCTCTCCGTAGTCGAAAGATTCTGCTTGGTCAACGAACCTGCCCAATGGAGAAATTCAGATCACTGAACCCATCAAGCAGCGGCCTTCTGCGACCACTCGTCAAGATTGCTGTCCCTCTGAGGCGCAGCGGAATTGCTCCCCTGTCAGCTTTGACAGTTCCCCGTGCGGCTACGTTCCGGTACTTTCCCTGAAGCATGCCACCGTCGTTGCAAATGGCCGAGTTTGGCAGGTTTGGTCCTTTTAGGGGAGGGGCGCAGACAGGCTTGACTCGGCCGTTTTCCTTGTGGCCTTGCCGGAGCCAGTGGTCCCCCTTTGCGCGCCATTTCGTGGTCGACAGAGGTGGGATCACACTGCCGAGTATCCCCATATCCGGTCTTCTCGGTAACTCACTCTCAACTAACGATATGAGCGCGGACAGTGCGCACCCCATTTGCGCCCCGCACCATCTCGAGATTCTCTTCTGATCCCCTCGATCGGTCTGCGGCCTGAATTCAAATCGGGTCTAGCGCCCGGCACGAAGACCTCACGCGCACCAACATGCTTCCTGATCGCCTGCGGTGCACTTCGAGCGCGTCTTAGCTGCGATATTGAATCGCTTGTCCATCACTAGCTTTGCCACCGCAATCGTTGCCCTTTGTGCCTCTTGCAAGCAGGTTGGGGCCCAGCTTAGGCGTTGGGAGGTGCTCAGCTAAGCCAGGATCATTAATCGAGACCCAGGTACAATATTTCTCCCGCTCATTCGTCTACAGCAATAGATGGACCAAGCGCTGAAAAGACAATGGCCGATGACGGAGCAGGACCGACGCATCTCGGAAGCGGTTTCTCGCGATAGGCCGCGGCTTCACAAGTTCATTCGCAAACGCGTGGCGGATCCGAGCGATGCCGAAGACATCTTGCAAGAGGTCTTCTTCGAACTGGTCGAAGCTTACCGTATGATGCAGCCGATCGAGCAGGTTTCTGCTTGGCTGTTCCGGGTTGCCCGCAATCGGATCACTGATCTGTTTCGCAGACGAAACCGAGAGGCATTACGAAGGGAAGCAATCGACCTCAGCCGCCATGGCGAGGTGCTCTCGTTGGAGGAGTTGTTACCCTCCCCGGACGCCGGACCGGAGGCGGCCTATGCGCGCAGTGTGCTACTGGAGGAATTGGACGATGCTCTGGAGGAACTGCCTGAGCAACAGCGAGAGGTATTTATTGCTCACGAACTGATGGGCTATAGCTTCAAAGCGCTCGCTGACAAAACCGGAGTGAGCGTGAACGCATTACTCTCGCGTAAACGTTATGCCATCCGACACCTGCGTGAGCGGCTTCAGGCCATCTACGACAATTTTGCCGACAGGTGAGGACTCAAACATGAGAAAAAACAGGTTCTTGCGAATGCTGAAATTTGCATTGTTTGCTGTGTTGTTCGTCGCTCTGATTAGTTTTGTTGTCCTGAATCTCTGGAATTGGCTGGCGCCGGCGCTTTTCGGGTGGCATCGGATCACTTTCTGGCAGGCATTGGGTATCTTGATACTCAGCAGGATCTTGTTCGGCGGATTCCGCGGCGGCCCTCGACGCCACTGGTACGGGCGCAGGATGATGGAACGCTGGGACCAGATGACACCCGAAGAACGTGAGGCGTTTCGCCAGGCGATGCGCGGCCGCTGCGGCGCATTTCGCTCGGACGCGAGTGAGGCCAAATCTTGAGAAAGGATGGCAAATTGACGCGTACCCAGCTCAACGGTTCTGCTGTATGGAAGTGATTGTTGGACGTGTGTTCACCCAATACAGACTCCCTGCTAGCGCCAGACGAACCGTCTCTCCGGGAAACGTGTGCTCGAGTCGCTGTGAAAAACAATTTCAAATCTCACTTCTAAGGTTGTTCTCGCTATTCGCACGTCGAAAATATCCCCGTCCGGAGCTGTCCGAGAGCGGTTTTGATGGGTAACGCAAGCGCTACCACCTCAGAAATTCTCTTTGATCAACCAGCCAAGTTGATTGGTCCGCAGTCGGCCTGCCCAATTGAGATCGCGACGCTGTACGCAGGTCGGGATGACGGGACTTCAGGGGCCGGCGACCACGAATACCGGATTCTGAGGCGGTGGAAAAGATGTGCCGGCCACGACGGGGTAGGCGCTGGTGGGGGCGTCCATCGTAAGCACCAGTCTGTTCGTTGAGGTATCAATGATGCTGGTGTTGGCGGCAAAACAGTTCGCGACGTAGAGGCGGGAGTTGTTTCCGGCGGTGGCCATCGAAAATGGGTGCACGAGTGGAGACTGGCAGGCTGTGACGGCCGCGGGATTGGCGGTCGGGGACGGCAGATTGATTGTGCCGACGACGGCGTTGTTGGTTGTGTTGATTACGGTCACGATCGGCGAATTTGCTGCGGTGAAACTCAATACGTAAGCGCGAGTTCCATCCGGAAGAAAAGCCACCATCACTGGAGTCGTGCCCGCAGGCAAGGTCAGGGGCGCGGTGGTTACGGAGGACAACGTCGGGGTACTAGCATCGAGAATCCTCAGCGTTGCGGGCCCTGAACCGCTCCCGGTGCCGGTTACATACAAGTGATTGTGCGTGCTGTCGAGCGCCAGAGAATTCGCCGGCGAGGCGGCCTGATTTGACGGAACCGTAACCTGGTCGGTGAAGGTGTTGATAATCCAGACGACCCCCGTGGCGTCGAGAACGAACACCTCCGAGCTGTCGACGCTCGCAACCGCCGACACGGGAGTCGTCAGCGAAGGCGCAGTGACGGGCGGGTTCACGGACTTATCCACCGTATTGATGCTGGACACCGTACCGTCGCTATTTACGGAATAAACCTTCCGGCCGTCGGGGGTTTCAGTTAAGACTTTGGGGTTTAAGCCGACGCAGATTATGTTCTCGACGACTAGAGAAGTGGAGTTGATCGCAGCCACAACTCCCGGGGTTGGAGCGGTACAGGGTGCACTGGTTCCCGTCGTAGCCGCATACATAGTGCCGATTTCCGTTGAAAAGAGGAAGCCGGGTATCAGGCCTGTTGGCAGGCTGATGGTGCTGGGAGCTCCAATCGAACCGGTGGTCCCGGCAGGAAGGAACGAGGTGACCGTGCCATCGCTGTTGGATACGAAAACGCGACTGCTCTGGTGCAGCAGGGCGGCATAGAGCGGTTGCTGGCCGGTATTGACAACGCCAACGTTACTGTCGCCGGAAACGTCAATCTGCATGCCCGAACCGGGGTTCCCGACAGCATTCTGGCTGACCACGATAGCTATGTGGAGGTTGCGCGGATCGGTAGTTGGAACGGGAAGGGGGGTCGCAACGGGGCGAAAAACGTCACCGCAGCCGGTCCAAAGCGCCAGCGCCAGCACTATCAGGACGGCCGCAGCCGCATAGGCGCAGTGCTTCATCCGTGAGCGGGGCAAGTCCTCGAGTCCACAGTACATCGGGAAAATTTTTATTCTAAACGTGAATGGCCGAATGCGCCAGGCACCGCACCCGGCATAGCGACATCCCCTCTCGCCAAACCCGTAGCGACTGGAGGCGAGAAGACTGGGACGAGAGTTGCGGGAAGATGGCGGATGCGCCTACGTTACGCCTGCTTGCGGCGCCCGGGCTTGGGTTGGGGCGCAGGTTCCCGGGTTCGCGCGGCACTGGCGGCCGGCTTCTTCTTGCCTTCCATTTCGGCGAGGCTTTGTTTCAACGCCGCCATTAGATCGACCACCGGTGCGAGCTTCTTGGGTTTCTCTACCGGCTTGATCTCCTGCCCTTCCAGTTTGGCCTGAATCAGTTTTTTCAGGTTCTCCTGGAAATCGTCATGATATTTCTCGGGATCAAAGGGACCGGCGAGCGCCTCGATCAGCTGATGGGCGACTTTAAGTTCTGCCTCCTTCAGCTCTACATCGGGCTGGCCGAATCCTTCAAGTTCGCGCACCTCGTCGGCGTAATACATGGTGTGCAGCATCAGGCCGCCCTGTTTAGGCCGCAAAAATACGGTGTACTCGCGGTTATGCATAGTCAGTTTGGCGATAGCAACATATTCACTCTCTTCGAGTGCCTTGCTGAGCAAGGCATACGGCCTGCGGCCGGCTTCTTCGGGCATCATGTAATAGGAGGACTCGAAGTAGATAGGGTCAACGTCGCTGGACTTGACGAACTCCAGGATCTCCATGGTCTTAGCTGTCTTGGGCTCGATCTTCTTGATCTCGTCCGGCTCGACGACCACATATTCGTCTTTGCGGTACTCGTAACCCTTCACTATCTCGTCGCGGCCGATGACACGGTTATCCACCGGGCAGTAGAGTTGCTGTTTGACCCGGCTGAGGTCATCGCGATGGAGCATGTTGAAGGAAATACTGGAGCTGCGGGCGCCGGAAAACAGGCGCACAGGCATGGAGATCAATCCGAACGTAAGATAGCCAGACCAGACGGAGGCCGCCATAGTTTTCACCCCGCAAGCAATCGGCGCCAGAGCAACGCCGCGGTAGAGTTTAACCTACAAACCTATTTTTGATGCGCATATGTGCAGGGGGTAATCCAAGCTGAAAGCACAACAGAGTGCGTTAGGGCGGTACCGACCACAAGATCATGTGGTCGAAACGACGTCTATGTTCTCCAAGAGTTTCCCCATATTGTTGATAGGCAGCAAGTTATATCCGAATAGGGCAGTTCTGGAGACGGCCGCCTTCACCCATCGCACCTGGCAAGCTGCCCTGGTTACTATCGTTTTCACGGTCATAGCATGGCTCCTGAACGGGGTCACAAGTTCAGGAGCTCTGGCGGGCGCGGTCGTCAGTTTCGTCATTTACCTGAGCGCCGGGCCGGGACCGTTTTTGGCACTTGTGTCGGTATTCGTCATTGCGGTCGGCACAACTCGCATGGGCTACTCGCGCAAGCAAAAACTGGGGACCGCTCAAGGTCGCGAGGGTCGCAGCGCTTCTCAGATAGTGGCGAATGTCGGCATCGCAGCAGTTGCCAGCGTTCTGTTCGGGTTCTCAAGTGATCCGCTCTTTCTGATTGCCGCCGCCGCGGCGCTGGCTGAGGCTGCGGCGGACACCTCTTCCAGCGAAATCGGAGAGGCAACCAGCGGACAAGCGCGCCTGATCACCACACTCGAACTTGTACCGTCAGGCACAAATGGGGGAATTACGATTCCCGGCACGTTTGCCGGCGCTGCCGCGTCTTTGTTAGTCGCGGGATGCTGTGTTCTGGTGAAGATGATTTCGCACTCCGCATTTTTATTAGTGGGTTGTGCCGGCTTCATTGGCATGCTGCTGGATAGCCTTCTGGGGGCGTTGCTGGAGCGTCGCGGAGCCTTGAATAATGACGCAGTGAATTTTCTTGGAACTTTTTCCGCAGCCTTGATCGCTTTTCTTGTTAGTCGTGCGCTGTGGTAAGTTGGCGGCGCTCCGCTTCCGAAATTGAAACCTGAGCTTTTTTAACCTCTAGGCTCGACCGTCGCCGCCCCTGACAATCTGATGAACCCCGACAGGTGTAGGCGCATCTTAAGTTTTGTAACCTATTTACGTTGGGACTTGCGGCTGGTCCACATGGCTGAGTTGCCGGAACTTGTAAAGAAATGAAAATCAAGACGTTCGTTATCGGTTATGTTTTTGCCCTAGCAATATTTCTGTTCGCGCAACACCGGAGTACGCCGGAGCAAAACACACGCTTTGTGGTCGTCGATCTCACACACTCTTTGAATGCCACCGTGCCGACAGACGAAGCGGCCAAACATCGGCAATACACGGCACCAATCATGGCGGCAAGCGATCGAGACAGTTATTTTGCCCGGCAAATTGTATTGCCAGAGCGCTACGGCACATACCTCGATGCCCCGGCTCACTTCGTGCACGGGCTCTGGACTGTAGATCAGATTCCGGCCGCACGCCTGGTAGCGCCGCTAGTGATACTGAATGTGCGATCGAAGGCAACGCGTGATCCCGACTACCGCATCGACGTCGACGACATCGGCGACTGGGAGCAAGTCCACGGGCACATTCCACAAGGCGCCGTGATTATGGCGAATACTGGATGGGATTCACGTTGGAGTTCCGTGAAGGATTACCGCAACGTCGATTCTCAACAGAGAATGCACTTCCCCGGCTACTCTATCGATAGTGCAAGATTTCTGGTTGAAGGTCGAACCGCAATTGGATTGGGTATCGATACGCTCAGCATCGATTATGGACCATCGCAGGATTTTCCCGTTCATAAGTATGCGCTGTCTCACAGCTTGTACCAACTCGAGAATGTGGCGAACCTTGCCGAGGCGCCTGAGTTTGGAGCCACGGTGGTAGTTGCGCCCAGCAAGCTCGAGGGACGCCCGGGGGCGCCGGTCAGGATCCTGGCGTTGACGAAGTAAGTCTTCAGCGCTCGGCTAAAACAAAACAACGAGTCCCACAGCTATGGACGGTTCTCGGTGTCGGGTGGTGCCCGTTCGAGACGATGGTGGAGACGACTGCAAAACAGCAGCCGAGAAAGTCGCTAACTGATGATCAGTGATGTTTTTTGCGCAGCTTCTTAATTTCCGAGCACATCTATTTCTCAGGTCACAAGGAGCGATTTATGGACTCAGACTTCCGGTATCCCATTGGAAAATTCAGTGGCCGGGCGGCAGCCAACGATGCCGAAAGACAAAAGTTTCTCAAGGATGTAGAAGAAGCACCGGCCAAACTAAAGGCTGCCGTTCAGGGATTGTCTGAGCGGCAATTGGATACACCGTATCGCGAGGGCGGCTGGACCGTGCGCCAGGTAGTGCATCACGTGCCGGATAGCCATCTGAACAGTTACATTCGCTTCAAATGGGCCTTAACGGAAGAGCAACCTACGATTAAGGCCTACTATGAGGATCGCTGGGCCGAATTGCCGGACACCAAGACCACGCCCATCCAGGTGTCGCTTGCCTTGCTGGAATATCTTCACCAACGCTGGACGAATTTGTTGCGATCGTTCAAGGTTGACGATTGGAACAAGACGCTTCGCCATCCCGAAATGGGTCTTATGACCTTAGATCAAATGCTGGCCTTGTATGCCTGGCACGGGCGGCATCACGTGGCCCACATTACTGCTTTGCGAGAGCGAATGGGGTGGTAGGAGAAATTTGTCAATTTCCGATTGGTAATTTGTAAATTACAAATTCGCCAACCAGCAATTCATTCGATTCCCAGTCGCCACAGGGTGTAGCTTGCGGCTTCACGCAGGACGGCCCACATTCGCTGCCAGAGGGAATGCGGGCGAGAGTCAGGGCGGGGAGCAAGATAGACCTCAATGCCTTCGTGTTCCAGCAGTTTCCGAATGCGGAACACGTGATAGGCATCGCTGACGGCAAGGCATTTCCGCATTCCATTCCTCTTCAAGATAACGGCAACCCGCTGGGCGGATTGTGCAGTGTCGGCGGCTTGCGTCTCGGCGATGAGACTGGCCTCGGGAATGCCGCGGCGCATGAGGTAGTCGTGGCCTACGCCTCCTTCGCTATAGCTGGGATCTTGTCCCGCACCTCCGGTTGTAATGACCATGGGTGCGAATCCACGTCGAAACAGATCGAAGGCGTGGTCGAGGCGGGCGCGATAAACGGGAGAAGGTTTTCCGGAGTATTCAGCGGCGCCAAACACTACAATGGCGTCAGCTTTCTCGAGTTGTTGAAGGCCGGCATCGCGGACGATGCTGAAGGAAACGAGGAAAATAAAAATGGCGACTAACTCCGCCAGCAGAATTAGCGCCTGCCAAAACCAGCGGAGCGGTAGACGTTTCGCTGCCGGTGACGGCTTCATCCCTGCGCGAAGAACTCGGAAATCTCCTGACTGGGAATGGCACCCTCGCGAATGATCTTCCAGCGCGAGTCACTATCGGTCAGATCCACGATGGTCGAAGCGACTTCACGCGGCGAAGTACCGCCATCGACGATGATGGAAATTCGCTCTTGCAACTGATCCCGAACCTCGACCGCAGTGGTACACTCGGCAGCCCCGCTCAAATTGGCGGAAGTCGCCGTAATCGGCAATCCGGCGGCGCGCACGACAGCGAGAGGTATCTTAGCGCTTGGAATTCGCAGCGCCACATTGCCGGTGTTCGCAGTCACTTTCAGCGGTAAGCGGGAAGCAGCCTGCACGATCATCGTCAATGGACCGGGCCAGAAGCGGCGGGCAAGCTGGTAAAACTCCTCGGGCAGAGGCTTGGCCAGATCTTCGGCCTGATCCGTGCTCTCGATGAGGAGCGAAAGCGGTTTGTGGCGCGAGCGGGACTTGATTTCGTAAACCCGTTCGACGGCTCGAAGATTCAAAGGATCGGCTGCCAAACCGTAAAAGGTGTCGGTAGGCATTCCCAATACTTGACCGGCTCGGATTTGTTCAGCCGCATAGCGGATGAGGGACGGTTCGGGGTTCTCCGTACTAATCTTAATGATTTCGGCGCGAACCAAGGCACCCTTCCGGTAAACGATTAAAACAGCGAACCTTAACATACCACGGGTAGGCCTGCAAGGTCAGAAGGCGGCGTATGATAGACCGCACCTGGCCATAGGGCAAGACCTGAAGTGGGCATGAAAACCGCCGCACAGCAGCGCTTGACGAGGATCGAAGGCCGGCACAATAGCCATCTCAGGGAGCTGCGGCAGGCATTCTCCCGAGCCGAGCGCACCTCTTCCGGAGCGTGCGCGGTTGAGGGCGTCCACATCCTGGAAGAAGCGATCCGTAGTGGATTGCGCCTAGAAGCGGTTTTCTTCAGCGAGTCGGCAGAGAACAGGGCGGACCGGCTGCTGCCGCAGATTGCGGCCAATGTCGGAACCTGGCTCGTTCCGAATCAGCTGTTCTCCCGGGCGGTGCCGAGCGAGTCGCCGCAGGGAGTGGCTGCTCTGGTCCGTCTGAGAGAGTCTTCTGTCGACGACGTGATACAGGCGTCCAAGCGAGGTCTCGTGATAGCGGTAGCAGGGATTCAGGATCCGGGCAATTTTGGCACCATCCTGCGATCCGCCGAAGCGTTTGGGGCAGGCGGGGTACTGGCCGGGGAAAATACAGTCAATTTGTTGAATTGGAAGGTCGTACGAGCGTCGGCGGGTTCCATCTTCCGCCTGCCGGTGGCACGTGTCCGGCTCGCCAAAGCCATTCCCATGCTGCGCGCGCAGGGAATCGAAT
>Ga0126370_10000311_pt1 | contig 19230 bp, 15 predicted proteins | sample PanSoiMetaPlot_3_FD_92586 | JGI IMG/M metagenome (GOLD analysis project Ga0126370, IMG submission 92586) | Tropical forest soil microbial communities from Panama - MetaG Plot_3 | ecosystem: Environmental > Terrestrial > Soil > Tropical forest > Bulk soil | place: Panama | collected 2016-02-17 | reverse complement strand
TTCGACGAATGGGATCGCTATGGAGCAGTCGAATTGGACGTTCCGAGCAACGTGGAGATCAACAAGAAAAATGGTGCATGGGCGGCAGACGCAATCGTGGAACGGAACCGATGGCGAGAGACGATCTGGCAGAAGGTCAAAGACTGCGAGGCCGCCAAGCCACTTGTGCAACGGGTAGCGCTCGGAGTGACTGAGAACTGGTCCTATCTAAGAAGTACGCTGCAGCTTATCCTGTTGCCGCCTTTGATAGTGTTAAGCGCGTGGTTCATGCTTGGCTGGATCGCCAGGATTTGGGCACGGCGCTAACCGCCGCCAAGTCCTGTTTTTTCCTGCTGCGAAGCGAGCACGCGCTCAGGCCCTATTCGAACGACGTGAACCCGGTGACCGCCTTGGTCGCCACCCATGGACTCGAGCTCCTATTTTCAGCGTCTTCGAGAATCATTTTGAAGTCGAAAGAGAGGAACTGACCTGCTAAGCCAGTCTTAGTTCAAAGTCCGTCCTTGCGTAATTTCTCGGATCAACTCAGCAGCGGCCGACTCGAGACACGCCTTTTGTTGTTCTTTGGTCAGATATTGCTCAGGGTTCTTACTGCCGAGAGGCGCGAGCCTGCGGCATCTTTGATTCCATTTTTGTGCCATGCCACGAAAGGACCAGCGCAAACCCTGATGTATCCCATATCTCCGGATCGTAAATTGCTTCTGGGTCGTCGATTGTTTCCGAGATGTATTCCTTCACATCCGGCACTATCGTTTCAGCTGGCACCTCCTCTCCATCGATGCCAGGCACGCAACCTGTTTCGTTGAACATCTCGCTGGCTTCTTTTAGAAGAGCCATACACTCTTTAGGTATCGCCTTGCTCATGGTCAGACGGTGAGGCCGCCAACCGAGGGCTCTCGTCGCAACGGGATGAGTTTCCCGGCGTCTCTCAATTCATCGAGATAATCGGCCCACGCCTGCATCATCTTGACGCGTTCCGGCCAGTATTCGGCTGCGTGCATGTAAGCGCGCCGAACATCGTCTGATTCCTGGTGTGCAAGTTGACGCTCGATGGCATCGGGATTCCAGCAACCCATTTCGTTCAACCGCGTTGACGCCATACCTTTGAAGCCGTGAGCGGTCATCTGATCCTTGCTATAGCCGAGGCGACGCAACGCAGCATTCAAGGTATTTTCCGACATCGGCCGGGAAATGCTGTGCACGGACGGGAATAACCACCGTCCGCCGCGGCTCAGTGCTTGCAAGTCACGGATAATCGCAAGCGCCTGCTTTGAGAGGGGAACTCGGTGCGGCCGGCGCATTTTCATTTTTGCCGCCGGGATGCGCCACTCGGCATGCTCGAGATCAAACTCGGCCCATTCGGCCTTGCGAAGCTCGCCCGGTCGGACAAAGACCAGTGGTGCAAGCTTCAGGGCTGCTTTTGTCAGCGGTAGTCCGTCGTAATCCTCGATGGCCCGGAGCAACGCGCCGATTTCCGCTGGATCAACGATCGCGGGCCGGTGGACGACTTCCGGTGCAGTCAACGCGCCCCGCAAGTCGAGCGACGGATCGCGCTCGGCCCTGCCGGTAGCGATGGCATACCGAAACACCATGCCGCATGTGCTGCGAAGCCGCCGCGTCGTCTCGTATCGTCCGCGCGCCTCAACCTTGCGAAGAACCGCAAGCACTTCCAGCGCGGTGATTTCGGCGACCGGGCGCTCGCCGATTGCCGGATAGGCAAAGTCGAGCAGCCAACGCTTCTTCGCGAGAGTCACGTCCGCGCGTCCCTCCCGCTCGAGCTTCACCAACACCTCTTCAGCGACAGCCCGAAAAGTGTTGCCGCTCGCCGCCGTCAGCTTTTCCAGCCGGCGTTGCATCGAGGGATCGATATGATCGGCGAGCAGTCGCCTGGCGTCGTCGCGTTTCTCACGCGCGTGCTTCAATGTAACCGTTGGATACGCGCCGATGGCGAGCGTCTTCTGTTTTCCTTCGAACCTGTAAGCTAGTCGCCACAGCTTGCTACCGTTCGGCTGGATCAGCAGAGGAAGCCCGCCGCTGTCCGACAGCTTGACCGGCCGATCGGCAGGCCTGGCGTTGCGCACCCGCGTGTCGTTGAGCATGTTGGTATCGTCCGTACGATACCAACAAAAATACCAACAAATCGCGCGGCTACCAACAAATCGCCGCGCACCGGTGCGAACGAGCCGATGCAAGAAATGCCGGTAATTGCTTGATTATTCGGCCTTCGGCGAACGGGCGCGAACAAAGGCGAACGCTGATGTGGTGCCCCTGGCCGGACTCGAACCAGCACGATGTTGCCACCACCTGATTTTGAGTCAGGCGCGTCTACCAATTCCGCCACAGGGGCTTGTGCGCGATCATAGCGGCGAGGTGGAGAGGGTCAACGGCCCCATACCATTGCCGCCGCCGCATCGTTATATGGGTCGCGGGTCAAGCAGGGATGAGCGCGCGTTTGTCTGCAACGGATGTCTTTCTGCGGCGTGCAATTAGTCCGAGCGGCGAACTCGGTCTGCTCCCTCCCCCGCTTGCGGGGGAGGGGTCGGGAGGGGGTGAGCTTGCGCGGTGAGTCATGTCGCATGCCCCCTCCCTTTCCCTCCGCCGCAAGCGGGGGAGGGAAGAGCGCGCGGCCGCGTCCCGCCCAACCGGCGACAGCATTCTCTAAGCGCGCGCCGCCATGAGCGAGATCAGCATCAACATGATCCGCGCGCGGCCGGTCGCGTCGGCGGCGATTGCAATCGCGGTTGCTGGCGCCGCGACCATTCTCGGCGCCTGGTTCTTCCAGTACGCCCTCGGCCTCAAGCCATGCCCGCTCTGCCTCGAGCAGCGCTACGCCTATTACTTCGCTATTCCGCTCGCGGTGATGGTGCTGCTCGGCGATCATGTCGGCGCCTCGCGCAAGGTGCTCTTCGCTGCGCTCGTCGCGATCGCGCTCGGCATGTTTTATAACGCCGGCCTCGGCGTCTATCATTCCGGCATCGAATGGAAGTGGTGGGCGGGCCCGCAGGAATGCTCGGGTCCGCTCGATGATCTTTCCGCCCCGGGCGGCCTCCTCGAGCGGCTGCAGTCGATCAGCGTGGTGCGCTGTGACGAGGCGGCCTGGCGCTTTCTTGGCCTGTCGCTTGCCGGCTACAACGCACTCATCTCGCTCGCGCTCGCCGCCATTGCCGCCTGGGCGGCGGCGATGGAATGGCAACGGCTGCGTTCGCGCAATTTGTGAATAGGGAATGGCGAATGCGGTTCAGCGCCGAGCCGCGCGAGGGCGCGCGAGTCCGCGCGTGCTGCGGAGTCAGGGCGGGTGCGGGAAAAGCAAACGAGACGGCTCGTGTGGAGCGGCGGCTGTGTTTGCGCCGTGCTAATCCACGCTGATCTTCGCGGCGCGAATCACCTCGCCCCAGCGCGCGCTCTCCTGCGCGATGAGCGCGCGCGCCGCCTCCGGCGTGCCGCCGAGCGGGCTCATGCTCATCGCGCGCAGGTGCTCCGCGGTCTCCGCCTCCGCGAGCGCGGCGTTGATCGCGGCATTGAGCTTGGCCACGATCGGGCCTGGCGTCTTTGGCGGCGCGGCGAGCGCGTTCCAGGTATCGGAGCGGAAACTGTTGACGCCGGCTTCCTCCATGGTCGGCACCTCAGGCACCGAGGCAATGCGCGCCGGCGTCGTCACCGCGAGCATTTTGACCTTGCCCGCGCGGTACTGCTCGCGCACGGAGTCGAGCTGAAAGAACAGCATGTCGATATTGCGCCCGACGAGATCGTTCACCGCCTGCGCGGTGCCACGATAGGGCACGTGGGTGAGCGACGTGCCGGTGACGCGCGCAAAGAGTTCGCCGGTCAAATGCGGCGTGGTGCCCACGCCTTGCGAGCCGAAAGTGACCTTGCCCGGATTGGCTTTGGCATAGGCGACGAGTTCGGCGACCGAGCGCGCCGGAAAATTTTTCCGCACCGTGAGCGTGTTCGGAATAGAGGTCATGATCGCGAGCGGCTCGAATGTCGCCGGATCGAAATTGAGCTTTTTATATAGCACGACGTTGGTCGTCAGCGGCGCCGGCTGTGCGGCGAGCAAGGTGTAGCCGTCGGGCTCGGCCTGTGCGACCGCTTCCGCGCCGAGATTGCCGCCGGCGCCCGGCCGGTTCTCCACCACGAACGGCTGCGCAAAAATTTTCGCGAGCCGGTCCGCGACGACGCGCGCGGCCATGTCGAGCCCGCCGCCGGGCGGCGCCGACACGATGATCTTCACGGCGCGGCTCGGATAATGCGCCGCCGCATCGCCCTGCGCGAAGGCTTGTGCCGGGGCGAGCAGCACCGCGATTGGAACAAGCGCGGCAAGTCTGCCTATCGATCGACTCCCAAACATCGCGTCCTCACCAACATTGCTCCTCGCGCCATGAACTCGGTGCGCTCCCTCCCCCGCTTGCGGATTGGGGAGGGGGCGACCTCAATGGCTCTATCATATTGTGTGCCCCCTCCCTGTCCCTCCAGCCGAAGTCGGATTTATCCGACTTCGGCCAGTTAATAAGTGGCCGAACCCGGGTAAACCCGAGTTCGGCCGCAAGCGGGGGAGGGGACGCTGGGGCGCAATCGCCCAGAGCATTCCCATTTATGCCATCCGCCCTACGCCGCCTTCGGCGCCGGCAAGTCGCTGGTGAGTGCCTGCGCCATCCCCTCGATCAAGGCGAGCACGTCGGGATGCTGCGCCGGCCGCCAGCGCGCGAGCATGTCGGCAAGGCCCGTGCGGCGCGCCGCCACCACGCGATCGCGCATGGCGGCGCCAACTGCCGTGAGCTGCAATTCGCCATCTTCCCTTTCCTCGGCGATGCCGCGCGCACGCAGTGCCCGCAACGGCGCTTCGAGCTCGCCCTGCGGAATCTCGAGCTCGGCGCTGAGCGAAGACAGCGTCAGCGGCGCTCGCTCGCCCAGCCGCGCCAGCATCCAAAGCTCGGGCGCGGGAAGCTCCACGCTTGCCCGCCGCGCGAGATCGGCGTAAAGGCGCCAGCGATTTTCCCGCGCCAGCAGGAGCGTGATGATGCGCTCGAGCTCCTCGAGCGAAGTGGCGTCGCGCGGCATGGCGAAACTCTCGCCCATTCCCTCCGCGGGCGCGCCCTCGCGCAGCGGATATTCGCGCAGCATCCAGGTGAGCGCGAAGCCGACCGCGGAAATTGCTGCCGCGACGAGGAAGACCGGCCGCAGCGCCAGCATCACGGCGGTGATGTATTCGTCGTGCAGCTCGGGCGGCAGGCCCTTGACCGCCGAGGGAATAGCGCTCGCCAGGAAATCCATGCCGGGCCCGGCGAGCTGCGCGTGCAGGCGATTGGCGAAAATCGCGCCGCACAGCGCGACCCCGAGTGCGCCGCCGAGCGAGCGAAACAGCATGGTGCCGGAGGTCGCCACGCCGAGATGCTCGTAATCGACGCTGTTCTGCACGGCGATGATGAGCACCTGCATGACCATGCCCATGCCGAGCCCGAGCCACAGCGCATCGATCGCGGTCTGCCAGTCACGGCTGTCGATTGCGAGCAGCGACAGCGCGGCAAGCCCGAAGGCCATCGTCGCTGTGCCGAGAATGGGAAAGAGCTTGTAGCGCCCGAACCGGCTGATGATGCGCCCGCTGATTACCGAGGTTGCAAGCATGCCGAGCATCATCGGCATCAGCAGCAAGCCGGAGGTCGTCGGGCTCACGCCTTTGACGACCTGAAGATAGATCGGAAGGAACGTGACCGCACCGAACAGCGAGAGCCCGACGATGAGCCCGACGCCGCTGGCCACCGCGAAGTTTTGGTTGGCGAACAGGCTCATCGGCAAGATCGGCTCGCTCGCGCGCAGCTCGACGGCGATGAACGCGAGCGTTGCGGCAACGGCGGCCGCGATGAGGCCGAGCATGACGGGCGAGCCCCACGGAAAGGTCGTGCCGCCGAGTCCGGTGAATAGGATCACCGCGCTGAGCGCCGCGGTGAGCAGAATCGCGCCGGCATAATCGATCGCGTGGCGGCGCCGCCGCGATCCCGCCGGCAACACGGCGGCGATCACCGCCATCGCCAGGATGCCAGTCGGCAGATTGATGTAGAAAATCCAGCGCCAGCTCAGGTGATCGACGAAGAACCCGCCGACCAGCGGGCCGACGATGGTCGCAACCCCGAACACCGCGCCGAAGAAGCCCTGGTAGCGGCCGCGCTCGCGCGGCGCAATGAGGTCGCCGATCACGGCGATGGTGATAACGATCAGCCCGCCGCCGCCTATTCCTTCGAGCGCGCGAAAGACGATCAGCTGCACCATGTTCTGCGCGAGGCCGCAGAGCGCGGAGCCGACGAGAAACACGGCGATCGCCACTTGCAGCACGATCTTGCGGCCGTAGAGGTCGCCGAATTTTCCATAGAGCGGGCCGGCGACCGTGCTGGTGAGCAGATACGCCGTCACCACCCAGGAGAGATAACTCAGGCCGCCGAGATCGCCGACCATGGTCGGCAGCGCGGTCGAGACCACGGTCTGGTCGAGCGCGGCGAGCCACAGCGCCAGAAACAGCGCGCCGAATACGGCGCGAATCGATGTCTGGTTCTGGTTGGGCGGCATTTTTGCTTGAACGTGCACGCTTGTGCGACAATGACCGACGACAATGGCAGCTTAAACTGAATTGAATGAACAGCGCGAATTCTATGATCCGTTCGTCCCCGCGAAAGCGGGGACCCAGATTCTGCCGCTACACTGGATTCCCGCTTGCGCGGGAATGAACGGAGAGAAAGAGCGTCACGCCGCGAGGTTGCCGAACCGCTCGAGATTGGCCTTTTGCTGCGGGCTGCGCGGTGGCAACTTGAACAGGCGCGCGGCGTTGCCGCCGAGAATATTGTGCTTGGCCTTCTCGGAGAGGAACGGCAGGTCCCAGATTCGGCTCGGCACGTCGAAATCCCAATGCGGGTAATCCGATGCGTAAAGGAGCTGCGTCTCCGCGTTGATCATCTCGAACGTGCAGGCGAGCGCCCGCAAGTCGTCGGCCTCCATCGGCTGCGAGGCGTAGTACATCGCGCGCATGTAATCGCTCGGCTTCTTCTTGAGCAGCGGATATTCGGAGCTGCGCAGCATGTATTCGTGGTCGAGGCGCTGCATCAGGAACGGCACCCACGCAAGCCCGCCCTCGATCCAGATGACCGGCAGTTTTGGGAAGCGCTCGGAAAGGCCGTTGGTGACCCAGTTGGTCATATGAAGGATGTGATAGAACGGGAAGCCCAGCGCGTGCACCGAGGCGAAGCGGTTGAGGCTTTTGAACACCGGTTCGCCCGGATTGATGGCGGAATGGAACGCGAGCGCCAGCCCGCGTTCCTCCAGCGCGCGGTAGATCTTCATGTGCGCGTTGTGATGCACGGCCAAGGTGCGCACGCACGTGATCATGAAACCCGTCACGTATTTGCGCGCGCCGAAGGTCTCGATCTGTCGCAGCGCCGCGTCGGGGTCGGAGAGCGGCAACGTCAGCATCGAGTAGAAGCGGCCGCCGCCTTCCGGAAGCGCTTTCTCGGTCAGCCATCGGTTGTAGGCCCAGCACAGCTGGACCTCCATTTCCGCGTCCGGATGTAGCCCGACGGCGAGCATCAAGGTCGGGAACAGGCAGGAATAGTCGACGCTGAGCGCGTCCATCCAGCGATGTCCGAGTTCGATGTCGCGGAGTTTTCCTTGCCCGGTCTTCTCCGTTGCGCGCATGGGATAGCGCGTGATGCGCCCGCCCATCTCCTGGAAGCCGACCGCGTTGGTGGGAACGATGCTGCCGCGGCCCTTGCCGCGGCCGCCCAGCGTGAGCTGACGCAAAACATCGTTCTCCATGAAGGGGAGAAACTCGTCCAGGCATTCGTTCTCGTAGTGGTGCGCATCGACGTCGACGATGAGCAGGTCGTCGAGCTTGCGCTGCTGCGCCTGCTTGCGGGCGTGCGCAAGGAGCCGTGATGTGTTGAGCTCTTCGATGGCGACGCGCCGGCCGCGGTCGGCGATGAGGTCCATGACGCTTCCTCCCGACAGGTATGTCGCATTCTTCGAAGCGACTTTATGCCTGTTGTGGGCTCGGCGAAAGCGGGGTGACGCAACGCGTCATGCCCGGACTTGTTCCGGGCATCCACGTCTTCACATTGCACGCAAACAAAGGCGTGGATGGTCAGGACAAGCCCGGCCATGACGTATCCTTTTGGTGCGCGCGATCGGGATTACGGCTGCAGCTCGCTGTCCCAGTAGAGATAGTCGAGCCAGCTCTCGTGCAGATAATTCGGCGGAAACCGGCGGCCGTTGCGGTGCAGATGATTGACGCTCGGCTGGAACGGCATCTGCGACGGCCACATCTTCGCTTCCTGCATCGTCATGTTGCCTTTCTTGAGATTGCAGGGCGAGCAGGCGGCGACCACGTTGATCCAGGTCGTGTGCCCGCCGCGCGAGCGCGGCAACAGATGGTCGAAGGTCAAGTCCTCGCGTGAGCCGCAATACTGGCAGCTGAACTTGTCGCGCAAGAACACGTTGAAGCGGGTGAACGCCGGCTGCGTCGAGGGTTTTACGAAAGTCTTGAGCGACACCACGCTCGGGAGTTTCATCTCCAGACTTGGGCTGCGCACCGTCCGATCGTACTCGGCAACGATGTTCACGCGCTCGAGAAAGACCGCCTTGATGGCGTCCTGCCACGCCCACAGCGACAGCGGATAGTAACTGAGCGGACGAAAATCCGCGTTGAGCACGAGAGCGGGAAAACCTGCGGGGGACAAATTCACGACGCTCCTTGCCTTCCGATGCGAAGCAGCGGTGGGCACAGTCTATAGGCGAGCATGACAGGATTGTGAAGCCCGCTCCGGTGCTTATCGCAGCTTGCGGAACCTGGGGCTGCGGTGTGTCTCCGTTCGTCCCCGCGAGGGGCACCCCGCGACGCTCGCGTCGCGGGGACCCCGTTGCCGGGACCCAGAGCCACGACGCGCGCCCCTGGATTCCCGCTTGCGCAGGAATGAGCGGAGAGGTCGGGAGTTACGCGCCGCGCGGCGCAGACAGGCGCCGCGCGAGAAACTCGCCGCCGTGACGCAAGCCTTCCTGATCGATGCCGTGGCCGATGCCGTAGGACATGTGCCACTCGACCGGTACGCCGAGCGCGGCAAGGCCGCTCGATGCGTGGAACAGCGCTTGCGGAGGAATGAGGTCGTCGCGATCGCCGTGGACGAGCAGAACCGGCGGACGCGACTTGATTTCGGCGGCGAATTTTTCCGGATTGACGTCGGCCGGGACCGCCAAAAGTCCGGAATAGCCGACGATGGCGGCCGGCGCCGTCGCGCGGCGCAAGCCCACGTGCAGCGCCAGCATGGTTCCTTGGCTGAAGCCGACGAGCGCCAGCGCCGAGGGCGCAAGATTGCGCCGCTTGAGCTCGGCGTCGAGGAAGCTTGTAAGAACCGGCGCGACTTTATTAACGCCAGTCCAGCGCTCATCGGGATCGCGGAAGGTGAGCGGGAACCATTGCCGGCCGACCGGCGCCTGAGCGCAGGGCTCCGGCGCGTGCGGGGAGACGAATGCGGCCTGCGGCAAGAGACCCTGCCAGGCGCGGCCAATCTCGATGAGGTCGTTGCCGTCGGCGCCATAGCCGTGCAGAAACACGATGAGCTGGCGCGCGGGAGGCGCGCGCGGCTCGAGCCGCGGACCATCGAGCTCAGCCATTGCTCACCGCCGCCGGCATCGGCGCGCCATTGCGCCGCTTAGCCGCACGATAATAGGCCCAGAGCATGCAGGCTGCGGCCCCGCGCCATGGGCGCCAAGCTTCGGCGAGCGGCCCCATCTCTTTCGCGCTCGGGCGCGTTTTGAGCGCGAGCAAGAGCCGCGTCGCCTCCTGCAGGGCGAGATCGCCGGCGGGCCAGGCGTCCGCATGACCGAGACAGAACAGCAGATAGATGTCGGCGGTCCAGGGGCCGATGCCGTGAACGGCGGTCAGCACGGCGTGTGCCTCGTCCGCCGGCTTGGTGACCAGCGCGGGCAGATCAAGCTCACCCCGGTCGACGGCTTTTGCGATCGCCTTGAGCGTGCGAATCTTCGGAGCCGAAAGTCCGGCGCGGGCGAGCTTCGCCCTGCGCGCGCGCAGGACCGCCGCGTGGTCGAGCGGGTCCAAGGCCTGGTTGAGGCGCGCCCAGATCGCCTTAGCGCTCGCGGTCGAGAGCTGCTGCGAGACGACGATCGAAGCGAGGCCGGAAAATCCGTCAGGCCGCCGCCGCAAAGGGGGCCGCCCGGCCCGCGACAAGACCGCGCCGAAGCGCGGATCGGCGTCGACGAGGCGGGCGATGGCATGATCGAGATCGGCTTCGGTGTGGATAAAGAACATGAGCGCGGCGCAGCATCTACAAAGGCCATGGCAACGCAACCCCTTTCTGGGGGCATGTTTTAGGTAGGTGAGACTCAATTCACCGTGTGGCAAATCTCCATTCATTCCCGCGCAAGCGGGAATCCAGAGGCCAGAGTGCGTGGCTCTGGATCCCCGCTTTCGCGGGGACGAACGGAAGAGAAGGTCTCTGGAGCGCCGAACACTCACATGACTACTCCCGTCTTCCGCTTCGCCCCGAGTCCGAACGGGTATCTGCACCTGGGTCATGCGCTCTCCGCACTGATCAATTTCGAGATGGCGCGGGCCACCGGCGGGCGTTTCCTATTGCGCATCGAGGACATCGATGCGACGCGCTGCCGACCGCAGTACGAAGACGCGATCTACGAAGATCTCGCGTGGCTCGGCCTAACGTGGGAGCAGCCGGTGCGGCGCCAGAGCGCGCATCTTAAGGATTACCGAGCGGCGCTGGCGCGGCTCGATGCGTTCGTCTATCCGAGCTTCGAGACGCGCGGCGAGATCGCCCGCCTCGTCACCAAGCGGGAGCGGGATGCACCCTGGCCGCGCGATCCCGACGGCGCGCCCCTCTATCCCGGCGACGCGCGCGCGCTCAGCGCAGCCGAACGGCGACGGCGCATGGCGGCCGGGGAGCCTTACGCGCTGCGGCTCGACACGGCAGCGGCCGTCGCGCGGACCGGATCTTTGACGTGGAGCGAAACCGGCTGCGGGGATGAAACGAGGTTGGTCACCGCGAGGCCGGAAATATGGGGCGACGTCGTCCTGGCGCGCAAAGAGACACCCACGAGCTATCACCTTTCAGTGGTGATTGATGACGCCTGCCAGGGCGTCACGCACGTGGTGCGCGGACGCGATCTGTTCGACGCGACCAGCGTGCACCGCCTGCTGCAGGCGTTGTTCGCTCTGCCGGCACCGACATACCATCACCATCGCCTGATTCTCGATGCCGACGGCAAGAAGCTGTCGAAGTCGACCCGCGCCACTGCGTTACGAGCGCTGCGCGAGGATGGCGCTAGCGCGGCCGACATCCGCCGCATGGTTGGCCTGGCGTGAGGCGGTGGCCGGGGACTTGTCGGCGTGGCAATGTGCCCTTGGGGGTATGATGGCGAGACGGAGGAGATCGGCCGGCAAGCCTCGGGGGAAGCGCGTGGCGCGCGCGCGGACAGCGAATGCGCGCGCGGTCGAGGCGACGCTGGCGGATATCGCCCACGAAGTCAGAACGCCCCTGACTGGTATCCTGGCACTGGGCGAACTGCTCGCCACCTCCGAGCTTGGCGCGCGTGAGCGCGACTGGGCGACCGCGATCAAGAGCACGGCTGAGCATCTCGCCTTGCTCACGTCGCTCATCGTCGATGCGGCGCGCGCCGACGCGAAGGGCCTCGTGCTTCGGCGCGAGCTGATCCGGCCGCGCCGCCTCGCCGAGGCGCTGGCGACTTCGCTCGCTGGCCGCGCCGACGCCAAGGGCCTCGAGCACGGCGCCGATATTTCCACCACGCTGCCGGAAGCGGCGATCGGTGATGCGTTACGCCTGCGCGCGGCGCTGGAAAATCTCATCGACAATGCGGTGAAGTTCACGGAGCGCGGGAGCGTGCGCCTGGAGGCCGGCGGCGAACGCGGTGCGCGCGGGAAGGTGCGGCTCGTCTTTACGGTGACGGACAGCGGCATCGGTCTCACCGGCGCTGAGATCAAGCGGCTGTTTCGCCCCTTCGCCCAGGCAAACGAGCAGATCGCGCGCCGCTATGGCGGCGCTGGGCTGGGGCTCACCTTCGTCAAGCGCATCGCCAAGGCGATGGGTGGCGACTTGACGGTCAAGAGCGAGTCCGGCCGCGGTAGCCGCTTCCGCATGCGAGTCACGGTGGACAAGGTCGCCGAGGCGGCCCAGCCCGCTTCCAGCGAGGGTGCGGCCGCGCGCCATGCGCCAATTCGTGCTCTCGCTGTCCTGTGCGTCGAAGATAATCCGCACGGCCGCGTCCTGCTCAACACCATCCTCGCCGAGCTCGGCCATCGCGCGGACTTCGTCGCCACCGGCGCGGGCGCGGTCGAAGCGGTGGCGCGAGGCAGCTACGACGTCGTGGTGATGGACGTGACGCTGCCGGATATCGACGGCGTCGAAGCGACGCGGCGCATACGCGCGCTTCCCGGTCGCGCTGGCCGCGTGCCGATCGTCGGTGTCTCTGGACGCGTCAATGCCGAGGCTGCTGGCCGGGCCGCTGGGATGAACGGCTACCTGACCAAGCCGCTGAGCCCGAGCGCGCTTACGCAGGCGCTCGGCACGGCGGTGCTGTCACAGACGTAGGCAGCAGGTTGTCGCTCAAACACGAACGCCGCGCTTTGGGCGCGGCGCTTTGGCTCACCTCGTGCTGCGCTCCGTCAATAGCGGATGCCGACCGGAGCCCAGCCCCATCGATAGTTGAGGCCGGCTTTGACGACCTGGATCTGTTGCTGGATGTCGCTGTTGAGGAAGAACTGGCCCGTGTTATCCGTGAATATCAGACTGGTATGCCGGAAGCCCAGATAGTTGTATTCGATCTTCGCGGACCAGTTGTCGTAGAATGCGTATTCGACACCAGCCCCGACCATCCATCCCCATCGAGTCTCGTTGCCGCCGAAGGTCGGCGCAACAAGCGGCAAACCGTTGAGAGTGTAGGTGGCGGTCGAAGGCGCCTTGTACTGGTCGTTCGCCCAGCCGCCGCCAGCTTTGCCGTACACCAGCAGGCGGTCGATGGCATAGCCCATCCGGCCCGCGATTGTACCTAGCCCTGAGACCTTGACGCTGCAGTTCGCGGCGAGCACCGCGCCGACGGTCGACGACGTATACGAACAGGCACTGCTGCCCGTCAGATTTGACCCGCTGGCGTCGGCCTCCGCGCCGAACACCCACGAGCCGACCTGGTACATGGCGCCGATCTGGCCGCCAGCGAGCCACCCGTTCGCGTCGACACTGAACTGTGCGGGCGTGAGCGTATCGCCAAAGAAATTGAAGCCGGTGCCGGTCTCGGTCTTGTGGCTCCAGCCGCCGCCCCCATGGGCACCGAAGTAGAAGCCGGTCCAGTTGAAGAAGACGACGGCTGGTGAAGGCGCGTAGAGAACCGGCGGGGGGCCGTAGAGGTCCACCTCAGCCGCGCCTGCCGGCTTAAGTGCGGCGGCCAGCGCGATCATGCTGACGCTCGCAAACCTCAATTTTCTCATCCGTCGCCCCCAGACTCGCGCCGACACGAGCGGCCCTTGCGGCCGCCACACGTGCGAGCGGAAACCGTCGCGTCGGACTGCGGCGACTCAAGGGCGGCGGCGGCGAACGGCCGAGAAAACGTTCAAAATGAAGGGCTGTCGGGCGTAGCTAGAGACTTGAAATTGCTGTCTCTTTTGCTGTGCGTTGCAATAGGGCCACGGGACAGGGCTTTCGCCCGCCTAGCGGGGCGGCTCGCCGCCGTTGCGTTCAACGATGCGCACGATGTCCGCCATGATCCGATTGAGGTCGAAATCCTTGGGCGTGTAGATCGCGGCGACACCGGCTTTCTGGAGCGCCTGCGCGTCCTCCGGCGGGATGATGCCGCCGACGACGAGCGGGATGCCATCGAGCCCCGCCTTTTTCATGCGCGCCACCACATCCTTCACCAGCGGCACGTGCGAACCCGACAGGATCGACAGGCCCACCACATGCGCGGCCTCTTGGCGCGCGGCTTCCACGATTTCCGCCGGCGTCAGGCGGATGCCTTCGTAGACCACCTCGATGCCGGCATCGCGCGCCCGCACTGCGATCTGCTCTGCGCCGTTGGAGTGGCCGTCGAGCCCCGGCTTGCCGAGCACGAATTTGAGCCGCCGGCCGAGCTTACGCGATATCCGCTCGACCTCAGCACGCAAATCGTCGAGACCGACGGTTTCGTTGCGCGGCGCGCGCCCGACGCCGGTGGGCGCGCGGTACTCGCCAAAACTTTCGCGCAAGGCAAAGCCCCATTCACCCGTTGTCACGCCGGCTTTTGCGCAGATGATCGAGGCCGGCATGATGTTGCGATTCTCGCTTGCAGCGGCGCGTAACTCTTTTAGCGCCGTCGCGACGGCTTGCTGGTTGCGCGCGTTGCGCCACGCCTTGAGGCGCTCGATTTGCTCGGCCTCGGCTTGCGGCGAAACCGTGAGGATGGAATCGGCCGCGCCGGCGAGCGGCGATGGCTCGCTCTCCATGAACCGGTTGACTCCCACCACGGTGTGCTCGCCCCGTTCGATCGCCTCGACGCGCCGCGTGTTGGATTCAACGAGCTGCTGCTTCATATAGCCGTGCTCGACGGCGGCGACTGCGCCGCCCAGCGCCTCGATGTGCGCCAGTTCCTCCTTCGCCTCGCGCTTGAGCCGCTCGACCGTCTCGGCAATTGCGGGCGAGCCGTCGAAAATGTCGCCGTATTCCAGCAAGTCGGTTTCGTAGGCGAGAATCTGCTGCATCCGCAGCGACCATTGCTGGTCCCACGGCCGTGGCAGGCCGAGCGCTTCGTTCCAAGCCGGCAATTGCACCGCCCGCGCGCGGGCGCCCTTGGAGAGCGTCACGGCCAGCATCTCGATGAGAATGCGCGTGACGTTGTTCTCCGGCTGTTGCTCGGTCAGTCCGAGCGAATTGACCTGCACGCCGTAGCGAAAGAGCCGCTGCTTGGGGTCATTGACGCCGTAGCGCTCGGCCGTGATCTCGTCCCACAGCTCGGCGAATGCGCGCATCTTGCACAGCTCGGTGATGAAGCGCAGCCCGGCGTTGACGAAGAACGAAATGCGCCCGAGCACCTCGCCGAAGGCGCTGCGCTCCACCGCGCCCGACGCTTGCACGGTGTCTAGCACGGCGATCGCGGTGGCGAGCGCAAAGGCAAGTTCCTGCACTGGGGTGGCACCTGCTTCCTGCAGGTGATACGAGCACACGTTGATCGGATTCCATTTCGGCATCTCGCGGGTGGTGAAGAGGATCACGTCCCTGGTGAGCCGCATGGAAGGCGCGGGCGGAAACACATAGGTGCCCCGCGACAGGTATTCCTTGATGATATCGTTCTGTGTCGTGCCTTGCAGTTTCTCGCGCGCGGCGCTCTGCTCGTCGGCGAGCGCCACATAGAGCGCGAGCAACCAGGCGGCCGTCGCGTTGATGGTCATCGACGTGTTCATGTCGGCGAGCGGGATCGCCTCGAACAACGTTCGCATGTCGCCGAGGTGGGAGATCGGCACACCGACTTTGCCGACTTCGCCTTTCGCCAGCGGATGGTCGCTGTCGTAGCCGGTTTGCGTAGGCAGGTCGAACGCGACGGAGAGACCGGTCTGCCCCTTCGCGAGGTTCTTGCGATAGAGCGCATTCGAATCGCGCGCGTTCGAATGCCCGGCATAGGTGCGGAAAATCCAGGGCTTGTCGCGCTGCCGAACCGCGCCGGGCTGGCTCATGGGGCGCCTCGCTGACGTCGCGTTGTGCGCCGCAGCATACTCCTTGGCGATGCGCAAGGGTAGGCATTTACGAGGGGAAGCGAGTGTCTGCCCGCGCGCGCTCGGGCTAAGCGGCAATATCCCGCGCAACCTCTCTTGCGTAACGCGCGAAGGGTGTTTCGCGCCCTAGCGTTTGATGAACCCGACGATCACCAAAAGTATGACCGCGCCAATCGTGGCATTGACGATCGAGCCGATGAAGCCAGAGAACGGCAGGAAGCCCAAGTGCGTAAGTAGCCAAACGCCTATGAACGCGCCGATGATTCCGATGATGACGTTCCAGAGCAGTCCGAAACCAAAACCCCGCACGATGTTTCCGGCCAGCCAGCCGGCGATCGCGCCGACGACGATCATGATGATAATGCTGTCTATCCCAACCACGACATCCTCCCCCGGCTAGGCACGTGCGTGCTACCGCGACTTGATCTGCAACTTAGGATGCAACCCTCAACGCCAACGCGCGAAGCGTAGCCCAAGTGGAGGGCGCTGTCAGTAAATGCAGCAGGTACATGAACAAGTTTGCGCTCGCGTCGCGGCTGTAGCGCAATTCTGCGCCGATATTGCGATGCAGCATAAAATGCGGCAAACTGGAACGGTCTAGCAAATTGCGGAGGCACTCATGCCGGCCGTCGCGACTAGTCCGCTTCAGGCGTCGGTGCGCAAGGACCTTTACGAGATCGGCGAAGTCCCTCCGCTCGGTTATGTCCCGCCACAGATGCACGCTTGGGCGATCCGCAAGGAACGCCATGGTCCGCCGGAGACGTCGATGCAACTCGAGGTCTTGCCGACGTGGCCGATCGGCGAGGACGAAGTGCTGGTCTATGTCATGGCCGGCGGCGTCAACTACAACGGCGTGTGGGCCGGCCTTGGCGTTCCGATCTCGCCGCTCGACGTCCACAAGCACCCATTCCACATCGCCGGCTCGGACGCGTCCGGGATTGTTTGGGCCTGCGGCACGAAAGTCCGCCGGTGGAAAGCCAGCGACGAGGTCATCGTCCATTGCAACCAGGACGATGGTGACGACGAGGATTGTAACGGCGGCGACCCGCTGCTGTCGCCCTCGCAACGGATCTGGGGCTACGAGACGCCGGATGGATCATTCGCGCAGTTTTGCCGTGTGCAGTCGCGCCAGCTCATGCCTAAGCCGGCACACCTAAGCTGGGAGGAGGCGGCCTGTTATACGCTGACGCTTGCGACCGCCTATCGCATGTTGTTCGGCCATGCCCCCCACACCATGAAACCGGGCGACCATGTGCTGGTCTGGGGCGCCTCGGGCGGCCTCGGCGTCTTCGGCGTGCAGCTTGCGGCCGCCTCTGGGGCTAATGCGATCGGCATCATCTCGGACGAAAGCAAGCGCGATTACGTGATGCAACTGGGCGCCAAGGGCGTCATCAACCGCAAGGAGTTTTCCTGCTGGGGCGCGATGCCGACGGTCGGCACCCCCGCATACGACAGCTGGGTGAAGGAAGCGCGCAAGTTCGGCAAGGCGATCTGGGAGATCACCGGCAAGCGCGACGTCGATATCGTATTCGAGCACCCGGGCGAGGCGACGTTCCCGGTCTCATGCTTGGTGGTGAAGCGCGGCGGCATGGTGGTCTTCTGCGCTGGCACGTCCGGCTATAACCTCACCTTCGACGCTCGCTATGTCTGGATGCGGCAGAAACGCATTCAGGGGTCGCATTTCGCTCATCTCAAGCAGGCCTCGGCCGCGAACCAGTTCGTGCTCGACCGCCGCATCGACCCCTGCATGAGCGAGGTCTTTCCCTGGACGAGAATTCCGCACGCGCACGAATTAATGCGCACCAATCAGCACCCGCCCGGCAATATGGCGGTGCTGGTCAACGCCCCACGCACGGGGCTGCGGACGCTCGACGATGTGATCGAGGCGAGCGCGACGTCGCAGGCCGCATAGGGTTTTCTACGCCTTGCCATAACATTGGCACCTTTATTGCTTCGAATCTCGGCAGTGCACGTACGGGGGGCTTGGAAGAGAGGAGTCCTCACCATGTGCGACTACAGCCTGCACCATGTGAAGTCGCGTGCTGCACGAGTCGGCGATAAGCTCACGACACGCAACTTTGGTACCGGCACACGTGGCTTTGCCGCCCAGGAAGATTCTACGGTGGCAGTGTGCGTGCTTCCGGGGACCGAACTTGCGTTTTCCCAGGAGGTTGCATGCGTCGCGTCCGGATTCCTCGGCTTGGGTGCGCGCAGGATGGCCTATCAGACCGCGATCTTTCGGCAGGTCAACAAGGACCAACCGCGGGTGCATCATGATGCGCTCGAGTTTCCGGATGGGCAGACCGTGCTCCTGACCGAACTCGTCGAGGGTCAGGAGGCAACCGTGCTGCAGCTGCCCGCGCAGCCTGTAACCGCAGCCGAGGTGGAAGCCCAACAGCGCGTCGCCTACGTCGGGTGATACTGCCGCGCGGACGGCAGCGTAGAGAATGAGGGCCGCTCCCCGGCGGATCGGCCCTCTTTTGCTGCTGGAACGATGCATTCGCGCGGTGATGTCCAGGCGAAGTGCGCGGACGCGTCGAGGCGTCGCTTCTTCGTTGAACTCGCGCGACAACCGAGCCTGCGTTCAGGTGTCTGCGCTAACGGGCGCGGCGGAGGGCCGCGGCCGAACGATCGCCGAATTGACCGCGCCGCCGTAGACGAAGATGGATGCCGTCCAATACAGAAACACCAGCGCGATCATGGCGGAGGCAAGACCTGCGTAGTAGCTCACATAGGTGATGGCGAACTCGGCGAGATAGCGGCCGAAGGCGACGCCGGCGACGAGCCATAAGGCCAGCGTCGCGACAATACCGGGCAGGATATCGACCACTCGACGCCGGCCAGCCGGCAACCACTTGTGCGCAACAAACAATGCGATGATGAGAACGACGCTCGCGATCGCGAAGCGGAAGAACGTGAAGGTGCCCTCGAGCGGCTCGAGCCACGGCGCATGCCGTAGCGCAGTCCGGAATATCAACGGCCCGAGCACAATGAGAAATCCCAGCGCAAGCAGCCCGACGGCCGCCACCAGCACATAGGCGATGGATTCGAGCCGCAGCAGGATCCAGTGTCGCGTTTCCACCACGCTGTAAGCGCGGTTGAGCCCGATTCGCAGGCTCTCCACCCCACTGGAGGCGAAAAAAATGGCGAACAGGGCACCGACCGTGAGCGCGCCGGTATGCGTTGTGGTCAGCACATCATGAATTTCCCGTGCGATCGGTACCGCCGCCTCCTCCGGCCAGGTGGCAAGCATCAGCTTCGCCACCTCGTCGGCGAGATCGTTGGAGCCGAAGACGCCGGCGAGCGAGGTCAGCACAATGAAGAACGGAAACATCGCCATCAGCGCGGAAAGAGCGATGTGGCTGGCAATCGCCCAGCCGTCGTCAGCGAGGAAGCGCCAGTAAGCATCGACGGCGATGTGGAAAGCTCGTCGCATCGAAGCATCAACTCGCGTATGGAAAACCCAAATCCCA
>Ga0126370_10000310_pt1 | contig 19245 bp, 23 predicted proteins | sample PanSoiMetaPlot_3_FD_92586 | JGI IMG/M metagenome (GOLD analysis project Ga0126370, IMG submission 92586) | Tropical forest soil microbial communities from Panama - MetaG Plot_3 | ecosystem: Environmental > Terrestrial > Soil > Tropical forest > Bulk soil | place: Panama | collected 2016-02-17 | reverse complement strand
CCCGGAGTTCGCGATGCAAACGCCTAGTAGGAACGGCAGCATCAAGAGGTTCCGTCGCAAATCCGTGCGTAATGCAGTGTTCAGCAATGTGATTGCTGTCGCGCAAGCTCTAGCGACCTGGAGCGGGATGTTCCAGTACCCACCAAAGAATCGCTAAGCAGAGAACGCTTATGGGCGCCAAAACCGCTGCGAACTTCTGAGCGTCTATTCTCGTTTTGCGCAGGTGTCGGTGCTGTTTGAATCGTGAAGTTGTGCCTTTACCTGCTCCGGTAATCCGCCATAAATGATGCGGAGTTAATCTAGCCAGAAGGCAAGAGGCCGCAACACCGCCGAGAAGCATCCACAAAAGATTAAAGCGTTCGCTAACGTCTCGGATCGATAGACTTCCAACGGGCTCGAAAAGCAGAATCGCGAAAAGAAGACCTGCGACGATACAACCGAGAATACCCGCCGCAGCACCGCAACTCAGTCCGACGACTGCGACAACCGCTAGAAAAAAGATTGGTATGTATGGCTCAAGAACATCATTTCGGAAAACAAGGGACAGGAAAATCGCAAAACTTGCACACGTAGCTGATCCAACGAGAATTTTCGATGTGTTGAGTTTGACGAGCTGCAAGTTGCTTCCCGGACTGGAGAAAAAGTATAGCAACTTTTCCCACCCATTGAACCACTCCCCTCCCCTCCACATAACGGTTCTTCCCTGGCGTTGAAGATTTGCGCGTGAAGGTGGCCCGGAGAGCGCAACAACCCAACATCAAGGCTGATACGCCGGAGGGTCTACGCCGTGACGAAATGACGTGTAACTCGACATTCGGGCCCGCCAAAACCTCTTGGGCAGGCGTCGCTTCCTTGTCGTTGGCGGCGCACTGTGCAGCAAGTCGGCAGCAGGCTGGTTAATTATTGAAAGCACAATGCCTGATTCGTTGGTGAAGTGTCTGCGATAGTTGTCGCTGAAGTTCCCCGCTCGCTTTTTCCGTTGACCAGACCGGCTGGCAGGTGCATAATGCGCCCCGGTTTAGGAGAGCTAGCCTGCTCTCAACATCGGCGTTGTAAGCGACCTTCCCTTTGCTCTCCTAGGTTAATCGGCCCAACCCAAGAGAACCCATCGGCTCTACCCAACGGAACCCATCGGCCCTGCGCATCTGTTCGCAAAGGTGGTGTTTGTCCGATGGAATCCCGATGTCACTCTCGGGCACCTCCACATTACGAAGTGCACGTCTGTTTGTGGTTCAAGTTGCCAGGGCTGAGAAAGGTTCACGAGTGAAGAAGAAATCACTCGCTAACGTCCGCTCCTTCCAAGAATGTGCCAGAACGACCAGGGCTGAGTACGCCTCGAGACGCCGTGGTTTAGGCTGCTCGGCACCAATCGAGAGGTTTGCCGAGAGGAAGGACAAGAAAGACAAACACAGGCGGTAAAAGGAAGGTGGGAGAAGATGAGAAGAACGCACAGTGCAATGGTTGCTGTTGCTGCTTTGATTGCGCTCTCCGCGTCGAGCGCACTCGCGGCAGGTTCCGCGTGCCCGAGCGGCGGTACTCCGGCTCCGGGCTCGAAGATCAAAGGCCGACTCAAGGTAGATGGGGTGTGTATCCTCATCGGCGTCAGAGTTGAAGGCGGCGTAACGGTCGAGGCCGCTGGTGCTCTCTCACTGCAGAGCAGCACCGTCAACGGTGGTATCGCCGTCGTCCCAGGTGGCGAGCTCGACCTCAACGCCACGACGTCTGGGACCGGAGTCCCGACGGGCACCTCCTCGACTGTCCACGGTGGGATCGTCGTAGTTAAGCCCACCGACGTCGACTTTTGGACGGCGAGGGTCAGCGGCGGCATCACTGTAGATCGAACAAACAACAACACCTTACCCGTATTCTGCGGAAATGACGTCAACGGAAGAGCGCGCTTCAGCAACTTCGCTCTCTTTGGCACGATTGGCGGCGGGACGAACCCTGCAGGATTCCCATGCGGCGGCAACATTTTCAACGGCTCAGTGTCGCTAACGAACTTGACCGCTTTGATGGGTGGTAACACGATTAGGGGAGACCTGCTCTGCTCGAACAGCACGGTCATCGTGACCGCGCCGAACACAATTACCGGGAAGAACACCTGCTACTAAGAAGACTAGAAAAGGTGTCGTCTCCCCACGGCACCTTTTCCCCAGCTCCCTTGCCGCTCTTCGCGATCCGGACACCCGGTCAAAGGCGCGACCGAAGGCGACCGAATCCATCCTCCTGAGATTGTGAATCTCAACAAACTTGCTGCGGGCCTGCGCCGCGCCGAGGAGGTCAACGGGCGAATCTCTCGTCGGATGAAGGGTTCCTGGTGGTGAGCGTCGTAGACCCCATTAAACGTGTACCGATTCGTGCTTTTGTGTTCGTTCAGTATGCGGGCGCGGAAAACCGAGTGTCATTGAACGTGAAGTTTCGGTTAGCACGGAACCTTCCGGGGAAGCAAGGATTTACTAGCCGAGGGCCTGTACGATGTTTTCGTTGCTGCAAAGTGCATTTGCGCCCGCGTGCAAGGTAGTAAAGATTGACTCGGGTTGCACGCGGATGAAGAACACTTGGAGCAATAGGTCCTTCTCCTCGTTTGCAGGCTGCATACCATTGAGACGCGGCCCGCGCCGCGCTCATCCCCGGGTGCGGTCCAAATCACCCCCGGGTGTCTTGGCGTTACCACCCGCTCTTTGCTGAATCTCGACGAATGGCAAACGCCGCGAGAGCCCTGAGCGCTGCGAGTCCTGGGCCACAAGGACAACGGGCGCAAAGGGTGACGGGCAGAGCGAGCTTGGAGCTAAATCGAGTGTGACAAAAACCTATCTCAGAGGAAGCTTGTAAGTCAGTGATATTGCACATCGCTGATCAGAGAATTTCGCTGTATCTAAATCAGATGTTTGTGGCACACCGTGAAAGTCCGCTATGGGTGCGGTAAGTCAGGTGTGCAGCGCACTCGACGTCCGCAAGTCGATGTATTCGCCGTCGATCTGGTGTAACGCGACTCAGCCCGCTAATACGGTCGTGCGCAGCTACATGCGACTGCGAACATCGAACGACAGGAACCAGGCCGACCTGGGTGAACCCCTAGCAACACCCCCGGCACCCTAAAAATCGGATTCGCCGCCGCACCGCGTTACCCTGCCGAGAAATTTTCCTAAATTTTAGAGAAGTCCCAAAAGATTCTCTAGATTTTCGGGACGGCATGGCACGACGGAGTGATGCAACGAGTGAGTGTGTTGTGCGGTGTTGAATGCGCGGCGGCAGAGCCAGCTCACACTTCGGGTGATGTTTCAATACTATGCTGTTGGCATGATCTATGCCTTGTTGATATAAGCTCAGAAACCGGACGACTGCCGGCTTGATCACCGGTGGGGGGCGGTAAAACTTCAGGACCGCCCCAGTCCACCACACCTGGAGGTGGCGAGATGTACCCTGCTCCTCTCAATTGGTTCCAACTAGAGTCTCTTATCGTTCGAGAGATTTCCGAAATTGCCGATAATTTCAAGAGGGAGATCTCGGAAAACGCTTCAGATGCAGTTCGAGGCAGCGATTCCAAGCCTCTAGAGCTATCCACCAGTTTCCGTCTCACTCAGCGTGAAGATGCTGAAAAATGGCTATCGCCGATGAGGAATGCCTGTTTTCAGCTCTTGGTAGAGCACAATCGGTTGGGATCACCCGATTTATGGCAATTTCTCTTGCCAATATCGAAGGAGAAGGTTGAACCCCGCATCCGAGAACTGCTCAATGACTCATTTCGCATTACCCCCAAAGAGATCGAGTTGATCGAGAGATGGAAGGACGAGCGCTGGAAGCTGTCCGGAGAAGATTTCGTCACGCAACACTTCGGCACATGGGGTGCTCTTCGCATTGCCATTGCGAAGAAAGATGCGGTAGATGAAATAATTCACGAGCTGTTTGGGTGGTCTGGAGAACGCGCGTTTGGTTGGGCCTCCGCCCCGACATCCCCGGCCGTAATTGCCTCGGCAACACCCAACGAACCGCCGCCACCGGAAGAGCGCCGGCAACCGCCGGCGGCCGCATCGGGCCGGGCGGAAGCGAAATCAGAAGAGCCCGCGAGCGCACCAGAAGTTTCTCAACCGGCGCCGCTAGATGCTAACGAGCAAGAAGCTGCCGTTCAGGCGACGTCCGCACCAGCCGCAAACACTTCGGTAAAACCAAGCGAATCGCCGCAGCCGGAAGCGCACCTGTCTCCCGAGGGACTCCTCCCCGTCGCTGAATCGGACGCGAAATCAGAAACGATAACTGCGCACGCGAAGGTCAGGAAATCTGTAATCCAACCATTGCTTGAGAAAAAAGGCTGGTCAATAGGCAAGTTGGCTAAAAAAGCTAATCTCGATCCGAAAACAGCAAAGGCCTACTTAGAAGGCAAAACCGATCCTTACGTTGAGACTCGAAAACGGTTGGCCGATGCTCTCGGCCTTCCATTCAAGGAACTGCCCTAAGCGATTCAACTCCCAACTATCCCAAACTATCCCAAACTATCCCGAACCCTTCCCTAGACATTCCTCCGCGTGAATTAGTACGGTTCGACTCGAGCAGCACTTCAACAATCGCCGATGAAGTGCCGAGGAGATGTGATGCCCCTTACCGCAGGTTCTAGATTGAAGCGGCTCCGCCAACTGGCGAAATTGAGCCAATACGAATTAGCAGGGCGCGCGGCAATAGGCCGAGACAAAGTGAGTCGCTTCGAGTGCGACTATTCCACACCTTCGCCCGGGGAATGGCGAAGGCTTGAGGACGCGATCGACGAAGCCGTCCGGGAACAGCAGTCGCGCCTAGCCAAATTGTGCGAGCGCGAGCGATCACGGAAAAACGCAGTCCAGGAGAGCGAAATCACCGCATAAACAGTGAGGGTCGACTCGGCAGAGCCACCCCTGGAAAGGACAAATCGGTGATCAAGACCAACCTTACCCCAGGTCGCCACCTTCCGCAACCGCGCGGCCGCCGCTCGTCAGGCTGGCACGCGGTTCGCCGCCAAGCGTACTGGACACGGGTCGACCATCTCGTCGAAACGAAACCGCCAGCCGAAACGGAGCTCGATCGAGCTCTGGTCGCCGCAATTGAAATGGATGAACTGTTAGAAATGCGCCGTTCATCAGGCGCTGCGCGATGATCCATCGCTCCGGACTCGAACATCGCCCCAACCAAACTCGTCGGCTCGTGGATTTTCTGCGCTCACGGAATGGCCAGTGGGTGCCGCTACCGGAAATATTGGCCATGCACATCTCGCACTACAGTGCCCGAGTGTGGGAGGCAAGGCACCGATGGGGGCTAAACATCGAGAACCGCACCAAGACGATAAATGGCGAAAGGCATTCATGGTTCCGGTTGGTTGAGACCACCGCATTGACCACGCCGCGAGTACCTTCTTCGTTGATTGGTCGCAACAAGGCGCCGTCCACAGCACAAACCGAGCTATTCCAGCGCGATGAACTAGAACGCTGTTCACGATGGGAGGACGTGGGCTGAAGGTTAAATCCGTACTTATAGGAATTTTAAAAATGGCCAAAGGCGAATGGAAAAAAACAACCCGATTGATCGAGGCGGCGGTCAACATCCTGGAACAAGAGAACCCGATGACGATCCGGCAACTCTTCTACAGGCTGGTCAGCGTCGCCGAGATCGAGAACTGCCTGCGTGATTACCAACGGGTCAGCATCGCTATGACCAAAGCCCGTGAAGACGGCCGAGTCCCTTATGAGTGGATTGTGGACCGTTCCCGTGCGACGTACTCGTCGCGAGGGTGGACCAATCTTCACGCTCTCGGCGATGTCTTAGAGAGAGCGCTTGTTAATTACCGGCGCGACTACTGGCAAGATCAGCCCTACTACGTTGAGGTCTGGTGCGAGAAGGATGCGGTTACAGGTTCCATCGAGGAGATCAGGAACCGATACGGAATCAACGTCGAGGCCATTCGGGGTTTCAACTCCACTACCAACATCCACACCGCCGCTATGCGGCTACTCCAGCAGAGATACGACGGCAAGAAGATCGCGATCTTCTATCTCGGGGATTGGGACCCTTCCGGGCATGATATCGAACGCGATCTTAGTCAGCGTATCGCTGAAACAGCTCTGGGGGGTGTCGCTCCACTGTGCGGTCTGTCCAATATCGGCCTAGAGCGGATCGCGATCTTCCGCGAGGATATCCAGAAGTTCAACCTGCCGCCCCTACGAGTGAAGGACAAAGACCCTCGGGCCAATGGCTTCACGAAGCGGTGGAACTTGACGCGCTGCCACCAACTGAACTGCGGGACCGTTTGCGACGCGCCATCGATGAAGTTATCGACCGTGAGGCATGGAATCGAGCCAAGACTGTAGAGGACGCACAGCGCGAAACCTGTAAGCGCTACGCGGGTGTCTTCAGGGAAATGGTCGCCCGAGAAGGCTACGCCGAATGAGCGCATCGACAATTCCGGCAGCAGCCGCCGAATACCGGGCACGTGGCTGGACTCCGATCCCGCTTGCTGGAAAAAACCCAGCCGTCAACGGGAAAGATTGGCAGAAGCGCGAATACGATGACGTCGATTTCGAACGGCCAGGGCTCAATGTAGGAGTATTTCTCGGAGAACGTTCCGCGGGGTTGGTTGACAACGACCTCGATTGCCCGGAGGCCTGCAAGGTAGCGAAGTTCTTCTTGCCGGGTACACAAGCAGTATTCGGCCGCGACCAGGTAGGTCCGTCTCACCTCCTGTATGTAACCGACAAAAGACTGCCACTTGTCCGACTAAGAGACCCCATCAACAAAGATCCCTTATGCGAATTTCGCGATGGCGACTTGGAGGCTGAATGTCAAACCATGTTTCCGCCAAGCGTGCATCCCGACACGAAGGAAACTGTTCACTGGTATCGCGACGGAGAGCCCGCGAAGGTCGATGCGCGTGGCTTATTCGAAAGATTCAAACGACTCGCTGCCGCGGCCCTGCTGGTTCGTTACTGGCCAGAGGAGGGGTCGAGGCACGAGGCTCACGATGCCTTGTCTGGCGGCTTGACCCGCATGGGCTGGGAAGAAGATGAGATACGGACCTTCGTAGACTCGATTTCCTTCGCCACGGGCGATGACGAAGGTAGGGACCGCCAGAGAGCCGCTGCCTCTACCGTCACTCGCACACATGCCGGCCAAAAGACTACCGGATGGCCAACCTTGGCCAGGCTACTCAAGAATGACGGCAAAAAGATCGTCGCCACGGTTTGCGACTGGCTGGGATCGCTGGCCGCAAGAAACGAAACCAAGAAATCGAAGCCGGATGGAAGCTCGGAAGAGAACGCCGAAAATCATGCCGCCGATAGCGCGGGGGGAGAAGAGTTTAACGAGTCGCCCATGGCCCATCCGGCAGAGTCACCCATTGACGGTGTGCAACTCTTGAACGACATAGAGGCTTATTATCGCAAATATGTCCGCCTGCAAGAGGCCGCTTACGCGATTCTTCCCCCCTGGAATCTGCACACCCACGCATTTAAAGCTTTTTCGCGCACCTTGTATGTCCACGTCACGAGTCCAACCGTAATTTGCGGAAAAACCACGCTCTTGGAAATCACCGAGTTGATCGTGCCAAACCCGCTCCAGACTGCGGGGCTCAGCGAGGCGGTACTGGCTCGAGTTATCGAGAAGGAACATCCGGTCCTATTACTCGACGAACTGGACGAATTGCAAAAGGGCAATAAGGAATTGCTGGCCGCAATCATGGCGACCATCAACAGCGGCTACAAAAAGTCGGGATGCCGAGTCGTCCTGGTGCAGAAACGTAACGAATGGGAACCTAAGCGTCTTTCGACATTCTGCGCCAAGATGCTGGCCTCGATCGGAAAACTTCCATCTGCTGCCGCCGCTCAATCGAGATCCGAATGACACGTCTCGGTCCCGGCGAAAGCGTTGAGGACGTTGATGAACTAATTACCGAACCTGAAGCAAACGCTCTTTTCCTACGAGCGCAGGCCTGGGCTAAGGCGCACTTGCGAGAATTGCGTGATCGACGCCCCTCATGTCCGCCCGAATTACGAAACCGGCAACGGGAGGCAAGTCGGCCGCTCCTGGCTGTCGCGGATGCCTGCGGCGGGGATTGGCCGGAACGGCTTCGCTCGGCACTGGTAACCCTCTTCGCGAAGTCTGTCGCGAATGACCAGACCACCAATGTCAAGTTGCTGGAAGACATCCGGACGATCTTCGCCACCAAGAATGTAGACAGGCTGCGGACAGCCGAACTGCTGGCGGCGCTCGCCGCCATCGAAGAAAGCCCATGGGGGGATTTCAACGGGAAGAAGATCACGGCCTCGGCTCTGTCGCGGTTGCTGGAGGGTTTTGAGGTTGGTCCGCGGAACATCAGGCTACAACCCACAAAGGATGTCCCGGATGGTCCGGTCCGCAGGGGGTATCGGCGGGAGCAGTTTACCGACGCCTGGAATCACTACCTGCCGCCTCTGCCCGAAGAAAAAGCCGCTACAACGCTACAAAGCAGTGTTTATGCGGGTCCAGCGCACTTTTCCGAATCACTACAAGATCCTCCTGTAGCGCCTTCAAAAAGTGAAGAAAACCCAGCAAATATGCGGGTTGTAGCGGGTGTAGCGGCTACGAACCAGGGGAGAGTAGGGACGGGGCCTGAAGACGGCCCATTTGGGCCCGGGCATGGCGATAGGAAAAGCGACGAAAGCCAGCCTCAGGCGGGAAGCGAACCCCCCAACCCGAAACCCCACGTGCGCCTGACTTGGACCCCTCGGGCGAAGCTCGGACGGAACGGGATTGTCTGTTCGACGCGGCCGTCGCCCACTGCCGCAAAACCGGGTCGCCTGGGGTAACTGACTTGACTCAGGCACTGGGAATAACCAGAACCCGAGCTATTGGCTTTATCGACGAAATGGCCCGGCTTGGGCTGGTTGGGCCGGCGAACGGCAACGGCTCGCGCCCGTTTTCGCCGTCCAAGACAGCCGCCGCTCGACCGGAAAACCAGCCTGCGGGTAGTGCCGAAGACCACACTTTCTCGGGGGAGATTTGATGACCGCACGCGAGCTCATCGAGGAAGTCAACGCCGCTGGCGGTACGGTCGAGGTGGCACCCAGAGGCCGGATTCGCGTCACAAACGCACCCACGCGTCTGGCTGGGGATTTGAAGCGACTGAAACCGGAGATTGTCAGCTATCTGTGCGAGGGAAACTCGGTCCAAGCCGAGGACGGGGCAAGGGAGCCAAACTGCTACACGTTGGACACGATCGATTGGAATGATCCTTTCCTGAAAAATATTAGCCCACTACGGATAAATGACAACGATTGTGGCCCTGTTACTGACCCAGAGCCATCCAAGCCAAGAATCTCTCCCTTTACCGGACTGCCATATCCCCCTCGGTATGGGACACGCCGCATGGGCAAAGCGAGCGCTGAATGGCTGGAACAGCTTTCAACCGCGAATCGCCACGAGGAGGTCAAGTGAGAGAAGAAACCAACGGCATGGAATGGCTCACCACTACCGAGGCGGCCAAACACCTCAAATGTAAGCCGCGGTCCCTCCTGCTGTGGGTGCGCCAGGGAAAAATAAAAGGTTTCCGGCTCTCGGGCACAAAGCGTGTGACTTGGCGTTTCCGCCGTCAGGACCTGGATGCTGCCCTGCTCGAATCTCCCGCCGCCGTGTTACGCTCCCCAACGCCAACTGTGCTCTCTTCCCCGGCTAAAGCCGGCAGAGAAAGGAGACTCATTTGAAGGGAGCAACGAAATCGAAAGCAACCAAGCTGAAAGGTAGCGTTGTGTTCAACAAGCTCCGCGCCACTTGGAATTTCCTCTGGTGCGAGGGCAACAAAAGAAAGTCGGTCAAGCTTGGAACCCTGGCCGACCTTCCCACTAAGGCCGATGCGCTCCAAAAGGCCGTAATACTGTGCCCCAATCTGAGGCTACAGCAGGAAAGGGCGGTTGTCACGGTGAAACAACTGGTCGACGACTACCGGGTCGAGAAGATGCCGGAGCGATTCAGCACGCGATATGGATATGAGGCTTGGATCAAGAATCACATCCTGCCTCGCTGGGGTCGGTCATTGATTACGGACCTACAGCCACGCGAGGTGGAATTGTGGCTGCGATCACTGAAGCTGTCACCGAAGAGCCGGGTACATATCCGAGGTGTCATTCGGCTACTGTGGGATTTCGCCATGTGGCGCAGGGATGTGCCGACACAGCGGAATCCGATGGAGTTGGTTACCATCAAGGGGGCAACGAAGCGGAAAAAGCCTCATAGTCTCACTGAGAATGAGTTTCGCAAGTTTGCCGCACACTTGGAGGAGCCGATTCGGACCATCGCGCTGATTTCGGTATCGTTTGGGCTTCGCGTCAGCGAGTGCCTAGCACTGAAGTGGTCCGACGTTGATTGGCTGAATGGCACGCTTCAGGTTGCCAGGGGCATCGTGCGCCAACGAATCGGGCCGGTCAAAACGAGTGAGTCTGAGAGGAAGATGTCAATTGATGGAGAATTGCTCTCAATCCTCAAGAGCTGGAAGCAGACGACACAGTTTCGAGGCCTGGGTGATTGGATGTTTGCCAGTCCAATTAAGCTGGGGCGCTTGCCTATCTCTTATCCGTGGGTGTGGCTGGAGTTCCAGCGGGCAGCACGGGAGGCGGGCATTCAACAGTTTGGGACACATTCACTGAGACACACCTATCGGAGCTGGTTGGACGCAGCTGGAACACCGATTGCTGTCCAGCAGAAACTGATGCGTCACGCCGACATTCGCACCACCATGAACGTGTACGGCGATGTGGTCACGGATGAAATGCGTAAGGCGCACTCGAAAGTGGTTCGCATGGCTCTGCCACGCGCTAACTGATTTCGAGTGATTTCGCTATTTGCAAGTTGTTGAAAATATGGCGGAGAGAGTGGGATTCGAACCCACGTTACCCTTTCGAGTAAACACGCTTTCCAAGCGTGCGCCTTCAGCCACTCGGCCATCTCTCCGGCGACATGTTACGGAAGCTGAGGTTTACGGTTTTGGGCAGCACTTCCCAACTGCCCAGGGCCTGATGTCGATTTTATGGTCCGAGGCGAAGAACCGCAAGGTTGAGCAATCTGAACCAAATCATGAAAAAGACCGCAGATAGCGTCGAGCCCTGTTCCTTCGTGCTATTCTGGCGGACGTTATTTCGCCACTAAAGTCCCGATACGCACATCTCTTTTAGGGTCTTAAGCCAGACGTTACGTTGACTGTGTTTAGACGTGCCTTCCGCAGTAAATGGCATCAAGTTGCGTAAGTGCGTGATTGCCGATTCCGCGGCCGATCGAGAGTGTATCGGCTTCCAGGTCGATTCCTATGCTGAAGATCGCTGGATGCTTTTGCAGGATCATAATCCGACGCTGCTTGCGGGGTAGGTCCGGGGGACATGTCCAGAATCTGCTCAGAGTGAAGAACTAGAGTTTGGTCGGGCCAGTCGGGCTAGCGGAAATCCTTCCCTCGAGAGAACAACTCATGAGCATATTTTGCCGCTGACAATCACCTTCCAGGTTCTGCAAATGTGGCTTCAGGAAATTCCAGATTCGGTTGTGCGTGTGATAGGCCGTCCAAATCTCGCCGTTCCACCGGGCCGGCCAGATCAGATTCTTGATCCATACCGGTGAAAGCGTGTTCGTACGTGGCTCCACGGTTGCAGAAGGAAATCTCCCCCGGCGCGGTATCAACCGGTAACGGATCAGCGCTTGAGATCCCAGGTGGGAGAGCTAGGATCAAGCCCTCCCCACCCATATGCAAGAAATTTCAGCTTTGCACATTTTCTGTGGTTCAGACGTGGAACCTTCACCGCATGTCGTGGGCACGCGACAAAGACCCGCCACGCCAAACACCCTGCTAGCAGTTGACCAATGCTTAGCGTTTCAGAGCCTCGCCGCCACTTCAATCATCGGCATAGCCTTTGCGCTGGAGAAGGTGATGCTAGTCAGCCCTCCCTGGCGAACATTAGTGACGAGCGCGGGCCGAAAGCATCCAATGCAGGTTCCGCCAGGATGGCGCACGCTGGGATAAATAATGCCGGCCGAGCCGTGATTGAGCAATGCCCGCGCCAGGCTCTGCGACTCTCCATAGCTATTCGGATTCAGGTACGCGGAGTAGCGGCCGTCATCACGAATATCGTGGAAGTCGCAGCGGAAATCGGCAAGGTAGTCGCGGTAGGCGCGCCGTTCAGGTTGTTGCCAGGAGGAGATTTCTCGCAGTTCTTCTCCAAAATGATACGCTACCTCGGCCTGCGCCGTTTTCAATGTAACTCCCGCATACCAGGCGCCTCGCTCTGGGCCATTAAATCGGCTGCCATTCGGCTGGGCATGGGTAAATGCCGCATTCACAATATGATAGTGCGGTACGCCGAAGACAAGCTCGTGTACGGTGATTCCTGGCAGTAGATTGCTCTCCCCGAGGCGCCGCTCATTGGAAGCGCTATCCAGTTCCACTAACGCGTGAAGATCGCGGTCATCGCGCGCAATCCGTCGCAGTACGCTTTGTTCGCGCTCCGCGTACTTGGCCGGAATCAACCGATGCGTACCATCTTGATGAAAGTGAGTGAGTGGCGGAAACATAGGGGTAATGTCATCGCGAACTAGCGATTGAGGGTGTCTGATAGCCGAGCGGGTAAGCGACGAAGCAACGCGGCAAGAACGGTTGAGCCGCAGCGAGGCTGCCTCTACAGTCCACCCCTCCGCGCATCCAACAATTGCCGTACCCGAACCATCGCTGGCATGCCGCCTTTCAGCATGTACGCGAGTGGAGTCGATCCCCCGAACATGGGATTCCCATTAAGCAATTGTATCCAGGCATCCGCTAGCTTCCGGCTGTACAGGATGTTCAGAGCCTTGAAAATTCCAACCAGCAGAGAAATACGTGTCAGGCGATCCTGGTCGAGGCTTCTTGCCGGCCGGCGCTTGAGGTTATAAAAGGCGCCATTGGAAATGCCACCCAACAGCGCACGTGAATCCTCATCGCGTAGTTTCCAGGCGTGCGCTATGCGAAAAAATGCCCGCGCGGCTGCCGGACTCAGTCGCGCCTGCACAGCCCGCTTCGAGAGATCGATGGCTTGATCCCAGGGAATACCCGATAGATGGGAGACCTGTGTCGACATTCCAAATATGTAGTAATTATACTTCAAATGTGTAGGCATGAGGCAAGTTAATCCTTATCCCCTATATCCCTTGGAAAATAAACGGGGAGCTCACCTCTTTGGCGAGCCTTTCCTGTGGTAGATTTTTTATGCGCATTATTTCTGCCATTCCTTTGCTCGTGCCAGTCGATAGAATTCCAAACGAGCAAAGGACCGAACAGGCTAGGATCAGCAGCTGACATGGAACAGTTCGCGGATTGGGCACTGAATGTGGCTGCCCTTAGGGGTGCATCGTATGCTGATGCGCGGTTGGTGGAGAACCGGAGCCGCGCTCTGGCCACGAAAAACGGGAGAGTAGCTGGCGCGTCCGATGCGACCTTTTTAGGAATTGGAGTCCGCGTTATTGCTGATGGCGCCTGGGGTTTTGCAGCCTCCGACAATCTTGCTCGTAAGGCCGTCGAAGATACTGCCGCTCGCGCCGTTGCTATCGCGAAGGCATCGGCGAAGGTCAAACAGCAACCCGTACGGTTAGCGCCCGAGAAGCCGTGCACTGCAGAGTGGACGACACCTTGCAAAGTCGACCCGTTTACCATCTCGATCGAACAAAACTTGAGTTTGCTGTCGCAGGTCGACCAGGAATTGAGGTCGGTAAAAGGCGTGACGCTGGCTGAGACCAGCATGAATTTCCAGCGCGAGGAGAAGTGGTTTGCTTCCTCCGAAGGCAGCAAAATTCATCAGACCAAGTACTCAACCGGCGCCGGCTTTGCGGTGTATGCCTTCGCGGGAAACGACATTCAGAAGCGTTCCTACCCCACATCCTATGGCGGTCAATGGCAGAGCAAAGGCTACGAACTGATAAATGAGCTGGAAGTTGTGGAGAATGCGCGGCGGATCTCCGAGGAATGCCTGGCGCTGCATAAGGCCGATCAGTGTCCTGAGGGCGCCTTCGATATTATCCTCGATAGTTCTCAGCTTGGCCTGCAGATTCATGAATCCATCGGACATCCTATCGAGCTCGATCGCGTCTTGGGCATGGAGGCGAATTTTGCCGGAACGTCCTTTCTCACGCTCGACAAACTGAGCAAGCTTCGTTACGGCAGTGACTTGGTGAATGTCGTTGCCGATGCTCGTCAGGAGCACGGCCCTGGACTGGGGACGTTCGCCTTCGACGATGAGGGCGTTCCGGCGCAATGCACACCAATTATCAGTAACGGCCTGTTCACCGGTTATTTGAGTTCGCGCGATACCGCTCACGCTATAGGAGCAAATCGCTCCGGAGGAACTCTGCGGGCCGAAAACTGGAACCGACTGCCGATTATTCGCATGACAAATGTAAGCATTCTACCGGGCGTAGATCCGCTTACGTTAGAACAGCTGATCTCCTCAACGGATTACGGAATTCTGATGCAGACCAACAAATCCTGGTCGATTGACGACAAGCGTTACAACTTCCAATTTGGTTGCGAAATCGGTTGGGAGATCAAGAACGGCAAACGTACGCGCCTGCTGAAGAATCCGTCGTATTCGGGCATCACCACCGAATTTTGGAACTCAATGGACGCAATCTGCTCGAAAGATGAGTGGACTCTCTGGGGAACACCAAATTGCGGCAAAGGCCAACCGCAGCAGGTGATGGGTACTGGTCACGGGGCCGCGCCAGCGAGATTTCTGAACATAAAGGTGGGAACCGCTTATAAGGGCAGTACTTAGCATTAGCACTTAGCATTTGGCCGCCACAGGCGGCATCCTGAATTTTTTGGGAGAGCTGCCTTTCGGCTCAGTGCTAACTGCTGAGCACGCAATGCTGACGAAAGATCAAGCCGCCGCCATCTTCTCCAAGCTCAAGGCATACGCCGCGACTGACGAAGTCGAAGCCACCTTTTATGGTGGCCAGTCCGCGTTGACTCGCTTTGCCAACAACACCATACATCAGAATGTAGCAGAAGAACACTACGGTGTATCCGTTCGCACCACCTTCGGCGGACGCACCGCACGCGCTACCACAAACAAGTTTGATGATTCTAGTCTCCAGCAAGTAGTCAAAGCGTCCGCGGCGCTAGCGCAGGTACAAGAACCGGATCCCGACCAGCTGTCGATGCCTGACACTGCAGAAGCTTGTGGAAAAACAGCCGCATCGCCGTCGAATATTCCCCGGCGCTATTTCGACCAGACTGCCGCCACCACGGCGGACGATCGTGCGCAAGCAGTGGAAACAATGGTCGATATTGCCCGACACTATAAACTTACGGCCGCTGGAATCTTTGCTACCTCTGACGCCATCGAAGGCGTTTTTAATTCTCGTGGCATTGCTGACTGGCACCAGCAAACCTCCTCAGACATTTCAATTACCATGCTGGCGGGGAATTCTTCCGGCTGGCAGAAAGCCAACTCGCCCAATGTCGGCGACCTTGATCCACCTCGACTCGCCGAGACTGCAGCTGGCAAGGCACTGCAATCGGCGAACCCGAGCCCGCTACCCGCAGGCAAATACACCGTGATTCTCGAGCCCGCGGCCGTTCTCGACATCATAGGTTTCATGTTCTACGATTTTGGCGGGCTCGCCATCCTTGATCAGCGTTCTTTCCTAAACAATCGCATCGGGAAAAGAATTTTCGGCGAGAACATCAACATCTCCGATGACGTAGCTCACCCATTACAATCCGGGGCACCCTTCGACGGAGAAGGCATGCGGCGCAAGCGCGTATCGCTGGTGGAAAACGGCGTAGTTAAGCGTCTGGTTTATGCTCGTGGCAGCGCCGCGAAAATGACGCAATCGGAACATGCGCAAAACGTCGGTCTAGTCGAGGCTACCGGCCACGGTTTTCCCTTGCCTAACGAAATGGGCGAAGCGCCCACGAACATAGTCTTCGGTGGGCCCGACCAGCCCAAAACTGTTGATCAAATGATAGCCTCCACCGATCGCGGCGTGCTGGTTACGCGCCTCTGGTATATACGCGAGGTCGATCCTTACGAGAAGATTTTGACCGGCATGACCCGCGATGGGACCTTCTACATCGAAAACGGGAAACTCCGCCACGGCGTCTTGAATTTCCGCTTCAATGAAAGTCTTCTGCATATGCTCTCGAATGTCGAAGAGATGGGAGAGCCAGTCCGCGCCAGCGGGGAGGAATCGTTCGACATGGTTGTTCCGGCAATGAAGGTGAGAGAGTTTAACTTTACCGAAGTTACGAAGTTCTAAGGGCAGCAGCCAACACTCGGGGTTCAGAGAGCAAGACTAAGTGCCTCAGCTCTCCGAACGAGGGACGCCGATCTTTGTTGCTGCACCCGGTTGCCCAACTCGATTTCGGACAGAAAACCGAGGCGGCGGCAAACGAGGAAGCAGTCTTTCGAGTACGCTCGCTGCGTGCCTCGCGATAGTGAGAAATCACTGGAATCTGCGTAGCCTCGCTTTTCCCAACCTTTCGGCTATACTTACCGCTACAGAGACGGCGCCTCGCGAAATCTGACTTTAAACCATCGGTTTTCCTCGCGCCGGCGACATTGTCTGTTCGAGCCCGCCCCGAAAGTTCAGCTGGCAGCGAAAGAGGGTCTGATCGCCCGGCGTCACGCAGGGCATCGAGCACAAGGAAATCGCTACCCGTGCGGGTGCCACTAAACAGGTCGTCAAAAAATTATTTGCGCAAGGTCAATGACAAACCAGGTGTCGCCGAGGCTCGAGTTGGCGCATTACTGTTTACATCGTCGCATTCTGGTAGGCGGCGACAAACCGGCCGCCCAGGCCGCTGCCGCCGGAGCTGGACAGGACAAGAAAACCGATGTAGTCCCTTCGCCCCGCGCCCACTTCCGAACCAGTCTCCAAAGTAGTTCAATCGACTTATTCCTCAGATTAGATTTGTTTGTCGCATGTTGAGCGGCTATATTTGTGAGGCGTAGCACTCGGCATTCAGCCCTCCGCTTCTGTCAGGCGACCGGTGAGGGTGTCGAGGCTTGTTCGTCTTGTGAATACTCTGAAACCATGAGCTTTCTCGCACTGAGTGCTGAGTAAATGCTCCCAATGAGGTTCCACATGAAAGGCGACGCGAAAGTTATCGCCATTCTGAATGAAGTTTTGAAAGCTGAACTGACCGCCATTAACCAATATTTTCTTCACGCTGAAATGTGTGAAAACTGGGGATACGAGAAGCTGGCCAAGCATACTCAGAAAGAAGCCATCGAGGAAATGACCCACGCCGAGAAGCTCATGAAGCGCATTCTGTACCTCGATGGCACTCCCAATGTGAGCGATTACTTCAAAATTAACATCGGCTCCACTGTGAAGGCGCAGCTGCAAAACGATTTGAATGTTGAATACGACGCAGTGAAACGCTTGAACCGCGGGGTTGCGCTATGCGTACAGCTTGGCGACAATGGTTCCCGTGACCTGTTGGAGAGCATCCTGACCGATGAAGAAGAGCACATTGATTGGCTCGAGGCGCAACTGCACGCCATCGCTGAAATGGGTATCGAGAATTACCTGGCCCAGCATTTGCACGAAAACCACGAAAAAGGTGAGGACTAGCGCTCTTCGGCAAAGGCCTGGTGGTCGGCAAAGGCCTGCTTGCAACGTCTAGGAAATTGAGTCACTCTCCATGGCTTTCTCGCAGCCTGTGACCGCAATCAGCAATGCGCTGCTTGGGTTTGGCGCCTCAGGGCTGAACCGCTATCACAATTCCATCTGCTGAGTGGCGGAGCGCACAGTTGGGATGCCGGCAGCGGTTCACTCTTCAATTCCCGCGGCCAGGTGGCTGGCGTGAACACAGTGTCTTGTCGACGGCTTTGCGGCGGTACGCTTGGAATCGGAATCGAGTGCTTGCGTCCGCTTATTCAGGCCCATAGAAACGGCCTCAGTCCGGCCCGCTGCGAGGATTACTGTGCTGCGAAATTTGCGCATGGTCTAACCTACTCGCGCCCCCAAACCGGCTGAATATCCGCCTTTCGCAGTGACCTGGGCTATACTCTGTGATCCCGAACTTTAGGCACAGAAATATGGCGTCCAAGTTCCAGACGGTCGGGTTCAGGACCGTGTTGATGCTGGCCACGTTAGTCTTGGCCCTGCAGGTTTTTCGCACTCACGATTTCAAGACCTTCAGCCTGTCTGACTTCGGCGAATACTGGGCTGCCGGTCGATTGCTGCTCGCCCACCGCAATCCCTATTCTGCCCCGGCCTTGCTCGCCTTGCAGAGCTCGGTGGGCTTTACCCAGCCTGACGCGATTATGATGTGGAACCCACCTTGGGCTCTCACCATCGTCCTCCCCTTCGCCAGCCTGCCCTACGAAATGGCTTCGTTCTTGTGGCTAACCGTAAATACAATCGTTATCTTTTTCGCTGCTAATTGCCTGTGGCGAGTTTTTTCTCATTCCCGGGCTGGATACGTTCCCTTGATGCTGGCGGCCACATTCGTTCCCGGGCTCATCAATTTGCGGGCCGGCCATCTCACCGCTTTTGTTCTGCTGGGAATTGCCGGTTTTATTTGCTTCCAGCGTCTTGAGCGCTTTTTTCTTTCCGGCGCTTGCGTTGCGTTATTGCTGCTCAAGCCCCACCTGCTCTGGCTGATTTTGCTGCTTCTGAGCTGGGACATTGTCCGCTACCGTCGCTCCAAGGTTCTGCTGGGAGTCGCGACGGGAACAGCCATCCTTCTCGCGATTCCGCTCATTCTCCAACCTGCAGTCCTCGAGGACTACCTGGCTGCTATCCGCTCATTCCCCATGCTGGCCAGCTACGCCCCCAATTTCGGAGGATTGCTTCGCATGAGCATCGGAGAACGATATCACTGGCTGCAGTTCGCCCCCTGCTTGCCAGGTCTGGGCTTCCTCGCTTACTCGCTGGTTCGCCATTACGAAGAAAACTGGGAAAGACACCTCCCCCTGCTTGCTCTAATTTCCTTCCTGACCAGCCCCTATGGATGGACTTACGATGAGATCGTGCTGCTTCCGGCTTTTCTGCAGATCGCCGGCCACATGCGCGAGCGGCCGACCTGGTGGCGCTGGACCGCGCTGGGGATTTACCTTGCCGCCAACGCCGCCGTGCTATTGGTCATGTTCTGGTGGCCTCATGACGCCTCTTTGCGCTGGACTTCCCCGCTGTGGTTGCTGCTGTATTGTCTTGGCCTTTTGGCCACCCAACCCCAGCCCGTCACTTCGCCGGTCGCGAGTTTTGCCTAGCGGGAGGTACTCGGGTGAT